>Ga0137415_10000756_pt1 | contig 31556 bp, 28 predicted proteins | sample CZODoug3_1_1_16f_FD_183082 | JGI IMG/M metagenome (GOLD analysis project Ga0137415, IMG submission 183082) | Vadose zone soil fungal communities from Angelo Coast Range Reserve, California, USA - CZODoug3_1_1_16fungal (Hybrid Assembly) | ecosystem: Environmental > Terrestrial > Soil > Vadose...
TGCTATTCCCCGTCGCCCGGTACGGTGTACCCGACGCTCCAGTGGCTCGAGGACGAAGGGCTCGTCGTCGCACGGGACGTGGCGGGCAAGAAGGTCTACGAGATCACGGACGCCGGGCGCGCGTTTCTGGAGGAGCACCGCGACCTGGTGGACGACATCTTCGACCGCGTGCGCGAGACCGTGGACCGCGCGCTCGGCGGCGCGATGGGTGACGTGAACCGCTCGCTCGGGCGGCTCGTCAAGGCCGTGTATCGCACCGGATGGAAGGCGCGGGACGAAGCCACGCGACAGCGCCTGGTGGCGATCCTCGACCGCGTGGTGGGCGAGGTGGAAGGCCTGCTGAGCTGAGCGAGCTCCCAGGCCGGCCGCTTACCCGTCCGTGCTGAGCTCCGCCTGATGCTCGATGACCCGGCCGACCAGTCCGTAGCGGCGAGCCTCGTCGGCGGTCAGCCAGAAGTTGCGTCGGGTGTCTTCCTCGATCCGCTCGAGCGGCTGCCCGGTCTGCTGGGCGAACTCGCGGTTCAGCCGGTCGCGCATCTTGAGGATTTCGCGAGCCTCGATCTCGATGTCGCTCGCGGAGCCGCCCGACCCGCCGGCGGGCTGGTGCAGCAGGAACCGGGTGTTCGGGAGACAGTAGCGATCCTCGCGCGGCACCGCGACGTAGATCAGCGCCGCGATGCTCGCCACCCAGCCGGTGCCGACCATGCGCACTCGGGGGCTCAGGAAGCGCACCAGGTCATGGATGGTGTCCCCCGCTTCGACGTGGCCGCCCTGAGAGTTGATGAATACGGTGATATCCTCGCTCGACTCGCCGGCCAGGGCGAGCAGCTGTGCCGTCACGCCCGCAGCGACGCGCTGCGTGATCTCGCCGCTGATGATCACGGTGCGCGAGCGAAACAGCCGCTCTGCGATGAGGTTGTACGGCGGTGCGACGGACGGCTCGAGCGGGGTCAACTCTTCCATCGGCTCTCCGGGGTTTGTGGGCATGATGGACTCCGATCGTCTACGTCGCCGCCTGGCGGCGCTGCCGCAGCTCCGCGAGCGCCCGCGTGACGTAGACCCGCGTCATCTGCTTCCGCCACGAGAGATCGAAGTCGGTGTTGTCCATCGGCTTCGCGGGACGGTACGCGGCGTCCGCGGCCGCCGCTACGCCCTCGTCCGACAAGGCGGTTCCCACGAGCGCCGCGCCGGCTTCCGGAACTTCCTGCGGCCAGCTCGCCACGCCTCCCAGCACGATGCGCGCCTCCGCGACGTTTCCCGTTCGCTTCCCCCTCCCAGTCTGCCACTTCACCCACGCCGCCACGCCCAACACGGGGAAGTCGAACGATCCGCGGCGACGCAGCTTGTGGTACACGGCGTCCCAGCCGTCCGGGGCGGGGATTCGCACCGTGGCGAGCACCTCGTCTGGTTGCTTGGTAAGGTAATTGATCCCGTCGTTGTGATAAAAGCGCGCAGCCGGCACGACCCGCTCTCCGCCCGGGCCGACGAGCACGTAGTCCGCTCCCAGCGCCACCATCACCGGCGCCACGTCGGACGAGCTGACGGCCCAACACCGCGGGGACGAAGGCGCCACCCAGCAGATGTGCCCGTCCTTTTTCATGCAGAAGTCGATCGCTTTGCGCCACTCGTACGTCTGATTGTAGTAGTTGCAGCGCGTGTCGAGACAGAGATTGCCGCCCAGCGTGCCCATGTTGCGGAGCAGCGGTGTCGAGACGAGCGCCGCGGCGTGGGCGACAGCGGGGGCAGACTGGCAGACGGGCGGACTGGCGGACAGGTCGGTCAAGCTGACGCAGGAACCGAGAACGATTTCCCCGTCCTTCCGTCCGGCCGACCGCCCGTCCGCCCTCAACTCCGGAATTCCCATCAGTGATATCACGACCCGCGGCTCCTGATGCCGTCGCTTCATGTTGGGATACAGATCGGTCCCGCCGGCGACGTACATCCCTTCAGGCCCCGCGTCGGCTTTCATCGCGAGCGCCTCGGTGAGTGTCCGCGGCTGGAGGTAAATGAAGGACGGAAGCCTGAGCATCAGTCGCTTGCCGCCTTTGCCGCCTTCTGCCGCCCCTCTGCCGCCCGTCCGTCACCACCCTCCCATGGGGTCGCCACCCGCGTCGGCTCGGGCCACACGATATCCGGGAACGCCGTCGGCCCGAACCGACCCGCCTCACCTTTTTCCTTCCGGCGCAGTGCCTTGAAGACCTTTTCCGGTGTGATGGGCACCTCGTCGATGCGCACGCCGACCGCGTCGTACACGGCGTTCGCGACCGCGGGAGGTACGGGGAGCAGCGGTCCTTGGCCGCACTCCTTGGCGCCGAAGGGGCCGTTCGGATCGGGGTCCTCCACCACGTAGGTCACGACGTCGCACATCTCGAGCGTCGTCGGGCTCTTGTACTCGAGCAGGCTGGGAATCTTGTGAACGACGTTGCGGTTGCCGCGGTAGGCCATCTCCTCCATGAGCGCTTCGCCCAGGCCCATGTACACCGAGCCTTCGATCTGGCCCATGACGGTAGCCGCATTGATCGCGCGGCCTACATCGTGGGCGATCCAGATCTTCGGCACCCGTACGATCCCGGTCGCGGGGTCCACGTCCACCTCCGCGACGCAGGCGCTGTAGGAGTACGCCGGTGAAGGCCCCACTCCGGCGCCGCGGTACTTGCCGGCGGAGGGGGCCGGCGTGTACGACCCGACGGTGCCGATGGTCCCCTCCGCCGCCTCAGCGAGCTGCACCGCCTCGGCGAACGTGAGACCGCGCTCGGGATCTTCGACGTCGAACACCCGCCCCTCGGCGAACGTAACGCGCGCGATCGGCGCCTCGAGCTTTTTTCCGGCGTGGACAGCAATGACGTCGCGGGCGCGCTCGGCCGCCTGGATCGCCGCGTTCCCCGTCATGAGCGTGACCCGACTCGAGTAGCTGCCCAGATCCACCGGCGTGAGATCGGTGTCGCCGGTCACCACGGCGACGTCGAGCGGCTGGAGGCCGAGTACTTCCGCGACGATCGTGGCGAGGATCGAGTCCGAGCCCTGCCCGATCTCGGTCGAGCCGCAGAATACGGTGACCCCGCCGCCGCGATCGCACTTGAGCTGCACCCCCGAGTGAGGCAAGGGATTCCAGTAGATCGGCAGTCCCGCGCCCGTGATGTACGACGAGCACGCCAGCCCGATCCCTTTCCCATAGGGCAGCCGTTTGAACTTCTGCCTCCACCCGGAGCCGCGAACGACCTTCTCGATGCACGGCCCGAGGCCCATCGTGCCGATACGCAGCCAGTTGGCGGTGAGCGAGTTGGGGGGGACCAGATGCTTGAGGCGCAGCTCGGCCGGATCCATCTCGAGCTGCTCTGCGATCTTGTCGAGGTGAACCTCGAGCGCGAAGCGCGGCTGCGGCGTTCCGTGTCCACGCTTGGGTCCACAGGGAGGCTTGTTGGTGAACGCCCGCGCGCCCTGGAACTTGTACCGTGGCACGTGATAGGTGACGGTTTGCAGCGCCCCCGTGTAGTACGTGCTGGCGACGCCGTAGGACCCGTACGCGCCGCCGTCGAGCAGCGACTTGAAGTGCATGCCGGTGATGGCGCCGTCCCTTTTCACTCCCGTTTTGACCCACATGAGCGTGGGATGGCGCCCGCGGTGGCAGTAGAAGACTTCTTCCCGCGTGAGCGTGATCTTTACCGGTCGCCCCGTAATCATGGCCAGCTTCGCGACTGCGATCTCGTGACTGAAGGGATCGCTCTTTCCGCCGAAGCCCCCTCCGTTCGGGCAGGCGATCACCCGGATGCGGGCCGGCGGAAGCTCCAGCACCTTGGCGAGCGCTCGGTGTACGTAGTGCGGCGTCTGGGTGGCGCTCCACAGCGTGAGCTTCCCGTCAGGATGGGGGGACCAGTCGGCCACCGCCGCGTGCTGCTCCATCGGCAGGTGGGTGCTCCCCTCGAAGAAGAACCAGTCCTCGCGCACGACGTCGGCCTCTGCGAACCCTGCGTCGACGTCGCCGAACTCGAGATCGATCAGCTTGTGGATGTTGCCGGCATCGGCGTAATCGTGGATCGCCGGCTCGGGATGCTCGACCGCGTCGAGCGCATCGGGGAAGGCGCGCAGCACCCCGTACTCGACGGTGATCAGATCGAGCGCCTGGCCGGCGGCTTCCTCGGTGGTGGCCGCGACCGCCGCCACGGGATCGCCCACGAAGCGCACCTTGTCGAGCGCGAGAGCGTGCTCGTCCTGACTCACGGGGAGAATGCCGAACGGGATCGGGAGATCCTTCCCCGTGAGCACGGCTTTCACGCCGGGCAGCGCGGCGGCCCGGGACGTGTCGATGGAGAGGATGCGGGCGTGGGGGTGGGGACTGCGGAGCAGCTTGGCGAAAAGCATCCGCGGCAAGAACAGGTCGTCGGCGAACCGCGTGACGCCCGTGACCTTGGCGGTCGCGTCCACCTTGCGGTGGGCCTTGCCCACGACCCGGAGGCCCGCCGTCTTCCTACTGGACGCCATACAAGGTCTCTGGTGCGGGTTTCGCGTCCTCCCCCTGCATGCGGGCCGCCGCCAGCTCGACTGCCTCGTAGATCTTGATGTAACCGGTGCAGCGGCAGAGGTTGCCCGAGAGCGCCTGCTTGATCTCGTCGCGCGTCGGACGCGCGCTCGATGCGAGGAGCGCCTCGGCGGCGAGGAGGAAGGCCGGCGTGCAATAACCGCACTGTGCCGCGCCCAGCTCGGCGAAGGCTTCCTGGAGGGGATGGAGCATCCCGCGCTCCGCCATGCCTTCGACGGTTTTGACCCGGCGCCCGGCACAGGCGAGGCCGAGCACGAGACAGGAGAGGACCGGCGTGCCGTCGACGAGCACCGTGCAGGTGCCGCATTCGCCCAGCTCGCAGCCGTGTTTCGTGCCCGTGAGCCCCAGGTCTTCGCGCAGCACCTCCAGCAGCGTCTTGTGCGGCGCGAACGCGACCTCGACGGGCTCGCCGTTCAACTCGAGCGCGATCTTCGCTTTAGCGTCAGGCATGGTTCCGAAACGTAATCTTGATAACGGCGTGGTGGGGCGCCAGCTTTCGGCCTCCAAACCAGCGACCGGTGCACGATGGCGGCGGACAGACGGACAGGCGGACGGGCGGTCGGAAGAGCGGCTCTCTTTCTGCTCGTATTTCTGTCCGCCGGTCCGCCCGTCCGGCTGTCGGCCCAAGACTACCGCGCCCAGGCCCTGCGCATCTTGAAGACGGTCCCACTCATCGACGGCCACAACGACCTGGCCGACGCCATCCGGACACGCGGCGGGCTCGACTCCGTGGACCTCGCCGTGCTGCAGCCAAAGCTCATGAGCGACATCCCGAAACTGCGCGCGGGCGGGGTGGGGGCGCAGTTCTGGGCCGCCTATGTTCCCGTCACCACGATCGACTCCGGGCCACACCCGGCGGTGTATGCGCTCGAGCAGATCGACCTGATCAAGCGGATGTGCGCGAAATATCCTCGCGACCTCGCCATGGCCCGTACCGCGGCCGACGTGGAGCGGAACTTCAAGGCGGGGAAGGTCTCGTGCTTGATCGGCATCGAGGGAGGGCACGCCATCGAGAATTCGATCGGCGTGCTGCGGATGTTCGCGGCGCTGGGCGTCCGCTACATCACGCTCACCCACTGGCGGACCCTGTCCTGGGCGACCGCTTCCACCGATACGGCGCGGCGCGGCCTCTCGCCGTTCGGGCGGGACGTGGTGCACGAAATGAATCGACTCGGGATTCTGGTGGATCTCTCACATGTCAATGACGCCACGATGTCGGATGCCCTGCACGCCACGCGCGCGCCCCTCATGTTTTCGCACTCGTCGGCGCGCGCGCTCACGCATCACGCGCGGGACGTGCCCGATTCGATTCTCAAGCTGGTGCGCGCGAATGGGGGCGTCGTGATGGTGAACTTCAATCCCGGATTCGTTTCGGAAGCCGTGCGGGTGTACGAGGACAGCATGGAAGCCCGGGTCCGCGCGCTGCGTGCTGGGGGTGCCGGCGCGACCGCGGTAGCGGATTCGATCAAGGCCTGGACGGCGCGCGCCCCGAAGGCGACGCTCGCGCAGGTGGCAGATCACATCGAGCACATTCGCGACGTCGCCGGCGTGGACGCGGTTGGGATCGGCTCCGATTTCGACGGTATCACAGAAGTCCCCGTGGGGCTCGAGAACGTATCGACGTTTCCCGATCTGATCGCCGAGCTGTTGCGACGGGGATGGAGTGAGGAAGATGTGAGGAAGGTCGCGGGGCTGAACGCGCTCCGCGTGATGCGAGCGGCTGAGCGCGTGGCAGCAGAGACAGGGAACGGAAAGAACTAGGTGCGTCTAGCCTTCGCCGGTGCTGTTACCTGCTTTCCTGATGACTCAAAGCCTTTTCTGGTCATCTCCCCCCACGCCTGCTTCTGCCGGAACACCGACCAGAACGCCTTGAGTCGCCACCACACCGTTCGCTGCCGGTAGCCGAAGTTCTCGAACGTCGCGTAGATCAGCAGCCGCAACAGGTCCCCGAATCGCCGGTAGCGGCGGAAGCTCACTTCCTCGAGCACCACGGCCCAAATCGACAGCAGCATCCCGTAGCCCCATGCGACGAGCACGAAGAGCAACGCGAAGTCGACGTTCACGGCGCCGAGCAGCAGTCCGCCCACGGTGATCACATACCCCGTCACTTCGACGAGCGGCGCGAGTGTCTCACCGAACGTGAAAAAGGGCATCGCGATCAAGCCCACGCGGCCGTACCGGGGGTTGAAGAGCATCCCCTTGTACTGCCACATGGCGGTGATCAGGCCGCGGTGCCACCGTTCCCGCTGGCGCGACAAGATCCGCCCGGACTCGGGGACCTCGGTCCACGCGACGGGGTCCGGAATGAAGGGGATCTCGTAGCGCCGGTGGTGCTGCCGCAGATAACGGTGCAGCCGCACGACGAGATCGAGGTCCTCGACCACGCTCGCCGTACGGTACCCTCCGATGGCGTGGAGGTATTCCTTGCGGAACAACCCGAACGCGCCGGAGATGACCAGGCTGCCCCCCAGCCGGTTCCAGCCGAGTCTGCCGAACAAGAAGGCGCGCAGGTACTCGACCACCTGCACGCCGGGGAGGAACCGGCCCGGGACACGAGCGTCGGTCACGCGGCCGTCCTTCACGGTGCAGCCGTTCGCCACCCGAACCGTGCCTCCCACGGCGGCGATCTGGCGGCCGAGCAGGAACGGCCGGGTGAGGCGCAGCAGCGCGTCGGGCTCGATCAGCGTGTCCGCGTCCACCGCGATGACCAGGGGGAATCGGCTCGCGTTGATGGCGGCGTTGAGGGAATCCGCCTTGCCGCCGTTCTCCTTGTCGAGCACGAGCAGGCGCGTACGGGTGCGGGAGCGGTACAGGGCCCGGAGCGGCTTGGTGGGAAGCGTCTCCGGATAGGTACGCGGCACTTCGTACAGGTCGAAGGCGTGGCGCAGCCGCTCCAGCGTGTCGTCCTTGGACCCGTCGTTCACCACGATGATCTCGAAGTTGCGGTACTCGAGCGTCAGGATGGCGGTGACGCTCGCTTCGATGGTCGCGCTCTCGTTGTGGGCGGGGACGAGAATGGTGATCGGCGGCAAGGCATCGCTCTGCATGAGCCGCTGGAAGTCTTCGTCCTCCGCCAGCCGGGTCTGCTCCCAGATCTCCGGGATCGAGAGCACGAGCAGGAGCGCGTAGAAGGAATTCAGCACCAGGAAGTAGAGCAGGATCGCGAGGTCGCCCCCGTGAATGACGGAGCTCACGCCGCGTATTCCGCCAGTGCCTGCGGGGAGAGGCCGAGGACGAGCCGTGCCATGTCGCGACTCGGCTCGTGCGCCCCGACCTCCACGGCGAGCAGCACGTTGCGCCCCGCCGCCCCGAACCGCGTGAGGGCGAGCCCGGCCCGCAACCGCACCCACCACTCGCCGTCGCGCAGCGCGTCCCGCACCAGCGCCAGGGTGGCCGGATCGGCGATCATGCCGAGCGAACGGACGGCCTGGGCTCGCACGGGCCAGACGCGGTCTTGCGCGAGGAGTCGCAGCGCGGCAACGGAATCGGCGTGGGGATACTTCCCCAGCGCTCGAGCCACCTGGCTCCGCACTTCTGGATCCCGGTGCGTCGCGAGGGCGGTGAACGGCGCGCGCAGGTCGGGATGCTCCAGGCGCCCGGCGAACTCCACCATACGGGGAAGCCGGGGATCGTCGGGCCGCCCGAACAACAGCTGCAAGTGGCGCACCACGGCGGGACGCGCCTTCTTGAGCGCACTCGCGTAGTAGGCCTGCACCGTGGGTCCGAGGAGCGGGAGCCGATCGAGTGCCGCGGTCACGAGCACGGGACTGGTCACGCGCTCGAGTGTGGTCGCGGCGGCGATCTGCACGGCGGGATGGTCATCGCGCAACAGGCGGAGCACCCGGCCGAGGTCGTGCGGCGTCGCGGCGACCGAGAGAAAGCGGGCGCACTCGAGCCGCTTCCACCAGCGCGCCGACCGGTTGTTGGTGCGCAGCACACGGGTCCACCACTGATTGGCCAACACCCGCGACAGGTCTTGCCACCGCTCGCCCGGCACCCGGGCGGACCACGTGACGAGCGCATCGACGGCCAGCGACACGGGCAGACGCGCCAGGGCCCGCTCGACGCTGGTGGCGGGCGCCTGCCCCAACGCCCAGCTCTGCATCACCGCATCCAGCTCGCGCCGGCGCGGCTGCAGCCGGGCGCTCTTACGCAGGCGAAACCAGCGGTTCAGGATGATGAGGATGATCAGCCCGACGAGCAGGATTCCTTGCGCCACCGCGACGACCCACAGGAATTGCAGGCTCGTCACCGGCCCACCCAGCGCTTGATCTTCTCGAGCGCCACGCGCAGGCTGATCGGCTTCACGAGATAGTCGAGCGCGCCCGCTTCGAGTCCCCGCAGCTGCTCCTCCTCGGTGCCGTGCACCGTGGTGAATACGACGCGGTAGATTCCGGGACGCTCCCGCTCCAGCGCGCCGAGGATCGAATACCCGTCCAGCGCCGGAAGATCGACGTCCAGGAGGAGCAAGGGACGCGTGCCCCGCACGTCGAGCGCGAGTAACTCGCGCAGCGCATCCCGCCCGTTACGATACGCTAAAAACCGATACCCGTGCGCGCGTAACCCGTATTCGAGCAGCTCGGCGAGCGCCGCGTCGTCCTCCACGTAGATCACCTCCGGCACTTGGGCCGCGTCGTCCGCTACCACGGGCCGCGCCACCGGCGGGGGCGCCACCGGTTTGGGCGTGGGAGTCGCCGGGGGAGCAGGGGGCTGGGCCTGGGTGGGCAAGGCTTCCGGCTTGGGTGGCGTTGCAGGACGCGGGGCCTGGGCCGGCGGCACCGGCGGAGGTGGAACGATCCACGTCAGGTCGTCAGGGGCTGCGACGGGGGACGAGGGACGAGGGACGGGGGCCGGGGAGGCCGCCGGCCGGGCTGGCGAGGGTGGAGCAGGCGGTCTCAGCGGCGACTTCGTGGGCCCGGGAGTGGGCCCTTTCGGGACGCTCTCAGCCGGCTTGGGTGGCGAAACGGGAACGACTCGCTCCGGTGGCTGCACGGGACGTTCCCGCCCAGGCATCGTGGGCCGGGGCGCGGGCGGAGGAGCACTGCGCGGTGCGGGTCGGGGGGAGGGGGGGGCGGCGGCGGCGGGGGGGGCGGCCGGCTGGCGCGCCGTCGTCACGGGAGATTTCGGGGCTGGGCGAGGAGGTGAGCCGACGCGGGGGAGGGACGGCAGCGCGGCCGCCGCCGGAACGTCCACCCCGAGCATCTCCGCGAGCCGCTTGACGAACCAGCCGGCGAGCGAGCCGCGGTCGACGTCCTTGTCGTCCGGTCGGGCGACCCAATCCTTCACGGTCGCCTCCATGCCGGCGGCGAGGCGTGACGCGTCCATGAACCCGTACGAGCCTGCCGACCCGTGAATCTTGTGCGTTTCGCGTCGCAGGGCTTCGAGCGCATCGCGGTCGCCACCTGCGGCGATGAGCCGTTTGGCGAGCCCTGCGAGTACTCCGAGCTGGGCGCGGGCGCTCTCGAGATACTCCGCGACGAGCCCCGGCGGAAGCTCGGGGGCGGGCGGTGGGGGGGGCGGCGGAGCAGGCGGCATGGCGTCACCTGTCATGGACTACCAAGATGGGTAATCGCCCCGTCAAAATGCCATAGTCCGCGGCCCACGTGTGGTTGCGCGGGCCGGACCCGGCGCGATATTGCCTCAACGGACAACGGATGACGGACAACGACGCCGTCGGCCTCTGTCGCAGCTGCCGCTGGACGCGAGCCGTGAGCAATCGGCGCGGGTCGACGTTCTTCCGCTGTGGCCGGGCCGACACGGACCCGCGCTTCGCTCGCTACCCGGCGCTCCCGGTGCTCGAGTGCATCGGGTACGAGGAGGCTCGGGCGGATCACGACCTGGGAAGGGGGAAAACGGGAGAGGTTCCGTAGGCACGAATCCGGCCCCGGCTATTGCGCCGGCGGGCCGCTTTCCCCAGTTTGATTTTCGCGCCCCCTGACACCGCTCTAAGCTCGAGGTCTCTCGTGGCCCAACCGCGTCCTCTGGAGCGCGCCAAGCTCTTCTTCTTCCGCCACTTCGAGCGGATTTTCGTGCTCCTGCTGGTGCTCGCGATGGCCGCGATCCACGCCCTCGTGGAGCAAAAGTTTGCGTTCCTGAGCTTTTACTATTTGCCGATGATTCTCGCCGGGTTCTACGGCGGCCGCCGCTTCGCCGTGATGGCGGGTGTGTTCGTCGTCTCGCTCGTCTTCTATTACCAGTACTTCCAGGGCCTCGACATGCTGCCCGGCTTCTACCCCGACGCGCTGCTCGCGCTCGCGCCGTGGGCCGGCTTCCTCATTCTCACCGGTTACGTCGTGGGTGGGCTCGCGGAGCAGCGGGCGGTGCGGCTCGCCGAGGTGAAGAACGCGTACCTCGCGACGCTGGAGTTGTTGACCTATCACATCGAATCCGCCGAGCGGAATCAGCAGGGGCACTCGAACCGGGTGGCCGACGTAGCGGCGGCGATCGGGCGGGAGCTGAAGCTCACCGAGTCCGACCTCGAGAACCTGCGGGTGGCGGCGCTGCTGCACGAAGTGGGGACGCGCGACCAGCGCCTGCTGCGGCTCCTCTCACGCTCCGTGTCGGATTCGTCGGTGGGCGTGGCGCGCGCCATGCGCGGCGCCGCCGAGATCATCGGGGAGTACGGGCATTACTACGAGATCGTCGGCGAAGACTGGGACATCGAGGCGCTGCCGCTGCCCCTGACCGTGAAGATCCTCGCCGTGGCGGACGCGTTCGAGACTCTGCAGATGGCGACGCCGGTACGGCCGGCGTTCCCCAAGTGGACGGCCCTCGAGGAAGTGGAGAAGGGCGTGGGCAAGACGTTCGCGAAGGATGCCGTGCGCGCGCTGCGCAGCGTCTCCGGCCGGCCGGAGGCGGCCGCGCCGGCGGCGGGCCTGAAGGTCGTCTAGGAGCCGGGCGGGAGCTCGGGTGTTCGCCGCCCGCTCGCGACTCCGCCAGCAACTCCCACCCCGAACGCCGCCGCAGTCCAGACCGTCACCGGAAGGAGCGCCCCGAGCGGGAGCGCCACCACACTGGCGGCGAGCCCCGCGGCGACTCCCGCCACCACCGGCGCCGCGGGCCTCCGCACCGCATCGACGAAGCGCAGCCGGGTCCGCACGAAGTTCCGCGTGGCCACGAACCCTCCGCCGAGCACTGCCGCACCGATCAACAAGCCCAACATGTGCATCTCCTTGGTCGCGCGCCCTACGCAACTTGCGGGAACGGAGTTTCCACGGCAAATCTCCCGCACCTTCGAGGAGTGAATGATGCCCCGCCTTGCGACCGCCATCGCCGTCGTGCTGGGAGCCCTGTGCGCCCGTCCGCCCATCCGCCTGTCCGCCCAGTCGCTCCGTGTTCCCTACCAGACGTTCACGCTGGCGAACGGCCTCAAGGTCATCGTGCACGAGGATCACTCGTTACCGGTGGTGGCGGTGAACGTGTGGTATCACGTCGGCTCCTCGGACGAGAAGCCGGGACGGACCGGCTTCGCCCACCTGTTCGAGCATGTCATGTTCATGGGCTCTCAGCACGTGCCGACCGGTGAGTTCGACCGGTTGCTCGAGGCGGCGGGCGGGGACAATAACGCCTCGGCCTCCGAAGACCGCACCAACTATTACGAGGACGGGCCGGCGAACGCGCTCCCCCTCATGCTGTACCTCGACGCGGACCGGATGGGGTTCCTGTTGCCCGAGATGACTGCGGACAAGGTCGACCTGCAACGCGGCGTGGTGCAGAACGAGCGGCGGCAGAGCTACGAGAACCGTCCCTACGGGCTCGCGGAGGAGAATATCCTGGAGCGCCTCTACCCGGCGAGCCATCCGTATCACTGGCCGGTGATCGGCTCGATGGCGGACCTTCAGGCGGCCACCCTGGACGACGTCCGCGCGTTCTTCCAAAGGTACTATACGCCGAACAACGCGACGCTGGCGATCGCGGGCGACATCACCGCGCGGGACGCCCGCCCGCTCGTGGAGCGCTACTTCGGCGATATCGCCCGGGGGCCCGCGGTGACCCGCACGCCGCCGCCTCCGGTGCTGGTGACGCGAGCGGTCGGCGCCGTGCTGGAGGACCGCGTACAGCTGCCGCGCGTGTATGATGCCTGGCACACGGTGAAAGCGTTCAGAGCCGACGATGCCACGCTGGACGTCCTGGCCAACATCCTCGCCAGCGGCCGGTCGTCACGCCTCTATCGACGGCTGGTCTACGAGCTGCAGGTCGCGACCGACGTCGTGGCCTACCAGGACGGCAGCCGCATCGACGGGAAATTCGTGGCGTATGCCACCGCCCGCCCCGGCCACGACCTTGGAGAGCTGCAACGGGTCATCGACGAAGAGCTGCGCAAGCTCGCCGACCAGGGCCCGACGCCGCGCGAGGTGGAGCGGGCCCAGAACACCTTCGAGGCGCAATTCCTGTCGCGCATGGAGCGCGTCGGCGGGTTTGGCGGCAAGGCCGATCAATTGAATTTTTACGACTACTTCGTCGGGACGCCGGACTACTTCCAGAAGGACCTCGATCGGTACGCCCGCGTGACGCCGGCGGCAGTCCAACGCGCCGTGCGCACGTACCTGTCGGCGGGCCACCGCGTCGTGCTGAGCGTGGTGCCACAAGGGAAGCCGGAGCTGGCGGTGAAGCCATGAGGGCGGACCGGCGGACCGGCGGCCTGGCGGTCGGAGCCGGACGGGCGAGTCTGATGCTCGCAGTGCTAGGCGTGTTCCTGAGCGCCGGTCCGCCCGACCGCCTGTCCGCCCAAGTTGATCGAACCAAGCCGCCCGCACTCGCGCCTCCCCCGGCGCTCAAGCTCCCGGCCGTCCAGACCACGGTGCTGCCGAACGGCCTGACGGTCGCCGTCGTCGAGGTGCACAAGGTGCCGGTGGTGGACGTGCAGCTGCTCGTCGACGCGGGCGCGGCGCGGGACCCGTCGGCCGCCCCCGGGCTCGCGACCTTCACGGCGACGATGCTGCAGCAGGGGGCGGGCCCGCGCAGCGCCCTCGAGGTCGCGGACGAAGCGGCGTTCCTCGGCGCCCAGCTCAGCACGACGGCGAGCTTCGACGGCGCGAATGCGTCGATCCACGTGCCCAAGCGGCGGCTCGAGGCCGCGCTCGACCTGCTGGCGGACGTGGTGCTGCGGCCCACGTTCGCCGATTCGGAGATCGCCCGGCAACGGGAGCTCCGCGCGGCGCAGCTGGTGCAGCAGCGCGACGAGCCCGTGGCCGTGGCGAACGTCGCCTTTCCGGCGATCGTATACGGCCGCGAGCATCCTTACGGGCACCCGCTGAACGGCACCGACAGCGCCACCGCCCGGCTCGCGCGCGAGCGCGTGGCGGAGTTCTATCGCGCGTATTACCGGCCCAATGGGGCGGGCCTGCTGATCGTGGGGGACGTCACGCTCGCCGAAGCGCGCCGGCTCGTGGCCACGCGGTTCGGCGACTGGGAGCGCGGCGATGTCCCTGCGTTCCCGAGCCCTCCCGTTCCCCCGCCGGCGGCGGCCCGCACGGTCTACCTGATCGACAAACCAGGGGCGGCGCAGTCCGTGGTCCGCATCGGCCATGTGGGCCCGGCGCGCACGACGCCGGACTGGTTCGCGCTCGAGGTGCTGAACACGATCGTGGGCGGCGCGTTCACCTCGCGCCTGAACCAGAATCTGCGGGAGACCCACGGCTACACCTACGGCGCCTTTTCGCAGTTCGCGCCGCGCCGGCTCAGCGGGGCGTTCGTGGCGCTCGCGTCGGTCGTGACGGCCAAGACCGACAGCTCGCTCATCGAGTTTCTGAAGGAGCTGCGACGGATCCGGGATGAGACGGTGGCGCCGCCCGAGCTCGCAAAGGCGAAAGCCTACCTCACGCTCGGCCTACCGGGGGAGTTCGAGACGACCGGCGGCGCCGCGGCGCGGTTCCGTGAGCTCCTCGCCTTCGGCCTGCCGCTCGACTATTACGACCGGTATGTCGAACGGATCAACGGGGTCACCGCCGCCGACGTACAGCGCGTGGCGCGGCAGTACATCGATCCCGACCACTTCGACATCGTGGTGGTGGGTGACAAGACTCAGATCGAGACGGGGATCAGAGCCCTGAACGAGGGGCCGATCGTGTACCGGGATTTCTGGGGGCAGGAGCTCAAGTAGGGACTACCACCGGATCGCCGCGCTCGCCCAGGTGAACCCCGACCCGAACGCGGTCATGACCAGCAGGTCTCCCCGCTGCAGCCGTCCCTCGCACAGCGCTTCGTGCAGCGCGATGGGAATCGAGGCGGCGGTCGTATTGCCGTATTTCTGGATGTTCACGTAGACCTGGTCGTCGCGCAGTCCGACCGCTTTCTGCACCATCTCGAGGATCCGCAGGTTCGCCTGGTGCGGGACGAGGAGCTTTACGTCCGCCGGCGTCAGGCCGTTCGCCGTGAGGGCGGTGGCCACCGACTGGGGCATCAGGATCGACGCGTACTTGAAGACCTCCCGGCCTTCCATCACGGCGCGATGCTTCCCCTCTTCGATCAGCTCGGCGCTGATGAACGGGTCGTGCGCCAGTCCGGGGGCGTCGACCCAGAGTTTCTCGGCGTGGCGGCCGTCGGCATAGAGGTGGGTCGAGAGCACGCCGCGCCCCGGGGCGTCGGTGGGGCCGAGGATCGCGACGCCCGCGCCGTCACCGAACAGGACGGCGGTGTCGCGACCGCGCGTCGTCCGGTCGAGCCCGCGGGAGTGCACCTCCGCGCCGACGAGCAGCACGTGGCGGTACTGGCCGGACCGGATCCAGGCGTCCGCAACCGACAACCCGTACACGAATCCCGCGCACTGGTTGCGCACGTCGATCGCGGGGATGTCCGTGATCCCGAGCTCGCGCTGCAGGAACACGCCGTTGCCGGGCTCGAAATGGTCGGGGGTACAGGTGCAGTACACGATGCAGTCCAGGTCCGCCGGCTTCATGCCCGCCTTCGCGAGCGCCTGCAGGGCCGCCCGGCGTGCCAGGCCGGCGCCGGTCTCGCCGTCCGACACCCAGTGTCGCGTCTTGATTCCCGAGCGCTGGGTGATCCACTCATCGGAGGTGTCCATGATGCGCGAGAGATCGTCGTTGGTCACGACGCGCTCGGGAACGTGGAACCCAGTGGCGATGAACTCGGTGCGTGGCATCGCTTCCTTGCGAGAAAGGGGCGCCGGGAGAAGATTTCGCCCGCGACCCGCCATTGGCAAGGGACGACATGGATCTCACGGTCAGCCGCGCAGAGTACGACGCCGTCCGCGGGGCGCGGCACCTGCCCGACGTCCTCAAGAACGTCCTGGACGGCGCCACGCGGCAAACGGGCGACGACGGCTACGTCTTGCACCTCACCTACGAGGAAGCCACGGCGCTGAACGAGCTATGCTCCTGGAACGTGCACACTGACGCGAGCGGGGCCGTGACGGCAGAGTCGAAATTGTTCGACGATCTCGTGAAGGCTATTCTTACTCATCCCGACTACTGAACAAGGCGACGGACATGACGAAACGACTGCTCGTCTTGCTGGGATGCCTCACGTTTCCTGTTTCCCCTTTCCCGTTTCCCGTCATTTCCGCCCAGAAGCGCGCGATCACCATCGACGACTACCTCGCGCTCAAAGCGGTCGGCAACCCGCAGCTCTCACCCGACGGGAAGTGGGTCGCCTACACCGTCACCGAGTACTCCCTCAAGGACAACCGCGGCATCACGCGCATCTGGCTGGCCGACCTGGCGAGCGGGTCCACGCGCCAGCTCACGGCGGGTCCGGGATCGGATCGGCAGCCGCGCTGGTCACCCGACGGCCGCACGCTCGCCTTCGTCTCCACGCGGGAGAACGGCGCGCAGCTGTGGGTCCTCCCCGTCGCCGGAGGCGAGGCGCGGCGCTTGACGACGCTCGCCGACGGCGTGTTCGATCCCATGTGGCTGCCCGACGGCACGGGGCTCGTGGTCACGAGCGACATCAAATGGCCCCCGCAGCAGGAGATCGACCGGCGCAACGGCGACTTCCCGACCGAGGCGCGCCTCTGGACCGGCCTGCTGTGGCGACACTGGGACGATTGGCGCGCCGGCAAGCGGCAGCATCTGTTCGTCGTGACACTGGCGGACGGCAGCACCAGAGACCTGACGCCGGTGGACCACGACGTCCCGACGATCGCGACCGGCGGCGACGGCGACGTGAGCGTCTCACCCGACGGGAAGGAGATCGCCGTCGCCATCCATGGCGATTCGACGGTCGCCGACAATACCAACGTGGACGTCTACATCATGGGGCCCGACGGCTCCGGGATGCGCGCGCTGACGACAGGACTCGGCGCGGACAACACGCCGCGCTATTCACCCGACGGCAAGTGGCTCGCGTACCTCTCGATGGAGCGGGCCGGGTTCGAGGCCGATAGACAACGGCTGATGCTGGTTGGACGTGCGGATGGGCGGACGAGTGGACCGACCGCCGAAGCGACCAAGGGCTGGACGCTCTCCCTCGGGTCCTACGCCTGGTGCCCCGATGCGAAGTGCATCTACGGCGCCGTCGAAGAGCGGGGGCGCGACAACATCTACCGCATCGACCTCCCCTCGTTCCGTCGTTCGATCGTGGTTGGCGGCGCCGGGGTCAACACGGACGTCCAGGTCTTGCCCGACGGTCGGGACGTCGTGTACCTGCACCAGAGCAACACGCAGCCGAACGAGGTCTGGCTCTCCGGCCGGCAGGTCACACATCACACCGACGCGGCGCTCGAGACCCTCGATCTCCGGCCGCTCGAGGGGTTCGGGTTCGTAGGCGCGCTGGGAGACTCCGTGTTCGGGTGGCTGCTCAAGCCCCCAGGCTTCGACCCCGCCAAGCGGTATCCGCTCATCTACCTGATCCACGGTGGGCCGCAAGGCGCGTGGACCGACTCCTGGGGAGCGCGCTGGAACTACGCGATGTTCGCGTCGCGCGGATACGTGGTGGCCACGGTCAACTTCCATGGCTCGACCGGCTACGGTCAGAAGTTCACGGACGCCATTTCACAGCACTGGGGGGACTATCCGTACCAGGACCTGATGAAGGGCCTCGACGTCGTGGCGCGCCTCCCTTACGTCGACTCGACCCGGATGGGCGCGGCGGGTGCGTCCTACGGCGGCTACATGATCTACTGGATCGCCGGGCACACCGGCCGCTTCAAGACGCTGGTGTCGCACGACGGGGTCTTCAATCCGGTGAGCATGGCGGGGACGACGGAGGAGCTGTGGTTCGTGGACTGGGAGTTCGGCGGTACGCCCTACGCCAACCGCGCGCTGTACGAAAAATGGTCGCCGCTGAATTTCGTGCAGAACTGGAAGACGCCGATCCTGATCGTGCACTCCCAGCTCGACTATCGCGTGGATCTGTCGGAGGGCTACCAGGCGTTCACCGCCGCGAAGGTGCACGGCGTGCCGGCCAAGTTCCTCTACTTCCCCGACGAGGGCCATTGGGTACTGCGGCCACGCAACCGCCGCCTGTGGTGGGGCACGGTGCTCGACTGGATCGATCAGTACCTGAAGCCCGGGTCGATCGGGGCGGGGGCCCGCTGATGAGCGGGGGGGAGCCGTTTCTCAAGACGCTGACGCGGACCACCATCGTCGCCGGGGTGCTGGGGCTCGTGCTCCTGCTCGCCCTCCCCCGCCACGCCTCCCTGTTCTTCGATTTCGTGGATGTGTTTACCGTGGCGTTCTGTTTCGCGGCCCTGGCGCCCTACGTCGACCGGCTGTTGCTCGCGTTGCCCGGGATCCGTACCGGCGTGGGACCGGTGGTGCGCATTGTCGGCTGGTTCGCCGGTGGGTTGTGGTGCAGCGTGATCGCGCGCTGGCTGTGGATTCAGTTGGGGCGCGATCTGGGGGAGCTCCCCGGATTGGTGTGGGGAGGTGTGTTCCTGGTGCTCTTGAACGGCGTCGCCCGACGCCACGACGCTACGTCATAAGTCTTACAACGTGGCGTCGTGTAACGCATTTATGGTTTCATCCAAGTATTGTTCCCCCGTCGCACATCCGGGAAATTCTGCCCCGGATCGATCTCGACCTTCACGACGTCCGCCGGGACTTTGCGCTGGTACACGTACCGATTCCCGAGGTACCAGATCTCGACGGGAAGCCGAACGCTCTCCGTGGCGCCGTTGGCGTAGGTGAGCCGCAGGTCGACGGGCATGGGGAGCGCGCCGAGGCTCGAGAGATAGACGAGGGCGCTGGTGCCCCCTGAGTCCGTGCGGGCGCGCACCGAGTCCACCGCGAGGTCCACCACGTCGGTCCGGTAGAACCAGCCGCGCCAGAACCACGACAAGTCTTCCCCGAGCCCGTCTTCCATGGAGCGGAAGAAGTCCGCCGGCGTGGGATGCTTGTACGCCCAGCGCCGGATGTATTCGCGGAACGCGGCGTCGAACCGCGCCGTGTCGGCGAGGATGTGCTCGCGCAGCAGATAGAGCCCCGTCGCGGGTTTGTCGTATTCCGCCTCACCAAGCAGCGGCGGGGGAACCCGGTCCGCCGGAAGCATCGACGGCACATCCAGGCCCGTGGCGGCGAAGCGCGCCCACTGGGCCGCACCGCCGCGGTCGCGCGGCGCCGGATCGTGGTAGAACGCGAGGGTCGAATAGATGTTCATGAACGTGTTGAATCCCTCGTCCATCCAGGCGTACGGCCGCTCGTTCGATCCCACGATCATGGGAAACCACTGGTGGCCGAGCTCATGGGTCGTCACGCCGAACAAGGCGCGATTCCCGGCGCGGTGCCCGCAGAACACGATCATCGGGTACTCCATCCCGCCCACCGGACCGGCGACGTTGATCGCGGTCGGATAGGGGTACCGGAACCATTTCTCGGAGTAGTGCTTGATGGAGTGACGGGCATACTCGGTGGAGCGCGCCCAGTCGGCGTTCGCCTCCGGCGGATAGAACGACTGGATCAGGACGCCGTCGTACCCGCTCGCGTCCCAGATGAAATTGGCCGCCGCCGCCCATGCCACGTCGCGCACGTTCTTGGCGGCGAAATGCCAGGTGAGCGTCGGTCGCGGGCCCGCGGGCCGGCTGAACGGCTGCCCGACCTCCGCCTTGGCGATGATGGCGACGGTGGAGTCCGACCGGAGCGCCCGGGAGAGCCGGGCGCGCTGGTCCGCCGTGAGCACCTCGATGGCGTTGGTGAGCGTGCCGGTCGCGGTCACGACGAAACTCCGCGGTACGGTAATCGAGACGTCGAAGTCGCCGTACTCGAGGTAGAACTCGCCCTGGCCGAGGTACTGCTCGGTGTTCCAGCCACGAACGTCGTCGTACACCGCCACGCGTGGGTACCATTGCGCGACCTCATACAGCCAGCCCCCGGGAAACTGCTCCCGCCCCATGCGGTCCGATCCGTGCTCCGGCACCTCGAAGCGGTACGCCAGCTCGAGCTCCGCCCGCCCGCCAGGCGGGAGCGGCCGGTCGAGGTCCACACGCTGCATCGTGCCGTTGTCGGTGGTGGCGAGGGGGACGCGGCCGGCGGCCTGCCCCACCCGGCGGACGGCGCGCACGTGCTCGATCGTGTAGCCACCCTCGAATCCCCGGCCCGCGAACCGCGCGTCGGTCGGGCTCAGGGCGGCGCCCCGGCTGTTCGCCTTGTAGATGTTCTGGTCCAGCTGCAGCCAGAGGTAGCGCAGGGTATCGGGAGAGTTGTTGGCGTATCGCAGGGTCTCCGATCCCGCGATCGTGTGGGTCGCGGTATCGAGCGTGGCCCGGATGGTATAGTCGGCGCGCTGCTGCCAGTAGCGCGGTCCCGCGATCCCCGAGCCTTCGCGAAACTCGTCGGGCGTCGGGAGGGCGAGCCGCCGGAACGGCGAGGTGTCGCCCACCTGAGGGGGCAGCGGTGGGAGCGGCGAGCTGGTGGGTTGTTGCAGCGCGAGCAGGGCGAGGGCGAACGCGAGCATGCGACGGTGTCCTCAGGGTTGGGTGGGCTTCGCTTCCTGGAGATACCCCGCGGCCACGCCGGCGACCACCATGGTGAGGCCGAGCCAGCCAAGCGGAGACAATTGTTGGTGGAATAGGAGCAGCGCGAGCGCGGTTCCCACGACCGGCTCGATGGTTGCGGCGACGGCGGCGGGCGCCGCCTCGATCCGCTTCACGGCCGCGAAAAAGAAGAGGTTCGCCGCCAGCACCGATCCCGCCGTCAGCGCCGCCAAGCCGCGCCATGCGGCGAGCGAGGGCGGCGGCGTGGGCATCCGACCCGCCAGCGTGAGCGCGATGCCCAGGATGACCACCCCGCCCACGGCCTCGAGGAAAAGCACCCGGACCGCGCCGTAGCGCGGGACGGCGAACCGGGCCATGAGCGTGGTCAGCGCGTAGCTGACGGCGGAGAGGAGGCCGCCCGCGACGCCTGCCACGATCCCGAGCCGAGCCGCTTCGGCGCCGCTGTTGCTGCCGCCGGTGACCGTGAGCGCGACCCCCGCCATTACGACCAGGGCGAGCACCAACCGCACCGGGGTGAGCGCCTCCTTGAGAATCAGGCGGGCGAGCACGGCGACGATCACCGGCGCGGTGTAGAGCATGGCCGCGGCGCCAGCCACACCCGCGCCGGCGATGGCGTACTGGTAGGCGACCTCGAACAGCGCGACGAGGCATCCGCCGCCGAGGCCCACGAGCAGCCAGCCGCCGCGATCCACGCGGAACAACTCGCGACGGAAGGCGAGTCCCCAGAGCGCGAGGCAGACCGTGCCGAGGAGCACCCGCCAGAATCCGATGCTCGAGGCGGGCATGAGCCCATACAGCCCGGTGGAGAGTGGTCCGGTAGTTCCCCAGGTGGCGCCGGCCGCGAGTGCGAGGAGATAGCCCGTCAGGCGGCTCGTCCGCTCGCTCGTCTGCGGAGTGGTGGCGGTCATGGGCCGAAGGATAGAAGCCTCCGGCCGGGTCTGGCTAGTGCGGTTGTACGGCCGTGCGGATCGCCTGCGAAACGGCGTCAACGTCTCCCGGCCGACCCCACCACTCGAGCGCGAAGCGACCGAAGGCCAACAGGGTGAGCAGGCCGCCCAACAGCGCCAGGGCGATCCGGAAGCCCGGCGACCGTGGCTGGAGGTCGGTGGGGACCAGCGCCACCACGAGACACACGATTCCCGGCGCGAGCCAGACCGGGACCAGCGCGCGGGCGAACACCGTCATCCGGAACCGGCCGTCCAGCACCGTCTTGCCATCGCGCTCGCGGAAGCGCCCGATGAAGGTGCGCCGGAAGAGCGCGCGGTAGCTGGCGGCGTCGCGATAGTAGAGGACGACGCCGTCGCCGCGGATCCAGCCGTCCAGTCCGGCCGCGTTCCACGGCCGGCCGTCGATCGCGGCTTCGAGCCGCGCCCGGGCTTCGGCGGTCGAGCCGCCGCAGGAGAAGGTCACCGGCCTCATGGCAGGAGCTCTCCGCGCAATACGGTCACGGCCTGCCCGGCGAGCACCACACGGTCACCCGCGAGCCGCACGCGGATCACGCCGCCGCGGGGCGAGGCCTGGTACGCCGTCATCTCGGTGCGGTCGAGCCGCTCACTCCAGAACGGCGCCAGCGCGCAGTGGGCGGACCCGGTAACGGGATCCTCGGGCACGCCGCTTTGGGGTGCGAAGAAGCGCGACACGAAGTCGAAGCCCGGCGTCGTGGCGCGGCTCGTCACGATGATCCCGCGAGCGTCCACCCGCTCGAGCGCCGTCAGGTCCGGCTTGAGACCGCGCACCACGTCTTCGGAATCGAGCTCGACGAGGTAGTCGAACTTGGATCGGCCTACCCAGCGTGTCCCGACGCGGAGCGCGGCGGCGAGGCCGGGAGGTGCGGGTGCGGGCGCCGGAGGAGTGGCCGGGAAATCGAGCTCGATCCAGTCGCCGCGGCGGTCGGCGGTGAGCAGGCCGCTCTGGGTATGGAACCGGGCCTGCCGGTCCGGCGGGAGGCGACCCTCCTCCCACAGCACGTGTGCGCTGGCGAGGGTCGCGTGCCCGCACAACGCGACCTCGACGCTCGGCGTGAACCAGCGGAGCCGGTAGCCCTCGTTCTCCGGATGGAGGAACGCCGTCTCGGCAAGGTTCATCTCGCGCGCCACGTCCTGCATCCAGCGCTCCTCTTGCGGGGCGGGCAGGATGCAGACCGCGGCCGGGTTGCCGCTGAAGGGGCGGCTCGCAAACGCGTCCACCTGCGTGATTCCCAGGCTCATGCGACGTAAGGTAGCGTGCTTTGCGCGCGGCCGGGGAGGCCCGTTCCTCACCGATCGGACGGACAGGTAGGCTCGATCTGTAACGGCACGAAGCGCACCGTGCCGCGGTCGTCGCCCTCGCGACCCTCCCGGTGCAAGACTCGCAGCCGGTACTCGAACCCGGCGAGAAACGGGCGGCTGGGTCTTTCCTCGAGAATTATGGACCACCCAGGGGAAATGGCGACGGGGCCGACCGTATCCCACTCGCGTGGAGGTGTCCAGGTCCGAAGTGCGCGACCATGCCACGCCCCGAACCCGAGCTGCGCGGCCAGAAGAATGAGCGCGCTGCCAAGGAACCACTCAAGTCGTGCGGTGGACCTCACGATCCGTTCTTGGGGCAGGGGACCGCGCGCAGTGCGGCCTCATGGTCTCTGAGCATGCGGCGGGCGCGGCTGCGCGCGAAGTTCCAGTTGCGCCAATCGCCGTGCTCGAGCCGGTCGCGTTGAGTGAGCAGCCCCGCGGCGACGCCACACTGCGCCCGCCCGGGGAGTCGCGGGAGGGATTCGAGCAGCAGCGGCACGGCGTCGGCACTCAGGGACGCCGCGTACCATCCGTCGAACGGACGCTCGTCGCCGGGACGGGCGAGGTTCGTACGGACAATGAGGGCGTCAGGATTGACGAGATGTAAGGCCCCCAGCACGGCGAACCCCTGGACGAGCGCCCCGAACGCAAAACGCCGCCGCTGCCCACGCAGGGTGGTCCACGCGAACCAGGCGAAGACGCCCGCGAGATAGAGCATGAAGGCCGTCGAGTAGACCCGAATCTCCGACAGTCCGAACGCGCCGACGTAGAGGCGCATGCGCGCCAGGGCCGAGGTCATCACGACCGCGAGCAGCAGGAGCAGCACAATCGCGAGCTGCCGGAAGGTGCGCTGGTGCTCACGCGACTCGTTTCGCACGGCCCAATCCGCGCCGGCGAGCAGGGGGAGCACCAGCCCGCTGGCGGTCACGAGCTCGAAGAAGCCCCGGCGCGCGTACTCCGCGTACGTGAGCCCCGTCGCGGCGGCGATCAGCTCGACACCTCCGAACAGGTAGCGCAGCTGGATGACGACGAAAATGAGGAACAGGAGATCGACGAGGCCGAGCGCGGTCGCGACCGGAATGATGCCGAGCGTCAGCTTCGAATCGCCATCCGTCAGCGCGTGTGATGGAGCCGCCCGGAGCATGGCGCCTCGCAGATATCCGGCGCTCGTCCCCGCGAAGATCCCGAACAGCACGATGTGCCCCAGGACAGCGCCGAAATCGATCTTGAACAGGTCAGCGACGACGTCATGAAACACGACGTCCGCCGAGCTGAACAAGGCGCCGAAGACGACCAGCAACGGGAATGCCAGCGCGCCACCGAGCGCGACCGCGCGTACCTGCCGCAGCCGTCCCCCGGGCAACTCGCTCCAGGTCACGTCGCGGCCCACGAGCGGGAACGCGCCGAACCACGCGCTCAGCGCGGCGTCGAAGCCGGCGCGCACATAGTGCCAGGCCTCCCGACCGCGCAGACTCACCCCCTGGATGCTCAGGAAGGCGACCGCGAGCACGATCACCAGGCCGATCGTGTCGAACGCCTGGAGCGTCCTCGAGTCGCGGGCCACGAAGTTCGAGGCGATGAGCAGGGCCGCCACCGCGAGCCAGGGGGCGTCGGAGCTGACCGCGATGCGATGGCGACGCACCAGCCATGCCCCCGCCGCGACGAGCCCCGTCGCGCAGAGGAGGGCGTTGAGGCCCCAGGGCACGACACGCATCAGCCCGTCGCCCGCGATGCCTAAGCCCGCGCCCGCGGCGAGGATCTCGAGGCCGAGCCGCGTCCTGCTGCTGACGGCGTTCATCCCGCGGCCGCTTCCGGCAACCCGCCGAAGCGGCGCTCGCGCACGTGAAACTCGGCGACCGCAGCCGCGAGCGGCGCTGCGCCGAAGTCGGGCCACATCGTCTCGGTGAAGTACAACTCGGCGTACGCGCACTCCCACAACAGGAAGTCGGACAGCCGCTGCTCGCCGCCCGTACGGATCAGGAGATCCACGTCCGGCAGAATGACGCCCGCCGCGATCGCCCAGCGCGAGGAGTAATCGACGGCGAGTCGCAGGTGCAGCCGTGCCCCGCCCGCCGTGGCGCGCTCTGCCGCGTCGATCGCGGCGACCAGCGGCAGGGGCAAGCGGTCACGACGCCCGATCAGCTCGAGCCGCACGCCGTTCTGCGCGAGGCGCGGCGTCTCGGTGCGGAGGTAGCGGGCGAAGAGGCGCATCAGCGCCGCGACTTCACCGGGCGGGCGCTTCCAGTTGTCGGCGGAGAACGCATACAGCGTGAGCGCGGTGACCCTCGAGTCCGGGGCGGCTTCGACCGTCCGGCGCACGGCCTCGGCGCCGGCGCGGTGGCCGGCCACGCGGGGCAGGCCCCGGCGCCCGGCCCAGCGCCCGTTGCCGTCCATCACGATTGCGACATGGAGAGAAGAGCTTTGCGACATAAAGTTCATCCTCAAAAAAAATGCCTCATCCCTGACGGGTGGCGCGAATCAACGCTTCCATGTGGTCCAGGTAGCGCTCCAACGCGCGCCGCCCGGCGGCGGTGAGGCGATACTCGGTCTTGGGCATCCGCCCCTCGAACGATTTGGCGCAGGTGATGTATTGCGCCTCCTCGAGCCGGCGCGCGTGCACGCTCAAGTTGCCGTCCGAGGTCTTGAGCAGGGCCTTGAGCTGGTTGAAGCTCAGCGAATCGTTCACCGCGAGCGCGCTCACGATGCCGAGGCGCACGCGCTCGTGGATCAGCCGATCGAGCTCGGCGGCGCGTGATCCACCGCGCTCGCCCTTCAGCCCGTGCTCGACCGCCTCGCTCTTCCTCGCAGCTCCCTGCTTAGCCACCGTACCTCCAGGCAATGATCATGCCGAACACGATGTGCAGGCCGCCGAACCCTGCGGCCATGAGCCAGTCACCCCACGCCGCCGGTCCGAACAGGGCCACGGAGCCGACGAGCATGAAGCAGATCCCCATGACGGGGACGATCCGGACCGAGAACGCGCCGCCCGTCACGAACCCCGTCCCGTACAACAGCAGCCAGGTGCCGGGTAGCGCGTGTACCAGCCCGGCACGGTACAGCACCATGGTCAAGAGACCGCCCACCACCATCGGCGGCAGAAAGCTGAGGCCGAACCGGCGCCCAGGGCCGGACAGGATGGGATCGTTCACCGCGTACGCTTTCCGGACCATGGTCGAGCCGCCGATCGCGAGCGCCACGATGGCTTCGCCCAGCCACGTGGCGAGCCACAGCTCCGGGGTGCGCTGGTGCGCGGCGAGGAACGCCGCGGCGAGGGCGGTGGCGCCGACCGCCACCTGTCCCCAGCCCGGCACGGCGGTGAACGATCCCGCGCGCTCCATCGTCTGCCGGATGAAGCGGAGGTTGTCGAGCGCGCGATCGTGCAGCGGTCGAGGAGCGACCATGATCCTGCACGATGTCACGTCGCGCCGCTTTTGTCAAGTACTTTGTAATACAAAGCAACGGCGAGAGATAGGTTTGACCCGATGCGCGTCTACATCTCCGTCGACATGGAAGGGATCGCGGGCGTCGTCCACGAGTCCCAGACCGACCCCACCACCCCCGCGTTCGCCGCCGAGTACGGACGGTTCCGCCGCCTCATGACCGCGGAGGCGAACGCCGCCGTCGAAGGGTCACTTGCCGCCGGCGCCACTAAGGTGCTCGTGAACGACAGCCACTGGTTCATGCGCAATCTGCTGGCCGAGGAGCTGCACCAGGCGGCCGAGCTCGTGTCCGGGGACCCGAAGCCCCGGTCCATGATGCAGGAGATCGATCAGCAGGCCGGCTTCGACGCGGCGCTGCTCATCGGCTACCACGCTCGCGCCGGCACCCGCAACGCCATTCTCGACCACACCTACGCCGACCGCATTCACGAGGTGCGGCTCAACGCGAAGGCCGTGGGAGAGCTCGGGCTCAACGCCGCGCTGGCGGGTGTGTACGCCGTGCCCGTCGCCCTGGTGAGCGGCGACTCCGCTGTGGCGGCCGAGGCGAAGGACCTGCTGGGGGACGGCGTGGCGACGGTGATCGTCAAGGAGGCGGTGAGCCGCCACGCGGCGAAGAGCGTCGCGCCCGCGGTCGCGTGCCGCATGATTCGCGAGGCGGTTCCGCGGGCACTCGAGCGCAAGCACTTGCCCTTCGCCCTCCGGGCGCCGGTGACGCTCGAGGTGGACTTCGCGATGACGATCCACGCGGATATGGCGGAGCTCTGCCCCGGGGCTCTGCGCACCACCGGTCGTACGGTCGCCTTTACTCATGAGGACTACTCCGAAGTGTTCCGGGCGTGGCGCACGCTGCTCAATCTGTCGGGGGTGGCCTGAGTCGCCGGGCAGCCCTGGCCGTGCCGGGCGCAGGCCCGTATGATGGAGTCGTCCCCCGCGTCTCGGAGCCCGCTTGAACGGTCTCCTCGCTCGTCTCCAAATCGCCATCGCGGACCGCTACACCGTTGCCTGTGAGGTCGGCCGTGGCGGAATGGCGACGGTCTACCTGGGAGACGACCTCAGGCACGAACGGCCGGTAGCCATCAAGGTGCTCCATCCTGAGCTCGCCACGAGTCTCGGGGTCGAGCGCTTTCTGCGTGAGATCAAGACCGCAGCCGGGCTGACCCACCCCCATGTCGTGCCGCTGTTCGATTCCGGCGAAGCCGGCGGGCTGTTGTTCTACGTGATGCCCTTCATCGACGGCGAAACGCTGCGGCGGCGTCTGGAGCGCGAGCGCCAACTGTCGATCGAGGACGTGGTCCGCATCGCGTGCGAGATTGCCGAGGCCCTCGGGTACGCCCACAGCCGCGGCGTCGTGCACCGCGACATCAAGCCGGAGAACATCATGTTCTCCGCGGGCAGCGCCGTCGTGACCGACTTCGGGATCGCCCGCGCCGTGACGGTCGCGACGCTCGAGCCCCTCACTGCCTCCGGCGCCATCGTGGGCACGCCCGCCTACATGAGTCCGGAACAGGCGACGAGTGGCGCGCCGCTCGATGGCCGGTCGGACATCTACAGTCTCGGATGCGTGGTGTACGAGATGCTCACCGGGTCGGCGCCGTTCACGGGCACGACGGCGCAGGCGGTGATGGCGCGCCACTCGGTCGACCCAGTCCCGCCGATCCGCAGCGTGCGGCCAGCGGTGCGGGACGCCCTGGAGCGGGCCGTGCTGACGGCGCTCGCCAAGGTGCCGGCGGATCGGTTCGCGACGGCCGCGCAGTTCGCCGGCGCCCTGACCGCGCGCGAGGAACCCGGGCCCGACGGGGAGGGGGACGAGTCGATTGCGGTCTTGCCGTTCGCGAACCTGAGCGGCGATCCCGACTTTGAGTATTTCAGTGAAGCTATCGCCGAAGAGATCATCAACGCGCTCACCCAGCTGCCCGGCCTGCGAGTGGCCGCGCGCACCTCGTCGTTCGCGTTTCGCGGGCCGGCGACCGTTCTGGCCGAGGTCGGGTCGAAGCTCAAGGTGGCGACGGTGCTGGAGGGGAGCGTGCGCAAGGCAGGGAACCGGCTGCGCATCAGCGCCCAGCTCGTGAAGGTGGGCGACGGCTACCATCTCTGGTCGGAACGCTACGACCGCGAGATGACGGACGTCTTCGCGATCCAGGACGAGATCGCGAAGGCGATCGCCAACCGGCTGCGGGTCACCCTGGACGGGGAGGGGACGCCGCTGGTCACGCCGGCCACCGCGAATCTCGACGCCTATCATCTCTACCTGAAGGGGCGGTATTACCTGGCGCAGCGCGGACTCGGACTCAAGCGGGCGCTCGGGTGCTTCGATCAGGCGCTGGCGCTCGATCCGAACTACGCGCTGGCTCACGCGGGCCTCGCCGATGCCTGCACCGTGTTCGCGGAGTACGGGCTCGCGCCGCCCAACGCGCTCCGGTCCAAGGCCCGCGCCGCCGTTCAGCGAGCCCTCGAGCTGGCACCCGACCTGGCCGAGGTCCATTGCGCCTCGGGAGCGCTGGCCTTCCTCTGCGATTGGGACTGGCCGCGGGCAGCGCGCGACTTGCGGCGTGCCGTCGAGCTGAATCCGCGCTCCGTGGCCGCGCGGCAATGGCTTTCCTACTATCTGGTCTTCATCGAGGGGCGGGCTGAGGAGGCGGTCGCCCAGGCCCGGCGTGCCGTGGAACTCGACCCGCTGGCGTCGTTGCTCACCATGCAGCTCGGCATGACGCTGATGGGCGCCGGGCGGTATGAAGCGGCCGCGGCGGCATTGCAGCGAGCGGCGGATCTCGCGCCCGCGATGTTCCTCCCCACGATCCACTTGGGGCTGCTGCACAACCATCTCGGTCGGAGCGATGAGGCCATCGCTCCGTTGGAAGTGGCCGTGACGGCGTCCGGACGCCACCCGTGGACGCTCGCGGCGCTGGCCGTCTGCTACAGCTCCCTTGGGCGGCTGGACGACGCCGAGGCAATTCGGGACGAGCTGCTCGCCCGGGCGCGGCGGGAGTACGTGCAGTCGACGGTGTTGGCGATCGTCGCCGCGAGCCTCGGGAACATGGACGCGACATTCGAGCTCCTGGACCGGGCGTGCGATGAGCACGACGGCATCCTGGTCTACTCGAAACGCTATCCCTTCTTCACCCGCCTCCAGACCGATCCGCGGATGGAGCGCATCTATCGGCGCATCGGCTTCCCCGAGACGAAGGGCTAGGGAGCCAACAGCACGAGCCCGTAGTCGCCCACGACCCGGAAGCCGAGGAACAGATACGCCCGCCGGGCGGCGTCGTTCGCCGGATCGGCGAACAACACGGCGCGCTGAACCCCCTGCTTTCGCGCCGCCAAGACTGAGCCGGCGACAACCGCGCGGGCGTAGCCGCGGCCCCGGAACTCGGGTGGGGTCCACACACCGCCTACCTGCACGATGTCGGGGAGCATGGCGTTGAACACCGCGTAGGAGACCGGAGCCGCGCCGGCGAAGAGCAGCCAGTCGGTTCCGCGCTGGTGCTGGAGTCGTACGTCGTCCCCGCTCGCCTGGTGGAGCTCGGGGCCGTCGGCCGCGCCGAGCGCCTCGACGGCGAATCGCACTCGCCACGCGACCAGGAGCTCGAGATCGCTCTCCGCTGGGTGACGGCAGCGCAGCGCCCCGCTCGCGAGCTGCGGCGGAACGACCAGCCGGGCGAGGTCGAGCGCGTACAGCTCGTCCCGGCTGTCCTTGGTGGTCGGCGCCGCGCCTAGCCCGAGCGCCTCGCGCGCCGCGACGACCTGATCCCACGGCCCGGAGAAGCCGGTCACCGTGCGGCCGGAGCGCCGTACCGCCTCGCGCGCCGCTGCGGCGGCGTGGCTCCGCTCCAGAGCCTGCACCAGGACCATCCCGTTCCAGCAGTGAGCCGCGACGCCCGCGATCCGCCCGCCCTCGAGCGCGGCCACGTACGTGGCTTGCATCGGCTGACCCCGGTCGGTGAGGCCGGCCGAGCTCGCGTTGGACCGGAGAAACATGGACGTGTCGGCGTGGCGCGCGAGGAACGTGTCGAGGTCGGCCTCGTCGCCGGGGCGGAGCAAGCGAAGCTCGGACACCACTCAGTCGGTCGAGGCGGGGCGGCGCGGCAGCCGAAGAATCTTGAGCGACAGGCTGCGCGCCAGGATCCCGATCCCGGGCGGATCACCCGCCCGGCGGGGCACGGCGCGGTAGATGAGGATCACGAGAATCCAGGTGAGCCAGCTGGACCGCTCGCTCCAGGACAGCCCCGCGAGCATCAGCCACGGCTGGGTGTAGGCGGCGGTCCACGCCTGCCACTCGCCTTGCGCGAGCGCGATCGGACGGGCGATCACGCGGTTCGACCGGTACCCCTGCGCGCTCGGGCTCGAGAGGTTCCACACGCACGTCACTTGGCCCCACCCGTGATTGTCGCTCCCGCCCACCACGAGCAGGTCGTGCGACTCGGCGACCTGGAGCACGCGCTCGCGCGCCGCCGCGGGGAAGCCGATCGCCTTGGGTGCGCAGTTTACGATCTCGAAGCCATCGGCTCCGGCGGCCACGAAGTCGTCCAGATCGGCCCAGTGGTTCCGCCAGTACTCGGGAAGGGACGCGATGCCGATCGCGCCCTGGCCGTGCAGCGCGGCGAACAGGCTGAGCATGGCATGGGTGTCGCGTCCAAAGACGCCGCGCTCGACCGGCGCCACTTTGCCCAGGGCGACGATGTGCTGGTCGTACACGCTCCACTCGACCCCGGGGAGCAGTCTGATGAGGGTGTCGACTCCGCCGTTGAACACCACGTTATGATCGGTGACGTACGACGCACCGAATCCCTGGGCCGCATGCCAGGCGGCGAGGTCCGCGAGGGTCCAGCCGCGGCGGCCGTCGTGCGACAGGGCGGTATGGGCGTGGTAATCGATGACGGTGAGGGTGGAGTCGGGCGCCACGAGGCGGGGAACGGGCCGCGGCAGCAGGACCGCCCCAACGCCGAGCAGGATCACGGCGAGTGGGGCCAGCGCCGCCGCCACGAGCCGCCGTCGCAGCGAGCCGCGCCGCAGCAGTCCCCAGAGGGCGAGCGCGGCGATCCACGTGACCAGGAATGCGGTCGCCCGCTCGCGGCTCAGGAACGTGAGCGCGTCGAGCACGTTCGAGAGGGGAGCGAGTAGCGTATACAGCGCGGGACGGACGAGGTCCACGTCGGGCGGGGGTGCACCGTTCGCGGCGTCCACCAGCGGGGGCAACGGGGCGAGTGCGGAAAGGAGGACGAGCGCGATGAGCGCGAGCGCGATCGGGTGGCGACGCAGCAGATTCACTCGTACAATCTTGGGTATGAGAGTGCTGGACGCCACAGTCGCGCGTCGGCTCGCGTGCTGCCTCGCCGGCACCGCGCTCGCCTGCGGTGAGCCGCCGCGCGCGAGCCCGCGCCCGTCGGATGCGGGGATCCTGGTGACCGTCTACCTGTCGCCCAAGA
>Ga0137415_10000757_pt1 | contig 31554 bp, 25 predicted proteins | sample CZODoug3_1_1_16f_FD_183082 | JGI IMG/M metagenome (GOLD analysis project Ga0137415, IMG submission 183082) | Vadose zone soil fungal communities from Angelo Coast Range Reserve, California, USA - CZODoug3_1_1_16fungal (Hybrid Assembly) | ecosystem: Environmental > Terrestrial > Soil > Vadose...
CACGGCCTGCAGGATCACGGCATGATTGCGACCGGGAAACATTTCCCGGGTCATGGTGACACCGGTGTCAACTCACACCTGGCGCTGCCCGTGGTGACGGTGAGCAGAAGCCGGCTCGATACAGTGGAGCTCGTACCATTCCGGGCCGCGGTCAATGGTGGCGTAGGCGCGATCATGTCGTTTCATGGAGCGATGCCCGCACTCGATTCATCCGGCGTGCCGGGAACCCTTTCGTCCAAGGTTTTGACCGGGCTCCTTCGTGGCGAGATGGGGTTCCGGGGAATCATCATCTCGGACGCGATGGACATGCGCGGGGTTCTGGATCAGTTCGGTGCGTCAGAGGCGGTGAAACGCGCGATCGCAGCGGGAATCGACGTTCTGATTCAGCCGCTCGACGTGCCGCAGACGATCGATGCAGTCGTCGCGGGTGTGGCGGAGGGGCGATACACCGAAGCTCGTCTCGACTCATCGGTGCGGAGAGTACTCGAGACGAAGCGCAAACTGGGTCTCGCCCAAAACAAACTCGTCGACCTCAGTGCGTTACGGTTTCTTGTCGGGGATAGCTCCAATCTGCAGATTGCCCGGCGGGTTGCCGAGAAATCAATCACGCTCGTCAAAGACTCCCTGCGACAGGTTCCTCTGGCGGCGGACAGTAACGCGCGAGTCCTCTCCATCACTGTCGCGCGTCGGGCGGATCTTCCGGCCGGGAATGCCTTCAACGCGGAACTGCGCACAGGTCTGCCAAAACTGCGCACCGAATTCGTCGCGACCGAAGACGCAGCTCTCAACTATCCGCGATTGATAGCGGCAGCCGATTCCGCCGATGTAACGATAGTCGGCTCCTACGTGGGGCAAAGCTGGGATGCGGTTAGCGCAAGCGCACCGCAGGCGTTCACGGATTTCGTGCAGACTCTTGTTCAGCGCCGGCGAAAACCAATTGTGGTTGCGTTCGGAAATCCGTACATGCTGCAACAGCTGCCGTGGGTAAGCGCGTATCTCGTTGCATGGGGTGGATTTCCGGTTTCTCAAACGGCGGCGGCACGGGCGCTGCTCGGAACATCCGCGATCTCGGGTCACCTACCGATCAGCATACCGCCATACGCCAGTCGCGGAGTAGGCGAGGAGAGGGCAGCTCAAGCGCGCTGAGTCAATCCGCTCTCAGGATTCAATCGTTGTCGCGCCAACGAAAAGTTTCTGAGAATTCTGTTGACGGCCGGATCATTCCGTCGTTATATCACTGGTTGCCCGCCGCCAGACGTTCGCTGCTGGAACGACGACGTCACTCCACCAGAAAATCAGCTGATGCGACCTTGACTTTAGTCACATAAAGTGACTAATTCGCATCACGATGCGTGAGCGCTCTTCCAAGTCCGGCCTTTATACTGTCGACGCAGTTCTGGTGACAGCGATGGGCAATCAGCTGGCGATTCTGCTGGTGCGGAACTCGAGCGAGCGAGAACGGTGGTCGCTTCCCTGGCGAACCCCACAAACCGGCGAAAGCCTGGACGCCGCTGCAGCCAGCGCCGCGGAAGAAGCGCTCGGCGAATCGCCAACCTGGATGGAACAGATCGGAGCATTTGGTGACGGCAAGCGGCACCCGAGCGAAGCCGATGTCTCGGTGGCCTATCTCGGGCTCGTTCCGCACGAAACGGCGAGCCCCCGCGCGAGCTATACCTGGTTCCAGATTGGGGATCTGCCCCCCTTGCCTCCCAGGCAGCGCACAATGGTCGAAGGCGCGACTAAAACCCTCCAAAGCAGCCTTGACCAGGCGCCAATCGCTTTCAGGCTTCTACCCGCCACGTTCACCCTCAGCGAGCTGCAACAAATGTATGAATTGCTGCTGGGTAAACGCTTGCACAAAGCGAGTTTCCGGCGTGCCCTTCAGGCCGCCTGGCTCGTCGAACCTATGGACGAATGGCGTAGTGAAGGAAGGGGTAGGCCGGCGCAGCTTTTCCGATATTTACCGAAGAAAAAGCGTAGGCCACACCGCAGTGTGAGGTTCGATTTTCTCTATCCGTGACAGAGGTAACAGCTACGTATTTAACCCGGTTTAGCCACCGGAACCTCTTGCGGCTGCGGTGTATTAGTTGCAATGTGTACATAAGGCTAAACATCCTGAACTGGGAGTCCGTTAGCTATGCTGGCTTATCTCGACAGTTTGTGCGCAGCGTTGCTCGCACGAGACAGTACGGAGATACAGCGGCTTCTTGCACTTCCGGCGGCGCGAGATCTACCCCGCCGAGTGCGTGAGGAGGCTGTCGCGATTTCTCGCGCCGGTAACCGCAGCTTCATGGCGCCGATCCACTCGCTCCACTTTTATTACAAGCTCACTCACATGGTCGACGAGTCGAGCGATCCGATCTTCGGAGATGCTTCGAAGCAGAGTGAAGCCGAAGGCGGACAGATAGAGCTGCCCCTCCGCAAAGTAGGAAATGGCGGCCGCTAAAACGCTCTAGACGAGCGCGCGAAGCGAATTCTTTTTCCTCATCGCTTCGTTCCAGATGTCCCCAATCTTTTCAAAACGGTCGGCCGCGTTGCCGAGGTGGAAGTCGCGCGGCTTAAGGTCCTCCGTCAGCTCGTTCCACTCGAGTGGAGTCGAGACCGTCGCTCCGGGTTTTGCTCGAACGCAATAGGGACCGGCAACCGTCTTCCCCTGGATATTTTGCAGGTAGTCGACGTAAACCGTTCCCGCTCCGCGCGCTTTGACGGAGCGCTCGATCGTTGCCTCCTTCGGATGCCCATTTGCCACCTTCGTCGCGATCACCTGAGCGACAAGCGTCGCTGCCTCATTTGGTGTTTTGGGCGGCAGCGGTAGATAGATATGCAACCCTGTTGATCCGGACGTCTTGATCGCGGCGTGGAGGCCGAACGCATCGATTACTTCCTTTGCCCAACGCGCGATCTGAACGACGCGGGCGAAATTTGCGCGGGGCCCAGGATCCAGATCGATAATCGCGTAATCCGCGTACTCCAGAGACTGAACCCGGGAATGCCATGGGTCGACGGAGATGGCACCGAGCTGGATCGTATAAAGAAGCGTGAGCAGATCGCCGCCGATGATCCGGCGCTGCTTCTCTCCCCCCTCGGTTTCTATCAGCTCGACGCGGACCTCCGGCGGCGTAGTCTCCGACGCCTTGTGCTGGTAGAAGCTCGCCCCATTGACTCCATTGGGGAATCGCTTGAGAACGAGCGGGCGATCCTGGATCGTTGGAAGGATGAAGTCAGCGATGCGCGTGTAGTAACGCAGCACGTCACCCTTGGTGTACTTCTCCTTCGGAAAGAAGATCTTGTCCAAATTGGAGACCTTGAGCGTTTTTCGACCGCCGAAGTCGAGAGTTCCAGCTCCGCCGACCTCCTCGATCGCGGAGAGCTGCCCCAGGATGCCTTTCTTGTCGACTTTTTGGAGCGATTTGACAGGCGCAGGCGCGGGCCGGGAGGGGCTTTCCTTCGGGGCTGAGGCTCTGGTCGCGACTTTGGCTCGTGCCGGGACACTCACACGGATTGGGCGCTTCGCAATGGTGCCACCCCCAATGAGTTTTCGCTGCACGCTTGGAAGTTCGATCTCAACATCCTTTGCGGCCTTGTCGTCACGGACGCCAATGAAAATCGGCTGCCTCAAGCGACGATCGGCGGTCCATTCGTTGAACTTCACTTCTACCACGACTTCGGGCTTGACCCAATGAACCTTCTCATTGGTTTTTGGGGTTTCTTCAAATGGCGATGTCTTCCGCTCCAGGGGCTTAAGCCGCCTGTACATGTCGTTCAGGCTCTGCCGGGTGAACCCTCCGCCCGTGTGTCCGACGTAAATGAATCGGTCGCCGTCGAAGTAGCCGAGTAGCAATGCCCCGATATATTCGCGACTGTTGCGCGGCTCCGTGTAGCCGCCGACTACGAACTCTTCGCGGAACTCGATCTTGAGCTTGAGCCATGCTGGCGTCCGTTTTCCCGGCTCGTATCGGGAATCCATGCGCTTGGCCATGATGCCTTCCCATCCCTGCCGGCGGGCCTTCTCGAGCAACTTTTTCCCGTCGCCCTCGACCGACTCGGTCACGCGGAGGTAGGTCGATGTGCGTTTACCAGCCCGCGCCAGAAGCCGCGCGCGTCGCTCGGTCCAAGGCTCTCCAATCAGAACATCATCGCCGTCCATCAGGATATCGAAGAGAATGAGCGCGGCGGGTGTCGCGGCCGAATATCGCGCAATCAACTGCGATTGCTTGACCTGTATGCGGCCCTGCAGCTCCTGGAATCTCGCGGGCTCTCCGTTGGCCAGCGCTACGATCTCGCCATCGAGGACCAGCGTACGCTTGGTCTGTGACGTGAGTTTCTTCAGGGCTGAGACGATCTCGGGGAACTGCTCCGCTTTGTCCTTGCCGTTCCGCGTAATGAGCTTTACCCCGGTCGGCGTCGCAAAGGCGAGAACGCGAATGCCATCGTATTTGGGCTCGAAAGTCCAACCTTTGCCTGGGATCTCGGTGCCGATGCTGGCGTACATCGGCTCGAGAGACTTGAATGAAAGCCTTGGGTAGGACATCGCCGCTGTCCCAACTTTCTTCGGCCGCGACAATGTCACCGCGGCTTTCTTCGCGTCCCGGTTGCTATTCCAGACTTTGCTCTTTCCAGATGCTATTTCCGTCATGGTTCGGTTCGTATCTACCGATATCATGTTCGCGACAACAACGTCCTCCTTGCTCGCGAATTCGTCACGGTGCTTGATGAGCAGCCACTGTGGCTTGGAGGACGATGAGCCATCGCGTGCGAACTTCATGCGAATGAGGGCGAACGAGCCGTGCAGTCTTTCACCATTGAAGGTGATCTTGAGATCCCCGCGTCTCAACCCTTCACGGATCGCGTCTTCCTCTTCATCGGGGGATGTGGCGGTATCGGCGGAGTACGTTCCTCGATCCCAGAGCATGACGGTCCCGCCGCCGTATTCGCCCTGCGGAATTGTGCCCTCGAACGTGTTGTAGTCGATCGGATGATCCTCGACCTGCATTGCCAGGCGCTTCACCGAGGGATCGAGACTTGGACCTTTGGGAACGGCCCAGCTTTTCATCACTCCGTCGAGCTCGAGTCGCAAATCGAAGTGTAGTTGACGGGCGGCGTGCTTCTGTATGACAAACCGAAGTCGTCCCGGCCGGGCGGCAGCGGGTGTCACCTCTCCAGAGGGCTCCTGCGTCTTGCCGAAATCCCGCTTCCCCCGGTACTCGGCCAGCTGGGCGCGAGCGTGTCCTTCTGGATTCTTACTCGTTTTAACGGCCATTTCAGTTCTACGCGGTCTTTGCCTTCTTTGCCTTCACGGCTCTGTGACGAGAGGCAACGGTTTTTCTTTTCGCTGGCGAAGCGCCCTTCCTTCCACCTTCCTCGAGGCTCGCACGCAGGCGCGACATGAGATCGAGCACCCCGCTATCGGGGGCCTCTCCTTCCGGCTCCTCCAGCTTGGGCTTCTTCCCCTTCATCTTGGCCTTGATGATCCTCATCAGATTCGCCCGATATTCGTCGGTGTAGCGAGTCGGGTCGAAAGACTCGGCCAGATTCCCGACGAGTTGCTCCGCCATCTGCAGCTCCTGTGGGCGAACGGAGCTGCGACCCGGAAAGTTGAACTCGCTCGCGTCGACCAGCTCGTTGGCGAATCGCATGATCTCCAGCACCAGCGCATCGCCAATGACTTTCACACCAACGAGGTGCTGTGTCTGGCGGATAATGATCTTGCCGATCCCGACGGAGCCTGTCTGGCGAATGGCTTCGCGAAGCAGAGCGTATGGCTTGTCACCGCCCTTGCCGGGAACGAGATAGTATGGAGTTTCGAAGTAGCGGGGATCGATCTCGGTTTCCTTCACGAAATCGAGGATATCTATCGTCTTCGAGTGCTCGAGCGCGGCCGCCTTGAAATCCGCGTCGGTCAGGACGACGAATTTTCCTTTCTCATATTCGTAGCCCTTCACGATCTCATTCCATGGGACCGGTTCTTCCTCTGCCTGGCAAATTCGCTCGTACTTGACCGGAGATAGGTCTTTCTCGTGGAGGAGCCGGAAGCTGATATGATCCGCTCGGACCGCGGTCTTGAGCTCAACCGGAATGTTGACGAGTCCGAATGTCAGCGAGCCCTTCCAGATTGCAGCCATCCCGAACCTCCAGTTCCGAGTTACCCCAGGAGAGCGCATGAAAGCAAATCAAATGCCGCCTATAGAAGACTTTTTGTGGGGCACAGATGCAAAAAAAGCCCCGCTTGACGGGGCTCTTCTGGAATTGATGCGAGAGCGTCAGGGGGCTTTCGTGACGTCCGCGGCCTGAGGTCCCTTTTGACCCTGAACTACTTCGAACTCGACCTTGTCGCCCTCAGCGAGAGATTTGAATCCAGACCCACTGATCGCGCTGAAATGGACAAAGACGTCCGGGCCACCCTCGCGTGAAATGAAGCCAAATCCCTTGGCGTCGTTGAACCATTTGACCGTTCCAGTGATGCGTGCCATTGAACTAATCCTCTTCCCCGCGGGGCAATCTGTGGAGCGTCTTGCGACAGGCTAGCGACCGTGAAAATCAACACGCTTCGCTTCGCCGGACTTCCGCGTGACGCACTAACCATCCGGCAGCTTGCAGAGGAGGGCAAGTTTTGTGCAACGGGCCGTGACTCTAGGCCGCCCCAGCCACATAATGGGCTGATCGCCCGCAGCTCTTGCAGCGAAGAGTAACGTGGGCATAGGGCGGCGGGGGGATCTTTAGTGGGTCGCGCTCAATAGATCCAGCGCATGAGGGGCAGCTTAGTGGAGATCCGCTGCGGTCGTTGCTGATAAGGAATAGTGCCTGAGCGGGGTTGTACGCGTTCGGACGTGGCTTGCGCATGAGCTCTCCAGTACTTCGACACGGCGCTGCGCGGTAGGCGTCGCATTGTGAGGTGGACGTTCTTGACGGCTATCCATTGAATCGAAAAGCCATCCAGATTCGCGAGCGGATTTGTGCCGGGCTCGCCCTCGGCTTTCTTGCTGCCTGCGGCCCGCATGCCCACATACCGCTCCGACCGGCCAATCTGCCTGACGCCCTTGCACCAACGGATAGCGGAGCACTCCTGGCACGGCGCCTGGCACCGGTCTTATACCTACAACGGGACGAAACGTTCCCGCTCGAACGGGTGGTCGCCGTTCTGCACCCCCTCCGGCGGGTAATCGCCTACCATTTGCTGTGGCGGGACGACGTCCATGGGTCTTGGATTCCGTTCACTGTCCCCACTGACGAGGAGGTCCTATGGGTAGGCTATGACTCGACTTACGCCCCTACCGATGTCTGGACTTACTGGCACGGGCAGATCCTTCATACCGCTTGGCCACGGTCTCAAGTTGCGATCGATGTCCAGTGGGGCAAGCATGGCAGCCTCCCCCGGAACGTACGCCAAAGTGACCTTCCCAGACCACGCACCCTCAACTTTTTCTACGCCATGACGATCTTTGGAGAGCCCGACATCCTGCTGGGAGACATTACACGGAAAGGGCCGTTTTGCTTCTGTCACAGCTACCGTAGATATCGACAATTCACCCGCCCGATCGTACTTGCCGACAAACTGGACGCCATCGTTAGAACGGAGGATCCGAAGCCTACCCTGCTGCAGGTATTCGGCAGCAAGTACTCGAACAAGCATCGCTGGCCCTAGGGCAAAAAAGCTCCGGCGGGACAATTCCCGCCGGAGCTTTCAATTCTATCGTTCCAGTCAGCGCCGATTTATTTACTGACGAGCCGAGACGGAACTTGTAGCGGCCTGCTCCCGCTGAGCGATGAGGAAGAGGTCCTTCTGAGAGGCGCTCTGTTTGAGAACCTGCAGTGCGTGCATCAACTGATTGTCGTCGGGGACACTGCGTCGCTTCGCCGTCGAATCACCGAATGCCAACCGCGCGACGGTGTTGCCAAGCAGTCGGTCGATCTCTGAACCAGCCTGCTCGTACTGTGCATGATCGATTGTGATTCCCTTTGCCTGAAGGCGGCGGTAGAACTCTTCGCGCCACGTCGGTTGCACCGTGAAGTCAGGACGAACCGTTTTCTTCAGCTCGAGCGAGTAGTCCATGAGCGTCGCTCTCACGTCAGTCGTCTTCGGAGCGAACGCGTTGAATACCTTCTGCTCCGCAGTCGTCAGCGTGTCAGGACGCACGATGATGTCGGGGGTGATCGCTCCGCCACCATATACGACGCGACCGGCGTCCGATTTGAAGGCGGGGCGCGAACGACGAGCCGAATCGGTCTCCAGAGAATCGGGCATCACTTCCACAAACTCGCCGCTCGGAAGAAGCTTGCGCTCCTTCTGGATGGAGCGGCCGTTCGGGGTGTACCATTTGGCCGTCGTCATCTTGAGGGCATAACCGCCTTCCAGCGGGAACACCGACTGCACGAGACCCTTGCCGAAGGAAGTTGTGCCGACAATCAGAGCACGGTCGTGATCCTGGAGAGCACCAGCGACGATCTCTGAAGCCGAAGCGCTTCGTCCATCCGTGAGAAGGACGAGTGGAATCGTCGGTGCGATCGGGTCATCGGTGGCGTTGAAAGTCTGGTTCTCACCGTTGCGGGCGCGGATGCTGGAGATCTGGAGTCCCTTCTTGAGGAAGAGATTGCTGACGCTCAGCGACTGATCCAGGATGCCACCGGGATTCCCGCGCAGATCGACGACGATTCCCTTCGCCCCGCCGCGCGACAGCTTGGCGACTGCGCTCTCGAGCTCGTCTCTCGCGCTCTCGTTGAACTGGAGAAGCGGGATATAGCCCACTCTGCCGTCCAGCATGATTGAGTAAGGAACGGCCGGAATGTTGATGACGGCACGAGTAAAAGCGATCGGTATCAGCTCCGGCACACCGGGCCGGGAGAATTTGACCAGGACCTTACTGCCAGGATTTCCCTTCAGCGCGTCGGACGTCTGTGAGACGGTCCAGCCGCGAGTGTTGGTCGTGTCAATGAAGTTGATGCGATCGCCCTCCTGCACGCCTGCCTGCTCCGCTGGTGTATGCGGGAAAACGCGCTGGACAGTGATGAAACCCTGTGTCTCGGCGATCTCCATTCCGATGCCTGCGTAGCGTCCGTTCGTCTGCGCGTTGAAGGTGGAAAGCTCCTTCGGGGACAGCAGGACGCTGTAAGGATCATTCAGCTCGTGGACGAGTCCGCGGGCAGCTTTTTCGTAAAGGGTCGCGGCGTCGACTGTATCGACGAACCGGCTGGATACGATGTTGAGGACCTGGTCGAGCAAACGAGCACCTTGCTGGCTCTCGTGCTGCTGAAATACGAAACCGCCGGCCAGCAGCGGAATCAGAGCGAGACCGAACAGCAGGCTTTTTCTGGGTCGAGACATACGGCTCAAGGTAAAGAGAAGAGGGCGTTAACCTAATAGATACGCCTTCGGTAAGTCAGTTGTTCCTATTGACGCACAAAAGGCACCAGCGGAACATCCCGCTCAGGCAATGCGGGACGCAAGTACGTAATCCACCAGCCAGTCCCGGTTCAGCTGCCTGAAAGTCGCGTCGCGGAGGAGGCCAGCCGCTAGCAGCATTTCGTGAGCGGGTTGGAGCACTCGTTGCAAATGGGATGGATACCGCTGGGTCAAGGGGAGCTGCTCGGCGAGCGCGGCGAGGGGGACTCTCCAGGTTACCATTCCTTCTTCTCTTGCTACCTCGAGCAGGCGGTAGAGGCGTCTGGCCACGGGGTTTGTGAGCGACATGTAGTGCATTGCAGAGAGTGTCACGGTGTGTCCCGCCGCGATGTTCGCGCGGATTAGCGGACCGATTGTGACGTGGGCGTCGCCCGGTTCCGACGCAGCCAGCACCGGAAACAGAGTGAACTGTTCGCGCTCGGCTAGTCGTCGGCGCGCGATGGAAACCGAGGAGAGAATGGTGAAGCGTCCTTCTAGCGGCTGTCCTTCTTTTGCCGCAACGTACACTCCGCTCGACTCGAGGGTAGTCCGCTCGAGTCTTGTCAGAGCGGATCGAAGCTGCTCGTAAGTTCTGCCGTCGACGCGCCGCCCGATGGAACGCAGAAAAGCGTGGAGCGTAAAGCTTATCACTCCATCTTCAGGAGCTCCTGCCTCGTGAAAGCGATGCAGGAGCTCGATGTAAACGTCCTGATCGAAGGTTCCGGGCAGGCGGTCGCCTGGGCTGGGGAGCACACGCCACCGGCCACCGCTCTCTGGGGAGAAGGAAATTGCCGTGTCCTCGGCGGAGTCGCTCAGTCGGAAGATTGGGAGCGATTCAAGAGAGCGGTCGAGAACGATAGCACGCGTCGCGATTCGCCGACGGGCCACGAAGGTCATGCAGAGAGAATATGACACTGATCAAGTACATCGCAATCGCGGCGCTCGTTCTATTCGGACTGGTTCTGGCTCTCATTGGCGTTCTGTCGGTCACGCACGATACACCGGTTACGAGCGTAATCGCGGAGGGTGACAAGGACGGGCCCCCGAGCGTCGAGGACCCACTGTTCGCCAGAAGCATCGAGCTGTTCACCGGAACCCACATCGATCCCGGGAACAACGTGCAGCTGCTGCTGAACGGCAATGGCACCTACCCACAGTTGTGGAAGGACATCGCCTCAGCCCAGCACACGGTCACGGTACAGATGTACTACTCGCAGCCCGGCGCGGTCGCCGATACAATGGCGAAGTATTTGATCGACCGCGCGCAGCACAAAGTGCGGGTACTGTTGCTGCTCGATGCGTTCGGATCCCAGCCGCTCAAGCGGGAATGGCGTGACAGTCTCAAGCACGCCGGCGTCGAGGTCAAATGGCTACGACCTCTTCGCTGGTACACGCTGCAGAAGGCGGCCCAGCGATCGCACGTTCGCGCCGTCGTGATCGATGGAAAAATCGGCTACACTGGCGGCTTCGGGCTCGCCGACTACTGGCTTGGGGACGGCCATCACGAGGACCAATGGCGCGAGACGAACGTTCGATTCGAGGGGCCGACTGTGGGAGCGCTGCAGGCGGCATTTGTGGCCGGCTGGGCTGAGTCGACTGGGGAGTTGCTGACGGGCGACATGTTCTTTCCGAGGAGCTCTTTCGCCGACGTCGGGGATGTGCAGGCTGGACTGATGCACAGCATACCAAGCACGGGAAGCACGCCGGCGGAAAGATTTCTCGCGTTATCAATCGCGGGTGCTCGAAGAACGCTCTACATCAGCAACTCATACTTCGTTCCGGGAGAGAGTTTCCTGCAGTTGCTTCTCAAGGCCGCAAGAAGGGGCGTGGATGTCCGGGTTCTAACCGTGAGCGACAAGACCGACGTGAAGACGACCTGGTATGCGGGGCGGACCTACTACGAGAAACTCCTCGAAGGCGGGGTGAAGATCTACGAGTATCAGCCGACGATGATGCATGCGAAGAGCATGGTTGTGGATGGCATATGGTCCTTTGTCGGATCCATGAACTTCGACAACCGTTCGCTATCGTTCAATAACGAGTCACTGCTGGTAGCGCTCGACCGCCGCGTCGGAGCACAGATGGACTCGGTTTTCATGGATGACATAAAATGGTCCAAGGAGATAAAGCTCGACGAGTTCAGAAAGCGTCCCCTCTCGGGAAAGATTCTCGAATGGGGGGCGCAGAAGCTGAGACGCGTACTCTAGCACGCAGTCGAGAATCGTCCACCAGCCCCAGCCCGTGACGTGACTAGTAGTCCCTCCATGTTGGCACGCTTTCATCCCATCGTACGGCGATGGTTCAAGGAGACGTTCGGCAAGCCGAGCGATCCGCAGCGCGAGGGTTGGCCGGCGATCGCGAGCGGATCCCACACGCTCATACTCGCTCCGACCGGAACCGGGAAGACCCTGGCGGCGTTTCTGTGGGAGCTGAACGAGCTGATCGTCCGCGGAACGAAAGAACCTCTCTCGAATGCGGTCCATCTTCTCTACATCTCGCCGCTTAAAGCTCTCAACAACGACATTCAGAGAAATCTGGAGCGGCCGCTCACCGAACTTCGAGAGCGATTTGCTGCCGAAGGAAAGGAATTCCCCGAGATTCGCGTAGCCGTGCGCACGGGTGACACGCCGGCCTCGGCGCGCGCGAGAATGCTTCGAAAGTCGCCGCACATTCTGATCACCACGCCTGAATCGCTCAACATCATGCTGACGACGCTCAAGGGGCGGGGGATGTTCAGCGGAGTTCGAGCGGTGATCGTCGACGAGATTCATGCAATCGCGGGGACCAAGCGTGGTGCTCATCTGGCGTTGACGCTCGAGCGACTCGAAGCGTTGGCGGAAAAGTCGCCCCAGCGAATTGGTCTGTCGGCAACGCAACGGCCACTCGAGGAAGTCGCGCGATTCCTCGGCGGCTGCGAACCAGATACTTCTGCAACACCAGCATTTCGTCCGGTGACGATTGTCGATTGCGGTATGACGAAGGAGATGCAGATCGCCGTCGAATCTCCAGTCGCCGATCTTGGAAGCATCGGCGGCAGTATCTGGCCCGCGGTCGCCCCACTCGTTCTCCGACACATCCGGGCATCCAACACAACTCTGGTGTTCGTCAATAACCGCGCTCAGGCGGAAAAGATTGCGGCGCGCGTCAACACTCTCGCTGAGGAAGAGATCGCCCTTCCGTATCACGGGTCGCTGGCGAGAGAACGCAGATTCGCCCTGGAGGAGCGCCTGAAGGCCGGGTCTCTTCGCGCTCTCATTACCACCAGCTCTCTCGAGCTGGGAATCGACATCGGGTCGGTCGATCTCGTCATACAGCTACAATCGCCGAAGCGCGTCGCCGCGGCGCTGCAGAGAATCGGACGCGCCGGACATACACTGGGAGTACCAAGCCGCGGAATACTCGTGCCGACCTTCCGCGACGATGCGGTGGAGATCGCAGCGATAGTTGCTGCGATGCGTGCTGGAGACGTCGAACCTACTCACGTTGTGCAGAATGCACTCGATGTGCTTGCCCAGGTGGTCGTAGCCGCCGTCTCGGTTGACGACTGGCGAAGCGAAGACCTCTTCCGTCTTGTGCGACGAGCCTATCCGTATCATCAGCTGACGCGCGGTGCCTTCGATGAAGTAGTGGGGATGCTATCGGGGAAGTATCCATCCGACATCGCTGCCGAACTGGAGCCGCGAATCACGTGGGATCGCGTGAACGACAAGCTGACTGGAAGCCGGGCGGCGCGCATGACGGCCGTGATCTCTGGTGGGACGATTCCTGATCGTGGCTTATACACGGTGAATCTTCCCGATCGCACGCGACTGGGAGAGCTGGATGAAGAGTTCGTGCACGAATCGCGGACGGGTGATGTCTTTCAGCTGGGCTCGTCGACGTGGAGGATTGCGGCGATCGAGCATGACCGCGTAGTCGTAACGCCGGCCCCCGGTACCCCAGCACGGATGCCGTTCTGGCACGGCGAGTACATGGCGCGGTCCCTGATGCTGAGCCATCGCGTTGGGGCACTGCGCCGTGAGTTAGCGGAGGCCCCGAATGAGGAGAGACTAGCCACCGAGTACGGCTGTGATGCGGCGACGGCCAGCTCGCTCGTGAAATACATCGCCTCGCAGCGAGCGGCCACAGGAGTCGTGCCCGACGACAGAAACATCGTCATCGAGCAGTTCAGGGATGAGACCGGTGCAGTCCGCATCGTCATTCACGCCGCGTTTGGGGGAAGGATCAACGCGCCCTGGGGAATGGCGCTTGCGCAACGCGTGCGCGAGGCGATCAACGACACGGACCTTCAGGTGCAGACGACGGACGACGGCATCATGCTCCGTCTGCCAGATCTGGGCATGAGCGTACCGTTTCAATCGTTGCTCGGTCTGTCCGGAGCGGAAGCCGAGCAATTGGTACTGGAAGAAGTCGGCTCGACGTCGCTTTTCGGCGCGCGATTCAGAATGAATGCGGCCCGGGCGCTGCTTCTGCCCCGCGGAAACCCCCGGCGTCGCATGCCCCTCTGGCTCCAGCGGCTAAAATCGCTCGATCTGCTCCAGGTCGTTCGGCAATTCCCGAGCTTCCCAATTCTGGTCGAGACGTACCGCGAGGTTCTGCAGGACGCATTCGACATGCAGGGATTGAAGGAAACGCTGGCGGAAATTGCGGCCGGCAACATTCGCGTCCACAGCGTGCAGACAGACTCGCCGTCACCGTTCGCGGCGAGCCTGCAGTTCGGCTTCGTGATGGACTGGCTCTATGGCGACGACACTCCCCGCGCGGAGCAGAGGGCGGCACTCCTCTCGATCGACAGGGCGTTGCTCGACGAAGTCATGGGCGGGGAAGGCAGCGACGACATCACGCGTGAAGCAATCGACCAAACTCTATCGGAAAGGCGCGGAACAGCGCCGGGCAGGCGGGCGCGAACGGAGGACGAACTTGCACAACTGATCGACCGGGCAGGCGATCTCACCGGTGACGAGGTGAGATCCCGAATCGCCACGGAGGAGGAAAACGTTCGTGGAGATCCGTTCGCCAAACTGCTGGAGGCCAATCGCCTGATTGCGATCCAGCTTGGATCTGAAACGGGGAAGGAATGGCGCTTTATTCTGACGGAGACCTATCCGCGTTACGTCTCGGCGTTCGGTTCCGAGCAATTGTCGAGCGTGCGCGGTACTACCGAGTTGATCGAGCAGGACGCCGAGGCACTAGTTCCGGACATTCTACGTCAGGCGGCCATCAACGTTTCGGTGGCACGGCGGGAGATTCTTGCGCGCTTCCTGACACAATCGGGACCGGTGACCATTCAGGAAATCCACGATCGCTATGGATGGCCACGCGAATGGATCGAATCCCGGCTCACCGAATGGGAGAGAACTGGCAAGCTCATACGCGGAAAATTCCGGCGCGAGATTCAGGATCTGGAGTGGTGCTCACGACGGGTAGTCGAGATTGGACGCCGGCGGGCGCTCGCCGCGCTGCGGAAGCAAATCGAGGCCGTCGAGCTTCCGCACTTCGCGGCGTTCATGCAGCGCTGGCAACATCTCGACGAGCGGGACCGACTCGATGGGCCGGCGGGAACGGCGGCGGTAGTACGGCAACTATATGGTATTGCGCGTCCGCCGGTCGCCTGGGACCGCGATTACCTTCGAGCCAGAGTAAGAGCGTACGATCCGACGACGCCGTCGCAGTTCACAGCTACCGGCGAGCCGGTGTGGGCTGGCGAGGGGAACTACGACCCCGAGTCAGGAGCGATACCGCTCGCCCGCGTGCGCTTCTTCGAGCGGGGAACTGGAGCAATCTGGCTCGATGAGCAACAGGAACCGGTATTGAGCGAGAACGCCAAGATGGTGAGAGCGACGATTGCGGAGGAGGGCGCATCATTCATCGGGGACATTCAGGCAATCACCGGACTGACGATGCTCGCCGTGCGCGAAGCAATTCGAGAACTGGTGGCCTGGGGCATTGCGACCAATGACACGGTCGAAGCAATGCGCGAGATCGCTCGCTGGAAGGCGATGGTGCCGCGTACCGGCGGTGATCCGACGAGCTGGCTGCCGGCTGATTACGCTCCCTCTCCAAATCGGAGATTCACACGGACCCGTCCGAGTGTAAGAAAACTTCCAAAGTGGCGGCGACCGGATCGGCCAGGGGCAGCGACGAGTGGATGGACCGGTCGCTGGTCGCTCGTGCGGCGACGGGGGAACATGGGGCCCGATCTTCCCGAAGAAGAGCGTGCCGAGAGAATCGCGCGTCAGTGGCTGACGCGCTACGGCATTGTCTCGCGCGACTGGTGGCGCCGGGAGCGTCCTCCGGTGTCGTGGCGATCGATTTATAGGGAGCTCAAACGTCTTGAGTATCGCGGAGAAGTGCGGCGGGGCTACTTCGTTAAAGGTCTTGGAGGCGCGCAGTTCGCTCTCCCCGACGCGGTGGAATGGCTTCGCGCGGTGGCGAGCGAAGACCAATCATCGGCGGGCTTCGTCGCAATGGCGGCGAGCGATCCAGCGAACATCTACAATCTTCCGCTGGAGCTGGTCGACAGGGATCCGCTATCCAGGCCACGTGGATCCGGCGCGCTTCTCGTAACACGACGTGGCCGCATCGCGATGGCCGCGGAAGGACGGGGGCGTCGTTTTTCTGTAGCCGAATGGTTATCGCCTGAAGAAACTGCGGCGGCGAAGAAAGCCCTGATCGAGCATCTACGCGGGGAGAAGTCCGCGCGCTTTCTGATGTAGGAGGTCAGCGAATATCGCCGCGACCAAGCGCCGCGCGGACGGCTTCGCGCATTGCGATCACGGCCTCCTCACGGGCGGCGGGAGAATCCTCACGAACATGCAGCTCGATTCCGTCGGCAACGGGAAGACGGTGCCACCGCAGCGAAATATCTTCGTCGTGGGCAACAGCCTCATGCGCGCCGGAGCCGAGTGCGGGCGCCAGAGACAGAGCAATCTTTCGCTCGAGAGCATCGCCGGTGACATCGCGCATCTCACCACGGATCGTGTCGAGGCTCTGCCCTTCACGCTGGCGGATCTTGATGGACAGCAGCTGCAGAAGATGCCGGTATCCGTATGTCGCCCCGGTCCCCGTCCCCTCAGGCCGGTCGAGCAATCCACTGGCTACGTAAAACCGAACCGCTCGTGCGCTCGGCGCCGCTCGCGCTGAAGCGTTGGTTGGTCGGACTCCGGCCGCGTCTACAAGAGATGTTGCGTGGGCTGCAAGTCCCCGGGCGTTCCAGGGGGCGTGTCGAGCGTGGGCGCGGAGGAGAGCGACAGGCGATTCAGCCATGCGGATAGGATAACATTAAAATCCTCGGCTCGCTCGTCGTGCGGAAGGTCGCCCGCGGGAGACAAAACGGAGATTTCGAAGTCGCGTTTGATCTCGCGGAAGCCACGAAATTCTTCGACAGGCGCGGTCGATCCCTGTTCGCCCCATACGAGCAGCGCGGGCTGACTGAGGCGGCGTAAGGCGTGTCGCACGTCGATGTTGAGATGACCCGACAGGAAGGCGGCCGGCGCGTGACGAGCCCCTCGCTGATGGGAAGTCGCGTAATGGATCTCGACCAGATCACGCGTGACCAGCGAGTCGTTCGAGTATGCGTTATTGAGATAGCGGCGAAGCTGTGGCCGCGAAACGAGGGCGTTGAACATGGCGGTGCCGGCGATCGGTGTATCGACCGCGAGACGGCTCGCTTCGCCGCCCAGGCCTACGGGCTCGTTGAGACGGACCAGCCCCGATGGCGCGATGAGAGCTACGGCTGGGAAGCGGTGCGGATCACGTGCCGCGAGAACAATTGCATATGCACCCGTGAGTGAAGACGCCACGAGAACCGTGGGTTCGTCGATTACTCTACTCACGAAATCGGAGATGAGCGAGATGTAGAGACGCGCCGAGTAGCGAATCGCTGGACGATCGGACATCCCGAAACCGAGAAGATCGAGCGTGTAGACGGTGTTCGTTTGCGCCAGCGCGTCGACGTTGTTTCTCCATTCGTACGACCAGGCGGACGCGTGAATGCCGTGGATCAGAAGAATCGGAGGACCGTTGCCGCGCCTGGTGAACGCGACCCTTCTGTCTCTCCAATCGAAGCCGCCTTCTTCGCCGCCTATCAGGTTGGTTAGCTGGTCGACGCCCTTCCGCGCAAACGCGTTATAAGCAGCCGCGGCGCCAAGGATCGCACCGCCAGACAGAAGTATTCTTCGCCAAGGTCCTTCTTGCTGCCAAGGTCCTTCTCGCTCGTCGTTCTCCTGCATCGCCCCTCACATCGGTCAGTCAAGGAAAAAGCGCGGTTACTTGAGAGTAACCGCGCCTCGGGCACTGCGCACGGGGGCAGGGGAAACTATTGCCCCTAGCGCTTCCGCTTGCGGCTTCCGCCGCTCTTCCCGCGCGCCTTGGACCCGCCTTTCGAGGCCTTCCGGCTACTCGCCTTTCGAGCGGCGCCTTTCCGTCCGGCGACTTTCCGAGCGGGTTTCCGACGTCCAGCCGCCTTCTTTTTCGCCGGTTTCTTTTTGCCTGAAGACTTGGACGAACTCTTGGCAGCCTTCTTTTTCGAACCACCGGCCGCCTTTTTGGGCGCCAGGCGGGTTCCGGATGTTGACGTTACCGCCGGCCGGCTGGCCGGTGAAGTTGCGCCGCCGCCAAATGAGCTACGCGGCACGCCTGCCGAGCTACCGCCGGCTCCGAACCCGGTGCTCGCCCCTGCTGTGGACGAGCTACCAAAGCCCGAGCTGCCGCTCGCACTTCCGCCGACACCGCTGCCAGGACTCCCGAGCCCACCGCCGGTGAGAGTCGACTCCTGCTTCTTTCCGGATCCTTTGGGCCGGCCCCTTCTTCCTCTTGGAGCGCCTCCCCCGAAGAGATCCTCCTCTTCGTCCTCTTCGTCCTCTTCGCCTTCGCTTACGACCGTCGCATCGGAATCGGCTTCTTCATCATCATCCGCGTCTTCAGCGCTGTCCCAAAGGCGATCGCTGTGATCCTCATTGATCGCCCAGCCACCGTCCTCGTCGTCATCATCGTCGTAGGAACGCTTGCCGCGACTGAAGCCACCGAGATCGTCCGGGTCGTCGTCGTCCGCAAAACGCAATGGCTCCACTGATTCACCGCTCGGCATTAGTCCTCCCATAGAATGTCAGCACTCGCACTGAGTAGCGCGGCATTTTCTGACTTTTGCCCGCTGCACGTCGCGTGCCTTGTGCGCCGAAAGCTTATTCACATGTTGACCATGTTGACACCGAATACAACTCCGATGACGCGACGTCAAGGAGCAGCTTTCCGCATCTCGCCGGCTTCGGTGGATTGGGAGGTCACCCGTCTCGTTATCACGCTTACCAGCGCATCGTAAACGCCGGGGTCAAACTGCTTTCCCGAGTCGACTCGGAGATGCTCAAGGGCTGCGAGGGGCTCCAACGGCTCGCGGTAGGCGCGCTTGGAGGTAAGGGCGTCGAAAGTGTCGGCGGCGCAAAGGATTCTGGCGCCCAGCGGAATGGCTTCGCCCGACAGACCGAGTGGATAGCCGACCCCGTCCCAACGCTCATGATGGTGTTCGACGTACTTGAGCGGCTGCTTGATGTGAAAGAGGGGAGCGAGGATGTCGAGCCCGATGCGCACGTGCTGTTTGACGTGCTCGAACTCATCGGCGGTCAATCGTCCGGGCTTGTTCAGGATTGCCTCGCGGATTCCAATCTTGCCGACGTCATGAAGACGACCTGCAACTCTGAGGTCCTCACACACGCTGTCCCCGAGTCCCAGCTCCTGCGCGAGCAGGCCGGCAAGCTCGGCCACGCGCTGGGAATGTCCCCTCAGATAGAGATCCTTCGCTTCCATGGCGTTGATCAGCGTCTCGGCGATGCTAATGGACATTAGCCGCAGGGATTCCTTTTCCCTCTCGAGCTCCGCGGTGCGAAGAGCGACCTCTTCTCGAATGAGCTTGTCGAGGCGCCGTTGCTCAATCAGCTCCGAGCGCTTGTGGAGAGCGCGATCGACGGCCTGCTGCAGGTCCGCCAGCTCGACGGGCTTCATCAGGTAGTCGGTCGCGCCGGAAGACAAAACCTCCGTCGCAGTGGCGGCATCGTTGACGGCGGTCAGCATGATGATCGCCAGGTCCTGATCGCGGTTTCTCGCCTGTGGAACGAGCTGGACGCCGGTGATTCCGGGCATGCGCACATCGCACAGCATTAGAGAGAAAGATTCCTTGTCCAGAATCTGGAGCGCGTGATCACCCGACCCGGCGATCTCCACCTCGTAGCCGCGGGAGCGAAGGAATTTACGGAGTGCGAGGCGGATGGTCTCCTCGTCATCGACGATGAGAATCCGGGTCACTTCTTACGCTCGCTGTAGAGAGGAAGAAGAATCGTGAACGTCGTTCCGACTTCGGGCGTGCTTTCCACCGAGATCGTTCCTTCGTGCGCCTGGATGATGCCGTAGCTCACGCTGAGACCCAGTCCGGTTCCCTCGCCGGGAGGCTTGGTCGTGAAGAAAGGCTCGAACACGCGCTGGCTCACGGCCGCCGGCATTCCGTGCCCGGTATCAGAAATGACGATCTGCACCATGCCGTGTTTGCGCTGAGTCACGAGCGACAGGTGACGGAGCCGGGCTTCTCCCATCGCAGCTTCGGCGTTCACCAGAAGGTTGAGGAGGACCTGCTGCAGCTTCTGTTCATCGCCGCGAGTCCGGGGATTCGACTCATCGAGACGCATGTGGACCTCGATGCCACTCGACCGGGAGGCGAGAGCGCGAAGCCGCACTGTGTGCTTGACGATGGTGTTGATGTCGACCGGAACGTCGCGAGCATCGGTCTTACGCGCGAAGAGGAGGAGATCGCGAATCACGCTAATCGCCCGATCGGCTTCGCGCTTGATCAGACTCACCGACTCGAATTGCTCGCCCTGCAGATTGTCCTCGAGGAGGAGCTGCGCGAAGGTCGAGATGCCAGTGAGCGGGTTATTCAGCTCGTGCGCGACGCCGGCGACGAGCTCGCCAATAGCGGCAAGTTTTTCGGTCCGCCCGAGATGGTCAGCAACTTTTCTTTCCTCGGTAAGATTTCGGATACCGATTACCAGGCCGACGATATTGTCGGTTGCGTCGCGGATGTGGCTCAGCGTCACGGCCGCCGGGAACTCGGTCCCATCCTTTCTTCGATGAACGTGCTCACCAGTCCAGAGCGGCAGATCCGCCGGGATCGCCGGAATCGTCTGAACGGGAGCAAGCTGCGTTGAGGCAACAACGAAATCGTCGACGGAGAGACCGGCGATCTCACTTGGCTCGTAACGATATTCCTTGATTGCGGCGGCATTGGCATACTGAACCCTTGCATCGACGCCAAGGATGAGCACGGGCTGATCCATGGTCGCCAGCGCCGCGGCGAGTGTCCGCTCACGTGCGTGGGTTCGTTGCTCGTCTTCGCTGAGTAGCAGTACATCGATTGCGAGCGCGACGGCGGGCGCAAGCCGCAGCAACGCATCGACATACGGACCGGTCTGAAGTTGCGCGGTCTCGGACGTCACGACCAGAACGCCTAGTCGACGACTGCTCGCAATGAGTGGGATCGTGATGGCCGGCTGCTCAGGAACCCGCTCCGGATTGTGAGCTTTCTCGCGGAGATTTTCGACAAAGATCGGCTCTTCCTTCGCCCAGGCAGCACGCACCGCGCTGCTCTCGACCGGTCCAGTGATGCCCTCCATCTGCTCGCAGGTGCCGTATGCGGCGACACACGTCACGGTATTTCCATCAGCGGAGATGATGCCGATTGCCTTTCCGCTCGACGGGACGACGTCGTCGAGAATGTCGAGGATGTCGTGACTCGCCTGCGCGACTGTCACCTTGCGAAGCGCTACGCGCGCAATTGCAGCCGCGGCTTCGGTCTGCTTCTGCTCACTGCGCTGCGCATCGAAAAGTCGCGCGTTTTCGATAGCGACGGCCGCCTGGCGCGCGATCAACATGATGAGATCCAGATCGTGCGCGTCGTAGGCGTTCGTCTTGTACGAGAGGACCTGCATCACTCCCACGGTCCGGTCGCGGTAGGTAAGGGGCGCCGTAATCTCGCTCTTTACTTCTCGTTTCGAGGCGACCTGGAAGATGGTTCCCTTCCACCATCGCTCTGGCTTTGAGGAAATGATCGGTACCGCCGTCTGAAAAACCTTGGCGATGGTCTCGGTTCCATTCGGGAAGTCGAGCACGCCTTCTCCCTCGCGCTCGACGGAATCGACGATGATGCAATGCGCGTTGAACTTTTCGCTCACCGGATCGGCGATCATGAGCGCAAAGCACGGAGCATCCACTACCGAAGCAACCGCCTTGTAGATCTCGCGGTACGCCTCGTTCAGCGAGATTGTAGCCGAGATGGCCTGCTGCACCGTCGCGACCGCCGCGAATCTTGCGGCGCGGCGCTCGAGCTCGGCGACGAGCTCAGTCGTCAATGAACTCCACCGTCACCGGACGCGTTATCACGCCGGACCTGACGCCTTCCTCGAGGAAGAGCCGGATCGCTGCCCGGCCGCGCTCGCCATAGTCGAGTGTCCAGTCATTCACGTACATCCCGACGAACGTGTCCGCCTTGCTTCTGTCGAGGCCACGCGCAAAGCGCATCGCGTGGTCCAGAGCGTTCTGGCGGTGATCGAGGCCGTACGCGATGCTCTCCCGAAGATGTCGCGAGACTTTCTTCTGGACGTCGCGCGGCATGGTCTTCCGAATGACGTTGCCGCCGAGCGGAAGTGGCAGGCCCGTCTTCTCGAGCCACCACGCGCCCATGTCAGCAACCAGATGCAGTCCATCGTCCTTGTAGGTGAGCTGACCTTCGTGAATCAGCAATCCCGCGTCGACGTCGCCGCGGATCACCGCCTGCTCGATCTGATCGAAGGGGACGACGACCGGAACGAAATCGGGCTGAAAAAGCTTCAGCGCCAGGTACGCACTGGTCATCATTCCGGGCACGGCGACTCGCTTGCCCGCGATTTGTTCGTGTGTCATCGGATGCTTCGACACGAGCATGGGCCCGTAACCATCGCCCATCGATGCGCCGTGAGGGAGCAGAGCATACAGCTCGGAGAGATATGCGTAGGCGTGAATCGAGACGGCGGTCACATCGAGCTCTCCGCGCAAGGCGCGACCGTTCAGCGTCTCGATGTCCTGGAGCTCGTGCACATAGCTGATTCCCTGCGTATCGATCTGTCCGTCGGCGAGCGCGTAGAACATGAACGCATCGTCCGAGTCGGGACTATGGGCCAGATGAATCGTGCTGGGCGATGTCATGACTTTATTGCAAGGCTCTTTCTTGCCTGTGATAGAGCGTTCGTGATGTCGTCGCGATGCCGCAAGTATTCGTCGCGTTTCTTTGCGAGTTCAACTTTTTGCGCGGCGATCAGCCTTCGCTCGTAGGAATGGAGCTGGGTAGTGTCGCCGGCCAGCGTGGCTAGGCGCGCCTCAAGAATCAACCCGAGCAGGTGGTTCGGATTCTCGCGCAGAATGCTGTCCGCCTGGGCCTTGGCAAGTGGTAAAGCTCCTACGACCTCGCCGATCCTTCCCATGTCATACCGCTGATCCGCGTTGAGCGGCGAGAGCATCTGATATGCGGTCAAAGCCATGGGCGCGAAGAACTGGACGCTGTCGATCTTTCCCTGGCTGGCGAGGAGCATTACACGGTTGTAAAGGCGGTCAGCGCGTTCCTGCGGCGACAGGCTCGAGATGTCGGGGGCGCGAACTTCGGCGGATTGATCATCCGTCGCGGGCCCGCGATCGTCGAGTCCAGCCTGCGGTAACGCATTTTGTGAACCGTCAACGGTGCTCCCGCGACGGGCATTAAAGCCACGACCGGCCGCCATCGCGAACAGAGCGAGAAAAGCGAGAGCAGCGACGATCCACGGAAGCGCGTTCGTTCTCGATTCACGGGTCGATACGGCGCTTCCAACCGGAGTGCCGCAGCGGTGGCAGAATTTGGCTCCCGGGCTTAGATCGGCTGCGCACGACGCGCACGTCGCTCCCGCCAGTGGGGCGCCACAGTTCGCGCAGTAACGGCCAGTTGCTGCCTTGCCGCAGGACGGACAGGTTGTTGTTTGGCCGGGACTGGATGAAGGCGACGTCATGCGGCTGAAATTAGTCGGACGCCGACCGGGATGCAGCGTGGTGAGTCCGGGACTGCAACTGCAACTGCAACTTATGACTACCGGCCAAGGGCTGTCGGCCGGCCGGCTCTTGGCTGCGTGCTGGCTGCTCGTGCGCGCTGATTATGAACAGTGGCTGAAGAAAGTGATGACGTCGGCGCACCCACCGCGCCAGCTCGTGCGTATCAATAGCCCGCTCGGAGCCGACCGCCGACTGGCCGAGCGCCCTCGGCCGGTAGTCGTAAGTTGCAGTTCAAACCGGGAAGAGCATCTCCCGGTACTTCGGCAATGGCCAGTAATCGTCTCCGACCGAAAGCTCCAGCGCGTCGCACACCTTGCGCACTTCTGCCATGGTGTCCGCTCCCTCGGAGGTCAGCATCTCCGCCTGGCCGGTGGGATCGTCGTGCTTTGCCTCCACGCGAGCCATGACGTCGCTCAGGTCTTCGCGAAATTCCTGGAGCTCCTGGACCAGCTCGCCCACCTGATTCGCCGTGGTCACCTGCGGAATTACCGCGATACCTGCTGCTTTCGACTGCGAAGCCGCCTCGGACAGCAGATTGAGATACCCGTATGCTGCTGGAATCACGAGGGTGTCAACAATCTCGCGCATGGTATGCAGCTCGATCAGCATGTCCTTCACGTAGCGCTCGACGCGAACGTGATAGCGAGACTCCAGCTCCTCCTTGGTGAGAACGCCGAGCTTGGTGAGGAGCGCGCGTGACTGCTTCGACACCAGCTCCTTCAGCGCTTCCGGAGTACGCCGCAGATTTGGAAGGCCACGCTTCTTGGCTTCCTTCACCCATTCTTCGGAGTAGTTGTTGCCCTCGAATCGAACCGGCGTCGATTCCTTGAAGGCCTCTCGAACGACTTTGAGCACCGCGTCGTCCACGGATTTGGTCTTCTTGAGAGTCTCCCGCAGCGAATCCGTGATCTCGCCAATTGCGTCCGCGACGGCAGTATTGAGCAGTGCGACGGGGAACGCGATTGACGCCGAGGATCCGACGGCGCGGAACTCGAACTTCTGTCCGGTGAACGCGAAGGGAGAAGTGCGATTGCGATCAGTGTTGTCACGCTGAACTTCCGGCAGCTTCGCGACTCCGAGCTTGATCATCTGCTCGTCGGCGGAGGCGGAGCTCTTTCCGGCGGCGATCTCCTCGATGACCTTGGTGAGCATGTCGCCCATGAAAACGGAAATGATGGCAGGCGGCGCCTCGTTGGCGCCGAGCCGATGCTCGTTGCCGGACGTGGCGATGCCGGCGCGGAGCAAGCCCGAGTGCTTATGGACACCCTTCAGCACGGCGGCGAGGAAGGCGAGGAAGCGAATGTTCTGGTGGGGCGTCTTTCCAGGCTTGAGGAGATTCAATCCATCCAGCTCCGACGAATCGGCGATCACTGACATCGACCAGTTGCAGTGCTTTCCAGAGCCGTTAATTCCGGCGAATGGTTTCTCATGCAAAAGAGCCTGGAGGCCGTGCCTGAGCGCTACCCGTCGGAGCGTCGCCATCACGAGCATGTTGTGATCGACGGCGAGATCGGTTTCCTCGAAGTAAGGCGCCATCTCGAACTGGCAGGGCGCGACTTCGTTGTGACGAGTGGTAATCGGGACTCCGAGTTTGTACAGCTCGAACTCGGCTTCGGAAATACATCCCTGAATACGTTCCGGGATTCCGCCGAAGTAGTGGTCCTCGAGCTGCTGGCCGCGCGGCGGCGGAGCGCCAATCAGAGTGCGTCCGCCCATCACCAGATCCGGGCGCATCCCGAAGTGCGCGCGATCGATGAGGAAATATTCCTGCTCGGGTCCAAGCGTCGTGAAGACTCGCTGTACTCCCCTGTCACCAAGCAGCTCCAGCAGCTCGATCGACTTTTGCGACAGCACATCCGAGCTTCTTAACAGTGGGGTCATTTCATCGAGCGCTTCACCGTTGTAGCCGATGAAGACCGAGGGAATGCAAAGAGTGCGGGCGCCTGTTGACTCGACGATGAACACCGGGCTCGCCGGATTCCACGCTGTGTAGCCGCGCGCTTCCCACGTCGCGCGCAGCCCGCCGGAAGGAAAGCTTGATGCGTCGGGCTCACTCTGAATCAGCTGGTCACCGGTGAAGGATTCCATCGGCTGCCGGTCGTCATCGAACGCGAAAAACGCGTCGTGCTTTTCCGCCGTGAGTCCGGTTTGTGGCTGGAACCAGTGTGTGAAGTGTGTCACGCCGCGCGAGATCGCCCACTCCTTGATGACCTGTGCTACGACTGGCGCGATCGCGCGATCGAGCTTCTTGCCGTGGCGAATTGATGCAGCGAGGCTGGCGAAGACTTCTTTCGGAAGCTTGTCGCGCAGCTGCCTCACACCAAGGATGTTGACGCCGAAGTACTGGGAAGTCGGCCCGGGTATTCCGTCCTTGCTGAAGCCGCGGGCGATACGGGGCTCGCGGGTGGAAATCTCGTTCAGAAGAGCTTTACGCGGAGTGATAACGGCTGTCATGGGTGTATGCGCTGATGAGATGTAAAAAAGTGCACTGCCTGCACAATCGATCGACCAAATTCGCTACCGGAGCCGCAAAATGCAAGGAAGCGGCTCGCTTTTGTGCATGATTTGCAAAAAAATGGCAAGAAGGCTACGTTGAGCCTATGTCCCGACCCCGCTCCCAGATTCCTGATACCTCAGGCGCTACAGCCAAAGACATTCTGGAGCTTGCCGCCGCCAATAACGTCCGCTTCCTCAGACTGCAATTCACGGACATCCTCGGCATCAACAAGAACGTCGAGATACCGGCGTCGCAATTCGAGAAAGCGCTGGCGGGGGACATCATGTTCGATGGGTCTTCAATCGAAGGGTTCGTCCGGATCGAAGAATCGGACATGTTGCTGGCTCCGGACCTGAGCACGTTTCAGATATTTCCCTGGGGCGATGAGAAGAGTCGGGTCGCGAGGCTGATCTGCGACATCAATACCCCGGACGGCAAACCCTTCGCCGGAGATCCGCGCGGCGTGCTCAAGAGAATGATCGCACGCGCAGCCAAGCTTGGCTACACGATGAACGCGGGGATGGAAGCCGAGTTCTTCATGTTCAAGCCGCGACCGGACGAAGAGCCTTCAACGATCACGCACGATGTGGGATCGTATTTTGATCTCGCGCCGGCTGATCTCGGCGAGGATGCGCGCCGCGCGATCGTCGATGTCCTCGAGCTGATGGGATTCGAGGTGGAAGCGGCACACCACGAAGTCGCCCACGGCCAGCACGAGATCGATTTCAGGTATGCCGAGGCGCTGAAGACGGCGGACAACATCGCGACGTTCCGGTTCGTAGTGAAGTACATCGCCCGGACTTTCGGCCTCACCGCTTCGTTCATGCCCAAGCCGATTTTCGGACAGAATGGCAGCGGCATGCACACCCATCAATCGCTTTTCCGCGGCAAGGATAACGCCTTCTGGGACGAAAACTCGGAGTGGGAGCTGTCCGCCACGGCGCTCCACTATATCGGCGGACTGCTTCGACACGCGCGCGGCTTTACCGCGATAACAAACCCTCTTGTCAACTCCTACAAGCGACTCGTCCCGGGTTTTGAAGCACCGATTAACGTAGCCTGGTCGATGCGCAACCGGTCGCCGATGATCCGCATTCCTGATCGTCGTGGCTCAGGGACCAGGATCGAGCTCCGAATTCCAGATCCCTCCGCGAATCCATACCTCGCGCTCGCGGTGCAACTGGCGGCCGGACTCGATGGCATCGCGACCAAGGCCGATGCGCGCGAGCCGGTCAACTCCAACATCTGGGAGATGTCGCACCGGGAGAAGCGTCGCCTCCGGATCGACGACTTGCCGCACAATCTCGGAGAGGCGTGCAGCGAGCTGGAGAAGGACGATGTGATCACCGAAGCTCTGGGCGAGCACATCGCGACGCAGTTTCTGGCTGCGAAGCGCCTCGAGTGGCAGGAATACATCACGCAGGTCTCGTCATGGGAGCTCGATAACTACCTGGCCAAATACTGAAAGGCTTCTGATCTCGGTCGTGCTTCCCGTTTTGGACCCACGATGTTCCCACACCAGGCCAGGCCTCCGGATCAGAAAAAACCATTTGGGAAGCGCATTTCAGGGGAAGCAGCAGCCGAGTTAGCTACTTACCTAATGGTCAGCCGGTCAGCGGCTCGATCGCTTTCGTCCGCCCGGTTTGCGAGGGACCTTCGCGCCCTTCTTTCGCGCTTCGGACAGACCGATTGCAATCGCCTGCTTCCGGCTCTTCACGGTCCTCCCACTCCTGCCGGATTTGAGCGTTCCCTTTTTCCTCCGACGCATCGCGCTCTCGACGCGCTTCGAGGCCGCCTTACCGTATTTCCGGCGGCCTGAGGGTTTTCGCGTAGCCATTACTGTCCTCCGTTTGGTGTTTTTTCGCATGCGGCTCCGAACCGACTGGCGCGTGTTGTGCCAGAGAATCAACGCGTCGATCGAGCTATTGCCCGTCTATCTCAAATCGCACTGACATGAGCAGTCGGACCGGAATGGAAGCGGAAGCCATAACTCGTCTCACAGAAGGCCTGCAACCGCCGGCGATTCGGGCAATTCTTGTGCAATGTCTGACGGGAGCGGTCGCCCCGTCGGTTGCAATTTCGCGGCTACTCGCGGTGGAGGGCGCGACCACTGTGCGCGTAGCGATCGACGACGTCACACATCGCGCGGCCACCCTCTCGCGCGCAAGCGACACAATGGTCCGCGACAGAGTCGATGAGCTGACGCAGATTTTCATCGAGAAAGTCTCCGAGCTCGCCGACGTGGGCGACGAGACGAAAAGTCGGCCCAGCACGGGATCGGAGCGTAAACCTCGTCCCTCAGGACCCGGGGATCGCGACGAACCTCGAGCGGGATAGCCTCCAACGGTGGGCGTTACCCACCAAGCGGCGGATGTTATCGAGCGCGCAAGCGGCGAGTGTTTCCCACTGGTAGCTTATCCCGATAGGGTGGAACCGGGGTTAGGCGGACATTCGGCGTAGAGTTCGTTACGGCAGAGACGCGCGTTGCTCCAGGATGGATTGCGCTCCTTGGTGCCACGGTCATCGCTCAGATGATTGCGTGCGGGGATGCATCCGGCCCGAAAGCTGGATCTCCAGCGAGCGTCGTTCTCGTGTCGGGAAACGCGCAAGGAACAACGGAAGCCGGGAGCAAGCTCGGACAGCCACTGACCGTTAGGGTCTCGGATTCCCAAGGTCGGAATCTGACCGGCGTTACAGTCGCCTGGAACACATCGTCGGGCGCGCTCAGCGTGTCTTCCTCGGTCACAGATGCAAGCGGTCTGGCGATGGTGGAATGGACCCTCGGCTCGCTAGCTGGAACTCAGTCAGCGACGGCGACGGTTGCGGGACTCACTCCCGTCACTTTTGTCGCGATCGCGATCCCCGGCCCTCTCTCACAGATAGTCCTTTCTCGAGACACAGTCCGATTACTTGGGATTGGGGATGTATTCCGGCTCAACGCGCGGGCGGCTGACAGGTTCGGAAACAGCGTTCTGGCAGGGTCAACTGTCGAATCAGCTGATACGTCGATCGTGACTGCCGATAACTTCGGCGCCGGAGCCATACTCACGGCCCACGCCTCGGACAAGACGACTACCGTTCGTGCGACCGCCGGCTCGATCGTCAAGACGGGCACGATTATCGTTCTCGGACCACCGTGTCCAACGGGCACGAGCGCATTCAATCTGGCCGTTGGTGAAATTGCAATGCTCGCCGGTACCGCTGCTTCGGAATTCTGCGTGCAGGGTACACCTGCCGGCGCGGAGTTCATCGCGGTTCCGTTCTACTCGGACTTCAGTGGATCACTGCTGCGGCTTTCGATCTTCACGGGCAATACCACCATTGCCGCGATCTCGAACCGAACCATCGAAGCACGTCTGGAGTTGCTGCAGCCAACCGAGCCTAACCAGCTCAAAAAGGATGATGCGTTCGAGGCGGCGCTGAGAGAGCGGTCGCTGGTCGAACTGACACCGCTGATTCCACGGGCCAGGATTGCAAGGCAGCAAAACGCTGGTCGCTTCAGTCTGTCGGTTGCCGTTCCCCAGGTCGGCGACCTGATGAATCTCAATGCAAACTCCTCGTCGGCTTGTGCGAACGCCAACGTCAGGACGGGACGCGTCGCCGCAATCACCAACCGTGCGATAGTTCTGAGCGACACGGCCAACCCCGCTGACGGCTTCACCACGGAGGACTTTCAGAATTTCGGGGCAACGTTCGATACGCTCGTGTACCCCGTCGACACGGTCAATTTCGGCGCGCCAACCGACATCGACAAAAACCAGCATGTGATCCTGTTCTTCACGCGGGCCGTGAATGAGCTAACGCCTCCGAGCCAGAATTTCTACGTCGGCGGATTCTTTTTCAGCCGGGATCTCTTTCCGACCACGACAGCCGGAACCGTTGAGGGCTGCGCGACGAGCAATTTCGCGGAAATGTTCTACCTTCTCGTTCCCGACCCCACCGGAATCGTGAATCAGAATGTGCGCACCGCCGATTTCGTGAGGACTGTGACGGTGGGGACCCTCGCGCATGAGTTCCAGCACCTGATAAATGCTTCGCGCCACCTCTACGTAAACGGCTCGGCAACGTTCGAGGACGTTTTTCTCGACGAGGGCCTCGCGCACGAAGCGGAGGAGCTGACGTTCTACCAGGCGAGTGGACTCACTCCGGGACAGAACATCACCTACGAGATGATTCAATCCTCGCAGAAAACACAGGCCGCGTTCGACAATTTTGGCGTCCAGAACTTTCGGCGCTTACGCGAATTCCTGACCAATACGCTCACCAATTCCCCGTACGTGAACAACGCCAACATCACCACGCGGGGCGCGATCTGGTCCTTTCTCCGTTACGCCGCTGACAGGCTTGCGGGTACCGGAAGTCAATTATGGTTCCAGCTCGCCAATCCGCCACCCGGGATCCACGGCGTATCGAACCTCACGCGCGCGATAACGCCTGATCTAAGTGCGTGGGTCCGCGACTGGAGCGTTTCCAACTACGCGGATGACTTCATTCCAGGAATCCAGTCCGTAGACATGGATCCGAGCTGGAACGTCCGGTCGATGATTTCCGCCGTCAACGAAGGCGTGTGGGCGCTGGCTACTCAGCAGATCGATCCGGCCGGCGTCACATCGGTCGGCATTGGGGATGGCTCGGCCGCCTACCTGCGCTTTGGCGTAGCAGCTAACACAATTGGAGGCGGCCGCATTGCTTCACGTGGTGCGCCGGTGCCGCCGGGTTTCGCCCTATCGATTCTCAGGACGAAGTAGTGTCGCTTTGATCGCGGCGATCAACGCGCCTGCGATCCCGTCCTCTCCGATCCTTGCGCGAACGCGATCGCAGCCATCGCCAGGTGAGATAGAACGCGAGAGCAAGTATGATCCAATAAAAGGGAATCAGCAGTTCGTGCAGAGCCGGCGCACTGAGCTCGAGCCAATAGATCAGGGCGATCGACAGCAGGGACACGCCCCAGACGACGATCAGCTGCCGCGGTCTACGACCGTAGATCAGATCATTTCTCCGCGCCGGCTACCTGGGCGAGTGCATCACCCGTAAGCCTGAATGTCTTCCAGTCGTCCATCGGCCTGGCTCCGATCCGTTTGTAGAAGTTTATCGCAAGCTCGTTCCAGGTAAGCACAGACCAGTCCAAACGGCCACAATCACGCTGGATTGCGATGCGCGCGAGCTCGCGTAGCAAAGCAAAGCCGACGCCATGCTTCCGTGCGGGCGGTCGGACGAAAAGATCCTCCAGATAGATTCCACGCTTGCCAAGCCAGGTCGAATAGTTGTGGAAGAAAAGGGCGAACCCGGCAGGCTCGTCGCCGAGGAAGGCGATGAGGACTTCCGCGGCGGGTTGCTTGCCGAACAAGGTCTGAGCCAGATCCTTCTCGGTAACGGGCGCTTCCCCCGGAAGGGCGCGCTCGTATTCGGCGAGCTCGAGAATGAGCTCATGAATTAGCGGGACGTCTTTCTTCTTCGCGGGGACGATGCGGGGCTTTACCAGAGTGGTACTCATCCGCGGATTATCAGACTGGCAGAATCGGGTGTCAATGCCATCTTTCGCCGGATGAACTCGACACTCACCCGTCTATTCGCACTGACGCTCATT
>Ga0137415_10000759_pt1 | contig 31468 bp, 27 predicted proteins | sample CZODoug3_1_1_16f_FD_183082 | JGI IMG/M metagenome (GOLD analysis project Ga0137415, IMG submission 183082) | Vadose zone soil fungal communities from Angelo Coast Range Reserve, California, USA - CZODoug3_1_1_16fungal (Hybrid Assembly) | ecosystem: Environmental > Terrestrial > Soil > Vadose...
GCAGGCGGACGCCGCCGGGACGGCGCTCAACGACACGTTCGGCTCGACGTTCGGCGTGCAGTCCGACTACAGCCAGCGGCTGGCCGCCTATCGGGCCGCCGACCAAGCCGCCAACGACGCGCTCTACAAGCACGAGACGACGAGCCGGACGGTGCTCACCGCCTACCAGGGCGCGATCACCGGGCAGGCCGCCGCACCGACCACCGACCGGGCCGGCACCGGCTCTGACCAGGCACCCCACGGCGGCCCGCCGCCCAGCGCGCACGGCGGCCCGGTAGCGGGCGGCCCAGGCGCGGCAGGGGTCACCCCCACCAGCGCGGCGGGCGGCTCCGGGCCCGGCTCGGGATCGGGCCGTACCGACCCGACCGGGACAGGTCCGGGCGGGGTCGCCGGGGCGGGTCGACCCGGCGCCGGCCAAGCCACCGAGGCACCCACCACCGCCCCCGCGGGCTTCACCCCACTCAGCCCGGCCAGTGGCGCGCCGGCCGGCCTGCAACCGGGGCCGACCGGCGGTTTTGTGCCTGCCGGCCCTGGTGCCGGTTCGGTCCCGCCGCCGCTGCCACCGCTGGACGGCGGGTTCGCCGGCGGCCCGGGTAACGGCGGTGCTGGCTACGGCGGTGCTGGCTACGGCGGTTCGGCTGGTGGTGCCGCTGGTTACGGCGACGAGGGCGGGTACGGCGGGGGGCGTTCGCCGGCGCCGCGCGGGGGTGCCGGGCCGTTGGCTGAGGGGGCTGGCCGAGCGCCGGCCGGCGGCTACGGCTCCGGCGGTGAGGTCGGTCGGGCGGGTGCCTCGGCCGGGCCGGCCGGTATGCCGATGGGTGGCGGTGGCGCGGCCGCCGGCGAGGACCGCGAGCACCACAACACCGTGTTCCTGCCCGACGACGAGCCGTTCCGGGTGGACTTCGACGACGTGACCGGCGCGGTCATCGGGCTGCCCGACGAGCCCCGGTGAGCCCCGATGAGTACTGAGCTCAACGCGCCGCCTCGGCCCGGCCCGGGGCTGGACTGGTCCCGCGCGGTGCGCCTGAGCCCCGTCGAGTTCCTGGCCTGCTGGGCGGCGCTGCGGCTGGGCGACCCGCCGCTGGCGCTCGACCTGCGCCCGAGCGGCACCACGCTGGAGGAGCGCCGGCAGATCCACCACGCGGCCTTCGCCGGCCTGGCTGGGCGGGGACTCGCCGACCGCTCTGGCCCGGTCGTGCCGCTGGCCGGCGCGCTGCGGCTGCTGGCCACCGCGCCCTACCTGTACGACCTGCGACTGACCGGTGCCACCGGCCCGGCCAACTCCGCCGAATGGCCGGCCGAGCTGGTCGCCGTCGGGGCGGCGGCGAGGGAGCACGGGGTCGTCGCGGTGCTCGGCGGCGGCGAGCTGGCCCTGCTGCCGGTGCCGGGGCCGCGCGTGCCACCGACGCTGGTCGAGCTGATCGGGCCGCTCACCCCGGCCAGGGCCCGGCCGGTGAACGTGCCGGCCGAGCTGCTCGACCTGGCCTGCCGGAAGGTGCCGGACGGCGACCTGTGGGCGTTGGCCGACCGGCTCGTCGAGTACGGGGTGCTGCCGGCCGACGCGAACGCGCTGGCCCGGATGTGCACCGGGATCACCGCCGCCGGCCAGCTCGGCGCCACCGCCCAGTTCGGCGCGGCCCCCGACAGCGCCCCAGCCCCGGACGGCACCAACGGGCAGCGGCGAGGTCGCTGGGTCGTCGGGTTCCACCGGGGGCAGGCCGGGGACTGCCTGCAGCTGCGCCGCCCGACCAACACCCAGGGCGTGACGGTCACCATCGCCCCGATCACCGCCCCGAAGCTGCTCGCCCAGCTCGCCGACCTGCTCGCGGACCTGGACCGCCCCGGCTGACCGCCCCGGCTGACGGCCGCCGCCAAACGCCCGCGACCAGCAGCGCTCAGATGGCGTACGACCAGCCGGTCAGCGCGTAGCCGCCGAACCAGGCCGAGGCGACCGCGACCGCCACGAGCACCGCCCAGACGGTGCCGGGCCGCCGCTTGGTCAGCGCCACCGCCACGGGCACGAGCAGGGTGAACGCCGGCAGCAGCAGCCGGGCCTTGGAGTTCATCAGACCGTTCGAGCCGAGGTCCATGGCCAGCACCCCGACCGCGTACACCACTAGCGGCCACGGCAGCTCGCCGCGCCGGCTCTGCCGCCAGCACACGACGAGCAGCACCAGGCCGCCGGCCAGCACGGCCACCGTGACCACCTCGAGCACGGAGCGCCCGGTGGCCAGGGTGTCGCGGGTGAACGCCAGGGTGGCGGCGCCGGCGTCGAACTTGGAGTTCCAGCCCCGCCGCTGCAGGGAGAACCAGCCACCGAGGGAACCGGTCCGGGACGCCACGTACAGCAGGTAGCCGAGCAGGCCGAGCGGGGCGAGCAGCCCGCCCAGCCAGGGTCGCCAGCCGTCGTGGCGGCGCACCGCGGCGAACAGTAGCGCCACGCCGACGGCGAGCAGCAGCGCGGCGGCGGTGGGGCGGACCGTGCCGGCCAGCGCGGTGCACCAGCCGGCGAGCAGCCAGTCCCGGCGCAGCACCCCGACCAGCGCCCACACCGCGCAGGCGCAGAACAGCCCCTCGGAGTACGTCATCGACCAGACCACGCCCATCGGCGCGGCTGCGACGAGCGCGACCAGCAGCAGCCCGGACCGCCGGGAGCCGCCGGGCACCAGCTGGCCGAGCCGGGCCAGGCCGTGCGCCAGCACCAGCCCGGCCAGCAGGGACACCGCGAGGCCGGCGATCTCCAGGTCGCTGGCGGTGACGAACCGGAACACCGCGACGGCGGCCGGGTAGCCGGGGAAGAAGGCCAGCGGTGTGGTCGGGTTGCGGTGCCCGAACGCGTCGACCAGCCCGAGCGGCACCCCGTCGTAGCCGCCGCCGGCGATGGCCAGCAGCCACTGGCCGTCCCACACCGAGAGCCGGGTGAGCAGTGGGTTGCCGTTCAGCGCGGCCAGCCACGCCAGCGTGACCAACCCGACGACGCGGACCGCGAGAAAGATCAGCGACGGCGCGGCGAAGGTGAGCAGCCGGGCGGCGCGGGGTTTGCCCAGCGGGGCGCGCGGGGCTGAAGTCACTGGTGAAGAGGGGGGTGCGTCGGGTTGGTCGACGTCCACCGCCCGCCCGGTCACCGCCAATTCACCCGACCCCCGTGCCGCGTTGTCCGCCAGCGTTGCGCTGTGGCCTGAACCATCAAGGCTAGTGCGACGCTCTCAGGTCGGTAGGGTGGGTCACCAGTTCTCACCGCGCGGCACACCTGGTCACCCGGCCGGGGCTGCCCGCGTGACCTGGAGGTGTTGTCGGTGGCTCTGGTCGTACAAAAGTACGGCGGATCCTCCGTACAGGATGCCGAGCGCATCAAACGGGTGGCCGAACGGATCGTGCGGGCGCGCAAGGAGGGCCACGACGTCGTCGTGGTGGCCTCCGCGATGGGCGATACGACCGACGAACTCATCGACCTGGCCGAGCAGGTCAGCCCGGCCCCGCCGCCGCGCGAGCTGGACATGCTGCTGACCGCGGGCGAGCGGATCTCCAATGCGCTGCTGGCGATGGCCATCCACGCCCTCGGCGCCGAGGCCCGCTCGTTCACCGGCTCGCAGGCCGGCATGATCACCACGTCCAAGCACGGCGACGCGCGGATCATCGAGGTCAACCCCGGCCGGCTGAAGTCCGCGCTGGCCGACGGCGCGGTGGTGCTGGTCGCCGGCTTCCAGGGCATGAGCGGGGACAGCAAGGAGATCACCACGCTGGGCCGGGGCGGCTCGGACACCACCGCCGTGGCGCTGGCCGCCGCCCTGCAGGCCGACGTCTGCGAGATCTACACCGATGTGGACGGCGTCTATACCGCCGACCCTCGGATCGTGCCGGACGCCCAGCGCCTTGACGACGTCTGCTACGAGGAGATGCTCGAGCTGGCCGCCTGCGGCGCGAAGGTGCTGCACCTGCGCGCCGTGGAGTACGCCCGGCGCTACCACGTGCCGCTGCGCGTTCGTTCGTCGTACAACGACAAGCCCGGCACGCTCGTGTCCGGGTCGATGGAGGACATCCCCGTGGAACAGGCGATCATCACCGGCGTCGCGCACGACCGTTCCGAGGGCAAGGTCACGGTCACCGGGGTGCCGGACAGGCCGGGGCACGCCGCCCAGATCTTCCGGGCCGTGGCCGACGCCGATATCAACATCGACATGGTGCTGCAGAACATCTCGCACGCCACGGACCGGCGCACCGACATCACCTTCACGCTGCCCCGCTCGGACGGCGCGACCGCGGTCGCCGCGCTGCAGCGGGCCAAGGCCGAGATCGGCTTCGACGAGGTGTTCTACGACGGCAACGTTGGCAAGGTGTCGTTGGTCGGCGCCGGCATGCGCTCGCACCCTGGGGTCACCGCCACCTTCTGCGAATCTCTGTCGCGCGCCGGCATCAATATCGAGACCATGAACACGTCGGAGATTCGAATCTCGGTGCTGTGCCGGGAGGACCAGCTCGACGACGCGGTGCGCGCGCTGCACAAGGCGTTCGAGCTGGGTGGCGACGAAGAGGCGGTCGTGCACGCCGGAACGGGGCGCTGAGCTATGAGCAGAGTTCTGGCGATCGTGGGTGCCACCGGCGCGGTGGGCAGCACGATGATCGACATCATCGACTCGCGGGAGACCGTGCCGTGGTCGGAGATCCGGCTGGTCGCCTCGGCCCGCTCGGCCGGCAAGGTGCTGCGGGTACGCGGCCAGGACATCACGGTGCTGGCGCTGTCCCCCGAGGTGTTCGACGGGGTGGACATCGCCCTGTTCGACGTGCCGGACGAGGTCAGCGCGCAGTGGGCGCCGATCGCCGCCGAGCGCGGCGCGGTCGCGGTGGACAACTCCGGCGCCTTCCGGATGGACCCGGACGTGCCGCTGGTGGTCCCCGAAGTAAACGCGGCGAAGGTCTCCGATCGGCCTAAGGGCATCATCGCCAACCCGAACTGCACGACGCTGTCCATGATGGCCGCGATGGGCGCGCTGCACCGGGCGTTCGAGCTGCGTGAGCTGGTGGTGGCCTCGTACCAGGCCGCGTCCGGCGCCGGGCAGGCCGGCATCGACCAGCTCTACGCCGAGATCGCCGCGCTGTCCGGCAAGGAGGTCGGCCTGCGCGCGGGTGACGTGGCCGCCGCGCTGACCGAGGCCGGCCTGCCGGTCGGGCCGGCGTCCGCCTCGCCGTTCCCGGCGCCGCTGGCGTTCAACGTGGTGCCGTGGGCGGGCTCGGTGAAGGACGACGGCTGGTCGTCCGAGGAGCTGAAGGTGCGCAACGAGTCGCGCAAGATCCTCGGCATTCCCGAGCTGAAGGTGTCCGCAACCTGCGTGCGGGTGCCGGTGATCACGACCCACGCGATGGCGGTGCACGCCACGTTCGGCTCGGCGGTTTCGGTCGACAAGGCCCGCGCGGTGCTCGCCTCGCAGCCGACCATCGTGCTGTACGACGACCCGGCCGCCGGGCAATGGCCGACGCCCGCCGACGTGGTGGGTGGCGACCCGACCTGGGTCGGCCGAATCCGCCAGGCGCTGGACTTCCCGAACACCCTCGAGCTGTTCATCTGCGGCGACAACCTGCGCAAGGGTGCCGCGCTGAACACCTATGAAATTGCGGAGGTTGTGGCCGCCCGGTAGCCGTCAAGCCCGTTCCCTCGGCCGAGTGGGTGATCGCACATCCCGCCGTCCGAGGGAACTGAGGAGCTTCTGAGACCGTTTAGCGATGAGTCAGAGCAATCCCGAGTTCCGTGTCGGACTGTCGAATTGATGCGGACTCGCCGCCCCGAGTCACCGATGAGCGACACCGAGGAGGCCCTACTGTGAGCTTGCACGAGCTACTGTCTCGCCGCCCCAACCCCGCCGGTGTGGTGCGAAACCTGTCCGCCGAGCCCTTGGAACGGCTTGCGATCGTCACCTGCATGGACGCCCGGATCGACACGTTCGGAGTGTTCGGCCTCCGGCTCGGGGACGCCCACATCATTCGTAACGCGGGTGGTTCTGTGACCAGCGACGTGATCCGCTCGCTCGCGATCAGCCAGCGCAAGCTGAAGACCCACAGCGTGATCCTGATGGCACATACCGGCTGCGGCATGCTCTCGTTCACCGACGACGAGTTCATCGCCGAGCTGGCCCAGGACACCGGCCAGCCGCCGACGTGGCGCCCCGGCACGTTCACCGACCCCACCCAGCACGTCCGGCACGGTATGGCGCAGCTGTTGACCAGCCCATTCCTGTCCCCGGACACCACGGTGCACGGCTTCGTGCTGGACATGCAGTCCGGCGCGGTGGACGAGGTGGAGGTGGCCGGGGAGTCCGTCCCGACGCCGATCCCGCGCAAGGCCAACTCCGCTTCCTGACCGGGATCGCCGCCGCATCGCGGTGGATCGGCGCAGTGTCGCGCTGATTACCGGCCCGCCAATTTGCTCCGGCTCAATTTTGGCAAACCGGCCACATCGGGAATCGCTCTTGCGTACCGTGCCGGTATGGGTTTTCTCGACTGGGTCAACGGCATGCGGCGGCCCACCGCGGCGCTGGTTCCCCGGCCGGCCGCGGATCTCTATGCGGCGCTGCTCGCGGTCAATCGGCCCGGTGCCAACTTCGCGGTACGCGATGGCCGGCCGGACGGCGTCGATCTGGTCGCCGACCTCAAATTCGCCGACCAGGACTGGTACGGCTACTTCGCCAAGCTGAGCCCGCGCACCGCGTTCCGCATATTCCTGCGGCTCGACGAGTCACGCGCCGAGGTGCGCGGCCACGAACAGGAATGCCAGGTCGAGCAGCTGGCCGGCGTTTTCTACTACGCCAGGGCCGAGGCGCTCCGGAGTGGCCAGCCGCTGCTCGAGCAGAAGAGCTGGGTATTCGAGCACGGTCTGCCGCACCGGGCGCGCGCGCTGTCCAGCCACCCGGTGCGGGACCAGCTGCGCACCGTGGTCACTGGCGCGGGCTGGACCTGGCGGGGCGTGCCCGAGGGCGGTCTGTGATGCCGGGGCACGGGGAAGGGGCTGGTTGAGGTGGCCACGAGGAGCCGGCTCTCGATACCGGACCTGCGCAGCTCGCTGCTCGCGGTGTACCGGCCGGACACCCCGTTCGTCGTGCGGGACGGGCGCCCCGAGGGGATCGACCTGGTTGCCGAGCTGCGCTTCGGCGACGAGGAGTGGCACCAGGTGTTCCGCGAGGTCAACCTCCGCACCGCGTACACGATCCAACTCCGGTTCGACGAGGCGAAGCACGAGGTGCGCAAGAAAGAACGGCTGCGCGAGATCGGCTGGCGCGACGGCCAACATTTCTACAAGCGGTTCGGCGGTGACGGTAACGAGATCGGCGAGGCCACCCAAACCATTACCGGGGCCACCTACGAACGCAAGGGCCTGTTCAAGTTCGAGAAGATAAAGGAGTTCCGCTACAAGACCGAGGATATGCGGGAACCGCTGGTCCGGGCGATCTACCGGGCCGGCTGGGAGTGCCGCAACGTGGTCATCCGAAAGCTGTAGCGGCTACTCAGGATCGCTTTTTTCGATTTTCCGCGCGGCTGGTCCGCGCCCATAATCTGCTGCTCGTGATTGGCCGCTGCCGCGGCGAAGGGTGGTCGGCATGGAAGGTTTTTCTGTCACTCCGGAGTTCCTCGCCGCGGCGGCGTCGACCATTGATGCCGCGGTCGGCGGTGGGGAGGTCGGCGCGCCGCCCACCGTCGCGGCCGGCGGTGCGTACGGGCACCCCCAGCTGGGCGCGGCCGTCACCGAGTTCGGCTCGGCGGTCCAGCTCGCCTCCGGCGTACTGGTGCGCAAGGCGCAGGACGCCTCGGTCGGGCTGCGCGCCGGTGCGCAGGCCTATGCCCAGCAGGAGCAGCACAGCGCCGCCGCCCTGACCGAAGCCGGTGCCGGGCTCGGCCGGCCGCCCGGGGGTGGCTGATGGCGGAGCTGGGCCAGACCGGGGACCCCCGGGCGCTGGTCCCGGGCGCACCGGAGGTCATCGAGGCCGACGCCGCCGCACTCACTCGCCACGGCCAGCGCGCCGAGCAGGTCGGGCAGGGCCTGCGCCGGGTCGACGTCGGCAACTGGGCGGGCGCCGCCGGCACCGGCTTCGCCGACACCTGGGCCAAGGAGCCGCCGCGCTGGCTCAAGGTGGCCGACTCGATCAGTGCCACCTCCGGTGCGATGACGTCCTACGCGGGCACGCTGCGCTGGGCACAGCACGAGGCCGGCGCCGCGATCGCGCTGTGGAACCGGGCCGCCGAGGTGACCACCCGCGCCTACGCCCAGTACCAGACCGCCGCCGCCGAGGCCGCCGCCGTCGGCGCCTCGCTCAGCCAGTTCGCCGACCCCGGTGAGCGGTACCGGCTGCAGGCCCGCGAGCAGCTCGACCGGGCCCGCCAGCAGCTGCGCGAGGCCGGCAACCAGGCGGCCTGGGCGATCGGTGGCCGGCCGGTGGGCACGCCGGGCGCCGGCCTGCGCTCCGGCGGCTCGCTGAACGGCCTGGTCGACGCCGTGACCGATGGCTGGACGGCGCAGGGCAAGGTCACCAAGAACGGCCCGAAGGTGGGGGCGGGCGCGACGGTGGCCCAGGGCGGCAAGTTGGCGGAGCTCAAGGCGTACGCCCAGCTCGGCGGCGCCACCTGGGCCGGCGGGGTGCGCGTCGGCGAGCTGGCCCTGAGCGGCAAGGGCGGGTTCGACGTGGGTGCCCAGGCGACCGCGGTCGCGTCGGTCGGCCGGGACGGGCTGGTCGCCAAGGCCGAGGTGTCCGCCGCCGCCCGCGCCTCGGTGGAGGGGCACGTCGACTACGGGCAGCTCGGGCTCTACGGCCGCGCCACCGGCAGTGCCGGGCTGGACGCCAACGCCGGGGTCAAGATCGGCAAGGACGCCGTGCTGGTCACCGCGGGCGCCTCCGCCGGGATCAAGGGCAAGGTGGCCGGGGGCGCCGAGCTCGGTGGCCTCGGGGTCGGCGCGACCGCCGAGGGCTGGGTGGGTGCCGGGGCCAAGGCCAAGTTCGGTTTCGAGCGCGGTGAGGACGGGAAGTTCCACCTCGGCGGGTCCGCCGGCGTCGCCCTGGGGGTGGGCGGCGAGGTCGGCTTCGAGGTGACCGTCGACCCGGAGCAGGTCGAGCAGACCGCCCGGGACGCGGCGGACGCCGTCGGCGCCGGGGCGCAGGCCGTCAGCCACGCCGCCGAGGACGTCGGCGACGCGGTGGGCGACGCGGCGGACAATGTCGGCCACGCTGTCGGTGACACGGCGGACAGCGTCGGCCACGCCGTTGGCGACATCGGCAAGTTCCTCAACCCGTAGCTATACCGACCCCGCAACCCCGGATTGGAGCAAGCCACCGTGGCCACCACACTGCCCACGCCGATCGAGTTCCGGCTGCCCGAGGGTTGGCGGCCGGCGCCGCCCGATGAGGTGGGCGCCCCCGGCGTCGCGTTCGTCGCGCTGCACCCGCACCCGGACGACGGGTTCACCGCCAACATCACCATCGACGCTGAGCTGGACACCGCTGAGCTGGACACCGCTGAGCTGGACACCGCTGAGCTGGCCGGTACCCCGCTCACCGAGCTCGCCGACGCCTCGATCCGGACACTGCGCGACAGCGGCGCGGACGTCACGCTGGCCGACCGGTCCGAGGTCGGGGCCGGCGACGCACCGGGCCTGACGCAGACGCTCACCCTGCGGGCCATGGTCAACGGGGCACCGCGCGAACTCGTCCAGAGCCAGGTGTACCTGTCGATGCTCGACGCCACCGAGCCGGGCCGCCGCGCGGTCGTCCGGCTGGTGCTCACCGCCAGCGCAGGCCAGTTCCAAGCGGTACTGCCGGACTTCCAGTGGTTCGTCTGGACCGTCCGCCCCGACACCGGCACGCCCGGCACGGCGGATGCGCCCGAAGCGCCCGAAGCGGGCTGAGCGGGCTGAGCGGGCTGAGCGGGCGAAGCGGGCGAAGCGGGCTGAGCTGACTGGCGGCGTGGCCGGCGTGGGCCGGCCAGCTGCCCACCGTTCCACTTGTCGGGGGAAATAGGCACGACAAGTGGGTCTTGTCGGGGGAATTAGACGCGACAAGTCGGAAGTTGCGGCGGCGAGTTGTGGCGGTGGCGAGTTGGGTGCGGCGGCGAGTTGTGGCGGTGGCGAGTGGGGGCGGTGGCGAGTTGGGGGCCGGTCAGACTAGGCCGCGGATCAGGCGGAGGTCTTCGGTGTGCTTGTACCAGGTCCACCTGGTCACCGGGCGGGGGTGCGGCACGCCGTCCACCAGCACGGTCGTGGCCAGGCAGCCGATCTGCACCGCCCGGCCGAACGCGGCGTGGGTGCGCCGCCCGAGCAGGCCGAACAGCCCGACCCGGGACGCCCGCACGTCCACCCCGACCGGCGCCGCCGGCGTCACCACCAGCCGGTTCGCCTGCCCGCGCAGCACCAGCCGGTCGTCGCAGTAGACCACCCCACGCAGCGGCCGCAGCTCACCTCGCCCGAGCAGCACCCCACCGGCGTCGTCCCGGACCAGCGGTACCCGGTCCGGCTCGCCGTAGTAGGCGAGTGCGGCGGCCGCCGCCGGAGCGGTCGGCAGACCCCAGGTGGCCGCGACCGCCGAGTCGGGATCGGCCGGCAGGTACGCGACGGCGACCTCGGCCAGCCGCTCGGTGCGCAGCAGCCGCAGCACGACGGCGGCCAGGTCGGCGTCGGTGCCGGCGACCACCAGCCGGGTCGGCGTCGGCTCGTCGGTCGGGGTGAGCAGCGGGTCCAGCTCCGTGCGGTCGGGGCGGGCCGGCAGCGCCCGTGCCTCGACCTCGGCGTGCAGCGGCGCCGGCAGCTCGGCCGTCCACGAGGGGAAGGTCAGCGCCAAGGTCGTCATGGTGTCCGCCCGGCCAGTGTTCGCATCGCGCTGAGCAGCGTCTCACAGCTTGGATACCGCCGATCGCGCCGCATAGAGTTACCCTCTGCGGGGCCCTGCGCGGCCCCAGTCAGGTGCGGGACCAACGCCGCACCAGACCTCACGCCGAAGCCGGGAGAGAAGCGGAACATGCCCGCGATTGTGTTGATCGGCGCCCAATGGGGCGACGAGGGCAAGGGTAAGGCGACCGACCTGCTCGGTGGCCAGGTGCAGTGGGTCGTGCGGTACCAGGGCGGCAACAACGCCGGGCACACCGTGGTGCTACCCGACGGGCAGGACTTCGCGCTGAAGCTGATCCCGTCCGGCATCCTCACCCCCGGCGTACGCAACGTCATCGGCAACGGGGTCGTCGTGGACCCGAGCGCGCTGATCGACGAGCTGGCCGGGCTGGAGGCGCGCGGGGTGGACACCTCGGGGCTGCTGCTGTCCGCCGACGCGCATTTGATCATGCCGTACCACATCGCGATCGACAAGGTCGGCGAGCGCTACCTGGGCAAGGCCAAGATCGGCACCACCGGTCGAGGTATCGGCCCCGCCTACCAGGACAAGATCGCCAGGGTGGGCGTGCGCGCGGCCGACCTGCTCGACGCCAAGATCCTCCGCCAGAAGGTCGAGGCCGCCCTGGACTTCAAGAACCAGGTGCTGGTCAAGGTCTACAATCGGCGCGCGCTGGACGTCGACGAGGTGATGGAGACCGTGCAGGCCGCCGGCCGGCAGTTCGAGCACCGGATCGTGGACACCCGGCTGCTGCTCAACCAGGCGCTCGACCGCGGCGAGACCGTGCTGCTGGAAGGCTCGCAGGGCACCCTGCTGGACGTCGACCACGGCACCTACCCGTTCGTGACCAGCTCCAACCCGACGGCGGGCGGCGCGGCCGTCGGTTCCGGGATCGGGCCGATGCGGATCGACCGGGTGATCGGCATCCTCAAGGCCTACACCACGCGGGTCGGCTCCGGGCCGTTCCCGACCGAGCTGCACGACGCGATGGGCGAGCGGCTGCGCAAGGTCGGCGGCGAGGTCGGCGTGAACACCAAGCGGCCCCGGCGCTGCGGCTGGTTCGACGCGGTGATCGGCCGCTACGCCACCCGGGTCAACGGCATCACCGACTTCTTCCTGACCAAGCTGGACGTGCTCAGCGGCCTGGAGAAGGTGCCGGTGTGCGTGGCCTACGAGGTCAACGGCCGGCGCTGCGACGAGATGCCGATGACGCAGACCGACGTGCACCACGCGGTGCCCGTGTACGAGGAGCTCCCCGGCTGGTGGGAGGACCTCTCCGAGTGCCGGACCTTCGACGAGCTGCCGAAGAACGCCCGTGACTACGTGCTCGCGCTCGAGGGCATGATCGGCGCCCGGGTGTCCGCGATCGGCGTGGGCCCCGGCCGCGAGCAGACCATCGAACGCTGACCTGCGCTGGCCTGCACTCCCGTGATCATCAGGACCTGAGGGCCGTTTTCGGCTTGATCAAATGACCCTGGTGTCCTGATGATCACGGAGGTGAGCGGCGGTCAGTGCTGTTGCAGGAACTGCGCCCGGGCCACCAGGCCGGTGTCGGTGTTGTCGGTGAACAGCCCGTCCACGCCGAGCTTGAAGAACCGGACGTCCTCGTCGATCGCCTTGCCGTAGTCGTCCGGGTTCGCCGAGCTGCGCAGTTCGGCCGGCAGGAACTGGTTCTCGTTGCGGAACGTGTACGGGTGCAGCTTCAGCCCGGCCTGGTGTGCGTCGGTGACCAGCGTGGTCGGCGGCCCGGGGTTGCCGGCCGGGTCGGTGGGGATGATCAGCGTCTTGTCCGGGCCGATGGCCTGCGCGTACTTGGCCACCTCGGCCAGCCCGGCGGGCTTGACCATGTCGGCGTAGGTCCGCTTGTCGCCGGCGGCCACCCAGTCGGCGGGCGCGCCGGTGGAGTCGATCAGCTGCACCAGCGGCACCTTGAGCTGGTCGTGCAGCTGCTTGAGGTTCGTCTCGAACGACTCGATGAACACCTTGGCGTCCGGGGTGTTCAGGTTGTTCTGGTTCAGCTCGTCGACCAGCATCTTGTCCACGTCGATGCCCTGGGCCCGGAAGAACGTGGGGTGCTTGGTCTCGATGTACACGCCCACCTGCCGGTGCAGCTCGCCGGACAGCCGCTTGGCCAGGTCGAGGTACTCCTGCAGCGTCGGCACCTGGTAGAGCCCGTTGTACATCGTGTTGTGCTGGCGCACGGCCGGCAGCCGCTCGACGGCGTGCAGCGTCTTCAGCTCGGCGAGCGTGAAGTCCTCGGTGAACCAGCCGGTCGTCTGGGTTCCGTCGAGGTTCTTGGTGGTCTTGCGGTTGGCGAACTCGGGGTGCGACGCCACGTCGGTGGTGCCGCCGATCTCCGGTTCGTGCCGGTTGACCAGCACGCCGTCCTTGGTCGGCACGACGTCGGCCTCGATGTAGTCCGCACCCATCCGGGCGGCCAGCTCGTAGGACGCCAGGGTGTGCTCAGGGCGGTAGCCGGGGGCGCCGCGGTGGCCGATGACCAGCGGCCCGGTCGCGCCCGGCCCGGCCCCGCCCGGGGCGGCCTCGGCGGCGGTCGCGGTGGAGGTGGGGCTGGCCTGGGACGCCGGGGCCGAGGCCCCGGGGCCGCCGCAGGCCACCGCGGTGAGGCTCGCCGTCGCGAGCAGGATGCCGGTCAGCAACCGGGTACGGATTGGCATGTCGACACCCTTACTTCGGCGGTCGAATCTCCCGCCATGCGCGGGCGTCTGGAGTATGGCTACCAGGTTAAGGGCCGGTGTGCGTTCGGCCATCTGGTCGATCGGCCGGTCGTCCCAGGTCAACCCGGGTCAGTCGTCCCGCGACAACATCGCCTCTTCCAGGTCGAGCTCGCGCAGCACCCGGCGCAGCACCTCGTCGTCGATCCGGCCGTCGTCGCGGTACTGCACGAAGGTCTCCCGCTCGGCGGCCACCATCGCCCGGCGCAGCCGCCGGTGCGCGGCGCTGGGGCTCTCGCCGGCCTCCTCCGCCGACCGGCCCAGCCGCTCCCACGACGTGTTGCTGCGCATCTGTGCCATGTAGCGCAGCTTCTGCACGGAGTGGCCGAGTTGGCCGTTCACGTCCTGCGCCAGCTCGTCCAGCCGGGCCACCGCGGCCCGCCCGGCCGCGTGCTGCGCCGACGCCTCGGCCAGCGCGTCCGCCTGGGTCTCGCCGCCCTGCACGCCGAGCTTGCGGATCAGCCAGGGCAGTGTCAGGCCGTGCAGCAGCAGCGTGCCGACGGTGATGAAGAACGCCAGGAAGATCAGCGTCTCCCGGAACGGCACCTGGGGCAGGATCGCGAACGCGGCGGCCAGCGACACCACGCCGCGCATGCCAGCCCAGGAGATCACCGCGGGGGTGCGCCAGTTCGGCATGGGGTCGCGGCGGCGGACCGCCGGGAGCAGCCTCGGCAGGTACGTCGCGGGGAACATCCAGACCACCCGGGCCAGCACGGTGACCAGCGTCAGTGCCACGCCGGTGAGCACCAGTGGGCCGACCGCGCCAGCCTCGCGCACCACGCTGGTCAGCTGCAGCCCGATCAGCGCGAACACCACCGACTCCAGCACGGTGTCCGACGCCCGCCACACCGCGTCGTCCTGCAGCCGGGTGGCGAATCCGGTCTCCGGCGCGCGGTAGCCCAGGTACAGGCCGGCGACCACCACGGCGAGCAGCCCGGACGCGTGCGACCCCTCGGCGATCAGGTACACCGCGAACGGCACCACCAGGCCCAGCGCGCTCTCGATCGGCGGGTCGTTCAGCCGCACCCGGACCCAGTGCACCACCCAGGCCACCGCGAACCCGATCAGCCCGCCACCCACGCCGGCCATCAGGAACATGCCAATGCCCGACCACAGCGAGATGCTCGCCCCGGCGGCGGCCAGCAGCGCCACCCGGAACAGGGTGAGCGCGGTCGCGTCGTTGACCAGGCTCTCCCCGGCCAGGATGGTCATCACCCGGCGCGGCAGCCCGAGCCGGCGCCCCACCGCGATCGCCGCCACCGCGTCCGGCGGGGCCACCACCGCGCCGAGCACCAGGGCGGCCGGCAGCGGCAGGCCCGGGATCAGCCACCACGCCGCCAGCCCGATCGCCGCGGTCGAGAAGATCACCAGCCCCACCGCGAGCAGCCCGATCGGCCGCAGGTTGGAGCGGAAGCCCAGGTAGGACGAGTCCAGCGCGGCCGAGTAGAGCAGCGGGGTCAACACCACGAGCAGCACGACGTCCGGGTTGATCCGGAAGTCCGGGATGCCCGGAATCAGGGATACCCCGATGCCGACCACCACCAGCACCAGGGTCGGGGACATCCGGAACCGGCGGCACACGGCCGTCACCGCGAGCGAGCCGAGCACCAACGCGATCAGCGCAACACCTTCCACATCCGGAAGGATGACTGGTGATCGGGCCGCGCGCCTAGAGTGGGTCCGTTAACCGGTTCGAGTGACGCCAGCGGCGGGCCAGTTGATCGGGTACGGACAGAAAGGCCGAAGTCACCGTGAGTTGCGACCACACCACGTCGTTCGACACCTCCTACTGGGCCGAGCCGGGGCCGGACAGCGCCGACGGGTGCACCGACTGCCTGGCCAACGGCGAGAACGTCTGGGCCCACCTGCGCAAATGTCTGACCTGTGGACACGTCGCCTGTTGCGACTCCAGCCCCCACCGACACGCCGCCCTGCACGCCAAGGAGACCGACCACCCGGTGATGCGCTCGTTCGAGCCCGGCGAGTCGTGGCGCTGGTGCTACCTGGACGACGAGATCGTCTAGTCCCGTGAGGGACCGCTCCGGGCAGCCGGGCTGATGCCGGCGCTGCCGGGGCTGAGCAGCTCGGCGCGCGCGAACACCGCGGTGTCCGTGAAGTCGGTGAACACCGCGTCCACGCCGAGCGCCAGGAAGCGGGCCAGCTCGCCGACCGCGTCGCCGGGCGCCACCGGGTCGGTGCCCACGCGCAGGGCCGGCGGCAGGAACTGGTTCTCCCGGCGGAACGTGTAGCAGTGCACGTCCAGCCCGGCCGCGTGGGCGTCCGCCAGCACCGGGCTGGGGGTGCCGTCGGCAGCGATCAGCAGCTCCTTGCCGGGGGACACCACCGCCGCGTATCGGGCGATCTCGGCCAGGCCGGCGGGGCTGAGCAGGTCGCGGTGGTCCCGGGGGTCCCCGGCGGCGACCAGGTCCGCCGGCGGCTCGTCGCGGCCCACCAGCTGCACCAGCGGCGCCGCGATCTCGCCGGCCAGCGCCCGCAGGTTGGCCACCTCGAAGGACTGCACGAACACCGGGGCGTCCGGCCGGTCCAGCCCGGCGGCGCGCAGCTGGCCGACCAGGGCCGGCTCCAGCGGCAGCCCGATGGACGCGTGGTAGCTCGGGTGCTTGGTCTCCGGGTAGACGCCGATCGGCCGGCCCAGCTCGGTGGCCAGCCGGGCGGTCAGCTCGAGGATCTCCGCGAAGGTCGGCACCGGGAAGTGCCCGTCGAACCGCGTGTTGCGGGGCCGCACCGCCGGGATCCGCTCGACCGCTCTGAGTGACTTCAGCTCGGCGAGCGTGAAGTCCTCGGTGAACCAGCCCTCCATGGTGTGGCCGTCGATCCGCTTGGTGGTCCGCCGGTCGGCGAACTCGGGATGCGCGGCGACGTCGGTGGTGCCGCCGATCTCCGGCTCGTGCCGCGCCACCAGCACGCCGTCCCGGGTGCTCACCAGGTCCGGTTCGAGGTAGTCGGCGCCGAGCCGCGCGGCCAGCTCGTAGCCGGCCAGCGTGTGCTCCGGGCGGTAGCCGGACGCGCCCCGGTGCGCGATCACCAGCGGCAGCTGCGGCCACGGCGGCCGGTGCCGGTGCCGGCGCTCCGTCGGGGGGCTGTCGGAAGTGGTGGCGTGGATCGACATGGCGCCGACGATTGTGGGCGCCGGTGGCGGGACGGCGACGCGCGGGGGTGTAGTTCGGGTACGTGCTGGTGAATGGGCGGTTTTGACTGACGGAATCCGCGACTCACCCTGACGGAATCCCCGACTCGCGGAAACCAGGTGCCCGGCTCGCGCTGACGGAATCCGCGACTCACCCTGACAGAATCCCCGACTCGCGGGAAGGGTGTTCGGGGGGACGGCCTAGGCTCGTCGGCTGTGCGCGTCCTGGTGATTGGGTCCGGAGCCCGTGAGCATGCATTGGTCCTGGCGATGGCGCAGGACCCCTCGGTGACCGCGTTGGCCTGTGCACCGGGCAACGCGGGTACCCAGGCGGTGGCTGAGCAGCTTGGGCTGGTGGATGTGGCCGATCCCGCCGAGATCACCGCGCTGGCCCGCCGCTGGGCCGCTGAGCTGGTGGTCATCGGGCCGGAGGCGCCGCTGGTCGCGGGGGTTGCCGATGCGGTGCGCGCCGAGGGCATCCCGTGCTTCGGGCCGTCGGCGCGGGCCGCCCGGATCGAGGGTTCCAAGGCGTTCGCGAAGGACGTGATGGCGGCGGCCGGTGTGCCGACCGCGCACGCCGAGACGGTGGACAACCCGGCGCACCTGGACGCGGCGCTCGGCCGGTTCGGGCCGACCTTCGTGGTCAAGGACGACGGGCTGGCGGCCGGCAAGGGCGTGGTGGTCAGCCCCGACCTCGACCTGGCCAGGGCGCACGCCATGACGCTGCTGGACGGCGGCCACCCGGTGCTGTTGGAGTCGTACCTGGACGGGCCGGAGGTATCGCTGTTCTGCCTGGTCGACGGGGAGACCGTGCGCCCGTTGCTGCCCGCGCAGGACTTCAAGCGCGTCGGCGACGGCGACACCGGGCCGAACACCGGCGGGATGGGTGCCTACAGCCCGCTGCCTTGGGCGGACGCCGACCTGGTCGACGACGTGGTGGCCCGGATCGTGGCCCCGGTGGTGGCCGAGCTGGCCAGGCGGGGCACGCCGTTCAACGGGCTGCTCTACGCCGGCCTCGCGCTGACCTCGGACGGCCCGTCGGTGGTGGAGTTCAACTGCCGCTTCGGCGACCCGGAGACCCAGTCCGTGCTCGCCCTGCTGCGCACCCCGCTGGCCACGCTGCTGCACGCGGCGGCCACCGGCACGCTCGCCGAACAGCCCGAGCTGGACTGGGCACCTGGCACGGCGGTCACCGTGGTGCTGGCCGCCGACGGCTACCCGGGCCTGCCCCGGCTCGGCGATGTGATCGTCGGCTCGGAGGTCGACGGGGTGCTGCACGGCGGTACCCGGCGCCGGGAGGACGGCGCGGTGGTCAGCGCGGGCGGCCGGGTGCTGTCCGTGGTCGGTACCGGCGTGGACCTCGCGGCGGCCAGGGAGGACGCCTACCGGCGGGTCGTGGAGATCAAGCTGCCCGGCTCGCACTACCGGTCGGACATCGGGCTAGCGGCGGTCGAAGGCCGGGTCGCGCTGCCCACCGCCGGCGGCTGAGTCGTCCGGCCCGCCGGGCCGCCGACCGTCCGGTGGCCGAGGGCCCGCTCCGCCGGGTCGTGGTCTGTCCGGTGCGTCCCGCTGGTCGGGGCCAGGGTCGCCGGGCCAGCGCTCCGCCGGGTCCGGCCGCTGCCCGGACCGTGCCGCGAAGTCGGCTGCGTCGGCGTAGCTGCTGGCCACCGGGTCGTCGGCGCCGCCGGCGGCCACCGAGTCGGCCAGCGCGGCCAGCTGGCTGATCCGCGCGTCGACGCCGGGCGAGATCGGGATGCCGGCCAGCTCGGCCATGTCCCGCCAGCGGTGGGCCACGTCGTTGCGGCGCAGCGCGGCAATCCGGGCCACCCGGCCCAGCCGCTGGCTCTCCGCCGGGTCGTCCAGCACCGCGGCCAGCTCGCCGGGCAGCCGGGTGGCGTCGGTGGGGAACTGCAGCGGCCGGGCGTCCGCCACGTACTCGCCGAACTGCCGCGAGGACACCGGCAGGTCGCCGGCCAGCACACACCCGGCGGCCATCGCCTCGTAGAACCGGGGCCCGACCTCGCGGTGCGTGCCGGCGTGCCGGCGGTGGCCGAACTGGTCGTAGTTGGTCAGGAACACCCTGGACCGGGTGGCCATCGTGGTGAACAGCCTGCGGTGCGCCACCAGCGAGGTGATCGCGCCGAGCTTGCCGATGTCCTGCTGGTAGCTGCCGTCGTGCTGGTCCGCCCAGTGCTGCAGCAGCCGGTGCTGCCCGGGTGGGCGCTGGCCCGGGCTGAAGATGTCGATGGTGCGCTCCGGCTCGGGCTTCGGCGGGAACGCCAGCACATCCAGCAGCGGCGGAACCACGTCGACCGTGCGTAATCGGTCCGACCGCAGGTGCCCGAGCGGGGGCATCTCGCTACCGCAGAACAGCACGTCGACCCGGCGGCGCAGCTGCGCGACCAGCTCGGGGAAACTGCGCAGGTCACGTTCGGTGACCACCGAGACGTGCACCATGACCAGCTGGCCGAGCTGGTGCCAGTCCGGCAGGCCGACCAGCACCGAGGCGTCCCGCAGGTCCCTGGCCAGCACGAGCAGCAGGTCGGCCGGCTCGCCGTGCCGCTGGTGGTGCTCGATCCGGTACGGGTGGGCCAGCCGACTCGAGCCGAGCACCCGGCGCACCACCGGCCGGTCGAACGGCGGGCGGGTGAACCGGGGGGAGGCCACCACGACCCGGTAGAGCCCGGCGGAGAGGCTGTCCCGCAGCACGTCCTCGGCCTCCAGCAGGCCGCCGAAGTCGGCAATCGGGCGAACTTCGCGCAGGCTCAGGATGGCCACCCGGGGGCCGCGCTCCGGCTCGGTGGTGGCCGGCCTCGGCCTCGGCGCCGGCTGCTCCCGGTGCTGATCCGGTGCCTCCACCACCTCGCCCGGAACGACGGACGGCATGTCGGAGCGGAGGTACGGGGTCGGGCGCAGCGGCATCGACTGGCTTCCCTCCGGCGTCTCGACGGGACTGAGCTGCGGTTTCTGCCTGATCGGGGTCAGTATGAACCTCCCCCGGCCGCTGCGTGGTCAGTTCGGTGCGCAAGCGACGTTCGGCGCGTTCCGGCGACCGTCCACCGATACCGGCGCGGACGCTAACCCGGCAGCCCACTGCTGAGGCGGGTGCGCTGTCAAGTGCTGTCGCCCAGCCCGGTACCGTCGTGCAGATGAGGGAACGGCTGGTGACCGTCAGGTGGCGACTCTGACAGCTCCCGCCCTGACGCGGGCGGCGCACCGGACGGCGCTGCGGATCGGCCCCTACGAGGTCGACCCGCCAGTGGTGCTCGCCCCGATGGCCGGAGTCACCAACCCGGCGTTCCGCCGGCTCTGCCGCGAGTACGGCGCCGGCCTCTACGTCTGCGAGATGATCACTTCGCGGGCCCTGGTCGAGCGGCACCCCGAGACGCTGCGGATGATCCGGTTCGACCCGGACGAGTACCCGCGCTCGGTGCAGCTCTACGGGGTCGACCCGGCCACCGTGGCGGCCGCCGTGCGGGTCATCGCGGACGACGACCTGGCCGACCACGTGGACCTGAACTTCGGCTGCCCGGTGCCCAAGGTCACCCGCCGGGGTGGCGGCGCGGCGCTGCCGTTCAAGCGGCGGCTGTTCGAGCGGATCGTGTCCGCCGCCGTGCACGCGGCCCAGCCCGCCGGCATCCCGCTGACCGTGAAGATGCGGGTCGGCATCGACGACGAGCACCACACGTACCTGGAGGCCGGCCGGATCGCCGCCGACGCCGGGGTGGCCTCGGTGGCCCTGCACGCCCGGACCGCCGCGCAGCGCTACTCCGGCCAGGCCGACTGGTCGGCGGTCGCCCGGCTGCGCGAGGCACTGCCCGCCGACCTGCCGGTACTGGGCAACGGCGACATCTTCAGCGCCGCCGACGCGCAGCGGCTGATGGCCGAGACCGGCTGCGACGGCGTCGTGATCGGCCGGGGCTGCCTCGGCCGGCCCTGGCTGTTCGGCGAGCTGGAGGCCGCGCTGACCGGCCGGCCGCTGCCGGAGACGCCCACCCTCGGCCACGTGACCCGCACGCTCGCCCGGCACGCCCGGCTGCTGTGCGAGCACCTCGGCGCCGACAAGGGCATTCGTGACATGCGAAAACACATCGGCTGGTACCTCAAGGGGTACCCGGTCGGTACGGAGCTGCGGCGGCGGTTGGGCATGGTGTCCTCGCTGACGGAGCTGGACGAGCTGCTCGGCCAACTGGAGCCGACGGCGCTACCCGAGGACGCGGCGGCGCCGCGGGGCCGGCAGGGCTCACCGGGGCGGGTGACCCTGCCGCACGGGTGGCTGGATGACCCGGACGACGTCACCGTGCCCGGTGGCGCCGAGTTGGCGAGCTCCGGGGGCTAGGCATGCCTCCGCGAGCCGTCTCTCAGTGCGTGGCGCCAACCGGGCGCCGCGTTCCCGGGGTGCGGGGTGTTGCCGGGTAGTCACAGCCAACTTTTTTCGCTCACTCGGGCGAATTGCTCCAGACAGCGAGTGTGATCACGGGTCACCAGCCGGACAGCACCGACCATGGGGCAGCAGGAGGTGGAAGAGAATGAGCGCACCGCGGCCTGGCCGTACGGCCGAGCGGCCCTCGGCCCGCGCGGAGGGCACCGGAGCCGCGCCCGGCGCTGCCTCCTCCGGGGCCGCCGCGCCCGCCGCGTCCTCTTTCGACGCCCAGCTGGACGCCACCCTGGATGCGCCGCTGGATGCCGAGGCGGTCCAGGCTCATGTCACCGCCTCCGAGGAGCTGGCCCAGCTCGGCCTCTGGGAGGAGGCCTACCGGCGGCTGCGCGGCGCCGTGGAGCTGCTGCACGACCCGGACCGGGCCCAGCACCCGGTGCGCGTCGAGCTGGACCGGCTGCGCCGCGAGCACGCGATGGCCCGCGAGCAGGCCCGCCGGGACTTCCTGACCGCCAGCTACAACCGCCGCTACCTGGACGACCGGCTCAGCACGCTGCTCGACGACCCGGCGGTGGCCAGGGCCGGCATGGGCCTGGCCATGGTGGACATCGACCACTTCAAGAAGGTCAACGACCGCTACGGCCACCCGTTCGGCGACCGGGTGCTGCAGCGGGTGGTCGCCGAGCTGGACGCCGCGCTGCCCGAGGGGGCGTTCTGCGCCCGCTACGGCGGCGAGGAGTTCGCGCTGGTGCTGCCCGGCTGCGAGCCGGCCGAGGCGGTCGCGGTGTGCGAGCGGGCCCGGATCCGGATCGACCGGCACCGCTGGCTGGAACTGGACCCCGACCTGCGGGTGACGGTCAGCGTTGGCCTTGCGCACACCGTCGCCCAGCCGCCGGACGTCGAGCAGTTGCTGGTCGGCGCGGACGTGCTGCTGTACGCGGCGAAGGGCGCCGGGCGCAACGCGGTGGCCTTCCGCCGCGACGGCGGCCGGGTCGCGTTGGCCGGCCCGGCGGGCGGGCGGCGTGACATCCCACAACCGGCCTCGGTGGACTGCTAGCCTGCCGCCGGCTGTAACCGTCGGCTCGACCCCCGAGAGCGTTCGACGAGGGGCTGGCGGTTACCATTCCGCAACAATCAAGTGGTGGCGGGAGGTGGCGTGGACGACGATGGCGGGTTCGATTCCGCACGTCGATCGCGCCGGCGCCGCGATGCGGACGCCAACGGCGGGCTGAGCGTCGCCGACCTGCTGGCCAGGCACGGTTCCGAGGCCGGGGCCGACGTCCCGGGCAGCTCCGGCGCCCCCGGCTCCGGGGTGCGGCACCGGCTTGGCGAGTGGCCGCCCGATGGCCAGGAACCCGCCGACGACTTCGACCATTTCCAGCCGAGGGTCGCGCGGGATGACGGCTACTCCGCGCGGAATGAGGGCTACCCCGGCTGGGACGACGCCGGGTTCGAGGCTTTCGACCAGGGCGACCAGCGCGGCGACGACGGGCAGCTCGGCCACCACGATCTGCGCGAGGACTACCTCGTCCCGTACCGCACCCGCGACGTCGACCAGGGCATGACCGACCGGCTGTTCCCCGCCGGCACGGCGTTCGCACTGACCGGTCCGCCCGAGGGGAACGGGTCCGGTCCGGCCGTTCCCGGCGGCGACCCCGACGCGGCGGATGCGCTCGGCGGTATCGCCGACCTGCGCGGATCCGACGCGCTCGATGGCGGGGCCACCAACGGCCGGCGGCGCAAGGGCGCCCACGCGCTCGCCGATGCACTCGACACCGATCATGACGGCGCCGGCGCCGGGCTCGGTTCCGGCCTGGGGGTCGGGCACGGAGCTGGGCTCGGGACTGGGCTGGGGACTGGGCTGGGGGACGCCGAGCCGGACGACAGCCCGACCGCCGTGGTGCCCCGGACCGTGCTGCCCACCTCGGCCGAGCACGCCGACCTGGACGCTGACGCGGACCCCGATGACGAGTCGAACGACGACTACGCCGCCGACGACTACGACGACGCCGACGGGTCCGAGGAGACGGTGCGGACCGGGGCCGTTGCACCACTCCCGGGGTCCGGCGCTGCCGAGTCGACCGATGCACTGGCGGCCGAACCGACCGGTCCGCGCGCGGCCGAGCCGGCGGACCGCGCGGCCGCGGCCGACCTCGACGAGGAAAGCCGTTTCGAGCTGCGCACCCGCCGGATCGACGAGAGCCTGACCCGGCTCACCGCCATCCACGCCGGGCTGGGCCTCGAGATGACCGAGCGGGTCAGCCGCTCGCACCGGTTGGCCGTGGTCGACCAGGCCGGTGGCCCCCCCGCCGATGACACTGAGTCCGCCGACACCTCGGGCGGTGAGCCGCCACGACACCCCGGCCTGCTGCGGGCCGGTCGGGTCGCCGCGCTGGTGGTCGCCGGGCTGCTGTTCGTCGGCACCGCGGCCGGCTGGGGCACCCAGGCCTGGCTGAACGCCAAGCTTCCCTCGGTGAACGCGCTGGACCCCGACGCGACCACCATCGTGGACCTCGCCGGGCAGGCCGGCGACCAGAACTACCTGCTGGTCGGCGTCGACCCGAAGACGGCCGCCCAGCCGACCGGCGGGCAGCCGGCCGGCCCTTCCACGCTGCCCGACCAGCCCGCGCTGCCCCCGCAGCTGGCGCTGGCCGGCCCGGCGGCGGGCGGGGCCGGAGTGTCCGGCGGTGGCTTGGACTCGATCATGCTGGTGCACGTGCCGGCGAAGGCGGACCGGGCGGTCGTGCTCTCCTTCCCGGCCGGCCTCGCGGTCGACCGGCCCAGCTGCGACCGCTGGGACCCGGTCAGCGGTGGCCTGCCCGGCGGCACCAGCCCGGCGCAGACCGACGTGCCGCTCAGCGCCGCGTACGCCGTCGGCGGCCCCCGCTGCCTGACCAAGGCGGTCCAGCAGCTCACCGGGTTCTCGGTGAACCACTACACCGGGCTCGATGTCACCGGGCTCGCCTCGGTGGTGGACGCGGTGCGCGGCGTGCCGGTGTGCCTGGCCGGCCCGGTCGGCTCCGCGCCCTCGACGGACTCTGCCTCGACCGACTCCGCACCGACCGGCTCTGCACCGACCGGCTCTGCGCCCTCGGGCGGCGACCCGACCGTGCTCGGCGGCGCGCAGGCGGTCGACTTCGTCGGCGTCGCCCCGGCGGCGGCCAGCCTTGCCGGCGGCGGCCAAGCGCAGCGCCAACAGCTGTTCGTCACCGCGCTGCTGCGCAAGGCCACCTCCGACCAGGTGCTGCTGCATCTCGGCCAGTTGCGTGGGTTCGTGGGCGCGTTCGGCGACCACTCCCGCAGCGACAACGCCTCGCTCGGCCAGCTGGGCACCCTGGCGCAGTCGCTGCAGCACCTCGACCCGTCCAAGATCTTCCTGGCCACCGTGCCGACCGCCGCCGCGCCCGACCCGCACGGCAACCAGGCGCTCGCCGGCGACCCGGCGAAGACGCTGTTCGAGGCCATCCGGGCCGACCAGACGCTGCCCGGCGAGACCGCCGCGACCGGCGGCCCCAGCGAGGACGACAGCACCAAGGCGTTGAAGGCCGGCGCCGTGTCGCCCAGCGCGGTCAGCGTCACCGTGCGCAACGGCTCCGCCCGCAAGGGCCTGGCCGGGCAGGCGGCCGACCTGCTCCGTCCGCTCGGGTTCACCATCGCGGCGGTCGGCGACGCGCCGCCGACCGACGGCGGACGCACCATCATCCGGCACTCCGCGGACCGGGCCGACCAGGCCGCCGCGCTGGCCGCCGCGGTCCCGTCGGCGGTCAGCGAGACGGTGCCGGGCAGCACCGGCCTGCTCGATCTGGTGCTCGGTGACTCCTTCGACGGGCAGGTCAAGGCCTCCCCGGCGGCGGGAGCGGCGGCGGGGACGGGCGCCGCCGCGCCGGTCGGCCTGCGCACCCTGAGCTCCGCGACCGGCAGCTGTCCCTGACCGAGCCGGTGGCCGCTGCACCGTCACGGTGGCGCCTCTCGGCGTTACCGCAACAAGATGGCGGCAGCGTTCACTCCTCGTTCATGAAGCCCTGCTGCTCGGGTGACCCCGGTCGCCTAGGCTCGGAACATGCGCGAGGCTTACCAGACCCAGCTCGACGGCCTGCTCGAAGAGCTCGCGGTGATGTGCACGTCGGTCGGTCGGGCCATGCGGAAGGCCACCGACGCACTGCTCAACGCCGACCTTTCGCTCGCCGAAGAGGTCATCTCCGAGGACCTGCGGATCGACGAACTGCGCAACCGCGCCGAGGAGAACTCGTTCGCCCTGCTCGCGCTGCAGGCCCCGGTGGCGACCGACCTGCGCGTCGTGGTGTCCACCATTCACGCGGCCGGCGACCTGGAGCGGATGGGTGACCTGGCGCTGCACGTGGCCCGCGCGGCCCGCCGCCGGCACCCGGTCACCGTGGTGCCCGACGAGATCAAGCCGTACTTCGCCGAGATGGGCAAGGTGGCCTGCGAGCTGGCGCACAAGGCCGCCGAGGTGATCCGGCACCCCGACCTGGAGCGCGCCCGCGAGCTGGACTCCGACGACGACGCGATGGACGACCTGCACCGGCACATGTTCACCGTGCTGATGGGCCGGGAGTGGACGCACGGGGTGGCGTCCGCCGTGGACGTCACGCTGCTGGCCAGGTTCTACGAGCGCTACGGCGACCACGCGGTCGCGGTGGCCCGCCGGATGGTCTACGTGATCACCGGTCAGATGCCGACCTCCGCCGACGCCTGACCCGGCCACCCGCCGCCCCTCTGTGTGGGGAGTTGGTCAGCCGAAGCGGCCGGAGATGTAGTCCTCGGTGGCGCGCTGTGTCGGGTTGGAGAAGATCTTGTCGGTGTCGTCGATCTCCACGAGTCGGCCGGGCTCGCCGGTGGCGCGCAGGTTGAAGAACGCCGTCTGGTCGCTGACCCGGGCGGCCTGCTGCATGTTGTGGGTGACGATGACGATCGTGTAGTCCTTCTTGAGCTCGCCGATCAGGTCCTCGATGGCGAGCGTGGAGATGGGGTCCAGCGCGGAGCACGGCTCGTCCATCAGCAGCACGTCGGGCTGCACGGCGATGGCGCGGGCGATGCACAGCCGCTGCTGCTGCCCGCCGGACAGGCCGCCGCCGGGCTTGGCCAGCCGGTCCTTGACCTCGGTCCATAGGTTGGCCGCGCGCAGCGAGCGCTCGCAGATCTCGTCGAGGCGCGCCTTGTCCCGCACGCCCTGCAGCTTCATGCCGGCCACCACGTTGTCCCGCACCGACATGGTGGGGAACGGGTTCGGCCGCTGGAACACCATGCCGATGGTGCGCCGCACCTCCACCGGGTCCACGGTGCGGGCGTAGATGTCCTCCCCGTCGAGCAGCACCTCACCCTCGACGCGGGCGCCGGGGATGACCTCGTGCATCCGGTTCAGGGTGCGCAGCACGGTGGACTTGCCGCAGCCCGAGGGCCCGATGAAGGCGGTGACGCTACGCGGCGGCACGGTGAGGCTCACCTTGTCCACCGCGTGGAACGCGCTGTAGTAGATGTCGACGTCCTTGATATCCAGCCGCTTGGCCATCGCGGGGACTACCTCACTTCGTCTTCGGCGCGGTGAGCTTGGACAGCGCCGCGGCGATCAGCTGGAAGATGGTGATGATCAGGATCAGGGTCAGCGCGGAGCCCCAGATGCGGTCCGAGCCGGCCGCCGTGGGGTTGCTCCGCTCGACCGTCATCAGCAGGGGCAGCGAGGCCATGTTGCCGCTGAACAGGTTGAAGTTGATGTACGGGGCGTAGGCGACCAGGATCAGCACCGGGGCCGTCTCGCCCATGATCCGGGCCAGCGCCAGCACGATGCCGGTGAGCATGCCGGACAGGGCGGTCGGGATGACGATCTTGACGATGGTCCGCCACTTGGGCACCCCGAGCGCGTAGGACGCCTCGCGCAGGTCGTCGGGGACGATCTTGAGCATCTCCTCGGTCGACCGCACCACCACCGGCATCATCAGCAGCACCAGCGCCAGCGACACGGCGAACGCGCTGCGCGGCAGGCCGAGGATGGAGATCCACACCGCGTAGATGAACAGCGCGGCGACGATGGACGGCACCCCGGTGAGAATGTCGACCATGAACGTGGTGGCCTTGGACAGCCGGGTGGTCGCCTTGCCCCGGCCGCCGTACTCCACCAGGTAGATCGCCACCATGATGCCGACCGGGGTGGCGATGACCGCGGCGACCAGGCTCTGCGCCAGCGTGCCGTAGATCGCGTGGTACACGCCGCCGCCCTGTTGGCGGGCGAGCAGCCCGTTCAGCGACTGCAGCCACCAGTTCGGGTTCAGCACCGGCGCGAGACCTCTGATCAGCACCGTGGCGATCACCCAGATCAGCGGCACCATGGCGATCAGGAACGACACCACGACCAGCACCGTCGCGATGCCGTTGCGGATCTTGCGGGCCGGGCTGATGCTGCGGAACGCGGGCTTGACGGCGGAGGCGTCCACCGGCGGGGTCGCGATGCTCATGCCTGGGGCACCCCTCGGTTGACGATCCAGCGAGCCAGCGCGTTGACCGCGAAGGTGAGCAGGAACAGCACCAGGCCGGCCGCGATGTAGGCGCCGGCGGACAGTGCGTTGTTCAGCTCGGCGAAGGACAGCGCGATCTTGGAGGCGAACGTGGCCCCGCCGTCGAATAGGCTGCCGCCGAATGCCTGGTTGGAGGCGCTCAGGATGACCGTCAGTGCGATGGTCTCGCCGAGCGCGCGGCCCAGCCCGAGCATGGACGCGCTGACGTAGCCGGCCCGGCCGAACGGCAGCACGGTGGTCTGGATGACCTCCCACTTGGTGGCGCCCAAGGCCAGCGCGCCCTCGATCTGCGCCGTCGGGGTGCGGGAGAACACCTCGCGGGTGATCGCGGTGATGATCGGCAACAGCATGGCGGCCAGCACGATGCCGGCGGTGAACAGGTTCGAGCCAAGGTCGGGGCCGACGTTGCCGTGGCCGAACAGCCAGATCCAGCCGAAGTGCGCGTTGAGCCACTGCGCGACGGGACGGATCACCGGCGCGAGCACCAGGATGCCCCAGAGCCCGAAGATGATCGACGGCACGGCGGCCAGCAGGTCGACCAGGTAGGCCAGCGGCCTGGCCACCCTGGCCGGCGCGTACTGGGTCAGGAACAGCGCGATGCCCAGCCCGACCGGCATGGCCAGTACCAGCGCGTACACGGACACCTCGACGGTCACCTCGAGCAGCTCGAAGATGCCGAAGCGCAGGTTGTTGGGGTCGTCGGTGGCGAACTCGCGGCTGGTCAGGAAGTTGGCGTGGTCGTGGATCAACGCCGGGATGGCCTGCAGCAGCAGGAACAGCCCGATAGCGCCGATGAGGACCACCACGAACGCACCGGAGCCGGTGGCCAGTCCGGAGAAGAGCCGGTCGCCGCGCTGTACGACGGTGCGCCGGGTATCCGGTGGTGGTTCGGTGGAGGGGGGTGTGCTGGGTGAAATACCGGCCTCCGGGGCTGGACTCGGCGCGGGCAGCCCCGCACGCCGACCGGGGTCACCGGTGGCGGCGGAGCTACCCGTGGCGATCGGATCGCTCAACTTGATTCTCCGAGACTCTCCGAGGTTGCGCCAACCAGCATTCGAGTCAGCTGATCGCCTGGACGGCGGTCAGCAGCTTCGTCTGGAACTCGGCGGGCAGCGGGGCGTAGCCGGCGGCCGGCAGCTGGGCCTGGCCGGTGGTGGCCGCCGTGGTCAGGAACGCCTTGACGGCCTGCGCGACCGGCGCGTCGTAGCCCTTCGAGCAGACCAGCTCGTAGGTGGCCAGCAGCAGCGGGTAGGCGCCCGCGGTGTTGCCGCCGTAGACCGACTTCAGGTCCAGCCGCAGGTCGTTGCCTGCACCGGTCACCTTGGCACCGGAGATGGCCTTGCCGACCGAGTCGGCGGTCAGTGCGACCGGGCCCGAGCCGGAGTCCAGCTGGGCCATGGCCAGCTTGTTGTCCTGCGCGTAGGACAGCTCGATGTAGCCGATCGTGCCTGGCGTGCCGGAGATGGCCTGCGCCACGCCGGCCGAGCCCTGCGAACCGGTGCCGACGCCGCCGTTGAAGGTCTTGCCAGCGGCTTGGGTCCACGCGCCCTTGCTGGCGGCGGTCAGGTACTGCTGGAAGTTGTCGGTGGTACCGGACTGGTCGGACCGGTAGATCACGCTGATCGGCTGGGCCGGCAGCGTCTTGCCGCTGTTCAGCGCGGCGATGGCTGGGTCGTTCCAGGTCTTGATGCCGCCGTTGAAGATCTTGGCGGCGACCTCGCCGTTGAGCACGAGGTCGGTCACACCGGGCACGTTGTAGCCGAGGGCGACCGGGCCGAACACCATCGGCAGGTTCCACGCCGGGTTGCCCTTGCAGCGAGTCTGGGCGGCCGCGACCTCACCGTTGGCGGCGTTCAGCGCCGAGTCCGAGCCACCGAAGTCGACGAGGCCGGCGTTGAACTGCTTCACGCCGGCGCCCGACCCGGTCGGGTTGTAGGCGACGTTGGCGCCGGAGCACTTCTGCTGGTAGGCCTGCACGAAGACGTCGATCGCGTTCTTCTGCGCGCTGGAGCCTTCGGCGTTGAGGTTCTGCTTGCCGCCGCAGTCCACGGCCGGGCCGGTGGACGCCCCACCCGTGCCACCCCCGGCCGGGGTCGGGTTGCTGCCGCACGCCGTCAGCGCCAGCGTGGCGGTCGCGACCATGGCGAGCACGGCACCGTGCCGCTTGAGCTTCACTGATGTTCCTCCGAGGTATTCGGTCCGAAGACGCGTCAGTACGCGGCTCGGGGTGGCCGCTCGCCGGGCACGTTAGGGATGTGGGGCGGACGGCAGCCGTCTTAGAGGTAAACGGGGCGTGAACAGGTCACCTTGGGTGACGCAATACACCAGCACCCGGACCTGGACCACCCGTCGGTGGCCACCGTGATGACGTGTCGTGATGGTGGCGTGAGCCGATCGTTACTAGATCATGGGAGAGGCGCGCGTGGTCACGGCCGGTATCCGGGCGCCGTTGCCGCCTGGGCAACGCCCCGGCCGGACGGATCACCGCAGGAACGCCGCATCGGTGTGCCACGGGGCGAAACCGAGCCGCTGGTAGACCTTCACGGCCGCGTGGTTGTCCGCCTCGACGTAGAGCATCACGTCGTCGAGGCCGCGCTCGCGCAGGTACCGCAGGCCGGCCACGGTGAGCGCGGCGCCGAGCTTGCGGCCCTGCGCGGCCGGGTCGACGCCCAGCACGTAGACCTCGCCGATCGGCGGCTCGCCGGCGTGTGCCGGGTGCACCTTCGTCCAGTGGTAGCCGAGCAGCCGGTCGCGGCCGTCGGCATCGGTCTCCACCGCGAGCAGGAAGCCGTCCGCGTCGAACCACGGCTCGGCCTCGCGCACCTTGACCTGTTCGATGTCCCAGCCGCCCTGCTCCGGGTGCCAGTCGAAGGCGGCGTTGTTCACCCGCAGGAACTCCGGCTCGTCCTGGCCGACCACGAACCCGCGCAGCTGCACGCCGGGCGGGAAGGTCGACGCCGGGATCTGCTCGCGCAGGCCGCGGCGCATCTGCCACAGGGTGCGCACCTGGCGGAAGCCCTGGGTGGTGGCCAGCCGGACGGCGGCGGGGTGCTCGCCGTGCGCCCACAGCCGCAGCCGTCCGCCGTCCTCGCCGGCGTGCGTCACCAGCTCGGTGACCAGCGCGGTGCCGATACCCTGGCGGCGCTCGGCGGGGTGCACGGCGAGCTCGCCGACGGCCTCGGCGGGGTCGCTGGTGTCCAGGTACGCGTAGCCGACCAGCCGATCGGTCGCCGGGTCCCTGGCGAGCAGGTGCGCGGCGCTCGAGCCGAGGTCACGCCGCAGGTGCAGCAGCACGTTCTCGGAGACCGGGGCGGTGCCGTCGGCGGTAGTGGCCGCGTCGAGCAGCGCCCGCAGCGCGCCGGCCGTCTTCTCGTCAAGGCCGGAGCGCCAGGTCAACACCGTCTCGTCAGCAGTCACGCTCGCCGAGGCTACCCGCGGTGGCCGGCTCCCGCGTCGTGCTCGGCCGACCGATTTCCCGGGCTCAACTCGGTGCGCAGCTCGGCGGCCAGCTCGGTGCTCGCGCCGTCGCCGCTCGGGTGCAGCCCGTTGCCCGACTCGGCGGCGTCGGTGGCCGCCGGGCCGTCGGCTTCGGCGTCGTCCCGGCTGTCCCTGGAGTCCCGCGAGCCGAGCCCGGCGCGCCCCGGTCGGACGAACTTGTAGCCGACGTTGCGCACCGTGCCGATCAGCTGCTCGTGCTCGGGGCCGAGCTTGGCGCGCAGCCGCCGCACGTGCACGTCGACCGTGCGGGTGCCGCCGAAGAAGTCGTAGCCCCAGACCTCCTGCAGCAGCTGGGCGCGGGTGAACACCCGGCCGGCGTGCTG
>Ga0137415_10000760_pt1 | contig 31456 bp, 27 predicted proteins | sample CZODoug3_1_1_16f_FD_183082 | JGI IMG/M metagenome (GOLD analysis project Ga0137415, IMG submission 183082) | Vadose zone soil fungal communities from Angelo Coast Range Reserve, California, USA - CZODoug3_1_1_16fungal (Hybrid Assembly) | ecosystem: Environmental > Terrestrial > Soil > Vadose...
AGCGAGCAGAGAGGCGTTCGGCTCCTGGTGGTAATAAATGTTGAGCATTTTACAGTCGCCGCACCAGTTGCCGCCAAAATCGAGGATGACGCGTTTGTACTCGCGGGCAGCGGTGGCCAAGGCGTTTTGTATCTCCGCATTGGCAGCGGCCGGTTCCGGATAGATGTCTTCCGTTACCTGCTTGGGAGGCTGCACGGGCTGCTTGCGGCAGCCGGAGATGCTGAAAAACGATGCAAGCAAGAAAACAACAGCTACGGTCTTTGCCAAGGTCTTGAGCATAGTCAATCCTATTAGAACTCTACCTGTACACGTTTGAACTGCATATAGGATGCCAGAACGGATAAGTGGTTACAGATGTTGTATGGTGGTTTGCGCATCGTGCTGGAGGCTTTTCAGATGAGATTCCGTATAGGTGTTCCTGTTCTCGCAATTTTTTCGATCGTCACTGCTGGCAGCCAAGCCCAGCAGCAAGTAGCTGGGACCACAAAGGCAAATGCGCCAAAAACGGATTCCAGCTACATTGCGCCTGATGGCACGGCGCATGTCACACGTATTGTTCCGGTACCTACAACCATTAGCCCAGAGGCGCAGAAGTGGCTGGCGAGGCCGGCTTCCGATGCTGCTACGCATGAGTCTATTGCTGATCAGCGCAAGGGTACAGATGGGTGGCAGGCGCGTGCCGGCGAGGAATCGAAGCAACTTTATCCCGTAAATGTTGAGCAAAGCACAATCGCCGGTGTTCCGGTGCGGATTGTCAGCCCGCTCAGCATTCCCGATGCGAAGAAGGACCGGGTGCTGATCAATGTGCATGGTGGTGGGTTTCATGTCGACTCGGGATCGCTGACGGAATCAGTTCCGATTGCGAATCTGACACAGACGAAGGTGGTTTCCATTCTTTACCGGCTTGCTCCGGAACATCCGTTTCCCGCTGCCGTTGACGACACAGTTGCGGTCTATAAGGAATTGCTGAAGACTTACAAACCGGCGAATATGGCTCTCTATGGAACGTCTGCGGGGGCGATTCTTACGGCAGAGGTTGCTTCACGGCTGAAGCAGCTTGGCTTGCCGGAACCGGCTGCTTTGGGGATTTTTTCTGGAATGGGAGATTTGAGCCAACCGGGCGATTCCATAGCGATGTATGCGCTGAATGGATTGTCAGGCCATCTCGATCCGCCCATCGCAGACGCTCACGATCATGACTATACCGGCACGACCGATCCCAAAGACCCCGTGCTCTCTCCGCTCTATGCCGATCTGCATGGCATGCCGCCTACGCTCTTCATCACCAGCGGACGCGACCTGTTGCTGAGCGGAACGACGATTCTGCATCGCGCGTTTCTTCATGCCGGAGTAGACGCGGAACTGGTTGTATTCGAGGCGCTGCCGCATGCTTTCTGGAACACTCCTTCGCTGCCTGAATCGAAGGAAGCCGATAAGATGATGGCTGATTTCTTCGATAAGCATGTAGGCAAATGAAGCAATGCGGCTGTTTGTGGGAATTGCGGTTCCGCCTGAGATTGCGCGGGAGATTTCTGGCTTTGTATTGCATTTGAGATCGCTGAGTGCTGATCTTCGCTGGTCTGCACCGGAGGGATGGCATATCACGTTGCAGTTTCTGGGCAATATAGAGGCGTCACGCTACGCATGTGTAGTAGAGCATCTTAGCCAAGTGCAGTCAGCTCCCGTATCTGTGCAGCTTGAGGGTACGGGGATTTTTGAACGTGCGGGCATCTTCTTTGCGAGTGTGAAGGTAAACCCTGAGCTGTTGGCATTACAACAACGTGTGACAGCAGCTATGCACTACTGCGATTTCATTCCAGAGACGCGGCCCTACCATCCGCATATCACGCTTGCGCGTGGCAAGGGACGAACTGGAACGAGGGCTTTGCAAGTTTTGCAAAATGCTGTCCGCAAGCAACCACGTTTTGGCGAATTCCTTGCCAAGGGATTTCTTCTGTATGAAAGCTTCACCGAGCCCTCGGGATCACGCTATGAAGTGTGTGCCCGCTTTCCACTTGTCCTCGCAAAGTAGATACTGACTGCGTGACTTCACCGACTGCTGCCGTCCTTGGAGAGATTGGGCTCCCTGCACCTGTTCGCGAGCTTGCTTCGCGTACGTGGGATGTCATCGTTGTTGGCGCGGGTCACAACGGCCTTGCTTGTGCTGCATATCTTGCGCGTGCCGGAAAGCGCGTGCTGGTGCTCGAGAGCCGGGCGCGTGTGGGCGGCGCGTGCACTGTTGAGGAACCATTTCCTGGCGTGCGGATGTCTCCCTGTGCTTATCTGGCAGGGCTTCTGCACCCTCTAGTGGTCGAGGAGTTGAAGCTGCCTGAGCGTGGCTTTCATTGGACGCCTGCTGTGAATGGGTTGTTTGTGCCGTTTCTTGACGGATCGAGTGTGCAACTTTGGGATGATGACGACCAGTGCGAAGCGGAGATTCGCAGATTTGCTCCCGGTGATGTAGAAGGCTGGCGGGCGATGAGTGACGTGATTCGCAGGCTGCGCGATGCGCTGCGTCCGGCTAGCGATGGTGACCTGTGGCTTGGCGAGCCTCCAACGCGGGAGCAGATCGAAGAGCGGCTCGGCGCTGATGAAGAGGCGAAGCATGTACTCTTCGACTGGTCGATGGCGGAGTTTGTCGAGCACTATCTGCGCGACGGGCGATTGCAGGTGGCCTATCTGGGGCAGGGTGTGATTGGCACGAACGCGAGTCCATTTGATGCGGGCACGGCTTCGATCCGGTTCCATCACTCGTCGGGACGGTTGAGCGGGATGCCGGGGATGTGGGGCTATGTGCAGGGTGGTATGGGCATGGTCTCGTTCTACTTTTGCGATGCGGCGCGGGAGGCTGGCGCGGTGATTGCTGCGGGTGTTCCGATTGCGCGGATACTTCCCGGTGAAGGTGTGGAGCTGGAGAGTGGGGAGAAGATTAGCGCTCCGGTGGTGGTGTCGAATGCTGATCCTCGGCGGACTCTGCGCATGCTTGGCGATCATGTTGATACAGGCTGGCGCGATCAAGTAGAGGCGGTTCCGATCGAGGGTTGTACGGTTAAACTGAATGTCCTAATGCGTGAATTGCCGAACTTTACATCGCGGCCTGGGACGAATGCGCCGCATCATTATGGGCAGATCAATGCTCCGCTCACCAAGTCCGAGTGGAAGTCTGGCTTTGCGGCTGCGCGGCATGGCGGGTTGCCGGAGCATCTGTGGTGCGAGCTTTACTTCCAGAGCGCGCATGATGCGACGGTTGCTCCTGCTGGGCAGCATACGATGAGCGTCTTTGCGCAGTATGTTCCTTACAAATTTGCGCGTGGTACTTGGGATGAGCGGCGGGACGAGGTCAAGCGGCTGGCGCTGAAGTCGCTTGCACGTTTTTGTTCCAACATCGACAGCGCTGTGATTGATGCGCAGGTGCTGGGGCCTCCGGATATTGAACAGAAGGTTGGACTGACTGGTGGTCATATCTTTCAGGGTGAGTGCCTGCCGCCTTACATGTGGTCGAAGCGGCTTTCGGCTCGGACTCCTATGCAAGGTGTTTATCTTTGCGGTGCCTGTACGCATCCGGGCGGTAGCGTGATTGGAATCAATGGGCGCAATGCTGCTATGGCTGTGTTGAAGGATATGGACGAGATTTAGCTTTTTCTGCACGTGTCACTCAGGTATGCTGCGCGCACATGCCTTCTACTCCTACCCTGAAGCATGCCCTGCGGTTTCGCGACCTTGTGCTCTTCTACATTGTGAGCGGCCTGAGTCTGCGCTGGACTGCTACGGCGGCGGCGGCTGGGCAGAGCACGTTGATGATATGGATCTTTGCGCTGGTGGGATTCTTCATCCCGCTGGCGGCTTGCGTGCTTGAGCTGTCTTCGCGCTACCCGCAGGAGGGTGGCCTCTATGTCTGGACGAGAGAGGCGTTCGGCGATTTCTCCGGCTTCATTGCTGCGTGGACTTACTGGATGAGCAATCTTCCATACTTCCCCGCGGTGCTCTATTTCGGGGCCGGTTCGGTGCTCTTTGCCTTTGGTACGCATGGGCAGGATCTTGCTGCGAATGCTTCGTACTATATGGTCTTCGCCATTGCGTGGCTGGCCATCATCACCGTTCTTAACATTGTGGGAGTGAACGCTGGCAAGTGGCTCAATAATGCAGGATCGGCGGGAAGCATCGTGCCGCTGATTGTGCTGGTTGCGCTTGCATCTGTCTCTGCATGGCGCTTTGGCTCGGCGACACACTTCACGCTCGCCAGCATGGTTCCGCGTCCGTCGTTGAAAAACGCCATCTTCTGGTCGACGGTCTTCTTCGCCTTTGGTGGCTGCGAGGCCGGATCGTTTATGGGCGAGGAGATCGAAAATCCTCGCCGTACGATTCCCCGGGCTTTGCTGGCAGGAGGCATGGTTTTGGCAGCAGGTTACATAGCAGGAACCGTCGCCCTGCTGATCGCGCTGCCTAGCGAGGCCGTAGCTGGTCCGGATGGTTTTGTGCTTGGGGTACAGGCACTGTCTTCTCGGCTGGGACTGACGTGGCTGCTGGCTCCCATTGCTCTCCTGGTGGGACTCAATGCCGTGGGTGGGGCGGCAGCATTTCTGTCATCAACTTCGCGGCTGCCGTTTGTTGCGGGGATCGATCGCTATCTGCCTCCGGTGTTTGGGCATATCCATCCGCGATTTTTGACTCCGTGGGTGGCGATTGGGGCTTATGGCTTTGCCGGCATACTGGTGGCGGTGTTGAGCCAGGCGGGTACTTCGGTACGTGGCGCTTACAACGTGCTGGTGAGCATGTCGATCATTGCCTACTTCCTGCCTTATCTGTTTCTGTTCGCGTCCATGATCCGCTTGCAGAGGCGGCCTGCGGGACCGGATGTAATTCGGGTTCCCGGCGGGAGACCGGTTGCCATTGGGCTGGCAGCTATCGGCTTTGCGAGTACGGCGCTGACGATTGTTCTGTCGGTCATCCCTCCTGAAGAGGAGTTGAATAAGCCATTGGCTGTGGCTAAAGTGCTGGTGTCGACTGCTGTGCTGATTGGAGCTGGAGTGGTTGTGTTCCTGACGGCTCGGCGGAAGGCTGCCATTTTATGAGCTACCCACCCCTCCCCTCTATTGATTCTGTAAATATTTGAAAATGCTAGACTTACTGGTGTTTATAGATTCGATAATACATAACCCTTTTCCTTTCAAACATCTGCGTCAGGGTTTAATTGGGTTTCTATGCTCGAGTTAAGCCCTTACGTGTGTTTTGTGGGATTGTCAGGGCTCGATGCTGCTACAGAATCGATATCAGGCCTTGATGCTTTCTTCTAAAAAAGCAAAGGCCCGTCGTTGCTGACGGGCCTTTGCTTCGGTTCTATTTCTATTTTACCAACTTCAGCAAAATCTAGTGCCACATATTTGTTCCGGCAAATGCCATGGAATGAACCTTTTGCAGGGCACCTGCAAGAAATCCGCTTGACAGCTTTAGAATTCGATTCTTGCGGCTACCTGCATCACTCTTGGTTGTGTCAGCGTGGCGGTGGCCTTTCCGAAGTCGCTGCCCTCACCACCCTCATCGATCCTGGCACTGACAGACTGGGGATCGAAGCGGGTGCTGTTGGTTACGTTGAACGCCTCTCCGCGTATCTGGAGCCGGGCACGGTCGAAGAGTTTGAATGTTTTGTTGAGGCCGGAATCCCATTCGTAGAAGCCATCACCGCGTAATGGATTGCGTGTGCCGCTTTCGCCTGGATAGGCAGAGCGGAAACTATTAAAGACCGCGACTGGGTTGCTGAACATCTGCTGGCCTTTACCGCGTTTGAGCGCCGCCGATGGAATTTTCTGTTTGAGGGTGGCATAGCCTTCGATGTCCCAATTCGTCGGCCAGCGCGACCCATTGTCGACACCGTATGGAAGACCGGAGGTCAATCGGAGGATGCCGGTAAGCTGCCAACCTCCAATCACTGCGTCAACGAGACGGTTGCTGCCACCGAGCCAATGCCGGCCTCGGCCTACGGGAAGATCCCAGATCCAGTTGGCGTTGAGCTGATGCGTCATGTTGTAGTCGGAGATGCCGCGCAGTTGGTCGGGTTGCCAACTGTTGACGATCTGCGCTCCGTTGTTGGCGCCAGAGGTGGTGCGGCGCTCGGCCTGCGAGGTCCAGTCAATGGATCGTGAGTACGTGTAATTGAAATCGGCTTCGAGACCGCTGCCGAAGTGCTGGCGATAGGTGGCTTCCAGCGCGTGATAGTTGGAGCGGCCAATGGAGCGCCAGGCATACAAGGCGGAATACTGGCCGTGATAGAAGCGATAGGCAGGATAGAGGGTTCCGGCTCCGTAACCGCTGGCTGGAACATCGAGGGAGTAGAGAACGTTCGTCTCGTTGAACTGGTTCTGCTGAAAAAGACAGTAGACGTTTTGTGTAGCAGACGGATTTGCCGGCGCTCCCGGTGTTGTTGACGGATCGCAGAGCTGCTGCCCGGCGATCGGCGCAAAGAGCGTCTCCCAGTAAGGAACCGGCGAGATCGTATCTTCGGATACTCCTTGCTGCACGAGCTTTGAGAACTGCGACGCCACGGTAAAGTAGTCGACACCGCCGACACGCAGGTTGAGCGGCATGGCAACATCCTGTTGCTCGAGCAGGCGGTGCGCCATACGGCCTACATAAGCGACTTCAATCGAAGAGGAATGGGTCAGCTCGTGCTGGATGGAGAAGTCGAGAACATGCTGATAGGGCGTCTTGAGCTTGGAGTCCATGCTCCAGCTGATCAAAACGCCATTGCCGTCTGGAGTTGCGGGAAAACCGCCGACGGGAGCGGGAGGGAGCAGTGAAGTAGGGATGGAAGTGACTCCCTGAAAACGTGGAGCGGTAGAGGCGGTCTGTACGCCTACCGGGTTGGATACTTTGCTGGAAAGCCCGTAGGAACCGTCCGTATCGAAGGAGTTGACGATGCCCGCTCCGAAGTGGTCGAAGACGAGAGAGTAGCCGCCACGGACGGAGGTTTTGCCCGCAGGCCCAATATCGGGCGACCAGGCAAAGGCTACGCGCGGCGCGAAGTTTTTCTTATCCCATTGCCAGAAGTCTGCACGGCCATTGGAGCGGCCATTCAGGTCGAAAGAGACTGCGGGTACATTGCTCGCTGCACCGCCTGTAGCTCCCTGAGCGGCGCTGGCGGCATAGAAGTCGCCAAGCGCATACGGTTTGCAGCCGCTACCTTGAAGAACGCAGGGCCCAACCTGCGTCCCATGAATCTCTGTAGGCGGTTGCAGCAGCGAGTAGTGCAAGCCGAAGGTGAAGGTGACGTTGCTCTGCGCCTTCCAGGTGTCCTGCACGTAGAAGTCGTACTCGTTCCATTTGTATTCGCGGTTGAGAGGCGCGCCGAGCGCGATGGCATTTCCCGATTTGTCGTAGTTATAGACAGCATCAACCTCGCTCACCAGACCGATTAGATTCATGATGGCGTGATCGTATCTTCCGGTGAAGTTGCCTGCCACTTCTGGGTAGCCATATACCGTGGGATTGAGGGGTGTCCCAGGGCTGCCAGAGATGGCTGAGGGCTGCATCCAGCCGATGTTGATACCGGCGCTTGGAAACGAATTGTCAGTATTGGAGCGCCAGTCGTCGATGAGACGAATGTTTGTTCCAAAAGAAAGATTGTGACTGCCTTTGGTCCAGGAGAGATCGTCTACGAAGTTGTTTGTCGGGATGTGAAAGTTATTGCTGCGGGAGAACGCAACAGGAGAGGAGATGTCTTCGATGCTTACTTCAGACTCGCTGGAAATGCCTGCAGTTGATCCGCCCTGGCGAGTCAGTCCCCAGCGAAAATTGTTCACCAATTGTGGTGTGATGACGTAGGTATAGCCGACAGCAAACCCCTTGCTGTTTGCAAGCGTGCGTGATGAGCTGGGTTGGCCTGGAAACTGAGACGTGCCCGGCTCATCGTCATTCAGCAGGTTGCCACGCCAGAAGAGCGTGTGGTTCTGTGCCAGATTCCAATCAATGCGTGCAATGTAGGTGTTGAAAGAGCTTTTAATTGCCTGAGAAAAACGGTATCCGGCGAAGTTGAGTCCATCGCCTACGGCCGTATCATTTGGCACAACATAACTTTGCAGGAGTTGCAGCATGGCGGCGTTGTTGCCGATGCCGAGCGGGTCCATGCCTTGAATCTTATCCGGAGTGAGAGTGTAGACTGAGCCATCTACTGTCCGATACTGAAGAATGCCCTGCCGGAAAGAGCTTGTAGGCACATTCTGCTCTACCACCGCGCTTTCGTTACGGCGCTCGCCTTCGTAGTTGAGGAAGTAGAAGAGCTTGTTCTTCCAGATGGGGCCACCTACAGAGCCTCCAAAGACATTGCGAATGAGTTTGCCTGGACGGTTGGGTTCTCCGTTGGCGAGCTGTGTCTGCTTGTTGAAGTAATCGTTGGCGGCGAAGGCGACGTTACGGTTGTATTCGTAAAGGCTTCCGTGAAGCTGGTTGGTACCGCTCTTGGTCACGAGGGCAATCTGCGCGCCGGAGCCGCGGCCTCCGTCCGCTGTTGGATTGCTGGTGGTCACGCGGAACTCGGCAACCGAGTCCTGCGTCATGCGCAGGATGCTATTGAAGGCATACCCTTGTTCTGATCGTTCACATCGACGCCATCGAGGGTGACGTTCGATTGGTCACTGCGCGATCCGTTGACTGCGCCGGAGCGGGAGTCGTCGTCGCTGTTGCCGACGTTTCTTCCAAGAAATGTGACACCGGGCTGGAGACTAAGAAGCTCGACTACATTTCTACCTTCGATAGGCAGCGTGGATACCTGACGGCTGTTGAAGGTGTTGCCGAGCGTGGCATCGGTGGTGTTGAGCAGCGGCAGCGCGGAGGCGGATACTTCAACGTTCTGCTGGGCAGAGGCTACGGATAGCGTGATGTCGAGCGTGGCTGGTGTGGCTACCTGGAGGATCATTCCTTCTTTTAAGACAGGCGCGAAACCTGCGGCATCCACCTTCATGGAATAGGTGCCAGGCATCAGTTGCTGGAATTGATAGGCTCCGCTGGCGTCGGAGACGTCTTCGCGCGTAGCGCCGGTTGTGACAAGAGTGAGTTTGATATGAGCCTGAGGAACCAGCGCACCGCTGGGATCGGTAATGCGTCCTCGCAGGGAGGTGACGGCCTGACCGGACGACAACGCGGTGAAAACAATACAAAACAACACGTACCGCAAAAGCATCTTTGATTGCATGTGCTTTTCTCCAGTAACCAGGTGAAGCATGCTGCACGCGAGCAGAAATGCGCGAGCGCGATGAAGTGGGATTTGAAGTAGAAGGGTGAGCTGAAGTGAGGTTGGGAATTACCAGTGCATGGGATCGCCCCGGCGATCGCTGGGACGAAACATGAATGCGGATGCGCAAGACGGCTGCGATGTATTCAGAAGACGACAACGCAACCAAGAATTCATTCAGTCCCAGTCCGCTACGTTAAGAGTTGGAGATTAAAAATGCCAGGAAACGCGATCAATTATCAATAACGATTAGAAAAATCCTATTAAGTTAAGGTGTCAAGAGAAATTTTGACTAATGCGATACGAAGGCATGGCAAGCCATTCTGCCTCTTCGTTTTACCCTGGTTGAATTTACAGTTTTGCCGTCAAGAGTTCTTCCGGTTCCGTTGATTTGTCTGCGGATCGAGCTATTTCCGCGACGATTTCGTAGGAACGCAGACGATCCTGGTAGTCGTAGGTATCGGTTGCCAGGATCAATTCATTGACCTTGGTCTGGGCTAGAAAGAGCTCGAGCCCTTCACGGACAGTCTCTGGGCTGCCGATGATGGCGGCGCGCAGCTTGGAGGTGACGGCAGCTTCTTCAAAAGCGTTCCAGTGGCCTTCCATCGAGTCGACTGGCGGCATGGAGGGGCCGGGTTGATTGCGTATGAGGTTCAGGAATTTTTGCTGGATCGTGGTGGCGAGGCGGTGGGCTTCGCGGTCGGTCTCAGCGGCCAGGACTGGTACTCCAGCCATGGAGTATGGCTGCTCTAAGGCTTCGGATGGCTGGAAGTTTTCGCGGTAAATCTCGAGAGCCGCAAACATACCGTCAGGCTGGAAGTGTCCGGCGAAAGCAAAGGGCAGACCGAGTTGCGCGGCGAGACGTGCGCTGAAATCGCTAGATCCCAGCAAGTAGATGGGCACGTTGGTGCCTGCTCCGGGAATAGCTTGCAGGGATTGTCCGGACCTTGCGGGCGCGAGCAGGTTGCGGAGTTCCTGCAACTGCTGCGGGAAGTCGTCGCCGCCACTGCGGAGATCGCGGTGGAAGGCGCGGATAACGGCGTAGTCTCCGCCAGGAGCGCGGCCGAGGCCGAGATCGATCCGGTTCGGATAGAGCGTTTCGAGCGTGCCGAACTGCTCAGCGATGGCGAGCGGAGCGTGATTCGGCAACATGATGCCGCCGGAGCCTACGCGAATCGTCGACGTAGCGGCGGCAACGTATCCAATGAGCACAGATGTCGCGGAGCAGGCGATTCCAGGAATGTTGTGGTGCTCGGCGAGCCAGAAACGGTTGTATCCCCAGCGTTCGGCATGCTGCGCGAGATCGAGTGTGTTGCGGAAAGCTTCGGCGGTGGTTCCGCCCTGGCGGATGGGCGCCAGATCGAGGACAGAAATTGGAGTATTTGCGAGCCGGGAGGAGGTCACTTTCGTATCACCTCTTCTTCGGATGATGGAGAGCACTGATTAGGCGCAAAAATGCCTGTATTCACAAATCAAAATCCCCAGGTTAACCGCCAACATAGGGCGGTGAACCTGGGGCACCCGCATTCCTGTGAGCGTCGAGGAAGGATTGGAGGATAAGGACAGCGGCTACCTGGTCGACTACGGAGCGGTGTTCGGAGCCGGGTCGCCCTGCTGCATGGAGATGACGATGGGCCTCGGTGGTGGTGAGGCGCTCGTCCCATAGATGGACTGGAAGCGAGAACTCGTCGCGCAGGAGTTGGGCAAAGGCCTGGGCTTTGGCAGCCTGCGGGCTTTGATCGCCGGACATGTAGAGGGGATTGCCTACGACGATAGCTATACAGTCATGTTTGCGCAGGAGACGTCCGAGAGATTTCAAGTCCTGCTTGCGATTGGTGCGGACAAGCGTGAGGACAGGCTGGGCGGTGAGTCCGAGCGCGTCGGAGACAGCGACTCCGATGCGGCGGTCGCCGACGTCGAGGCCCATGAGCCGGGGGATATCCTGCGGTTGATTCACTAAAAGGATGTTAGAGCAAAACCGGGCGTAACAACTTGCCGCGAGATTTGGGCTATAGTAGTCAAACATCGGAATCAAAGGAGCGCAATATGCGTACCAAGTTCTTAGCAGTCCTGGGATCTGTGGCGCTGGGCGTAGCAAGCCTGTCGGCGCAGTCTTCCCAAACCATCAGCGGTTTTGTCAGCGATGCTCATTGTGCAGCGGCGCACAGCGCCCCTGGCGCGAAAGCTACCAAGTGTGCACAGAGCTGTATCAAGGGTGGATCGGATGCTGTGCTGGTGAGCGACGGCAAAGTTTATAAGCTCAAAGGCAAGGCCGATGATGTGAAGGCGCTCGCCGGACAGAATGTAACAGTGACCGGTACGGTGGATGGCGATACCGTCACGGTGGATGCGGTTGCTGCCGCGAAGTCTTAATTCAAAAAATCAGATATAAGAACGCCCAGATTTTGCGCGTCGTTTGCGTGCTGAATCTGGGCGTTTCTGTATTTAATTTACTTAAATTATCTGCTCTACTGCGGTTTTGATGGTGTTTGCTGCGGTTGCTGCTGCTGCGTACCGTCTTTGTCGATTTCCTGTCCCTGGAACAGTATCTTCACGGTTGAGCGGAATTGCTTGTAGTTGGTGTACTTGAGCGTTTCGCGCATATGCACGTTGTCGCTCAAGCCGCCATTACTGGCAGAGAAGTGCAGTACGCCATCTCCGTGGGTGTAGACCGGAAACCAGTATTTGCCGTCGACCTGCTGGCGATAGGTGACGAAGGGTGTGGACAGATCCTCATGACCTTTGCGCACGTCATCGGGGACATTTTTCCCATTGGTGACGACTATCTGAAACTCCTGTTGGTCTACCCAGATGCGGCCCTGAAAATAACGCTTCCCCTTCACAATCTGCTTAGGCTTCACGTCGAAGATATAGTTGTCGACGTCATCAACCTTTTGCCTGCCGGCATAGGTGAGGTCGTACTGGCCGATATCTTCCGTAGTGAGGACGAATGGAAGGCGTTCTTCGATGTCCTGAAAATCGGCTGGGGACATGATGACGCGCTCGAGACTGCTCTCGGGAGCGAGCGTGACCTTTTCATAGCGTTTCCCGTTAGGATCGAAAGAGATGTCGGTCACCTGGTAGTACTGACCGTCGACTTTGTTGTCGTCATCGAGGGTTTCGACCTTGACGCTTCGTTCATAGGTATAGTTCGCCATAGCGCGGCGGAATTCACTTTCCTTCGCGGCAAATTTATCGATGATCTGCTGCGCCGGGATCGGTGGCGCGGAGGTGTCGACCGGCCCGAAACCCTGATCGAGCGGCATGGCCGTATACGAGACCTGTGCGATAGCAGCACTGGATACACAAAAAACAGCAATCGCTACGAAACGATATTTCATAAGAACCTTGTGAAACACGACAGACACTCCTGCTCCTTAAGAATAGACGCATAAGTAGACAGAAGATGACTATGGTACTTAGAAATACCTTTTCCGCTAGATAGGTATGTCCAGCGTTACTACACTTAAGGAAGGCCTTTCAAAAATAGATACGCATGCAGGACCGCTATTCAGTTCCGACCATGGCTCTGCTCGGCATGATGGTTGCCGTCTTCGCGCTGCTTTATTGGCGCTCGCGGACTAACCGGCGCCTATTGTGGCTGATTGGCTGGAGCATGGCAACCGTCCGGCTGATTTTTCAGACGAACTTTGATGGCGCACAGGGACTAAAACTGGCGATCTCGAATGTCGCCATCGAGCTGGCTGGGTTGATGTTCCTGGGCTCCGTGTCACCGATCCTGTTCCTGCGCAAGCCCAAGCTTCCCTATGTTGCGGCATTTGGCACGCCGCTGATTTTCCTTGCCGTCCTCACTTCGCTTTTTCCCCATCCTGGCCCCCTGTTGCACGGCGTGATTCTTCTATCCGTAGTAGTGGCGGCTTATGTCGTCATTCACTGGAGCGCGCAAAAAAATCTGCTGCCTGTCTGGTTTACGATGCTTGTCGCAATTGCCGTGAGCATCACCTGTTTCTGGCTCGTATGGACCGACAAATTTGACCTGGCCCTATGGGCAGCACATGCCGGGTGTTCTTTTATCACTGCGCTGCTGTTTATAGCCGCTTACCGCCGCTTCAGCCCAGGCGTAATTTTTACGGCAACGGGGTTATTCCTCTGGAGCTCGCCCATCGTTATTGAACACGTGCTTCCTGCGGACAACCCTGTTTTGCACATGTATTTTCACGTGCTGGAACTTGGAAAGGTTATGGCAGCTTTGGGAATGGTGGCGCTGGCATTGGAAGACGAAATTGCGCTCAATGAAGCGGCACAACGGCGCGACCGCCGTGCGCGCGTGGAACTGGAGCAATATGCCAAGCTCGATCTTTCAGCCATTGCCAGCCCGGATTTTGAGATTTGCTATGACCATATCTGTCAAGAGATCGTGCAGGTCAGCCGTTTCCGCCAAGCCGCTATTTTCATTCGCAGCGTAGAGCGGAACTACTATCTTGCAGGCAAAGCAGGGATGGAAGGCGCTCTGGCAGGTGCTTTGGAAGAACTTGGCAAGCGCTTAACAGTGGAGCAAATAAGAGAGTTCAGCAAGAGCGATGAAATTAAGGTTGAGCTTGGAAATACGGCTTTCGTAAATCTGCGCCCTCTGTTTGTACCTGGCGATGAACTGGAACGGTTGAATTTCGTGCAGGTGCATGCCATTCCGATCTTTACACGCTCCGGCGATGTGGAGGGATCCCTGGTATTGAGTAAGATCAAAGATCCGTCGGAACCTTTGCAAGCCGATGACCTGCTTCCACTGGAATTACTCATGGCCCGTATTGCTGCGAACCGGCAGAATGACTACCTGTTGCGGCGCATGATGCAGTCGGAGAAACTGGCAGGTTTAGGACATCTGGCAGGCGGCGTAGCCCATGAGCTGAACAACCCTTTGACTGTAGTGATGGGCTACGCAGAGCTGCTTGAAGAGAACGATGCGGATGAGCGGTCAAGGCGTAATGCATCTGTGATCCGGCGGGAAGCACGGCGCATGAAGCAAATCATCGAGAGCCTGGTTCGCTTCTCGAAACCCTCTCCCTCGGAACAGTCCTCCGTTTCCATAGAGCAACTGCTATTGGATATTGAGCGGCTGCGCAGAACGGATCTTGATCGCAAGGGTATTGATTTCCATCTGAAAATCGCCGAAAACTTACCGCGCATCCGCGCGAATGGCGATCAGCTCCGGCAGGTTTTTCTGCAGGTAGTGAACAATGCCATCTCAGCACTGGCTGAACTTTGCGCTGGAGAACCACGGCGATTGGTTGTAGATGCAACGCTCATGAATGGCCGTCTTCATGTTATTGTGTCCGATTCAGGGCCAGGATTTCCCGACCCTCAACATGTTTTCGACCCCTTCTATACGACCAAACAACCAGGCCAGGGCATTGGGCTGGGCCTGAGCTTTTGCTATTCGGTCATTCGGGAACATCGCGGGGAAATTATCGCCTCAAATCTGCATCCACGCGGTGCAGCGGTGGTAATTGAGCTGCCTACGCACATGGCCATGACGGAGCATTCGTTAATGAATGAAACGCTCGTCCATTAAGCAATTTCCGGGTAATATCATCGCTGGCCTGGAGTTGATTGAGACTGTCTTTGCATCGGCCTCGATACTCTACCCGTTTGAAATGAGGTATGGAATGATCTCTCGCCGCGTCTGCGGTTTGTTTCTGCTCGTCCTTAGCATTGCCGGAAATGTCTGGGCGCAACCCCGGCGGCCCATGCAGTTTGAAGACCTGATGAAGATGCGGCGGCTGGGCGATATTGCTGTTTCACCCGATGACCGTTGGGTGTTGTTCTCTGTGACCGACGTGGACCTCGGCAAGAACAAGAAGACATCGCATCTTTGGCTGGTGCCGGCGGCTGGCGGAGAAGAAAAGGCTATTACGGACTCACTCGCCGGCGAGAGCCGCGGACGCTTCTCTCCCGATGGCAAGCAGATCCTCTTTCTAAGCGCGCGCGAAGGCGGGCAGCAGATTTGGCTGGCGGATTTCGACACAACTGCGGGTACGATTGGCGCTCCGCACAAGCTGACGAGCATCAGCACAGAAGCCGATGGCGCTATCTGGTCGCCGGACAGCAAGCATATTTTGTTTACGTCAGCTGTATATCCGGACTGCAAAGACGATGCGTGCAACAAACAGCGTGATGAGGAGCAGGCGCAGTCGAAGGTGAAGGCGCAGATCTTTACGCATCTGCTCTATCGGCATTGGAATGCGTTTACGGGAGACAAGCGAAGTCATCTGTTTCTTGTCGCAACGAGCGATGGCAGTGTGCAGCGCGATTTGAACTCCGGCGATGAGCATGAGGTTCCTCCTTTCTCACTTGGCGGGCCGGATGGCTATGCGTTTTCCCCCGATGGAAAAGAGATTGCGTTTGAAGAGAATCTCGATCCTGTTCCGGCCATCAGCACCAACTCGGATATCTTGACGCTGAGGCTGGACGATCCGAATACAAAGCCGGTGAAGATTTCCACGAGCCCTGGAGGAGATCATTCTCCGGCTTACTCGCCGGATGGGAAGTACATTGCCTTTCGCTCGCAGGCTCGTGCTGGATATGAGAGTGATCGATTCCGGTTGATGCTGTATGACCGGCAGGCGAAGCAGGAGAAAGAACTGCTGCCCAAGTTTGATCGCTGGGTGGATGAGTTTACGTGGGGACCGGATGCGCAGAGCATCTATTTAACCAGTGGAGACGCCGGAGAGGAGCTTGTACTTTCCACCTATGTAGACGAAGGGCTGCTTTCCCGGATTACGGCAAAAGGGGAATACGGCGATATTCACATTACGTCCGATGGAAAGAAACTGATCGCCACTCGCATGAGCGTGCAACAGCCAGGCGAGGTAGTAGCTATCGATCTGGGCCGCAGGCCTGGTCGCATACCTCATCTGCAAGTGGACACAAACAGCCTTCCTGCATCGGAACGGCCGCGACATACGCACCGCAAGATTAGACGGCCGCTCACAACCGCCACGCTCAACCCGTGGATGGATCAAACAGGTTTCTTTCAATCCATCGTTGAGCTCACGCATCTCAACGATGCCGTTCTCTCCCAGCTCGATCTACCTGCGATGGAATCTTTCTGGTTCCCGTCCATTGGGAAAGTACAGGTACAGGGCTTTCTCATCAAGCCACCGGGCTTCGATACGTCGAAGAAGTATCCAGTCAAGTTCCTCATCCATGGAGGCCCGCAAGGCGCATGGGGTGATAGCTGGAGTTATCGCTGGAATGCTGAGTTGTTTGCTGCGAACGGCTATGTCGTTGTGATGATCAATCCACGCGGCTCTACGGGTTATGGGCAGGCGTTTGTTGATGGGGTGAATGGCGACTGGGGCGGCAAGCCATATATCGATCTGATGCGCGGTATTGACTATGCCGAGCAGCATTACCCCTTCATTGATAAATCACGCGAGTGTGCGTTGGGGGCGAGCTATGGCGGCTATATGGCGAACTGGGTTCTTGGCCATACGGACCGCTTCAAGTGCATCGTGTCGCATGACGGCATGTTCAATCCTGAGTCGGCCTGGGGTACGACAGAAGAGCTTTGGTTTAATGAGTGGGAGTTCAAGGGAACTCCGTGGGCAAATCGCGCGTTGTATCGCAAGTGGTCGCCAATGCTGGCGGAGACACATTTCAAGACGCCAACGCTTGTGGTTCACAGTCAACTAGATTACCGGCTGGATGTTTCAGAGGGCTATCAGCTCTTTAATACGTTGCAGCGAATGAAGGTTCCGTCGAAGATGCTCTATTTCCCCGACGAAGGCCATTGGGTGCTGAAGCCGCAGAACTCGCAGCTTTGGTATAAGACGGTGGATGATTGGGTAGACCAATGGACGAAGGGCCAATAACCGATGTCATTTGGACGTGCAAAGAAGAAGGCTGCGCCTTTGGATGAAGAGGCGCTTTATGAATATGCTATTCGGACACTTGGCCGGCGTATGCGTACCGTCGCCGAGATTAAGCGCCTGATGCGTACTCGTGTAGAAGATGGAGAACCTGGCACAGTCAAGGTCGAGGCGGTAGTTGCGCGCCTGAAAGAGCGGCGCTATTTGAATGACACGAACTATGCGGCTGACTATACGCGTCTACGACAGGAGAATGCGAGTTTTGGTAAACGCCGTATACAGCAGGATCTGATCGTAAAAGGCGTGCATGCTGATGTGATTGCCAAGACACTCGATGCTGCCTATGAGAATGTCAGCGAGGAAGAACTGGCACGGCGGCATCTGGAGCGCAAACGCGTTCGTAAGCCAGGAAACGAGAAAGAGGCTGCGCGAGTGATGCGATTGCTGATGAGAGCAGGTTTTTCTCCAGGCACGATCTTTAAAATCCTCAAAAAATGGGATGTGGATGAGGAAGCGCTCGCGGGTCTGGATTCTGTCATTGAGGAAAGCAATCCTGACTCCGGCGAATAAGCGCAGGTGAAGCTATTTCCCCGCATTCGCCTGCTCTTCAAGAGCCTCATCATAATCCTGTGGATGTGGCAATGGGTGCAGCTTATAGAGGATGAGGAGATTGCGATCTTCATCGTCGAAGGCGTGGAAGCTGGCGACCTGTTCCAGCTTGTATTGCGTATGCAAGTCTTCAAGCGTGCCGGGATCGATTTCGTTCCAGGCCGCGTACCAACCCGGCTGATAAGTATGAATGCGCAGGGGCAGATCCCAGGTGCCGAAGTCGTCGCAGATAGCAGGTAAATGCGTGACAAGCGCTATGTTATCGCCGCTGATAGAGAGCAGCAGGCGATTGCCGTTGGGATGCTGATCGATGTAATGCGTGAGGTTCTGTGCGGCATGCACGAAGGTGTATTCCGGGTGCGTGGTGTAGTGAAATATCTGTCGTAAGTTGTCGAAGGTTGAAACGGTAACGATCAGCAGTGATGCGGCAATCAGTAGCCGCAGACGAACATACTTTGGCGTATGACGCTGTTTCTGAATAAATGCGGCCACACCGAGCGACAAGATGAAGACGAGCGGATAAATCACGACCTCGTAGTAGCGCGGTTGCATGTTGTTATGCCAGCCGGTGAAAAAGATATACCCAGCCGCAGCAAGCAGGGACGCGGCTACAAGCGGATTTTTCCATAGATGAGGGGCCAGCAAAGTCGAGATCAACAGCAAAGCAGCTACGACACAGCAAAGGATAGGATCAATCCAAAGCACGCCATGCATGGCATACCAGAAGGCAGCGATCCACCCTGAGAAGGTTGTTGGCTGCTCCCATTTATTGGCCGCGAAGAGGTAGTGATAGTCGGAGAGATAGTGCGGATGGACGATCACAAGATAGTACACGACCCAGGGAACCAGCGCGGCTACGATAACAGAAATCAGCGGACCAAGTGCCGCTCGAAATTTGTACCCGTATGCGTGCCAGATCAAAAATAGCGTCGATGGGATGATGAATATGGCGGTCGTTTTGGTGAGCACCATCAGGCAGATCAATAACCCGATCACGCTGAGGCTGAGATAACGCTGTGTGTTACTCCTTTGTCTGGGCAAGCGCAAGACAAGCAACCAGGAAAGCAACAGAAAGCACATCAGCAATGGCTCCAGGATGGCCAGGCGGCTGAAGGCGTAGAGAAAAGCATTTGCTACGAGAACGGTAAGCGCAAAGAGTGCAACCCAGGGCTTTTCCTGGGTTCGCAATAGCAGATATGTGAGCAGCAGGTTTGCCGCGAAGATAGCGAGCACTAATACCCGAGCTGCGATAAGGCTCACTCCAGTGAAATGGAAGATGAAGGCGAGTAACGCAGGCCATACAGGAAGAGCCACGGCCGGATTGAAATCGCCTTGCATATACCAGGAGCCCTGATTGAAATGGCGGATGGCTGCATTGCCATACCAGCCTTCATCCGTGTACTTGGAGTAGTCCATCCAGGGGGAGTAATTGGGAAAATCTGCGCTGAGATGAACGAAATGCGCGGCAAACAGCGCAGCAATTCCCAAAATCCAAAGGAAATAGACAGCGCGCCTTCGATTCATGAAACGAATACTCCTCCGTGCAGGCAGAATGTGTGCCGTTCTGGCAGGTTTAGATGCGTGGGAATATGAAAATAGTATAGCTGCTGCTCGTTTTACTACCAGCCAGCCGCTTATACGGCACGCACTTTATTCGTAGGCCAAAGCATCGATCGGATCTTTTCCGGCAGCTTTCAAGCCAGGATAGATTGCTCCAACGATCGATCCGATGAAGGCGATCATGGCACCTTTCCATTGCCAGTCCGCAGTCACGATAAAAGGCATGGTTGGAAAACGATAGCCCATTCCGGCCTTCAGAATCTGTGTAAATAAAATACCCAGGATGATTCCTGCAATGGAAACCAGCGCCGCTTCACGCAAAATTGTATTCAGAATGTAGCCCTTCGATGCGCCAAGTGACTTGAGAATGCCGATCTCACGGGTGCGCTCCATCACCGCTGTGTACATCGATTGGAAGATAACCAGGAAGCCGACGATAAAGGCGATGCTGATCACTGTGCGCAGCGCGATGTTGAATCCAGGAAGATGATCAGGCGTCATGAGCGACATCCACTCCTGGATGGTCTGCACCTGATATTGCTGGAGATGTGGGGTGTTCTTGATTTCCTCAGCGATCAGCCCCTGATTTTTGATGTCGTCGCTCTTGATGTAGAAGAGCGACGCGTTGTCTGGCGTGCCCATGAGCGTTCCGAGTGTGTGAATGGGCAGGAAGAGGCGTCCTCCCTTGCCGTGCTCGACGATGCCCGAGATACGGAAAGGAAGATTGAGTACTTGGATGGTCTTTCCTACCTCGCGGCCCTTTCCGGAGCGAGCATAGAGATCGTCGACGATGACGTCATTCGGTCCCTGGAAGGGCGTTCCTGCAACGAATACGAACGGTTTAAGCGCGTTGTAGCTATCGAAATCGATGCCCCAGATGGTTTCAACCGAACCTTGCATATTGAAGTCGGTAATGACCGGCGCAGCAACGGTGACGTGCGGCAGCTTGCGCAATACTTCGGCAATTTTGGCTGGAACGGGCGCTCCGCCCACGGAACTGATGAAGCTGGCATTGGGCGGGCGGACGAAAAGATCGTTGCCGATACCGCCGGTCTGGCTGCTGGCATTGCTGACTTGTCCAACCATGATGGCGACGATGGAAAGGATCATCACCACTTCAATAGCCACGGCGATCACGCTGATAGCGGTGCGCAGAGGCCGATGCAAGATATTGCCGAGGACAAGTTTATTCATGCTGAAGTTAAGTGATGGCCTGATTGCGATGATTCTCAGTCCCTTCTGGAGTGTAGCAAGCTGCACTTGTCAAACTCAAAAAGGCATATGAGAACCCACAATTGACAGTCTGTTCTAATTTGGACACTAGGTACCAGAGTAACCAGCCAGGCCTATGAAAATAAAGACAATTGTCATTTATCTTTGACCCGATAACGGTGCAAGTTCTATGGTTAATCTGATTACCCCCTAGCTTCCTTATGTAAAAGGATTGGGAGAATGGGTCAGTTTGGTGAAGCACTGCGGCGGGAACGTGAATCCCGCGGCATAGTGCTCAATTCCATTACCGAAGCAACGAAGATTAGCTCACGGCATCTTCAGGCGCTCGAAGAGGAGAAGTTCGAGCAGTTGCCGGGTGGTGTCTTCAATAAGGGCATCGTGCGCAGCTATGCCCGCGTGGTAGGCCTGGACGAGGATGCCTGGGTAAGCCGCTTCATGTCTGCCTATCAGGAAAGCGGCAAATTGAAAGACGACGACGCTAACTGGATCGAATTCGCAGAAAACGTTAGCAAGAGCCGGGTGGCAGAGACAACACGCCCCGATATGCGCCTGCGTTGGGCCGGTGTACTGGTCCTCATGCTGCTACTAGGAGGTTTGGGCTGGTTTGTGTGGCATTACGTGAATGCCCGCGTTGCGGCCGACCATGGCGGCAGGCACGGGGCTGTATCGCCTCCAGCAGCAGTGACTGCCAGAATTGATCGATAGCCGTTAGCCGACGCACCACCGGCTATCCATTGATAATCTTCATCATTGCTGGTGCATAGCGCTCGCCCATTACTGAACCTTTGGGCAAGGCGTTTTCGATGCGGTCGAGGTCTTCTTCGCTCAATTGAACATCGGCGGCGCGGATGTTCTCTTCAAGGCGCGCCATATTGCTTGTGCCGGGAATGGGGATCACGTCCTGATGGCGGTGAAGAAGCCATGCCAGGGCAAGTTGGGCTGGAGTGCAGCCCTTTTCATTCGCGACCTCACTCAAGCGATCGGCGATGGAGAGATTTTTCGCGAATTGCTCTCCCTGGAAACGCGGATTGCTGCGCCGCCAGTCGCTGAGCGCGAGGTCATCCATGCTGCGGAAGCGCCCGCCGAGAAATCCTCGCCCCAGTGGGCTGTAAGCCACCAGAGCGATGCCGAGTTCACGCAATACCGGCAGCAGGCCGTCTTCGGGCTCACGGCTGAACAGGGAGTATTCGGTCTGAATCGCGGCGATCGGATGCACCTTGTGGGCGCGGCGTACTGTCTCCGGAGCAGCCTCGGAGAGTCCGAGGTGGCGCACCTTCCCGGCATGCACCAGCTCCGCCATGGCACCGACAGTCTCTTCGATCGGCACCTTCGGGTCAACGCGGTGCAGATAATAGAGATCGATCTGTTCCACGCCAAGCCGCTGCAAGGATTGGTCACAGGCACGGCGCGCATTTTCCGGAGTGCCATCGATACCCCGATCATGCACCGACGAGTCCACTACGATGCCGAACTTCGTAGCCAGGACGACGCGGTCTCGACGGCCAACCAGCGCTTTGCCTACCTTGATTTCAGAGTCGCCATAGATATTGGCCGTATCGAGGAAGTTGATGCCCAGGTCGAGTGCGCGATGAATCAGGTTGATCGCCGTGGCATCGTCCTGCGCGCTACTCGTGTAAATATCGGCGATGCCGATGCTCATGCAGCCGAATCCAATCGCTGATACCTGCGGTCCATGATGGCCGAGCCGTCTCTGTTCCATCGCAAAGCACTCCGGGTTCAATTTGGAGAAAATACATCGGATTGGATGCGCCGCTTCATCAGGCGGTTCAGGCATCAGCCAAAAGCCATTCACTACCCTAAATCCCCTCTAACACGCCCACTTTCCCTTCCGGCTGGAATACTTTGCCCTTGTCCTCCCGGTTTAGTACCATTTTGGCTAGAAGCTTGTGCCCCTACCAGCCAGGCTGACCTGAACCCGCCTTGCGACTCCCTCGCAGTTCCTTTCCTCAAGAAACTGACGAAAGCGGCAGGCAGTTCGATGAGATGGAGGAATCTCTTTTGTCCCAACGCGACAGGTTTTTATTTACTTCGGAATCGGTGACCGAGGGTCATCCCGATAAGATTGCCGACCAGGTTTCAGACGCCATCCTGGACGCCTGCCTTGAGCAGGACCCCTTCAGCCGTGTAGCCTGCGAAACATTAACCGCAACCGGTCTCGTAGTGATCGCCGGTGAAATCACCACCAGCGCTTATGTCGATTTTCAGACACTAGTCCGTGGCACCGTCGCGGCGATCGGCTATGACAACGCCCTTTACGGCTTCGATTCGAACACCTGCGCCGTGATCTCGTCGATCAACAAGCAATCGGGCGATATCGCGATGGGCGTGGATACAGGCGGAGCTGGCGACCAGGGCATGATGTTTGGCTATGCGACCAATGAGACGCCGGAGTATATGCCGGCATCCATATCGTTCGCCCACAAGCTGACCCGCCGATTGAGCGAAGTACGCAAGAACGGCAAGCTGCCCTATCTTCGTCCGGACGGCAAGAGTCAGGTGACAGTCGAGTACGACGCGAACAACAAGCCAGTCCGCATTGATGCGGTTGTGATCTCGACGCAGCATGCTGAGAACATTTCGACGGAAGAATTGCGCGCAGACATTCTGAAGCACGTGATCCAGGCTGTGCTGCCCGCCGAACTGCTTGATGAGAACACCAAATACCATATCAATCCAACCGGCCGCTTCGTCATCGGCGGACCAATGGGCGACACGGGACTTACAGGCCGCAAGATCATCGTCGACACCTACGGTGGTATGGGCCGTCACGGCGGCGGCGCATTCAGCGGCAAGGACCCGACAAAGGTCGACCGCTCGGCTGCTTACATGGCACGCTACATCGCCAAGAACATCGTGGCTGCAGGACTCGCGGATCGAGCAGAAGTACAGCTTGCTTATGCAATTGGCGTGGCCGAGCCGGTGAGCGTGCTCGTAGACACCTTCGGCACAGGCAAAGTTCCCTCCGAAAAACTGGAAGCGCTGGTACGCGCCAACTTCCAATTGACGCCGAAGGGCATCATTGAAAGCCTGAAGTTGCGCCGTCCCATCTACAAGAAAACAGCTGCTTACGGACACTTTGGCCGTACGGACAGCGACTTCACATGGGAAGCGACAGACAAGGCCGCTGTTTTGGCAGAACAAGCCGGAATAAAAGCGGCGGCTGCGAAATAAGTCAGCCGGCAAATCAATACAAAAGGCAGACCTTTTGGTCTGCCTTTTGTATTTCTACCCTATGAGCGTGGCGGACCGCCCGTCACCTCTTCCATACCGGCGTCTTCCCAAACGGCATCGCCAGCGACAAACCATCGCCGGATCGCTTCACCTGGCCTGCTGGACTTTACCGCCCATACGAGACGGCTCGGGTCGCGATCATAGGTGAGTACTGGGAACGAAAGAGTGCTCTCTTCGTCGGCGACGGCTGAAACCCGTCGTGCAATCTGCTCGGGATCAAGCCAGTCTTTAGCTTCGACGCCATCTGATAGCAAGGAGAAACGTAGCAGATCGAGCGAGCGCGACAACTGTGCCCACGCCACAAGCTTTGTTCCAGCAATGAATGGGACAATCCACGAGTGGACAGTCCCATTCTGATTGTGAACCGGCAGAGGCGTCCCAGGCATGCCACCTGTTGATTGCAGCTGACCGTTAGCCAGTAACTGCTGCACGCGACTTGCTATTGCTTCGCGCTCTTCTCCCTGCGCCATAGCTAAATTGTAGTCACGTGCGCGGTGAAAGCCCGCCGGTAAGTCTGGGTATCGAAGTTTTCCCAACGAGTAATCACACCTGCATTTGGCGGCCAGGGATCGTATACCAGCAGACCTCTGAATCCATGCGAGTGCAAAAGAACGAAGCGAGATTGCGTGTATCCGGCGACACTGCGCGAGTGCCCTGGAATAAAGCTGACCATCGGCCGGTTGGCCCGCAGCTCTGACGTGTATGCAGAAAAGGCAGGCGTGGTCAGCATATTGGCAGTGAGAGCTCCAGACGACATGGCATTCAAGGCAACGGCCACATCATTGTCGCGCGCATATGGCAGGCCACTCGGATTGCTCAGCGTCCCCAGTCCGAGTTGTTGGGCGATGCGGGACTGAGTGTATTGGTAGCGGTAGAACTCGAGCACCATTTGCACGCTGGCCGCGACGCACCAGACATTTGTTTCCTGACCATGCAGTTGATAGCAAGGCGTGTGTGTGGCTGCGTCTGTGCTGTAGTGCAGTTCCCAGGAATCGTAGAGACTTAGGACGCCAAACGCTGGCTCTAAAATGCTCTTCGAGATCAGGCTGGCGTGCGCTGCTGAAGGCAGCTCGATCTTGTTCAGGGCTTCGAGCCTCTCCTCGAATCGCTTATGCGCTTCGGCTTGCTGATCTTTGGGCAATTCTTCTATGAGAGACCAGCGCTCGAAACTTCCCGGCTCCAATGGTCTGCGATCCCGGTTTGCTGGCGGAACAACTGCCCATGTGCCGAGTTCTAGCATCACGATCTCTTTCCCCTCAGCCAGAAACTGCACAGCCAGTTTGGGAAAGCTGTAGGCCACGAAACGTATCTCGTCATAATCGCGCTGTCGCTTTACATCTGTCTGTATCTGCTGGTAAGCGGCTCGCGCTTTTTCAAGCCATGCGCGGGCATTCCAACTGGTATCCGGCGCGGTGGCCAGAAGTGGCGCTCCAAAGAGCGAGTGCGCGGCGATATCTGCATATCCCGAAGAAGGTCCACTGGAGCTGGTCAAGCCAACCCGGTAAAACAGGATTTCCCCGGTGAGATCGTAGATAGGAGTGCCCGGTTGGATATGCGCTCCTTCCAGATGCAAGCCGGGGATAGTACCCGCCAGATGAAACAAGTTCAGCTCGGTAGCGGCTAGACGATGTACTTCAGAAGGATTGAGATTGCGGTCCATAAGGCTTTCTCCTGCCCTGTAGTGACCGGCTCATCTGGATCGTTTCTGAAATTTCAAAAGAAAGCCGTTGGCGCTTGCTACTTTTAGCCGTCTTGCTTGCTCGCTGGTTATACTTCCGGCAATGGACTACCTTTGGACACCCTGGCGGTATTCATACGTAACGGGCGCGGATCGCGATCAACGGCAAGGAGTACCTGCAACACTCGACGCCTGGGAAGGTGACCACGGCTGCGTCTTCTGCAACATGATTGCCTCGGTCGATCATGCTATCTCGACTGGGATGGAGCCAGTGGAAGCAGAAAAGGCCGCGGGGATTGTCTTTCGGGGCAAATACAATTTCATCTGCCTCAACCGGTTTCCTTATACCTCGGGGCACATCATGGCTATGCCTTACGAGCACCAGAGCTCCCTAGCTGCACTCTCTTCTGAAACAGCTCATGAGTTGATGGATCTAGCGCAACGGTGCGAGCGGGCACTGGGGCAGGTCTATCGCCCGGAGGGCTTTAATTTTGGATTAAATCTTGGAAAGGCCGCTGGAGCTGGTGTGACCGGACATCTCCATTTGCATGCGCTTCCGCGCTGGACGGGCGATACGAATTTTATGACCGTAGTCAGCGAAAGCCGTGTTCTGCCGGAGGACCTGGAAACTACATGGCGGCGGTTGCGGGATGCTTTTGGCGGCTCATAAGGGTCTTACGAGCATCTCAGGAAGTGACAGGAGGATGTGCGATGACGCAGAACTCTTCTGAAAAAATTCACCTGGTGAAAGGGTCACATCACCGTCCTAAAATTACCGACAAGCCGGAGGAGCAGGTTGAATCTCAAAACCGTCCAGCAACAAGCGTACAGCACATCCAACCCAAGGACGCCTCTTCTTCCGGTAACAAATCGCTGGAGCAGAACAAAGTGCTGGAGAAAAACATCCAGGAAGGGCAGACACGGCGTCATTCGGATACTCCCGCTGGACAACATGCTACTGGGTCGTTTACTGGGGCTGGACAAGATAAAAAGAGCTAGGATTCAGCATCATCCAGTCTGATCCTCGTCCTGGCTATTTTCTTCTGCTGACGCAGCCAACTCAAGCGTTGTCTGTTCAAGGGGCTCTTCAAGTGCGGACTCGACCATCGATATAGGCAAAGATTTCGTTGGCTTAATACCAAGCCGCTTCAGCAACTCCGCCTGGCGAATGGCATTGCCCCGGCCACCGGCAAGTTTCTTATACGCCTCATCGTAGCTCTGGCGTGCCGATTCGAGGCTTCTCCCCACATCGGTAAGATCCTTCGCAAAAGCCGCTAGCTTGTCGTAAAGCTCGCCTCCACGGCGCACAATTTCCTGCACATTCTTCGTCTGCTGTTCCTGCCTCCACAGATGCGCAACAGTGCGCAACACAAAGAGCAGAGTCGTACGGCTTACCAGCAAAATATTCCGATCCCAGGCTTCTTCCCACAATTTGCCGTCCTGCGCCAGGGCGAGCATGAAAGCTGGCTCGATGGGGACGAACATGACGACAAAATCGAGCGAGTTGAGCTGATAGAGCGATTGGTAGTTCCGTTGCGAGAGCTCTTTGATATGGCCGCGCACGGAACCTACGTGCCGCGCAAGAGCGCTTTCCCGGAAAGCCTCGTCTTCGCTGCTGCAGTAGTCGTTGTAATCGATGAGCGAGACCTTGGCGTCGATGACGATATGCTTGCCTTCCGGCAGATTGAGGATCACATCAGGCTTGGCGCGGCTACGATCATCGCGCGTGAAGCTCTCCTGCACGAGGTATTCCTGGCCTTTTCTCAAACCTGACGATTCGAGCAGGCTTTCGAGTACAAATTCACCCCAGTCGCCCTGTGTTTTCGACGAGCCTTTGAGCGCGCTGACCAGGTTCGTTGCATCCTGCGACAGACGTTCGTTGAGCGACTTCAACTGCTCGATCTGCACTTTGAGTTCAGAACGCCCGGAGACACCTTCTTTTTCGAGCGATTCGACTTTTTGTTGAAATTCACCAAATTTTTCTTTTAGCGGATTGAGCAGCGTTCCGAGATTGGCTTGGTTCTGCTCTGTAAAGCGTTTCGACTTTTCCTCAAGTATGTCGTTCGCCAGTGCTTTGAACTGATTGGACAACTCCTGCCGCGCCTCGATCAGCAGCGCTAGTTTTTCCTGTGCACTGGCGCGTTCGGCTTCGAGCTGTGTATTTCTTTCCGCAAGCTGAGTTCGCAGGCCCGTTACTTCATGGCGAAGCTGTCCTTGCTCCGCTTCCGTGCGCTGCAAAGCCTCTTCCAGCCTGCCGATATGCGCCTTTTCCACTTCCAGCCTGGCGATCTGCTCCCGCTGCATGGTTTCTCGCTCGCGGGCTGCTTCCAACTGGTTGTTGCGATCGACGAGTTCGGCCGCAAGGCTCTCGGCGCGTAAGCGGAAATTTGCGATTTCAGCGCGGCTGCGGCTTCCGGCCAGCCAAAAACCAAGGGCTGAACCCACGATCAGGCCGGCGACAGCAGCAAGAATGATTCCAAGGGGCATAGCTGAATATACTGCCACCGGCGACCCTGTGGATGCGTCTGGCTTTACACTAATTAAAGCGCTCAGTAGACTTGAAATTTCGGGGCAATGGGTTCCGTGTGTCTCCTTAACGGGACTGCGGGAACCTCGTCTTCGATAGATTTTGCATCAACTTTGTAATGGGAGATACGCATGGCAGCAGGAGTGGAAGAGAAAGTTAAACAGATTATCGTCGAACAGCTTCAGGTCGACGAAGCCGAAGTGACGCCCAGCGCGTCGTTCCAGGAAGACCTGGGTGCCGATTCGCTCGACGTGGTCGAGCTGGTGATGCAGTTCGAAGAAGCCTTCGACCTCGAGATTCCCGACGAAGACGCCGAGAAGATCAAGACTGTGAAGGATGCCATCGACTACATCGAGAAGAACGCGAAAGGCGGCAAGTAACCTTGCAAAGGCGCGTCGTCGTTACGGGGCTCGGGCTGGTTTGCGCAGTCGGCAACACCGCGCCCGAGGTCTGGAACAACATATTGGCGGGCAAGAGCGGGATGGCGCCCATTACCCGCTTCGATACGTCGGGTTTCTCCGTTACGTTCGCGGCCGAGGTGAAAAACTTCGATCCACTCGATTTTGTGGATAAGAAGGAAGCACGCAAGATGGCGCGTTTTATTCATCTGGCGCTCGCGGCCTCGCACGAAGCGATGGAAATGTGCGGCCTCAAGATTACGGAGGCGAATGCCACGCGCGTTGGCGTGCATATCGGCTCGGGTATCGGCGGGTTCGACATTATTGAACGCGAGCATAGCGCCATGCTGGCAGGCGGTCCACGCAAGATATCACCGTTCTTTATTCCGGCGGCCATCATCAACCTCGCTGCCGGACAAGTGAGCATCAAATACGGCGCCAAGGGGCCGAATGAGGCTACGGCGACGGCCTGCACCACCAGCGCGCACTCCATTGGCGATGCCTATCGCATCATTGAGCGGAACGACGCCGATGTGATGATTGCAGGCGGTTCCGAAGCAGCGATTACCCCTATGGGCGTGGGCGGGTTTGCGGCTATGCGGGCGCTCTCGACGCGCAATGACGATCCGGCACACGCCTGCCGCCCCTGGGATAAGGATCGCGACGGCTTTGTCGTCGGCGAAGGCGCGGGCATCCTGATCCTGGAAGAATTGGAACATGCCAAAGCGCGCGGCGCGACGATTCTGGCCGAAGTGATTGGCTACGGTATGAGCGCAGACGCGTTTCATATCACCGGCATGCCGGAGGATGGCAACGGCTGCTATCGCGCGATGGAAAATGCGCTGAAGAGTGCGAAACTCGCACCGCAGGATGTGCAGTACGTGAATGCTCACGCGACTTCTACTCCGCTTGGCGATGTGACGGAATCGAAAGCCATGCAACGGCTGTTCGGCGAGCATGCCACCAGCCATAAGCTTCTGGTGAGCTCGACGAAGTCGATGACCGGTCACTTACTAGGCGGCGCTGGCGGCCTGGAAGCCGGGATTACTGTGCTAGCTCTTGTCAATCAGATAGCTCCGCCAACGGCGAACCTGGACAACCTCGGCGAGGGTTGCGAGTTGAATTACATCGCCAACACGCCTCAAAAGGCCGCGATGGACGTTGCTCTGTCGAATTCGTTTGGCTTCGGCGGAACGAATGGATCGCTGGTTTTCCGGCGTTGGAGCTAGCACACTTCTTTATGCGGTAAGTGAAAAGCCCGGCGCAATTGCGCCGGGCTTTTCGCTTCTAGAGCAATATCAGCTTTGAGCAGCGGCCACAGCTACTCCGATCAGAACAATTATCGCCCACCAGCCTACGACAGCTATTGCGGCTTTGCCTCGCGACACTTTCGCTACAATCGCGACACCAATGACGCTGAGAGCTACTGACCAAAGCTCGAAGAGATCAATATGTGTACACAGCGCGTACAACCACCTGGGAGTATCAGAGCTAAAGAAATAGCCAATATTCGTGCCGACTGGATTCTGCTGCACAAACGAGTCCGGTGCGAGTCCCGCAAAGAGAGCAATAACCGCCAAAAAGTATTTGACGTTCATCACTAGGTTCGCATACATGCTGACTGCAAAAATCTGGCCATACTTTGCAGTGCCGCCTAAACCGAAATTCACGGTCACCCATACCAGCAATACGAATATCGCTGTATAGATCAACAGTGGAACGAAAAAGCAATATGAGATTATGGCGGTAAACTTCGCAGAGACCGCCTTTGCAGATGCAGCCTGATCCGGCGGCATCTGCGCGAATTTCTCTTCCTGCTTTGGGCTCTGATGCACGTTGTTTTCAAAAACTCTCTCCCAGCCGACTTTGGTTTGGGCCGAGTAAGCAAAAAGGATCGTGACGATCACCATCACCAGAAATGGTCCCCACCACGCAGCGCTGCGCAGGATGTCGGTAAATGTTTTAGACGGAGCTACGAAGGTATCGACAATGCGCTGTCCTTCACTGAGCGGTGGCGTAGGAACCTCGGCGGTAACAACAGAATCAGACATGGAACCTCCAGAATAGAGTGTGAAATACAGCGTTTTCGGTTTGGCGGAATTTTACTCCGTCGCTGTCAAAGCTGCGGTCAAATTTGAAAAATCCCGTGACCCTGTATCGGTTTAGAGCCCTTCGGCTCCCGAATGAATTGCCAGATATAGATGAGCATGCCGATTCCGAGTCCTACCGCTACGCAAACCAGCGAAATCGGGATAACCAGATTTACCGCTGCGGCCACTTGTGCAGTATGCGGGTCCGTGGGCAGCAAATATGTCCGGGTTTGCGATAGCAGACGAATGATCCACAGGTTAAGGCCGGTTGTTGCCAGCTTCAAGACCATATGGGTCCAGGTCAGCTGCGGTTTGACAAGAGTGAAGGCGTGTTCCGCAATCCCAGCACTGGCCACTAGCAGAATTGGGAAATAGACAGTTTGCCAGATAGGCGCAGCCTTCAGGATCAGCGCTCCTGGTCCAAGAATAAGAAAGGGGAAATTTGGCACTGCCAGAAGCCAAATGAGACCGAAGACTCCAAAGACAATTCCGGCGATGGCATCTCTGCGGCGCTTTTGCTGAGCGATCCTTACCTTAGGCAGTTTGCGCGGCTCCCAATCCCGCAACAACTTTTCGCGCATAGCTGCACGATCAAATATGGCAAAGACAAATGTCACAGCGCCGAAGATCGTCCAAACCGTCGTCCACAACGGCACAAGCGAATGCAGCAGGCTGCTCACTGATGGAGCACCCAGCCGCGATGGATCGAAGATCAGGAAGCCAATCCACACCAGCAGCCACGGTATGCAATAGCAGAGCCCGGCAATCTTCAAGGTGAGCTTGTAGCTGGGAAACAATACCGGACCAATCAAAGACTGCTTTGGCAAATAAGCACCTGCAACCATGATCGGCCGCCCGCGATGCTTGAGAATCGTCTCGATCTCGCCCTCGCTCAGTGGTCTGCCAAATTCCGCTTCTTTGTCCTCGATCTGCGAGCGCAGGTCCTCGGAGAGCTCTGCGAGAATGTCCTGCTTTTGCTTGCGCGGTAGCCAAAACCCGACAGCCTGTAGATAACGGTTTAGTAGTTCCATGGGTTATTTCCTTTCCACCAGCACGC
>Ga0137415_10000762_pt1 | contig 31410 bp, 32 predicted proteins | sample CZODoug3_1_1_16f_FD_183082 | JGI IMG/M metagenome (GOLD analysis project Ga0137415, IMG submission 183082) | Vadose zone soil fungal communities from Angelo Coast Range Reserve, California, USA - CZODoug3_1_1_16fungal (Hybrid Assembly) | ecosystem: Environmental > Terrestrial > Soil > Vadose...
GGGGCCCCGACGCTACCCTGGCACGCACCGCGGCAGGGTCGATCGGCGTGACCGTGACGGTGTCCTCCGGTGCTCGGTTCCGCAGTGCATTCACTGCGGCGAGCGCGGCGACTCGCTCGCTCTCCAGTGCCAACTCTTCGGATCGCAAGCGATCGCGGGCCAGCTTTGCCTGGAGGGGATCGCTCTGAGGTGCGGCCCCCGTCGCATAGCGGGTGGTACTGAGCTGGACAGCGGCTTCGAGAAGCTCGCGCTGGTGCCGCAGAGTCTCCAACGCCGTCACCGTGTATTCGAGACGGTAGTAGGCCACCGCCATCGCGGTGGTAAGCTCGCGGCGGGCGGTGCCTTCTTCCGCCCGCGCACCTGCAGCAGCCGCACGCATGACGCCAGACCGGGCGCCGAGTGTTCCCGGCCAGGGGATCTCCTGGCTCAACTCGGCGTCTACCTCGGTGAAGTCGCTCTGGTTGAAGTCGAAGTGCGGCATCTGCAGGTCCATCACACCGAGTGACAACCTTGGGTCGGGCAATGTGCCGGCTGGCCGGATTCGCAGTGTCGCCGCCCGCACTGCCGCCTGTCGCTGTGCGACTGTCGGACTGCGTGCGAGCGCTTCCGCGATCAGCGATTGTAGAACCGAGTCCTGCGCAGGCGCAGGAGACGCGCCCGCCATCGCGAGCGCAAGGACGGTCAACATCAGTTGTCGGAATTGCATACCTCTCCCTCGCCGAACACTTTTCCGGGCGAATGCGCCGGAGCCCGCGCCGCAGTACGCGGCGCGTTAGGGCACACTACTCCTGGGCGGGGCTAGGCTTGGGGCGGTGGAGAGAGCGGCGGTTGCGGGTCAGCCGGGGCGAACGTTGCAATGCCGAAGCCGACAATGTGAGACTCTGCCGTGGAAATGGAGCCGGTTCCATTAAGCGCAATAACGGCGGTCGCGGTGGTCGCGCAGAGCGCTGAATTGGCGCACGGGGTAGCGGGCGTCGTTACATCGACGGCCGGCCCAGACGGGTGGGACGCCATCTGCTGGTCGCAGTTCGCCGGGGTTGCTCGATGGACTTGGTCACATAACAGCGGCAAGCCCACAGGCAGCATTTGGCCGCTGAGCAACAGCGTGGCGACGAGTCTGACGAGTGAGAGTTTCATGCGCGCTCGGGAATATACTATGACGCCGCGGACTTGGTCACGCCCCCTCAGCCTGCTGTCGAGGTGGGCATCGGCTCGATCCATAAGAGCAGAAGATGCAGCAGTCTCCAGGCTTCGGCCGAAGAACTGTTCGGCACGCCGGGCACTCATAGAAGTGCACGCAGGCGTTGGTTGGCATGGCCATTCTTGCAGCTAACGACAAGGCGCGGCAGGTTTCTGTAATGATCACCTTTTCCCGCGCGGCGGCAGCGCTGGCACGCCGTGATCCGGTCATGGCCACGCTGATCGACCGAAGCGCGCCCTTCAACCTCCCACGGCGCGCCACGCGGCACTTCGCCGCGCTCGCCGAGAGCATCTTGTACCAACAACTCGCGGGAGCCGCGGCGGCCGCGATCCACCGCCGATTTCTCGACCTGTTCGACGGGGACCTCTCCCCCGAGACGCTGCTGGCGCTGCCCGCGCGAAAGCTTCGCGCCGCCGGGCTCTCAGGGGCCAAGGTCGCCGCCGTCCGCGACCTCGCGGCGAAGGTCGCGGCTGGAGTCGTTCCACTCCATCGCATCGGGAGGCTTTCCGACGAGGAGATCATCGAATCGCTGTCGGTGGTCCGTGGCATCGGACGGTGGACCGCCGAGATGTTCCTGATCTTTCAGTTGCGCCGGCTCGATGTGTGGCCGGTGGGAGACTACGGCGTTCGCAAAGGGTACGCGCTGGCCTACGGGTTGCCGACGCTGCCCACGCCGAAGGAGCTCCAGGCCTCGGGCGAACGCTTCCGGCCTTACCGGACGGTGGCTGCGTGGTACTGTTGGAGAGCCGTGACCGAACAGCGAAGGAACGCGCGGAACGGTGGGTAGCCACCGCCGAGTGGACGAACCTCATGCCGCCCCCAAGGGGGAGGCCCTGCGTGGCCAGTACAGCGCGATCAGAAGCGCGACCGGCAGCCCAAAGCCAACCAGCTGGGAGAAGATGGACATCCAGGGAAACAGCAGGCGAGCCGCCATCACGCTCACAAGAGACGCGAACAGCGCGAGCCGGGCTGCCTGCTGTCGCCGCAGCAGGATCGCGATTCCGGCGCCGAGCAGCAGCGCACTCGCGAAGACTCCCAGCACGACTGCCAGCACGTATGTTCCGTCGATCACTCCTTTGGACCCGGCGGCCCACTCGACAACGGCGTTCAGGATGCCCAACACGCCGAGCAACACGGTCAGCATTGCAGCGAGCTTCATAATCACCTCAGTGGTTTGAGTGCTCTGACTCCCACGCGAACGCCATGCGTCCGCGCGCAGGGCCGGCGCGCTGCGTGCGACATCGCAAATGACGGCCGCCCAGAAGCCGAGGCTTCGCACGTCGCTCTCCCGGCATTGGTCCCGAAAGAGCAGCACCATCTCTCGTCCGTATTCGGCTCGAAAGTCCGGCGGGTAGGCACGCAACAGCAGACGGTAGATGCGCTCGGCCGCGGCGGGACTCATGCGGGCCGGACCCCAATCAACTTCTTGCGGCGCGCCGCACGCACCAACGCGTCGAGCCGCCCCGCTTCTGCGCGCGCCACGGATAGGCCGAATTGTGTCAATCGGTAGTAGCGGCGTCGCTCGTCGCCCCTTTCCCGGTCTGCACGCTCGCCACATTCCTCCACCAGCCCCGCCTCCAGCAGGCGCTTGAGCGCTCCGTAGAGCGTCCCCGGCCCCAGCCGCACGGTGCCCTCGGACCGCGCTGTCACACCCTTCATGATCGCGTAGCCGTGCTGCTCTCCGTCCGTGAGCGCGAGCAGGATCTGGAACGTTGCGGGCGGCAGAGGCAGGTATGCCTCCGGCGGCCGGCTGGCCTGTCGTTTCGTAGCTATGGCTCCTCCCCATATCTCCCGGACGACCCAATATATCGATGCTCGATATAGTGAGCAATCTACCCGCCGGGGCCGCCCGGGAAGTCCTCCAGAAGTACTAATCCTTCGGTCGTAGTCCGATTCCGCCGAAGGATTAATTGTTTCAACATCCACCGCTTTGTTTCGTCTCACCGTTCGCGCGATTCCGCTCGGCGATAACCCCTATCGGGAGCTCTCACGATGTCGACCCAGCAGCAATTGCCCCTGTCAACACTGTCGGATGTCATGGAGGCTGTGCTCGAGAGGGTGGGTCCGGATCTCGCGCGACGTGGACATAAGATGATCGTCGATCTGGTTGACTCATGCACGGACACCGGACGCGACCTGTGCCCAGTCGCGGACGTGATCGCGGACGTGCTTGCCTGCGCTTCCCTCTACTCGCCGACGAAACGTAACTTCGTGCGCGTCGTGTTTGAGGACGATCACATCGTCGTGACCGTGCGCGACGAGGTCCCGGACAGCGACTGGCCGCTGGCACGCCGGCTCACCGAGATGCATGGCAGCAGGATCAGCTGCTCCCGCGCCGAAACCGAACGGGGCACGGAAGTGGTTGTGCGGCTCCAGGTGCCCGTGTCCAAGCTCGAATCCGACGATTCGCGCGCCCGGGATGGCGCTCCGGCTCGCTTCCGCTATCGAAAGACCGTGGCGCGTCCGTTACTTAAGGTGCGCGCAGTTCAAGAGGCCACTCGACGCGACTAGGGATTTCTTCGCGTGCCCCGGTGGCTGAAGGCTCAGAATGTTGGTACTATCCGGCCTCGTCCCACACCGAGGAGCCGGCAATGGCGGCAGCGTCACTCAAGAATCAACAGCGGATCATCGCCAATCAGAAAGCGATCCTGCGCAATCAGAACAGAATCCTGCGCGACCTCCAGGCCACCCTGAGAAACCAAAAGCGGATCCTCGCCAATCAGAGCAGGATCCTCGCGAAATAGCCTGCCGCAGCTAACCCCCTAACACCAGATCCACGGCCCCGGCGAAGTGGCGCCAGCGGGCGATCTCTTGCCCGATCGCCCGCTTTCCTGCTGCGGTGAGATCGTAGTACCGCGCGAGTCGATTGTTCTCCGTGGCCCGCCAATACGACGTCACCCAGCCGCGCCGCTCGCAGCGATGGAGGGCGGGATACAACGAGCCCTGGCCAATCTGGAAGGTGTCCTGAGACATCTCCTGAATCCGGCTCGTGATGCCCCACCCATGCATGGGTCGCAGCGACAGCGCTTTGAGTATGAGCAGATCCAGCGTGCCCGGCATGACATCCGCGACGCTCTTCAAGCTCCGCTCCTGTCGGAGTGACAAGGAAGTATAGAGTGCCGCTCCTGTCGGAGCAACCAGGGAACGTGCGATACTCTAGCGGCCGACTCGCAGGACGCGTATATCATCGGCATTCACCATCGCCGCGATATCGAATGAAAAGCTTCATCGCAAAACTGAACGGCCCCTGGCACCCGTGGGCCCTGCGGACGTTCACCCTCATCGTCCTCGCCCACTGGGCCGAACACCTCGTCCAGGCCTATCAGGTGTACGCGTTGGGATGGCCGATGCACCAGGCGCGGGGAGTCCTCGGCCAGGTATTCCCGTGGCTCGTGCACTCTGAGGTGCTGCACTACGGCTATGCCCTGATCATGCTGGCCGGCATCTGGATGTTGTTGCCGGGTTTTGTGGGCCGGTCGCGCACCTGGTGGCTCGTGGCGCTCGTGATCCAGTTCTGGCATCACATCGAGCACGCGCTGCTGCAGGCGCAGGTCATCGCGGGCCGGACATTCTTCGGGGCTGCACAGCCCACGAGCATCCTGCAGCTGTGGTTCCCGCGGCTCGAGCTACATCTGTTCTACAACACGATCGTCTTCGTTCCAATGGCCATTGGGATGTACTACCATCTGTTTCCCAGCGCGCCGGAAGCCGCGCAGATGCACTGCAGCTGCGCGCTGCATTCGCCTCGGCTTAGTCGAGCTTGAGGCTTGCGAGATCCACCGTAGGCTTGGGGAATCGCATGTCGAGGGCTTCGAGCGTTTCGACCAGGACCTGCGACACGGCGAGGTTGCGAAACCACTTCTTGTCGGCGGGAATGACGTACCACGGCGCTTCCTTTGTGTTGCATTTCGTAATGGCATCCTCGTACGCGCGCTGGTACTCCTTCCATCGCTTTCTTTCTTCGAAATCGGACAGCGCCACTTTCCACTGGCGCGTCGAGTCCTCGATCCGGCGTTCGAGACGCCGCTTCTGCTCGTCCTTGCTGATGTGCAGAAAGAACTTCACGATCACGACGCCGTTCTCCGCCAGATAGCGCTCGAAATCATTGATCTGGTCGTAACGCCGTTTCCATATGGGAGCGGGGACCAGCTCGTGGACCCGGACGACGAGCACATCCTCGTAATGAGAGCGGTTGAAGATGGCGACGTCACCCTTCCCGGGCACCACGTGATGGATCCGCCACAGGAAGTCATGCGCCAGTTCCTCCGGGGTTGGCGCCTTGAAGGGCGTGACGCGGCACCCTTGCGGATTGAAGCCGGTCATGACGTGCCGAATCGTCCCGTCCTTGCCGGAGGCGTCGATCCCCTGGAGCACGACGAGCAACGCCCGCCGGTGCTCGGCGTACATCAGGTACTGGAGCTCGTCGATCCGGGCAATGTTTTTCGCGAGCGCCGCCTCGAGGTCCCGACCTTTCTCAAAACCGTGCGTGCCAGCCGGATCGATGTCCGCCAGGTCGACCTTGGCTCCTGGCTTCACACGCAGGCGACGCGAGAGCTCCATCTGCCGCTACGCGTGTCCGGCCCACGTCGTCTCGCCGGGGGTGTACGGCACACACGGGTCGAACCGTCCCGGTGTCTCCCGATAGCGCATCGCCTGCGTGCAGCCGATCTCGGACGTGAAGTAGCCGAGCAGCGTGAGCTCCTTCATCAGGCGGAAGTAATGGGGCGGCGCTCCATCTGGCCGAGTATCCATGTACGCCTTCTGCTCACGATCCAATTGCTCGAGCCATGCCAGGCGCTGTGCCGGCGTCGCCGCCATGAACGAGGGGGAAGCCGCGTTCAGCTTCTGGATGCCATCCCGAAAGATCGCCTGCTGTTTGTCGTCGTACGTATCGGTGACCATCAAGGCCATGAACGGTCCGACGTGCGCGGCCTTGGCACCGGGAGTCTTTGTCTCCGGAAGAATCGTGTCCGCTACTTCGTCGAGCAACGCGATGTCCTGCGCGCTGAAGCTGCCGACCTGCGCGCGCGCCGTCGCGGCGCGGGCATGGGCCCGCTCCACCGCGGTCAGGAGACCGCTGCTCCCGGCGAGCGCGAATCCACCGAGCATCGCCGTCACCTGCTTGATCGCCTCGCGTCGATTCATCATGGGAGCCTCTAGAGATTATTGCGCTTCAGCTCGGCGACAGCGAAGTCCGCCGCGCGCGCGGTGAGCGCCATGTAGGTGAGTGATGGGTTCGGACAGGCCGTCGACGCCATGCAGGAGCCGTCGGTCACGAACACGTTGGGAGCATCCCACACCTGGTTGTGCGAGTTGAGGACCGACGTCTTGGAATCTCGGCCCATGCGCGCGGTCCCCATTTCGTGGATCCCCATGCCGGGCCAGTACCCCGCGTCGTAGGTGCGGATGTCTTTCACGCCGGAAGCCTCGAGCATCTCCGCCATGTCGTTCATCATGTCCTTGCGCATCAGGCGCTCGTTCTCGCCGGTGGCGCAGTCGATGGCGAGCACCGGCAGCCCCCACTTGTCTTTCTTCGAGGCGTCGAGGGAAACCTTGTTCGCGGGATTGGGCAGCATCTCCCCGAAGGCGGTACCGCCGATCGACCAGGGGCCCGGCTGCGCCGCGGTGTCCTTGAACGCCCCGCCGACGCCCAGCTCGGCGACCGCGCGCGACCACCCGGAGCGGCTCGCGCCGCCCTGATAGCCGAAGCCGCGCAGATACTCCCGCTTGTCGCCGAACAGATTGCGAAAGCGTGGAATGTAGAATCCTGTCGGGCGCCGCCCGTAGTAATACTTGTCGTTGATCCCTTCGATCGTGCCGGATGCCCCCGCGCGGAAGTGGTGGTCCATGAGATTGTGCCCCAGCGCGTCGGAGCTCGAGCCGAGGCCGCCGGGCCAAACGTTTGTGGCCGAGCGAAGCAGCAGCCAAGTGGAATTCAACGTGGACGCGCACAGGAAGATGACGCGAGCGGTGTAATCGGTAGTCTGATCGGTCAGCGCATCGAGCACGCGCACACCGGTTGCGCGCTTCTTGTTGCGGTCGTACAGCACTTCGGTGACGATCGCGAACGGCCGCAGCGTCAGCCGGCCCGTGGCCACTGCCGCCGGCAGCGTCGAAGACTGTGTGCTGAAGTAGGCGCCGAAGGGGCAGCCGAGCCAGCAGGCGTTGCGATACTGGCAGGGCGCGCGTCCCGGCAACGGCTGCGTGAGATTCGCCGTGCGTCCCGGGATGATCCGGCGCGTGCCGCCGAAATGTTGTTTGAGCCGTCCGGCGATCAACTCCTCCCCGCAGTTCAGCGGCATGGCCGGCTGAAACTGACCGTCGGGAAGCTGGGCCATGCCCTCTTGCGATCCGGAAATGCCGGCGTGGCGTTCGACGTAGTCATACCACGGCGAGATGTCAGCATAGCGAATCGGCCAGTCGGTCGCGATGCCGTCGCGCACGTTCGCCTCGAAATCAAAGTCGCTCCAGCGATAGCTCTGGCGACCCCACATCAACGAGCGGCCGCCCACATGGTAGCCGCGGTACCAGTCGAACCGCTTCACCTCGGTATAGGGAGACTCTTGATCTGACGCCCACCAGTCCAGGTTCTTTTCGCTCAGCGCGTAGTCCCGCTTCAGCACCGGATAGGCCGCCTCCATCGCCCGCGTGCGTCCGCCGCGATGAGGATAGTCCCACGGCGCTTTGGTCGCATTCACGTAGTCTTTGATGTGCTCGATGTTCTTCCCGCGCTCGAGCAGCAGGACCTTGAGTCCTTTCTCCGTGAGCTCCTTTGCGGCCCACCCGCCCGAGATGCCGGACCCCACCACGATGGCGTCGTAGGTCTGAGACTGCGCGTTTCTCATTTGTCTCCCTTGTCGCGCGAGACAACGTAGGCGACGGTATCCCAGGCGTTATGAATGCCGACGAACAACAGCAGCAATGCCACCCCGCCGATCGTAAACAGTGCCCAGTTCTGATCGTGCGACAGGCCGGCGGCCCCGACGAACAGCATCGCGTAGCCGATCGTGGGCAGTATCTGGTGCCAGATCCAATCCTCGAGCACCGGTTTGTACAGCGACTGCCGCAGCATGCGGCGCAGCACGATGAGCAGGTACACGATGCCGGCGAGCGCCGTTGCGCCGACGACATGCGCGGGGTCTTGCGGCCGCTGCCACGGGGCGCTGAGGACCGCCGCCAGCAACAACACGGCGACGAAATGGATGACGTTGGGTGTCCCGAACGCGTCGATCGAGTCCGGACTGCGCGGCAGCGAAGACTCTTTGACGAGGGCGACCACGACGAACATCAAGCCGGTGAGGCCGCCGGCCGACGAGCCGACGATGACGTAGAAGCTTTCCCACTGCGACAGGACGGAGTGTGCTTGTGTATCCATGGGTCCTCACGCTTAACTTGAGGCATGTCGCTGCGCCGCGGTATTGCGCTTAGCGCGATCGTCCTGATCCTACGCCTCGGATTCGTCGCGGGGGAGTCCCGCTGCGTCCCCGGGCATGATGCTCCTTCCCAGCACCACAAGCAGCACTCGCACAGCCCGACCGCGCCGACCCTGCCGGTATGCTGTCAGGCACTCACATCTTGCGCGCTCACGGCGGATGTGACTAGGGCCGGTAGCGCTCCCGTTGGCGGCTCGACGACCAGCCGCGGCTCCGGCTCGGTGTTCCGTTACGCGTTGTCCCGTGGCACCGCTCCAGAAGCACCCCCTCCTAGAGCCTAGCTCCCGATATCGGTCGTCGCTCCCACGTCGCTGCGGTCACACTGCCGCGACGCTCGACACGTTGCTCTAGCCCAAGGCTCTCATGCTTCGCTGCCTGTTTACGATCGTACTCCTGCCTTCGATACTCTGGGCGCAGCACGTGCACATGAAACCGATGGGGATGATGATGACCGACCCCCTCGGCATCTCGATGGAACGGATGGGGTCGGGCACGACGTGGATCCCCGACGCCGTGCCATTGCCGGCCCGCCACAAAATGGCCGGGTCGTGGCTCGTGATGCTGCACGGTTTTGCGTTCGTGCAATACGACAAGCAAGGCGGCCGGCGGGGCGATGACCAGTTCGGATCACTGAATTGGGCGATGCTCATGGCGAGTCGAGATCTGCTCGGCGGCCGATTTCAGGCGAGAACGATGCTGAGCCTCGACCCCGCGACAGTGACCAGCCACGGCTATCCGCTGCTGCTGCAAAGCGGCGAGACGTACCGCGGCCAGGCGCTGGTCGATCGGCAGCACCCGCACGACTTCTGGATGGAATTGGCGGTGATGTACGAGCGCGCGCTCGCGCGCGACATCGGCGTGACGGCATACGTGGCGCCATCCGGTGAACCGGCGCTTGGCCCCGTCGCTTTCATGCATCGCCCATCCGCGATGGACAATCCGGTCGCACCGTTGGGTCATCACTGGCAGGACGCCACCCACATCAGCTTCGGCGTGCTCACCGCCGGAGTCTTTGGACACCATTGGAAACTGGAAGGCTCCGTCTTCAATGGCCGCGAGCCGAACGAGGAACGATGGGGCTTCGATCGCATCCGCCTGGACTCCTATTCCGGCCGATTCACCGCGCACCTCGATCAAAATTGGGTTGTGTCCGCCGGTTACGGGTTTCTCAAGAGTCCCGAAGCGTTGCATCCGTCCGAGTCCATCCACCGCGTCACGGCATCCGTACTCCACGGACGGAAACTGGGCAGGAACGGGCAGATCGCGACCTCGCTCATCTGGGGCGCCAACCGGCGGTCTGGAAGAACCACGCATTCGGCGCTGGCGGAGACTGAAGCAGTGCTGGACCGCCGCAATACGATCCTGGGACGCCTGGAGCTCGTGCAAAAGACCGCCGAGGATCTCGTGCTGCCGGCCGGACCTGGTGGGTTCGCTCCAGACTCGACATTCACGGTTGCCGCCGTGTCGATCGGATACATTCGCGAAGTGGTTCGGATGTCGAACGCAACGCTCGGCATCGGATTCCAGGCAACGCTGGACCTGATGCCGAGCGAGCTGCAGCCGTTCTACGGATCACGGACTCCGGCGGGAGGAATGTTCTTCGTGCGCGTTCATCCGTTGCATACGCCGCACGAGGCTCAATGACTCTCGCTGTGCTCCATCATCGTGCTCGCCCAGCGGTCCACCCGGGCACGCTGCTCGTCGGTCAGCACGGCTCTGGCTTGGGCCGCCGCGGCGAGCATCGCCCACATCGCCTTGCCCATCGCCGTATGCGCCGCCTGGAAATGCATCTTCACCGTGCCGGTATCGGGCGCCGCGACGTTGAGCGCCTGCCCCACGGCGTCCATGTGGGCTTTGGCTTCGGCCGCAGCGGCATCGTGCGCGCCCTTCGACGCGTCACGTAACGCGGTGAGGCGGGTGACTTGTTGTGGTGTGAGGTTGAGAGAATCCTTGCGAGCGAGCAGATGATCCGGTGTGAACGCCATGGCGCGCATCATCGGCGCCATCATCTGCTCCATTTGCCGCATGTGATCCGTCATCGACTGATCGTGCCCCATCATTTGGGGCTGCTGCGCGGCGAGCGGCGCTGCCGCGAGCATCAAGGCTACCAATCCAGGTCTACACATATGCGCTCCCTCCTTGTGCCGCTAAATATCACCGACGGGATCGCTGGTCGATACCCAGGCCCTGCCGGAAGCGTTCGAGACCTTGCGGTATGTCGTTCCGAAAAGAACCTTCCGGAGCCTTGACTCTACTCCACCGCTCGATTGAACCCCGCGTCGCCGAGCATGGCGGCCAGTCCGGATTCCGGCTCCTGCCCACCGGACTCGACGCGTTCGTGGCCCGGGCCACCCTGATCGAGCTCGCCGAACAGACGCTCGACCTCCAGTACTACATCTTTCACGCCGACACGACCGGCTCGCTCGTCATCGACCGGCTGATCGCCGCCGCCGATCGCGGCGTGCGGGTGCGGCTGCTGCTCGACGACTGGGGCACGCTCGAAAAGAAGGATGACGACGTGGCGGGGCTCGATGCCCACCCCAACATCGAGATCCGCTTGTTCAATCCCTACCGGCATCGCTCGCGCTTGCTGCGACTGGCCGAGCTGCTCACCAGCTTCACGCGGGTCAACCGCCGCATGCACAACAAGCAGCTGATCGCGGATGGCATCGCCGTGGTGCTGGGCGGTCGCAACATCGGGGACGAGTACTTCAGTCTGGGCGAGCTGGACTTTCAGGACATCGACGTGCTGGGCGGCGGTCCCGTCGCCGCCCAGTCGAGCCGCAGCTTCGACGCGTACTGGAACAGCAAGTTCGCTGTGCCGATCTCTCAGCTCGGCCACTTCACCCCCGACCCCGCGCTGTTCGCCACCCGGCGGCAGCAGCTAAGCAACCGGTGTGAGCTGCTCCAGGAGACTGAGTACGCGCGCGCCCTCGCCGGCTCGGCGCTCGCGACGGAGCTGCGGACCCACACCCTGCACCTCGACTGGGCTGAGGCGAAGGTCATCGCGGACCCGCCCGACAAACTGACCAAACCCGCAGGGACGCGGAGTGATACGTATCTCGGCGGACAGATCTCCCCCTACGTGCGCGCGGCGCAGTCCGAATTGCTCGTCGTGTCGCCGTACTTCGTCCCGGGCAAAGACGGCGTGGCATTCTTCGGCGAGCGCCGCAAGGGCGGCGTGAACGTGCGCGTCTTGACCAATTCGCTCGCCGCGACGGACGTCTGGCTGGTCCACGCCGGCTACATGAAGTACCGGCGTCCCCTGCTCGACGAAGGGGTGCGCCTCTACGAGCTGCGGACCGAGGCAGCGGGGGGAGGCGGCAGGAGACCGCGGGCCAAGGCGTTCATCGGCTCCTCGCGGGCAAGCCTGCACGGCAAGACGTTCGTGTTCGATCGCACGTCGGTCTTTATCGGCTCGGTCAATCTCGACCCGCGCTCGCTCGAATTGAATACGGAAGACGGCGTGCTGGTCAACAGTGAGGAGCTCGCGGGCCACGTGGCGGAGCTGTTCGAGCGCTGGACGAGCCCTGCGCTCGCCTACGAAGTCACGAGAGGAACCAATGGTGGCCTGCGATGGACCGGCGGCTACACCGACGAGCCTGAGGCGGGATTCTGGCGTCCGATCGGCGCGAAGCTGTTCTCGCACTTGCCCATCGACTCACTGATCTGAAGGAGGCTCATGCTGCCGCTTCTTCTATTACTCCAGACAACTGCACCGCAAAGGCTAACGGAATTCCTGCAACAGAGCATCGGATTCGATGCCGCGCAGCTCGCGGCGGTCGAGCGCGGCGAGCCCGTCGTGAAAGTCCTCGAGGCCCACGATCGCCGCGATGTCGCCGTCTTCGGCATCATCACGGTCCCCGTGGCGCGGGATGCCTGGGTCAGCGCCGCCCGCAACTTCCCCACCTCGCTGCGCACCCCGCATCGCACCCAGCTCGGCATCTTCAGTCATCCGGCGACCGAGCAGGACGTTGCCGCGGTCACGATCAACAGCCGCGACGTTGCGGAAATGAAGGAGTGCAGGCCGGGCGACTGTGTGGTGAAGCTCCCCGCCACCGACATGCGCCGCATTCATGATCAGATGAACTGGTCGGCGCCGGACCTCCAGGCGCAGTTGAGCGCGTACGCGCGTCAACGCATGGTAGAGTACGTCACCGATTACCGCACGCGTGGCGACTCCGCGATGGCGATCTACGATGATCGCGGCAATCTCAACGTGCACGCGAGTGAGGCGTTCGCCGCGCAGCTCGCGGAATCGCGTTTCGTGTTTCAGACCGTGCCGTCGCTGCAGAAGTATCTCGCCGGCTACCCGCACGATTCGTTGCCGGGAGCCTCCGAAATCATATTCTGGTCCGAGGACGTGCTTCCCCATCTCCGGCCGATTCTGAGCGTCACGCATCTCGTCGTCTACACGCCGCCGGAGCTGCCCGGAATGACGCTGGTCGTCGCGAAACAGATCTACGCGAATCATTACTTCGAAGCGGCCGTCGACCTCACGTCGGCGGTGGACCGCGGTGCGGGGATCTATCTCCTCACGCTGCGGCGCTATCGCTTCGATAATCTGCCGGGAGGCATCCTCAACATCCGCGGCCGGGCGATCGGCGCGCTGCGCGATGAGCTCGGGGCCGATCTGCGGCGCCAGCAACAGCGTTGAAGGTCCATCTCCTCGACGGCACCTACGAGCTGTTCCGGCATTTCTACGCGATGCCGAAGCAGCAGGACAAAAACGGCCGCGAGGTCGCCGCCATCATCGGTGTGCTGGGATCGGTGCTCGGCATGCTCGAAGGGGGCGCCACGCACATCGGCGTGGCCACCGATCACGTCATCGAGTCGTTCCGCAATGGCTTGTGGGCCGGCTACAAGACCAGCGAAGGAATCGAGCCCGATCTGCTCGCCCAGTTCCATCCGTTGGAGGACGCACTGCGCGCGATGGGCGTCGTCGTCTGGGCGATGGAGGAATTCGAAGCCGACGACGCCCTCGCGGCCGCCGCTCGACTCGCCGCCGAGACGACGGGCGTCGAGCAGGTCATCATCTGCACTCCCGACAAGGATCTGAGCCAGTGCGTCGTGGGCCAGCGCGTCGTGCAGCTCGATCGCCGCAAGCGCGAGCTGCGCGACGAGCCCGGTGTCGTGGCGCGCTTCGGTGTGGAGCCGTCATCGATTCCCGACTATCTCGCGCTGGTCGGTGACTCCGCGGATGGGTTCCCCGGGGTCCCAGGATGGGGCGAGAAAGCATCAGGCGCGGTATTGGGACGCTATGGGCACCTGGAACGCATCCCCGCCAACGCCAAGGAGTGGGAAGTTCCGGTGCGCGGCGCGGCCCGCCTCGCCGCCGCATTGCAGGAGCATCGCGACCTGGCGCTGCTGTTCCGCACGCTCGCCACCCTCAGGACCGACGTGCCGGTCGGCACGGTCGCCGACCTCCGCTGGCACGGACCCACTCCGGCATTCGAGCAGGTCGCCCGCCAGCTCTCCGTGCCGGGGCTGTGGGACCGCGCGCGCCGCATCACTCTGACGGATTAAGCCCCCAAGTCACTACCGCCGTTCGCCTGGCCAGACATTTATGAATGGAATGAACTCTCGCTGGATCTTTGCGTCCTGCGCGGCGCTTTCGCTCGCGCTCGCCCCCGCGAAACCGGACGGTGTCGCCGTCCGCTGGGCAGAAGGGACGCTGCACGGCTTCGTCGATCTACGTTCGCAGTCGGGCGATTTGCTGGCCCGCGGCGATCTGCTGCAAGTGCCCCGCGACTCCGACATCGAAACCCGGCTCGTTTTTCACTTCAGCGACAGCTCGGTGTTCGGTGAAACGGTGACGTTCACGCAGCACGGCGTCTTCAGACTGGAGTCCTATCACCTGGTGCAGAGCGGTAGGGCATTCGCACAGGACATCGACGTGACGTTAGCGGCGAATGGGGAATACGTCGTCAAAACCACGGCACACAAGGATGGGAAAGAGCAACGCTACAGCGGCAAGCTGGATCTGCCGCCGGACGTGTACAACGGCCTCATTCCGATTATTGGCAAGAATGTGGATCGAAGAGTGGGACAGACGGTTCACATCGTCGCGTTCACACCCAAACCGATCGTCCTGCCGCTCGCGTTCATCCCCGCGCAGACAGAGCCTGGCGTCGTCCGTTTCACACTCAAACCCAAGCTCAACCTGCTGCAGCGGGTGGGTGCCGCGCTGAAACGCCAGACACCGCCCGACAGCCACCTGTGGATCGTCACCAACGACGTGCCGGCCTTCGTGCGCTTTGAGGGCCCGCTCTATTCAGGACCGGTGTGGCGGGTGGAGCTCACGACCCCGCGTTTGCCGCCGTAAACAACACCGGCCCGGATTAGGCGGCTGGGAGCCGTCCCCGCAGCTGTTCGGCGCGCACCGTGCGTCGCTCGGCGATCAACGCGCGTGCCGCGTCCACCTGCCCCCACGTATTCCACAGCAGCACGCCGCGCACGCGACCGTCCTTGAGATAATAGATGACGCCCTCGCGGAACGGCTGTTTCCAGTCGCTGAAGGTCTCGAGCCGAGCGTCCAGCTCTCCGACCGCCTCGTAGCCGAGTGCAAACAAGTCTGAATAGAAGAAAGGGAGGTGCGTGTATGGCGTCTTGTCGCCCGCCATCGCCCGGCCCGCGGCGGCGCCCATCGTATTGGCATTGTCCTCGTGCTCGACGCGCATTCGCGTATCGAGCGCCGGATTGAAGAAGTTGGCGACATCGCCCGCCGCGAAGACGTCCGCGACGCTGGTGCGGAGCAGCTCATCGACGACGACGCCGTTATCGACGCGCGCACCCGCCTGCACGGCGAGGTCGACATTGGGTTGAATCCCGATCCCGCCGACGACGGCGTCCGCGCGGACTTCCTGCCCGCCCTTGGTCGTGAGCACCAGCTCATCCTTGCTGCGCGTGAGACCGGACAGCGATTCGCCGGTGCGCACGTCGACTCCCTGCTCGCGGTAATACCGCACGAGGAATTGCGACAGGTCGGCCGGAAAGACGCGGGCGCCGATCCCGTCTTCGGGGACCACCATCGTCACGTCCCGGCCGACGAGCCGCAGCGCCGCAGCGACTTCCGAGCCGATGAACCCGCCGCCGAGCACGGCGAACCGACGCTTCTCGTTCGCGAGCGCGCGGAGCTTTCGATAGTCGTCGTAAGTGCGGTAGTAGATGATCTCGTCCGACCCGATCGGCAGGCGCCGCGGCGTGCCACCGGTCGCGAGCAATAGCGTGTCGTAGGAGACGACGTCGCCCCCTTCTTCGGTGACCGTCTTGGCACGCGCATCGAGCGTGGCCGCACGCCGTCTCAGCCGCAGATCGACACCGAGCTTATCCGTGCCGCGCCAGATGCTCGACTCCGGCTCGCCTTTCCAGAGGGCCTTGGACAATGGCGGGCGCGCATACGGAGGATGTTGTTCACTCGAGATCAACCCGATGCTGGCAGCCGGATCGGCCTCGCGCAGCGCAGCGGCGGCAGCGGCGCCCGTCATCCCGCCGCCCACGATCAAATAGCGGTAGTGCATCAGAGACGAACCGCGATCGTGCGCCACTTCCCCTGCCTGAACCGCAGAACGCTCAGCACGCAGCGCGTGACATGGCCGGCGAGAATCGCGAGCCAGATATCGATGGGATCGAGCTTACTAGTCTGTTGAATGACAAAGCAAATGCCGAGCGGGACGAGGATCTGCGAGATCATCGAGATGTACAACGGACTCTTCGTATCACCGGTTCCCTGCAAGCCGCCGGTGTACGACAGCGCGACGGTAATGAACAGCCCCGAGACGCTCAGCACCCTGAGCAGCTGGATGCCGACGTCCACCACGACCGGATCGTGCATGCCAAAGATCGCCAGCAGCTGCCGTGGAAAGAACAGGAAGAACAATCCGACGAACGCCGCGACCGCGAGTCCATAGCGCGCCGCGATGTGAACCGCCTGCTCGGCACGGTCCGGGTGCCCTGCTCCGAGATTCTGGCCCGCCACCGCCGCCGCCGATCCCATCAATCCCACCGACGTCCACGTGATCAGCGCGAACAGCTCCGTGTACGACACCGCGAATGCGGCCTGCGCGGCGGCGCTCTGCGCCAGCGATCCGATGAACGACAGCATCAGCACGCCGCCGATGTTCATCGCGATTCCCTGGATGCCGGTCGGTAAGCCAAAGCGGAACAGCTCGCGGATGATCGTCCAGTCAGGTCCCCAGCCGCGGCCGCGCGGAAACCGCACGACCCACCTCCCGCTCCACAGCCTCGACAGCGCGTAGACTGCCAGCAGGCCGGCGGTGATGCACGTGCCCATCGCCGAGCCGCGCGTGCCGAACGCGGGGATCGGTCCGAGGCCGCGAATGAGGATGATGTTCAGCACGAGGTTCAACACCGTCATCGCGATGCCGAGCACCATCGGCGTGCGCGCATCCCCCGCCGAGCGCAGCGCGCCGCTCAACATGAAGAAGATCAGCATGCCGGTCGAGAAGCCGAACAAGATGCGGAGGTATGGCTGCGCCTCCGCCTTCACCGCGTCCGTGGCATTGACGAGGTCGAGCAGCCACGGCGTCACGACATAGCCGACCGGCGCCATCACCAGCAGCGAGATACCAATCGCCGTCAAGAACGCCTGATAGACGACGCGGTCGACCTTGTCCGAGTCGCCCGCACCGGCGAAGCGCGCCACCAGCACGCTCATGCCCGTGAACAGGGACGAGATGAACACGATGACGACCAGGAAGATCTGCCAGCTCACGCCGATCGCGGCATTCGCCTTGTAGCCGACGAGATTGCCGACCAGCACGTGGTCCACGATTCCCTGCAATCCGCCGATCGCGTTCGTGAGCATCGTCGGCCATGCGATTTTCCAAACCGCGGCCCGAAGCGGCCCAGCGACGATCGAGCGATCGTAGCGTGAGACGATCTCCGTCACTCAGAGGACCGGGACGGCGGTGCGGCGCCGGGCCAGCAGCGCGTCGAGGCTCCAGGGGCCGGGCCCCGCCGCCGAGAGATAGAGGAAGAGGAAACAGTAAATGACCGCGGGCCCGCCCATGTTCAAGACGGGCCAGAGCCAGTGCCCCTGACTCGCGTGACCGATGAAGTAGGCGACGGCCATCTCGCCCGAGAGAACGAACGCCACCGGCCGCGTGAACAGACCCACGAGGATGAGTGGCCCGCCAATGACCTCGATCATCCCGGCGATCCACGGGAGCGATCCCACCGGCGCCGTGCCACCCCCCGGCATCACCGCCGCGGGAAACGCGAACACCTTCGCTGTCCCAACCTGAATAAAGAGGAATGCGAGGACGATTCTCAGCACGCTGAGCAGCTGCGGCGCCCATTCCTTCTTCACAGAGCCTCCCTTTTCTTGTGGAGCAGCTCCCGCTCGCGGGAGTTCTGGGTGAGCGACGCGGCCCGCGCAAATTCGGCGCGCGCCTCCTCGAAACGGCCGAGCTTGGCGAGCAGATCCCCGCGCACGCTCGGCAGCAGATGATAACCCGCCAACGCCGGGTCCGCGGTCAGCGCATCGACCAGCTCGAGGCCCGCCGCCGGGCCGAACGCCATCCCGAGCGCGACCGCGCGGTTCAGCTCCACCACCGGGGATGGCACGAGCTGAGCGAGGGCGTCGTACAGCGCCACGATCCGCGTCCAGTCCGTCTCGTCCGCGGTGTGCGCGCGCGCGTGACACGCGGCGATCGCCGCCTGCAGCGCGTACGGGCCGTACGTCCCGCCCCCGCCGGACCGCTCGGCCCGCTCCAGTGCCGCCAGCCCGCGGCTGATGAGCAGATGATCCCACTTGCCACGGTCCTGGTCGAGCAGCAGGATCGGCTCGCCGCCCGGTCCCACGCGCGCGCGGATGCGCGATGCCTGGATCTCCATCAGTGCGACGAGCCCATGCACCTCCGGCTCCGCCGGCGCCAGCTCGGCCAGGATGCGGCCCAGCCGCAGCGCGTCCTCGCACAACCCCGGCCGCACCCAGTCCTCGCCCGCCGTGGCCGAGTAGCCCTCGTTGAAAACCAGATAGATGACCTCGAGCACCGACTCGAGGCGCTCGGCCAGCTGTGCGCCCCGCGGCAGCTCGAATGGCACGCGCGCCGCCGCGAGCGTCCGTTTCGCCCGCACGATGCGCTGCTGGATCGTCGCCTTGGGGACGAGAAACGCGCGCGCAATTTCTTCCGTCGTCAGGCCACCCAGCAGCCGCAACGTCAGCGCGACGCGTGCTTCGGTGGTGAGCACCGGGTGGCAGGCGGTGAAAATGAGGCTGAGCAGATCGTCGCCCACTTGATCGTCGAGCGCCTCGGCGAGGTCCTCCTCCGGGCTCACTTGCCGCTCCGAGAGCTCGCGGCCGAGGTGCTCATGCTTGGTGTCCTGCATCTTGCGCCGCCGCAGCTGATCGATCGCCCGATGCTTCGCGGTCGCCATGAGCCAGGCGCCCGGATTGTCGGGGACGCCAGACGCCGGCCATTGCTCCAGCGCGGCGACCAGCGCATCCTGCGCCAGATCTTCCGCGAGACCCACGTCGCCCACGATGCGGGCGAGCCCCGCGATGAGCCTGGCGGATTCGATCCGCCAGACTGCATCGATGGCCTCAGCAGCCTGCTTCGGGGGCATCCATCATCTGCCGCACTTCGACTTCCAGCTCCTGATCCCAGAGTCCGACATGGGCCTCGAGGAAGCGGCGGGTCCACTCGATCGCTTCCTTCTTGGACGCGACGTCGTAGATCGCGTAGCCGCCGATGACTTCCTTCGCCTCGGCGAACGGTCCGTCGGTCACCGTGATCTTCCCGTTGGCGAGCCGGGCGCGCGCGCCCGTCGCTGTCGGCAGGAGACCGCCCATGCCGACCATCTTGCCCTGCTGCGCGGCTTCCGCGCCGAGCTTCCCGATCTTCGCGATCAGCGCCGGCGAGGGTCGAGCACCGGTCTCGCGGGTCTTCACAATCGTCATGAATCGCATGGTCATCTCCCCGCGCGCTGGTTGTTCTTTTCGATCACGGCTCGCTGCCGCTCTTCCTGCTGCCGCAACTCGGGCGTGAACTCGGCGCCGAAATCGTCGGCCTCGAATACCTGACGGATCTCGACTTCCTCGCCGTCCGTAAAGGGAATGCGCTTCGCCCATTCCAGCGCTTCCTGCTTCGACTTCACTTGCCAGATCCAGAACCCCGCCACCAGCTCTTTGGTCTCCGCGAAGGGGCCGTCACGCACCGTGCGTTTGCTGCCCGAGTAGGTGATGCGTGCGCCTTTCGAGCTCGCCTGGAGTCCCTCGCCGGCGAGCATGACGCCCGCCTTCGCCAACTCGTCGTTGAACTTGCCCATCTCTTTCAACTGTGCCTCGGTCGGCATGACGCCGGCCTCGGAGTCCTTCGTTGCCTTTACCATCACGATGAATCGCATGGCCGTCTCACTCTCCGTCTGGGGTTTCAGGTCTGCGGTCGTCTGCTCTCATCTAGGCGACGAACGAACCTCGCCGAAATCGACACAGGAGGATGTCGTTGTGGTAGGCCTAGTTACGGCTTAAACTCCAGGCTTCCAGCGAGGCACAAGTTGTGCGTGAACCTGTGAGGATTCGTTATGTGCAGAAACATCAAGACGCTGGCGAACTTTGAGCCGCCGGCAACCGACGACGAGATTCGCGCTTCGGCGTTGCAATTCGTGCGCAAGCTCAGCGGCACGACACACCCGTCGCATGCCAACGAGGCGGCTTTCACTGCCGCCGTGGATGACGTCACGATGATCGCCCGGCGATTGATTGATTCCATCAGCATCAAGGCACCTCCGCGCAATCGCGAAGCGGAAGCCCGTAAAGCGCGCGAACGCGCGACGAAACGCTTTGGCTAGCGCGACCACCCGTAGAGTCGGGATCGGCGTCGCCGTAGGCGTGCTCGCGCTGTGCCTGCTCGGCGCGATCACCGAAGACGTCGTCAACCACGATCCCCTGACGCGGTTTGATACGTCGGTGCTCGAGACCCTGCACCGCCACGCCACGCCTACAGGCATCGCCGTCTTCACGTTGATCAGCCGGTTTGGCTCAGCTCCCGTGTTGACGATCCTGGCATTGTCCGGGGTGCTCGTGCTGGCGTTACGTCGCGAGTGGATCGTACTGGGCGGGTGGGTCGCCGCCTTCGCGGGAGGCAGCCTGCTGGATTACTGGCTCAAGCTCGCGATTCACCGTCCCCGGCCCGGCTACGCCGACGCGTTGATTCACAACTCCTGGAGTTTCCCCTCCGGCCATGCGATGGTCTCACTCGTCGGCTACGGCATGCTCGCGTATGTCATTCTACTTCTGAGACACTCGAACCGTCGCACCCAGCTCATCGTGGGAGGAGCGGCAGCCTTCCTGATCGCGGCCATCGGCATCAGCCGCCTGTACCTCGGTGTGCACTATTTCAGTGATGTCGTCGGAGGGTACGCCGCCGGGCTGGTATGGTTATCGGCCTGCGTGTCGGCAGTCGAGATCGCGCGGCGCTGGCGGCGTCGCACGTTGCGTCTCAATCCAACGAGTTAACGACACGAGCGATTGCTTCCGTTGCGGCAGCAGAATTAGACTGCGGATGCCCTGGCTCGGATTCGAACCGAGACGCCTTGCGGCACTGCCCCCTCAAGACAGCGTGTCTACCAGTTTCACCACCAGGGCGGGCGAGGAAAAATAGAGAGGTTTCGTCATCATGTACAGGCTCGTCGCGTTGCTCCTGCTCGCCGCATGCGCATCACACCCCCAGAGCTCGCCGTTACTGACACCCCACGCCGCATCAGCGGGCGATTGGGCGTTCTACAACGGGTCGCTGAGCGGCGAGCGATACTCGCCACTCAATCAGATCACCACCGCCAACGTCGCGCGACTGCAACAGGCCTGTGTTTTCGAAACGCAGGACACGGTCAGTTTCCAGTCCGGCATCGTCGCCGTCGGTGGGACGCTGTACGTCACCGCGTTCAACACGACCTATGCGATCGATGGCGCGACGTGCCAGCAAAAATGGAAGCTCACGCGCGCCGAGCCGCCCACCGGGCTCAGGGTGAATCGCGGCGTCGCCTATAGCGGCGGCATGCTGTTTCGCGGCACGGGAGACGCGCACGTCCTCGGCATCGACGCGGCGACCGGCAAGCTGCTCTGGGACGTGGCGATTGGAGATCCGAAGAAGGGTGAATCCACCCCGATGGCGCCGCTCGCGTGGAACGACCTCGTGTTCGCCGGCAACGCCGGCGGCGACGAGTTCGGCGTGACCGGGCGCATCTATGCGCTCGACGCCGCCACCGGGAAAACGGTCTGGCAGTTCAACACCGTCCCCGACAGCGGTCCCGCCCGCGCGACGTGGCCGAAGGCATCGCCCGCGAATCCGCCGACGGGTGGCGCGACGTGGACGTCGTACGCGCTCGATGAGCTCACCGGCACGCTCTACGTCAGCACCGGCAACCCGGCACCGGACTTCGTGCTTGCGCTGCGGCCGGGCGACAATCTCTACACGAATGCGATACTCGCGCTCGATGCCCGCACCGGTCAGTTGCAGACCTACATCCAACCCATCAAACACGACTTCCACGACTGGGACGTGGCGGCCGCCCCGGCATTGATCACGACGAAGACCGGTGTGCCGCTGGTAATCGCCGCCGCCAAAAACGGACTGGTATATGGTATCGAGCGCGGCCGGACCGGTACGCCCGCCGGCGGCGGCGGAGGAGCGATGTCCGAATCGCTCGCACTCGCGATCCTCTACGGCACCGCGGCGACGACGCGCGAGAACGTCGAGACGCCGCTCTCATCGGACAGCCTGACGCGATTCTGTCCGGGCTCGCAGGGCGGAATCGAATGGAACGGCCCCTCCTACCATCGCGCGTCGGGAACCATTTACGTCAACGCGATCGACTGGTGCACGTCGGTCAAACTGCAGCGACTCGACACGCTGCACGGCACACCAGGTGAGTCGTGGACGGGAATGGATGATCCGCAGATGGCGTTCGGGAAAATGGACCCGATCGAACGCTGGAAGGGATGGGTGGTTGCGATCGACGCGGAGACCGGAGCCGTTCGCTGGAAGGTGCAAACCTCAAAGCCGATGGTTGCCGGCATCACGGCGACCGCGGGAGGACTGGTGTTCACCGGCGATCTCGACGGCCAGGTGATCGCGTTCGACGCCATGAAGGGAAACATCCTGTGGCGCAAACCGACGGGTGGCGCGATCGGCGGGGGCGTCATCGCTTTCGAGGCGGGCGGCAAGCAACGCATCGCAGCCGCGGTGGGGATGAATTCCCCGATCTGGCCGGTGAAAGGTGGGCCGGCGCGGGTCGTAGTGTACGCACTACCGTGACGGGGGTCGCAACACCCCAGTGACGCCGGACTGCTCGCGCAAATCCGCACGGCGCATAGCTTTTGCGCATGGAGCTATGGGTTGCATTCGGGTTTGGCGCGGCTGTCGGCGCGTTGATCGGCTACCTGCTCGGTCGACAGAAGCAGGTACCGCCCGTGGCACGCGCGCGTCCCACGCCTGCGCCGCCGCCGCCATCGCCCAAACCCTCCAACCCCGCCTCGCCTGATTTCAAGCATGTCGTGCTCGATGAGGGTTCGGCCAACGTCTTAAACGCACTGAACAACCGTCTCGCCGCCATCGGCGCTCTCGCCGATCTGCTCCACGGAACTCCCCTCGATCCTGAGCGTGCCCGCGCCCTCGTGCTGCTGCACGGCGAAGTGCGGCGCGCAGCAGAGATCTCGAGCCACTTCCTGGAGCTGGCCGCACACCCTGCGGGCGCCGCTGAACCCTGCGATGCCGCGGTCGTGATCAACGGCGTCCTGGCCGAGCGCGAGTCCACTTTCCGTGAGCTGGGCGTCAAGGTGATTCGCTCGGTCCCCGGTGACTTGCCGATGGTGGCCTGCCCCATGGCTCAGCTGACGGAAATGCTGACCAAGCTGCTCGACTTCTCGCTGCGCCGTTTGCGCGCCGCGCAGCCGCCGCGCGAGCTGCGGCTCGACGCGATCGCGACGGGGCCCTCGATCGTCGCCTCGCTGTGGGATTCCGGCACGCCCCTGGCCGTGGAAGCGGAGCAGCGGCTCACGTCGCCGTTCCGCTTCACGCAGTCAGGCGGTGGTGGTGAGGTGGAGTTCGCGCTGGCCCGCGCCCTCGCGCAGTCGGCGGGCGGCAACCTGCGGCTGCGGCCGCGCGGCGGTAGCACCGGCGCCGAAGTGGTGGTGACGCTGCCGCGCAGCGTGCTCGGCGCGCATCCGGCGCTCGCCGCGCCGGCGGAAAACCTGCCGCGCATGCGCATCCTCGTCGTGGACGACGATGCCGTGAACCGGCAGGCGATGGAGTTGCTGCTCGAGCGCGAAGGCCATCAGGTGGTGGCGGTGGAAAACGGGCTCGAAGCAATGGAACGCCTGGGCGACCGCGATACCGCCTTCGACGCCGTCGTCACCGATCTGCAGATGCCGCGACTCGGCGGGCGCGCGATGTACGAGCAGCTGGTCAACAGCCGGCCGCTGGTCGCGAAGCGCTTCGTGTTCGTCACCGGGGATCAGGCGCGCGGCGAGACGCGCGCATTCCTGGAAAGCTGCGGACAACCCTCGGTGACTAAACCCTACGACCTGGGCGATTTGATCAACGCGATCGGGACGGTGGCGCGGCGGAAATGATCCGCTGCCGCTCGGCAGACAATACCATGTCGCGATCGATGACATCGCGCACGATCCGCGCCACGAACGAATAACCGCGCGCCTCGGCGGCGAGCCAGCGCTGCCACTCGAGCTCGTCGAGTGCGGCCGTGAGCGCGTCGCCCGTGATTCCCGCCGCCTGCGCCAGCTGGGCGGGTGACACGCGACCCTTCAGCACCGCGGCCACGACGAGCACGCGCTGCGCGCCCGCCGAGAGGCGGTGAAAGTTCACGCGAATGGCCGCGGTGAGCGCGTCGGGCAGATCGCCGGGCAGGGTTTGCTCCAGCGTGCGCAGCGGTTCCGGCCAGGCTCCCGCCACCTGCTGCAAGTCCATGCCGAGCGTCACGGCGTGTAACAGCTCGATCGCCAGCAACGGGATCCCGGCGGAATCGGCGATGAGGCGGCGAGACAGGCGCTCGAGCTGCACGCGATCGTAAGCGGGCAGGGCCCAGCGAGCCAGCCCGTGCAGGTCCTCTCCGGCAAGGGCACTCAGCACGACGACGTCGCCCGATAATTCACGGCCGATGTGCGCCCGGATTTCATCCAGCTCGGCACGCTGCAGCTGCGGCGATGCCGTAAGCACGAATAGCACGGGCGCGCGGGCCACGTCCCGCACGGCCGCCCCCAACGCGAGCAGTGACTCCCGGTCGAGCCAATGAGCGTCGTCGACCACGACCAGCAGCGGCTGTTCGTCGGCCACCGCGATCAGCGCTTCCGACAACGCGCGCGCCGGCGCGGCAGGTGTGGTGCTTCGCAGCTCGGCCAGCACCGCGGGTGAGGCGGCCGCGATGCCGCGGGCGTCGAGCAGGCCACCACGCGCGATGCCCAGCACACCGCTCCACGGATCCGTCTGATCCGCTTCGACCGCCCGCGCGGCGGTCACCACGCCGCCATCGAGGCGCGCACGCCCCGCCAACTCGTCCGCCAGCCGGCTTTTTCCCGTCCCACCGTGGCCTTCGATCAGCACGACACCGCCGAATCCCTGGCGGCAGCGTTCCCACGTGCTGACGAGCCGGTCCAGCTCGGCACTCCGGCCCACCAGTGGCGCGCGACGCGATTCGACGCGCGGCGCTTGCACGCGCAACGTCCGGTCGTCGCGAATGCGGGCCGCCAACGCCTCCGTCTCGGCGTGCGGCTGCTCACCGTCCTGCTTGAGCCGCTCGGCGAATGCGATGAACGTCGCCAGTGCGCGCCCTCGATCGCCCACCAGGGCAAGCGCGCGCAACATCGCCCGGGCCGCGACGTCGGAGGACGGATCGAGCTCCTGGGCGGCCTGCGCCGCCTTCTCCGCCGTCTCCACGTCGCCGCTCGCCAGCGCCTTGACCGACTCGCGCACCAGCACCTCGACCGAGCGGCGCTTCCAGTAGGCGCGCTCCGTCGACATCCAGTCGTCGAACTCCGAGGCGCCGTCGATGCGGAGCCCGTCGAGAAAGGGGCCGACGACCAGGCGCGCCGCGGCCTCGTAGTCGCCGCGCGCGGCCAGCGCTTCCATCTGCTCCACATCCAGCGTCACGCCGTCCGACAAGCGGACGTGCGTGCGCGTCGGCTTCACCGCGCCGGGCGCGAATTTCCGCAGCGTCGCCACCGCATGCGTGAGTGAATGCCGCGCTTTTGCTTCCTCTTTATCCCCCCACAGCAGTCCGACGAGATGATCCCGTGTACGGGTGCGCTTGGGCGAGCGGGCGAGGTACACGAGGAGGGCAAGGTTCTTTTGCCATTGCAGGTCGGTCGGCGTCGTCCCGTCCGCAAGCCGGACGAGTGGCGGGCCCAGCGTCTGACAAAAGATCATGCTCGCGGAGGGCATTGCAGCACGGCGATGCGAGCGGCGGCGCTGTCGGCGCGAGGGCGATACTGTGCGTCGCCGCCGGCCCAGCCGCGCACGACCTCACGGTAGAGATCGCAGGCGCGCCGGTCGTCCGAGCCGTCGAGCAGTCGGGCCAAGCGCCAGCGAGCGAAGCTGCCGAATCCCCAATCCACGTCGGCGACCTGCGGCGGCCCGCTGCGCCGGCCGAAGTCGTTGTTTTGATACCAGCGGAGCTCACGCTCCGCGCCGTCTTTGTCCTGCCGGCGCATGTACCAATCGGCGCGGAACAGATGCAACACCGTGCGGAAGAAGGGATCGACGACTTCGGGATCGCCCAGGCTGTCGGCTTGCAACGGCGTGAGCTCATCTGTCAGCTCCAGCGCAGCCCCTGGCCGGTCCTGGCGCGCCGCTGCATCAGCGGCCAGCAGCGACGTCAGCGGTCGACGACCACGCTCGCCCTCCAGCAGCCGCAGGTAAGCGCTCGAATCGGGCACTCCGCCCCCGCGCCGCGCTAATAGCATCAGCATCCAGGCGGCGCGCCGTCGCGTGGCTGCGGTGCTGACACTCGAGTGCGTGTGCGCGACGAGCCCGCGAGTGATCTCCTCCATCTGCGAGCGCACGTCGCCCTGCGGCGGATCGAGCAGCAACAGCACCCCCGCAAGCTCCGCGGGCAGCACGGTCAGCTCGGGGCGCCCCAGTCCGTGCAGCGCGTGCGCCGCGAGCCGCGCGGAATCGGGCAGGCCGAGTGCCAGGTAGCCCGACAGCTCCGCCACCAATCCAGACTCGACGAGTGCCGGTGCGTCGGTCTGCGCAGCGAAGCGCCGCCCAAAATCGACCGCACCGTCCGGCGCGTCGAACGTCATCAGGTATCTCGGGCCCGCGGCCAAATCGGGGTATTGCCGCGCGCCCGCCCGTGCCAACGCGACGTCGAGTGCGTCCCTGCAGCGCGAGCGCCCCCCGAAGCGACAGACCAGGCCGATGGACAGGAGCGCGCGCACTTCCTGCGCATAGGAATCCGCTGGCGGACCAGACTGTTCGAGATTGCGGAACGCTGCGCGGGCGCTGCTGTCCTGGCCATCGGCGGCGAAGGCCCACGTCAAATGTTCAGCGGCCGGAAGAAAATCGGGCCGGACTTGTGCGACGGCTTGCAGCGCCTGAATGGCGTCGCGTCGAGACCGGCCGATCAGCGGCCCGCGATGGTACGTCTCGTCGGCCAGCATGAACAGCGCCGGAAGAAAGGCGGGTCGCTGGCGGACGACCTCCTTGAGCGTGGCGAGCGATGTGACGAGCGGCTGGCGCGACGCACGGATTACCGCCTGATAGTGCGGCGGGAACGAATCGATGTGGCTCAGATAGCGCGTTGCCCGCGTCTCGTCGAACGGCCGGCCGATCCATTTCTCGACTTCCGCGTGGCGCCAGGCACACAGCCAGCACGTCGTGTCGACGGCCTCAGCGACGGCGTACGCACTGTCCGCCGAGCCCCACCGCGCCTGGGCAAAGTGTCGCTCGGCGACCAGCCACGCCGCCAACCCGCGTGCGCTGCGTGGCAGCGCCCTGGTCGGCAACGCGGGATCGAACGGATTCTCACGGTTCCAGATCTCGCGCACGATGGCATAGGAGAGCGTGTCGGCCAGCGCGTCCAGGCGCCCGCTGTCGGTGTGCGCGACGATCGTCGGATTGGAGCCACCCGACATGCTGACTGCGGCGCGCACGGCGCCGCCCTGCGCACACACCTGACCGCGCACCACCACCGTCGACCGCGACCGAAACCAGGGCGCCTGGGTCGGACCGGAGACGGAAAAGTCGGCGTAGCCTTGCAGGTCACGCACCAGACTGCGGGCGACGCGCGTCCCCGCGTTTGCCGGCGCTCCACACTCCTGGTCGAATGCGGACACCACGAGACGCAGGCCGGCGGCGCGCTGAAACGGCCACGCCTCCATGCTCGCGCGACCGGTGACGGCGGTGCCCACAATCAGGCCGGCGGCTACGAGCCCTACCGCACCCCATTGGTAACGGCGTCGCCGTGTCGCCCAAAACCTTCGCTTGAACGTCGCGACCTCCGGCCAGCGGTCGCGCGCTTTCCAGGCGAGACCACGCCGCAGGACACCGCGCACCAGCCAGGGGACGCCGCGCCACACTCGCGTCTGGGCGCCGCCTCCCTGCGCCTCCAGCCAATGTCGCCCGGTATACGCCTCGTAGAGCACGAGGGCCGCTGCGTAAAGGTCGCTCGCCGGCGTCGCGTCCTCCCCCGCCAGCTGCTCGGGCGTCATGTAAGCTCGAGTGCCCGCCTGCGACCCCGGCTCGGTGAGCGGCTCTTCCTTCTTATCGTGTGTGCCGAGGCGCCTCGCGACGCCGAAGTCGACCAGGACGGCGTTCTCACCGTCCCAGAACACGTTGGCCGGCTTCACATCCCGATGCACGATGCCGTGTGCGTGGGCGTGCTCGAGCGCATCGAGCAGGTCGCGGCCCAGTTTGAGGACTTCCCGCGGCGAGATCGTACTGGTGCGCAGGCGCTTCTCGACCGTCGTGCCGTCCAGGTACTGCATCACGTAGTACGGCAGGCCGTCGGCCTCATCGGCTTCGAAGACCTGCACGATATGGGGGTGGGGGACGCTGGCGAGGGCTTGCGCCTCTCGAACGAAACGGGCGGTCGCGAGCGCGGTGTGCAGCTCCGGCCGAATCACTTTTACGGCGACGAGGCGGTCGAGTCGCGTTTGCCGCGCCAGCACGACGATGCCCATGCCTCCGCTGCCCAGCTCGCGTTCGACCTGGTAACCCTTCGGCGCGAGAGCGGCACGCACCCGCTCGAAGAAGGTGGGCATCGTATGGCCGCTGCAGAACTTCCCGGCCGGGCGGCCGGATGTCAAACGAGGCTAGTTGGGGGCGTGTACCCTGGTGCCGCCGTACTCGCGCTGGCCCCCGATGCCGGGACCCGCCAGTTCCAGCCCACCGCGATCATTGTTGATGCGCGCGATGAACTGGCGGATCGATCCGGGGAACGGATCGGTGCGGCCGTGTTTGCCGAACGGGTCGGTATACCAGATCTCCGGGCCGCCCGGGTTGTCGACGAAGTTCGAGTTGACGTCGACGACACGGTCCGTGCCATCGAACACCGATCGGGGATCGTCGAACTTCACGCCGAGCACCGTGCCGTTGCCGGTGGACGCCGCGCAGGCGCCGCCGCGCGCCTGATTGCCCACCGGCGTGACCTCGTAGCACACATCGATCGGCCGTCCCACGATCCCGGTCAGCGCCGGGTCGTGGAACCGGCTGGGCAGAGACACCTGGAAGTACGGATTGAAGAACGCCAGCGTGTGGCCGTTCTCGGCGCGGATCGCATTCGACGTCTGCCAGCTCTCATGCAGCGTCCCGAAGTTCGAGGACTGTCCCGCCGGCACGAGGATATCCCGGTCCACGCAGGTGCGATCGGGAATGATGCGTTGCCCGCCGCCGTCTGGTGAATTGGGCGGCGTGGCGGGCCCGACCACGACCGTCGTACCGTCACAGCTGCGGACGAACTCGCCGGGCGTGCCGATCGCCGCAAGCATCGTGATGTGCATCTCCGTCCCATCGCTGCAGCGGATGTGATAGACGAGCTCGTGCAGGTTGTTGGTGAACGCGTCCTTCGAGTGCGTGCCCTGATGCAGCTTGGTCAGCACGTCACACCGCACCGCGAACAGCGCGTCGGCCGCGTCGCTGCCGAAATGCATCGGGACGTCATTCTGCCATTCGATCTTGTGACCGAAATGATCTTCGTGGCGCGTCGTCAGCGGGTCGTACACATCGAGCTGCTCGTTGGCGTACCCGAATGGGATCGCGCCCACCTCGCGGTACAGCGCCGAGCCCCTGGGGTCGCGGCCGTGGTCATGCCCGAAGGAGCAGCCGCTGACAGGATCGATCGGCGGGTGCCACGTCGGATAGCGTTTGTGATCGGGGCCGACGACGGAGTACGCATCGTGTTGCGCCGCGGTACAATCGTCGTTCGCCCCGGGCGCCCAGAGGCCGAAGGACGCGGCGTTGCCGGTGGCGGCACCATAATCGGGGGCCACCGGACCGTCCTGGCATGCCAGGAGGATGATAATGAATAGCAGCGCACAGAGTCGTTTCATGCTCGGCAGTACCAATGATCGATGTTCAATGATCATTGATCATTGTTCATCGATCATTCGTGACCGTCGTCACTCCCAAATGGGCCAGCGCGATTGAGTTATAGTGGCGATATGCGAAGCGCTGCGAAGATTCTGCTCGGCCTCTTGGTGCTGGGCGCGGGCGGTGCGTCCGCCCAACGTCGCTCGTCCCCTGGCATTTGGTACAGCGTGGGCGTGGCGCCGGGCTGGGCACGCGTCACGTGCCAGATCTGCGCCGGCAATCGCCGGACCGGACTCTCAGCGTTCATCGGCGTCGGCGGTAGCACGAGTCGGGCGCTGCGCATCGGCGGTGAGCTGGCGGCATGGCGCCAACGCGAGGGGAACGTCACACAGACATTGATGTCGATCGGCGCGGCGGCGTACTGGTATCCCGATCTTGGGCGGAAGTTTTATCTCCGCGGCGGCGCGGCCCTCGTGATGCATCGCGCGAGCGACGGCACCGACGTCGTCACGTCATCGGGGATCGGGCCGCAGATGGGTGCCGGCTATGAATACCGCGTGGGCCGCGCCTGGTTGCTCGCGCCGTTTGTGCACTACTCCGTCGGCGTGTTTGGCGGCGATGTGAAATTCAACGGCGGCCAGGCGGCGGGGAGCGCGACCGTGAGCTTCCTTCAGGTCGGCGTCACCTTAACACGCCGTTAGTGTAACGGAATGTCCAATCATCAACGATCAATGATCATTGGTCACTGGACATTGATCATTGATCATTCCGCGGGATGGGCCGACTCGGAATCGAACCGAGAACCTATGGAATAGGCCTGAGGGTAGGTGGCACAGGCACTTTCACGATCCAGTTTGAGTCTCGTTATCCACCGAGATCGTAGTGCGTAATGAGGGGGTACTCCGTTGAGTTGCCGCGCTTGTGCTTCACGAGGTCACGAAACACTTCCAGCTTCGGCTTCTTCAGAGTGCCCTTCTCAAACAGGGCGACTGCTGTCCCGCTCAAGCGATAACCCCCGCACTTAGGGCAGATGAACAGGGTGTCGTCGTCCCGGTGGTAGCCGCCTTCAGACGCAGTACCACACACCGGACACAGTATTTCTGTTTTCATAAGAACGTGTCCTTCCCGAGGATTCGACGCCAGAAAACTGACGAAGATTTTCGTGGGGGTCATCGCTATCTGGCCCCCGCGCGTTTCCCCCGTGTTCCCCCTCCCCCCGGCGGAGTTCCATCCCTCCCTCCCGCCCCGCCACGGTCCCCTCCCCCCCCCC
>Ga0137415_10000763_pt1 | contig 31382 bp, 13 predicted proteins | sample CZODoug3_1_1_16f_FD_183082 | JGI IMG/M metagenome (GOLD analysis project Ga0137415, IMG submission 183082) | Vadose zone soil fungal communities from Angelo Coast Range Reserve, California, USA - CZODoug3_1_1_16fungal (Hybrid Assembly) | ecosystem: Environmental > Terrestrial > Soil > Vadose...
ACTGTGCTCGACGCGTCGTCTTGCCGTATTTTTCAAACCCTGCCAGCGTCTGCTGCGTCATTCGGATGCTCCAGGCCCTGTTAGGTCCTATCATGCCCGATTTAGTCTGGGTTTTTCAGAGTCGCCCTAAGGACTTTTCACCTAGGTCCAGCAGAATCGATCTAGAACCGCGCGAATGTAGGCAGATCAGCGACCTTCACGCTGTAGGTCACGTGGAATTCATTATCCGAGGTGATTGGTCGTCCGAGCACAACGTTGTCGACATATCGAACGTTTCGGGGAACTTGAAGTCGTTTAGACCGGATAGGGTATGGGTGCGTATCGAGCCAGAGAGGCCAAGTCAGCTTTCCCCTGCGGAACAGGAGCAATTCAACGAGGCCCGCGGAAAGGCGCTGCAGCGTGAGTCCGTTGGCACACGCGAAATTGGTGGCCTCACGTGCTTCGTTTCGAATTATGCGGGAGTGAAGCATTTTTGTTCGGGTCACCGAAGCCCGACGGATCTAGACACCACGACGGTTACACTCAAATTTGACGCATCTACATCCTTTGTATTGATTCAGGCTGACTACCCATCACTACGCTATGGATGTGTCCACATTTACTGGCAGGCATGGACTTCGGACGCTTCGCATTGGCGCGACATTGAAGAGGCAATTTGGAATCATGTTGCTGATTGGAACCTGCTGAACACCGTTCGAGGTTCCCAGCGGAAAACTGATAGACCCGATTGGTTTGCGAGATTGGACGCAGGCGATCGGACGGTGGCCAAAATGGCGGCCGTTCATAGTGAGATTTAGGAAATGAATGCAACGATCGACGTCCGTGTGCGCGAACGAGTATCAGGTGCGCACCCACATAGAAAACAAGTATTCGGACTGTTGCTCTGCGTCTGTTGCGCTGTGCTCGCCCTTTCTGCCTGCCGGGTTAAGAACGTCGGACCGGGAGACTCCGATTATCCCGAGAAAAACAGCCATCCTGCTCGGGTCATACATCTGAAAGGTGAATTGCCTGAATCAATGCCACTTCGTATCGACGTGTCCTATCAGGCCGAACTGGGAGGACTCGGAGATACGAGCGATTGTTCGTTTTATCCGAGCGAGCGCGGGCCATCCCCATTCTCAATCGAGGAGCCCGTCAAGATCACGCGATTGAACGACTCATATGTGGCCGACATTTTTCCTGACAAGTTCAGCCCAGGCCGATGTGGGTGGACTTTGAGTGGCATCTTGTACTGGGTCGAGGCATCGGTTACGAACGGATCACAGAGACAAGATGCAGATGCCTACGTAACTGCTGACAAGCGGCAGATGATTGACCCACAAGCGCTTTATGGAAACCTTCAGCGAGACATTTGGTGCGTAAAAGGCAGGAGCGGTGGCGACGCTAGCCGAACTTACGTGTGTATTCCGGACCTTATGAACACTTCAGGAAAAAACCGATCGGAAATCCAGACACAACCCCTGCGTGATTCTGCGCGGAAGACACTTCAGATCACATCCGACACGAAATCGATCACGATTAATATCCACGCGCGCGATTCGTACCTCCCGAACTTCAGCAAAGATGGGGAGCCGAAATGAGCCTGCGCGTGAGTTCCTTTGAGACTCTTAGGCCGCATCGTTGTCGCCTAGGAGACGGAAGAATTACGATCCGACCGTCACCGGGGGTCGGGGGGTATCGCATCGCCCGTCCCAGGGGCCGTGGGCGGGAATCCGCAGCTGGTGGCTCACTGATGGACGCCACGAGCGGAAGCTCCCTTCAATCGGCGAACAGCGCGCGATGCCTATCGTCAGTGTGTTGTTTCCTTCCCCTGTTGATGATTGCCTGTGCTATCGCAGCGTGCGATGCCTCCCATTCGAACGATCCGCGACTCGAAGCAGGCTGGGTGACCAATTGTGCGGGCCCGGCATTCAGTAAATTCGGGGGTTCGAGCCCTGGGCCGGATCGACCGGTCTTCAGAGTCACCGACAAACTTGTATTGGCTGTGCCCAAGGAGTTTCGTCCGGTATCCGGCAGGATAGACAGAGAGCCAAGCAAATGCGCGCAGATCAGTGACCTGCCACGCAATGTGCTCCTGGAGTTTATACTCCAAGGCGACTGGTCCGCCGGATCCAGCCTCGCGGATATCCCAACCGTTTCAGGGAACTTGAAGATGTTTCGGCCTGATAGGGTTTGGGTCCGCATCGAAAAGGATATTCGCCCGAGGATATCGCCCGAGGAGGAGCGGGAATTCGACGAGATCGATGCTGCTTACGCCCGGGACACCTATATCGGGCAGCGTGACATAGCTGGTCTCACATGCCCCATCTCAAAGCATGTAGGTGAGCTTTCTCACTGTAGCGGCAAACGCAATCCGTCCGACCTCGACGTCGTCAAGCTTAGATACAACGACCATTCCGCGAGTTCCTTCATCTTGATTCAATCAGACTACGTTTCCTCACGCTTTGGGGGAATTCTTGTCTACTGGCAAGCATGGACCTCAGACGTTTCGCATTGGCGCGATATTGAAGACGCAATTTGGAAGCATGTCGCTGAGTGGAACCTTTTAAGCACCGGTCGCGCACAGTGGCGTCAAACCGACACACCCGATTGGCTGTCTCAATTGGAGGAAGGCGATCCAACCGAGGTCCAAAGTGCAGCCGCGGCCAGAGAGATTTGTCCCCGCCCGTCGGTTGCTAACCAATGTTAAATAAAACTGTCACGGCCATGCGTTCGCTCCAGTGGCACGTTTTTTCCCTCGTCATGGTCGCCTACGCAGCTACTGGATGTGGCGACCGGCAGTCGCCCGATGCGAAATTGGAATGGGGCTGGATCACGAATTGTGCGGGACCGGAGTTCAGCAAATTTGGAGGATCGAGTCTTGGGCCAGACCGACCGGTTTTCAAACTTACCGATCAACTCGTACTGGCCGTGCCTAAGGCCTTTGCACCTTCGTCCAGCAGAATCGATCGAGAGCCGAAAGAATGCCGACGAATCAGCGATCTTCACGCTGTAGGTCACGTGGAATTCACAATCCAAGGCGATTGGTCGTCCGGGCACACCCTTGCTGACGTGCCGAATATTTCGGGGAACTTGAAGCCGTTTCGACCGGATAGGGTATGGGTGCGCATCGAGCCAGAGAGGCCAAGTCAGCTCTCCGCCGAGGAACAGAAGCAGATTGACGAGGCTCGCGAGGAGGCGCTGAAGCGTGAGTCCGTTGGCACACGCGAAATTGGTGGTCTTACGTGTTTCGTTTCGAAATTCGCGGGAGTGAAGCCATTCTGTTCGGGTCACCGAAGTCCGACCGATTTAGACATGACGACAGTTACGCTCAAATTCGACGCATCCACACCCTTTGTCTTGATTCAGGCTGACTACCCATCGTTGCAGTACGGACGTGTCCACGTGTACTGGCAGGCATGGACCGCCGATGCGTCAAACTGGCGGGAGATCGAGACGGCAATCTGGGGTCACGTCGCTGATTGGAATCTCTTGAACACATTGCAAACTCACACACGGCCGCGCTGAGTTAGGTGTATCAAAATGACTGATTTTAGGGATTCGCAACCCATAACGCTTAGCAAGTCGCAGTTTGACGAGATAACGCGACTCGGTGAACTGGCTCTGTCCCAAATAACAGCGGCGGTTCCTGCCCACCAAGCTCCAGTTGGGGTCTGGGCCGACATGTATAGTTATATCAACGAGCAATTCTCCGGGAACCAGGCAGTTCCCGGCGCGCAAAAGTACTGGTTTTCGCAGGCGCCGTTTATAACAGGCGATAAAGAATCAGTCCCCTCGGGGTATTTCGTACGTGATGTGACGGCGATTGGGTTCAACGCAGCGGGTCCCTCAGACCCTGCTGTGCAGGCTGTATCCAATGCTATCGGAACGGCTATCTTCACAGCCATTCTTAACACCGGTAAGCTGCCTGCTTTTTGGCAGCAATTAAATGCGGATATCTATTCCGCTCTGCGTGGTTCTCCTGGTGATCCCTATCCGTATCCAACATTGCCGATTGCAGGTTGGGGCGGGACATTCTATTACTGGAATGCACCTTTTGATCCAAATGTTGATCCTAATGGGCCACCAGAGGTAGCTCCTCCTCAAGATCCTATAAGTAATTATGTACTTAGTAACTCGACAGCTAACCAGACATTCGTAACGAATTACTCCCAAGCTATTGCTGACACCGCTGCGCACTTCGAGACGACTTTTCCGGATCCGAAACAGACGATTTACTCCATACCCAGCATACTGACGGGCGTTCTGAATCTGTGGAACTCAGGTTTGGGCGGGAGACTCGATCTGGTTGAGCTCATGGCGCAATCGGTTTTGGACTATGCGGCTAAGGGTCTTCCCGCGGCTGCATTGGAAAGTGCGCTTGTTGGTCTTGGGCAGTCTCAGCTGGGTCTGTTCGTGGGTACGGGCTCAACGAATATAGTCGCAGGTGGTGGCTCCGATGTGCTCGTGGGCGGGCAAGGCATTGGCAGTGCCGGAAACGATACCCTCACAGGGGGCGGCGGAGACGACACATTTCTAATCAATCTTCCGGCTAGCGGTTCTGTCACCGAAACGATCAATGACGGAACCGGGCTCGGCCAAATTGTCGTCGCAAATGATGGTCAATTCACCAATCTGGGTGGAACTGCGGCCGACCCGCTGCAGGCGGTGGCTGGACAGCAGAACACGTGGCAGGACGGTGGGGGTACTCAGTACGTTTTTGGAGCGACTAACGACCAACTCGTCATCAGCGGAGGGTATCTGGGTTCAGGCAATGAAGTTGTCGTAGACAATTTCGGGCTGAACCTGGCGAGTGGCGCCAATGCGCTCAGTGGAGAGTCCGGGGGCTTTGTCGGAATTTATCTCCCGGAGCAGATCAACATTACCGCCGGCGCGACTGTCGGTAGCGGCTCATCGGCGACATTTCCGGCGGGATCGGAGCAGTCCTATACGCTGTCGGTCAGTGCGCCCAGCGCATCTTCGAGAACTATCTCGATCACTTTGCTGGGAGCGGGCGCTTCCGATTTCGCCGTTGATGTGGGGGGCGTGGTCAGTCCAATCGCCTCAGATGGAACTTTCACAGTGCCGTTGGTAGCGGGACAGACCAATGTATCTTTCTCACTGTTGAATTCTAACGGCAGTGGGACGGCCGGCACGCTCTCGGCCGGTGGTACATTTACGCTCAGGGCGTCGATGCTCGACCCGAACAACATCAGCGGTGCGCCACTCGTATCACCCGCGCTCAGTATTTTGTACGGACCTGGATCATCCGATTCGGCAAGCGCCCCCAATCCGACGAGCAGCATTTCGGGAACAGTCGTCGGCGGAACTACGGTGTATCAGGGTGATGGTGGCGATGATCTCATCGTCGCTGGCCCTGGGCCGAACAGTATTCAAGCAGCAAATAGCGTAAACGACAGCATCGTGGGTGGAACGGGCTCCAATACGATAACCGGGGGTTCGGGACACGATATCGTTACTTTGAACGGCTCTGTGGATGTTGTTTCGCTGGGCGGGGGGTTCAATACTCTGACGGGAGGAACCGGCCATGACACCATCCAGGGTGGTGCTGGTGATGACATCATCACCGGCCATGGCGGTACGGACGTTGTCATTCTGGGCGGCGGTAACAACGAGGTCTACGCCGGTACGCGAACTGATCTTCCCATGGCAATTGCCAACGCCGCTTCGGCGAGCGCATCAGGTCTGCAGGGTGATCTGATAACGGTCGGCGATGGCAACAATACGATAGTGGGCGGCAACGGAAATGACCTCGTCATGGCGGGTGCGGGAAACGATGTCGTCGTCCTTGGGCCTGGAGACGACACATTCTGGGGTGGTTGGGAGGTCACTTCAGAAAGCGGCACATGGAGTACATCGGGTGGAACCGCCGGGCAATTGATCGTCGATAACGTCTTTGATTACGTCGAGAACTATACAAATCCCTTTTCACAGCCTTACAACGCGCACATTGCTACAACCGGAACCGGGACACTACCCGGTGGCATCGGCAACGACACCATTTTTGGAGGTAGCGGGCACAACGACATCAGCCTCGGCAACGGGAACAATTTTGTTCAGCTGGGTTCCGGAGTCAGTGATGTTTATGGCGGCATGGGTAACGACACCATCATCGCCGGTTCGGGTGCGGTCACAATTTCAGGCGGTGGAGGTACCGAATACATTCGGGGTGGCTCTGGATCGGCTTCAATCAACGGTGGAGACGGGGACAACACGATCATTGGCGGATCCGGCAACGCCACGATCTGGAGTGCTGTCGGACCGACATCCGTGTATGCAGGTGCCTCCCTCGAGCACAATTACGTCAACGGCGGATCTGGAAATGACGTCATTAACGGTTCCGCAGGTCACGATACGCTGATTGGCGGTAGCGGAAACACCACGATCTATGGGGGCCCCGGAAGCGAGTACATCTCGGGGGGCTCCGGGAACGACTTTCTCATTGGTGGCAGCGGCAGTGATACCGTCATGGCTGGCGGCGCGGGTAAGGATACGTTGATCGGAGACGGCACGTCCTCCTCGACGACCTTTTTATATGGGGGAGATGGACAGGACTCAATAATCGGCGGCAGCGGAACGAACGTCATCTACGCAGGCGACGGAGGTACTGCCAATCACTTCACGAGTGTTTTTGCGAGCCAATCGGATCCTCTGGCCAACACTACGATTTATGGCGGCGCTGGCGTCGACCTTTTGGAGGGTGGTGCTGGTAACAGTGTGATCTATGGCGGCGACGGCGGTACTAGCGACGCACCGTCAACGCTGATTGCGTTCAGCGGAAACACGACGATATACGGGGGACTTGGTACCGACATCATCCAGGGCGGCTCCGGTGACGATGTGATGTACGCAGGGGTCGGCTCAACGTCTTCGGCGCCGAGTACGCTCATCGGCGGTACCGGAAGCGCGACGATGTATGGCGGCGCAGGTGCGAGCCTGCTCGAGGACACGCAGTCCGGGAGCGATCTCATCGTTGCCGGCACATTAGACGACACGCTCGTAGGAATGGGCTCCGATACCCTCGTTGCAGGGGTCGGGAATGACTTGCTTCAGGCCCAAAGCGGGTCGGTCACCTTCGACCTCTCGGCCGGATTCGGTGAGGACACCATTCACACCTTGGGTGGGGTCGAGAACATCGATTTTGGAGCCGGCATGTCTGCTGGCGATTGGATCGGTGGGTTGAGCCGAGATACCGACGGTGACGCCTATCTGGTGTTATCCGGCGACGCTGGCTCGGTGTCGATTCAGGGCGGATTGACGGGTTCCTTGGGTGCCGTGGATTTCGCAGACACCGGCGCAGTGTCTGGCGACACGCTGTTGACAGATGCGTTCGGCGGCAACCAGGTCTTTGCCAATGGAAGCAGCGCCCTTTATCTCGATGTGACCGGCGCGGACTCAGTCAGGGCGGGTCCGTTCAATGACACCATATCATCATGGGGCGTCGACACGACGCTGGTGGGGGGCAATAACTTTTCGGGTGATCTGATCTATTCCGCCGGAGGCTCGGCGAGCATCCTGAGTGGCTCCGGTCGAGATTCCATATTTGCCGCGGGAGCCAGTGCCTCCGTGGTGGGTGGAAGCCTGGGCGACAATATTACCGTGGCAGGAGCGAATTCACTCGTCACGAGTACGTCTGGCGCGGACACGATTACTGCCTCCGGAAACAACGACACCATCGTTGCTGCCGCAGGCAGCTCAACGTTCGTAGTCAACAACTCATCTGACGCCATTCAAGTGGCGGCGAGCGGTGGCTCGGATAATGTCGAGTCATCCGTTAGCTATGCTGCACCGACCAACGTAAATGTCCTGACTCTGACCGGTACTGCGAATATCACCGGAACCGGTAATGCTGGCTCGGACACATTGACGGCGGGAGCGGGAAACGACACGTTGATCGCCGGCAGCGGGGTGGACATTTTGATTGGTGGAACGGGAAATACCACCTTCGTTGTCAACAACGCATCCGACGTGGTGCAGGATAGCTCGATTACAACCGGCAATATTATCCAATCGTCAGTGAGCTATGCGCTACCGACCAACGTGAACTCATTGGTGCTTACGGGCAGCGCCAATCTGACCGGAACCGGCAATTCTGGGAACGACACGCTGGTCTCAAATTCGGGAGTGGATACGCTGATCGGCGGCAGCGGTAACGACACCTTTGTCATCAGCAGCGCAGCCGATGTCGTGCAGGACAGTTCCACGACGGCCAACAACGCGATTCAGTCCTCGGTGAGTTACGCGCTGCCAACTCACGTCAACACGCTGGTTTTGACGGGCAGCGGAAACCTGATTGGTACGGCCAATTCCGGCAACGACACACTGGTATCCAACAGTGGGATCGACACGCTGATTGGCGGCAGTGGTAATGACACCTTTGTGGTCGGTAATGCTGCAGATGTCGTGCAGGACAGCACCGCGACGGCCAGCAACGCGATTCAGTCCTCGGTTAGCTATTCACTCCCGACGAACGTAAATACTTTGACGCTGACGGGTACCGGAAATATCGTGGCTACTGGTAACGGTGGAAGCGACGTTCTGAAAGCGAACTCGGGCGCTGATACCTTGGTTGCCGGCATTGGCGTCGCGACGCTGATCGGTGGAGCAGGGAACGATACGTTCGTGGTTAACAGTACGGCTGATGTCGTACAGGACAGCGTGATCTCGGCGAGCAACACGATTCAATCATCCGTTAGCTACACGCTGCCCACGAATGTGAACACCCTGATGCTAACGGGCGCGGGTAATCTGGTCGGCACCGCCAATGCGGGTAACGACACGCTCGTATCGAATTCCGGGACCGACACCCTCGTGGGAGGAACGGGAAACGACACCTTCGTCGTGAACAATTCGGCGGATGTGGTACAGGACAGCTCCACAACCGCGAGCAACACCGCGCAAGCGTCGGTGAGCTATGCCCTGACAGCAAACGTCAATACCCTCGTTCTCGCCGGCAGCGCCAACCTCTCTGGGACGGCTAATTCAGCGAACGATACCCTCGTTTCTAATTCCGGCATTGATACGCTCGTCGGTGGAGGAGGAAACGATACCTTTATCGTGAACAACGCGGCGGATGTGGTGCAGGACAGTTCGGCGGGCACGTTAAATACCATCATGGCGTCCGTGAGCTACACGCTGCCGACCAACGTAAACAGTCTCGTCTTGACCGGCAGTAGCAATCTGACGGGAACGGCCAATAGTGGTAACGACGTAATCACCGGGAACGCTGGTAATGACATTCTGATCGGAGGGGCAGGAGTCGATACGCTCATTGCGGGAAGTGGACCTACCACATTGAGTGGCGGGACTGGCGCAGATGATTTCGTCATCAACAGCGCGTCTGATGTGATCCAGAACATAGCGGCTTCTGGAATTGACTCGTTGACTTCGTCAATCAGCTATACACTCCCGACGAACATCAATACGCTGGTACTTTCGGGAGCGGGAAATCTCACCGCCACGGGCAACTCCGTCGCAGATCTGATTGTCGGCAATGCAGGTAACGACACACTGGTCGCAGGCAGCGGGCTGGACACTCTCAGGGGCGGATCCGGAAACGATATTTTTGTCGTAAACAACGTCGGGGACGTCGTTCAGAACGGCAACCCCGGCTCGAGCGATACTATTCAGTCATCCGTCGATTACACGCTTCCTGACAATGTCAATACTCTCACTCTCACGGGCAGTGGCAATATTTCGGGTCGCGGAAACAGTGGCGCCGATTCGATCGTCGGTAATGCGGGAAATGACACACTGACCGCGGGATCTGGCAACGACACACTGGTGGCGGGCAGCGGGATTGACACACTGGTAGGTGGTTCTGGGAACGACACCTTCGTTGTCAATAACGTAGCGGACGTCGTTAACGATGGCGTCGCCGGCCATCAGAACTCTTTGCTCTCGTCGGTCAGCTTCACACTTCCGACGAACGTCAATGCGCTGACTCTCACGGGCGCGGGAAACCTCATAGGCACTGCCGCGTCTGGGAACAATGTGATTACCGGCAACTCCGGCAGCGACACGTTAGTCGCGGGGTCCGGAAATGACACGCTCATCTCAGGAAGTGGTGTGCAAACTTTGGTCGCTGGAAGCGGAAGCGATCTATTTGTTGTTAACAACGCGAGCGACTTGGTGACTAGTGTACCTGCTGGTAGTGGCGATGCCGTCTGGTCTTCGGTCAGCTACGTCCTACCTGCGAACGTCAATTCACTTCGTTTGGTTGGAAGCGGGATAACGGGCACCGGGAATGCGGGGGCGGACACGCTGACGGCGGCAGCCGGGAACGACACGCTGATTGCGGGCAGTGGAGTAGACACGCTGGTCGGTGGCACGGGGAACACCACGTTCGTGGTGAACAACGTCTCGGATGTGGTGCAGGACAGTTCCAACACGGCGAACAATACCATCCAGTCCTCGGTGAGCTACGTGCTTCCGGCAAACGTAAACACACTGGTATTGTCGGGCACCTCGAACCTATCCGGTACGGCGAACTCCGGGAATGACACCCTGGTCTCCAACTCGGGCGTGGACACCTTGACCGGCGGGACTGGAAACGACACCTTTGTCATTGGCAACACCGCGGACGTAGTCCAGGACAGCTCGACGACGGCGGCCAATACCGCTCAGTCCTCAGTAAGTTACACGCTTGCAAATCACGTAAACACCCTGATTCTTACCGGCACCTCGAATCTCTCAGGAACCGCGAATTCCGCCAACGACACACTGATTTCGAATACCGGTGTGGACACGCTGATCGGCGGGGCAGGCAACGATACCTTCGTGGTGAACAATGCGCTGGACGTCATTCAGGACAGTTCGACGACGGCGAGCAATGCGATTCAATCATCGGTTAGCTATACGCTGCCGACGAATGTAAATGCATTGACCCTTACTGGGACTGCTTCGCTGACGGCGACGGGAAACAGCGCAAGTGACGTGCTGACCGCGAACTCGGGGGCGGACACGCTGATCGCGGGAAGTGGGGTGGCCACGCTGATCGGCGGCGCGGGCAATGATACGTTCGTGGTGAACAACGTCTCCGACGTGGTGCAGGACAGCTCGACGAGCTCGAGCAATTCGATCGAGTCCTCGGTGAGCTATGTATTGCCAACGAATGTGAACACGCTGTTGCTCACCGGATCGAGCAATTTGACCGCAACCGCCAACTCGGGGAACGACACGCTGGTTTCCAATGCCGGAATAGATACTCTCATCGGCGGCTCGGGAGACGATGTTTTTATCGTCAATAATTCAGCGGATGTACTCCAGAACGTCAATAGTAATGACACGATTATCTCGTCCGTAAGCTACACAGCGCCGGGGGCCGCGGCCGAGCTGATATTGACAGGCAGCAGCGACATCTCCGCTACCGGTGGGTCTGGCGCGACCACGCTCATTGCCGGCGCCGGGGCTGATACGCTCATTGCGGGGTCAGGGACCGCCACGATGGTTGGGGGTACCGGGAATGACACCTTTGTCGTCAACAGCTCTTCTGACGTGGTGGAGGACGACTCGTTCACCACGGCGAATTCCGTTCAGTCATCGGCTTCATATACGTTACCGGTAAATGTTGACTCCCTGACGCTGACCGGAACTACGAATCTCACCGCCACTGGCAACACTGACGTCTCGAATGTCTTGACCGCCAACTCAGGCAACGACTTGCTTGTGGCGATGGCCTTGGAAAATACGCTGATCGGGGGAAGTGGTTCTGACACCATCGATGCGGGCCCGGGGTCGAATGTAATCACTGCGGGAATTGGGGGTACGACGTCTCTGCCGACACGAGTGTTCGGAAATGCCAGCGGTACCAGCACCGCAACAGAGTCCACGATCAGTGGGGGATCTGGAGTCGACTGGCTGTACGGTGGGCCTGGATCTGATCTGATCAATACCGGAACAGGGTCGAGCACCGTTTACGCGGGCAGCGGTTTCGACACCCTGTACGGCACGAACGGAACAAACGTCCTCCACGGCGGTAGTGGATCGAGCGTCATCCACGGGGGCAACGGAACTTCGTCAATCTTCGCAGGAAGCGGCACGAATCTGATCTACGCAGGTAATGGCGGTACTGCGTCCGTGCCCACGGTGGTTCAGTACGACAGCGGAGCCACCACTTCGAGCCAATCCACCATTTACGGCGGTACCGGCACCGATCGGCTATTTGGTGGCCCCGGAACCGACCTGATCTACGGCGGCTCTGGTATTGATTCTCTTTTCGCTGGAACTGGCTTCGATTCCCTGTACGGCGGCGGCGCTGGTGCTGTTCTCACCGACAACCAAAGCGGCCACTCGTTGCTGGTGGCGGGTGCCGGTGCCGAGACAGTATCGGGCATCGGCGCTGATACGCTCACCGCAGGCACCGGAGCGGACTGGCTTTTCAGCGGGGGCAGTAGCCCGGCTCCCGTCTTCCAGATCAATTCCGGCTTCGGGCAGGACACGCTGGGGAACAACGGCTCGAAGAACGATACCCTGAGTTTCGGGGCCGGACTCCTTGCCGGTTCGTTCACCGCCAATGCCTCTCTCGTAGGGCACGCCGGTACGTTGAGCGATGTCGCCCTGATCTTGAATTCGGGCACGGGGTCGCTGCAGATAGCAGGCGGGCTCGTACCAGGCACCCTCAATGCTGTGAGTCTGAGCGGCTCCGGGTCTGAGAGCCTGGCGCAGTTCATGAACAGCCTCCCGGCCGTCTCTCTGGCCGTGACCGACAACAACAACCTGAAGGAGCTCGTGAGCAGCGGCAACGGAAAAACCGTTGCAAACAACAACAGCGACGATGACATTTTTGCGTTCGGAAATTCCGATGTACTTACGGATGCGACACCCATAGTTGCGGCTATTTACGCATACGGTGATAACGACACGATAAATGGCCGTGTAGTGTGGGCGGGCGGCAGCCACGATGCGATCTCGCTTACGGGAGCATTCGGTGCGACGCTAGCGGGCGGCAACGACACGGTGGTTGCCGGTAACGGTAACGAGACTTTCGTGATCCAGCAGGCCTCCGATGTGATCCAGGTCAATGCAGGATCTGGAAGTGACTCCATTGATTCATTCGTCAGCTACAGCCTCCCGACGAACGTCCAGGCACTGACTCTGGACAGCGCCGTAGGCGGCCTTTCAGCGACAAGTAATGCTCAGGGTGGCGTTCTGACCGCGGCTGCGAACTCTGACACGCTGACGGGAGGCATCGGCCACGACACGCTCATTGCGCTCGGAAGCGCTGATGCACTGATTGGTGGAAGCGGAGTGGAAACCTATGTCGTCCATTCGGCCAGCGACACGATTCAGTTCGGAACGGGGGCGGCGAGCCTCACCGCAGTACAGGCCTATTTCAACTATAGTTTGACGGGGGCTGCAAACACGCTGAGCATCAGCGGCAGCTCCGCACAGGGCACGGCCAATAGCGCAGACGATGTCCTGACAGCAACGTCGTCCTTCGACACGCTGGTGGCGGGCTCTGGCAATGACACGCTGGTTGATTCCGGAACGACGGCTGTCAATATGGTCGGCGGGACCGGCAACGATACCTTTGTGGTCAATCAGTCAGGCGATGTCATCACAAATGCCTCTGCCACTTCGAGCAATGTGGTGCGCTCGTCGGTCAATTACACACTGCCGACCAACATCGATACATTGGTGCTCACCGGTACGGGGAATCTGAGCGGAACTGCGAATGCCGCCAACGATTCGATGACCGCCAATGCGGGTCGAGACACGCTCACAGCGGGATCCGGTAACGACACTCTGGTAGCCGGTGCCGGCCCGGATACTTTTGTTTTCAATTCGGGATTCGGCCACGATCAGGTTCTGAATGCGCAAAACGGCGATGTCATTCAGTTCGGCCCGGGGATCACTCAGAGCAGCCTGACGTTTACGGCGCTGGCAGGCGCTGCAGGTACAGCCCCCTCCCTGGTCATCTCGGGCGGTGGAGGGGCAATCACCGTTCAAGGCGGAGCCGTCCCGGGAGTGATCAGCGCCGTTAACTTTTCTGGCGGCACCACAGCGACGGTGGGACAACTGCTCGCACCGAGCGGTCGAAGCACCGTGGTGGGCGCGAGTGGAAACCTCATCCTGAGCTCCGGCAATGGCGATTCGATTACCGGTGGATCGGGACAAGACACGATTGCGACGTGGGGGAATACGGACACTCTAACGGCCGGAGCCGGTGGAACGGTCATCTACGCCGGTGGAACCGGAGATAAGGTCACGGGGGGCTCTGCCAACGACACGCTCGTTGCCTCTGGGGCCTCGAACACTTTGATCGGCGGGGCCGGGAACGAAGTCTTTGTAGTCAGCGACCCGAGCACTGCCATACAGGTGAGTGCAGGCGTTGGACACGATACGGTTTTATCGTCGGTCAGCTACACGGTTCCGACCAACGTCTCAGTGCTGACGCTCACGGGCTCCGCCAACCTGCAAGCGACCGGAAATGCCGGAAACGATACGATTACCGCCAATTCGGGCAACGATACGCTGGCGGCCGGTTCAGGCATCGACACTTTGATTGGCGGTACCGGTATCGACACGTTCGCTGTCAATAATACGAACGATGTCGTGATAAATACGGGCGGCTCTGCGCTCGATACGATTCAGTCCACGGCGAGCTTTACGCTGCCGGCCAATGTCTTCAATCTGACTCTCAGCGGCAACACCAATCTGACGGGCACCGGTAATTCCGGTAACGACTCCATCGTTGCCACCACCAACAATGATTCCCTGATCGCCATCAGCGGGAACAACACGCTGGTGGCGGATGCGAACTTCGACACCCTGGTGGGTGGTTCCGGGGCTGACGTCCTCAATTCCCTCATCGGTAACGCGGCGCTGGTCTCAGGAACGGGCATAGATACCCTGTTTGCCGCCAACCTCGACAAAATCTACATCAATAACTCGGCGGATGTACTTCCATCGCTCGGTCAGAACGACGTTCTTAATACGTCTGTCAACTACACTCTTCCGGCGACCACGCTCGTCACAGCCTTCCAGCCGATCAGCTGGAATTTGACAGGATCGGCGAATCTGATGGAGACCGACCTCAATCCGCAGTCGGCACTGACCATGGTCGGCAATGCAGGCAACGACACCATGGTCAGCAATGGGCCTTCGAACACGTTCATTTCCGGCACTGGAATCGACACTTTTATTGGCGGCGCGTCGACGAACACATTCAACATTAACAATTCTCTGGATGTAATCAGCGCGCCCGCCGGCTCTGTGGATACCTTGTATTCGTCCGTTAACTACACTCTCCCGGCTCACGTCGACACTTTGGAGCTGTTCAGCCCCGGAATTACTGGAACCGGCAATTCCGAGAATGACACGCTCACGGCGAATACGACGGGCGTGGTGTTGATCGCCGGAAGCGGCAACGACTCCATCATCTCCGACGGAAGCAGCACCCTGGTGGCGGGATCAGGCAACGACACGATGGCGCCGCAGAACGACAGTGACGTCCTGGTATTCAATACGGGATTCGGAAACGTCCAAGTCCGGCCGGCGCAGTTCCCGATCAACGGTCCCACCGTTGACTTTGGCACAGGGGTCACGCCGGCAAGTCTGACGGCGCGGGCGGTTTTGGATGCTTCCGGGCACGCGGCGCTTGCGATCGCCGGGGCGTCGGGCACCGTCACACTGAACGGCGCCTTGTCTGGGAGTCCCTATCTGTTCCAATTCGGCAGCGGTTCGCAACTGACGCTGGGACAGTTTCTGTCTCAGATCAACGTGACCAGTTCGACGGTCACCGGCGGCACGGGAAATATCATCATAATCGGAACCGCCTCGACATCCATCACGGGCGGGTCGGGGTCCGACACCATCTACGCTGCGGGCGCCAGCGACACGATTTTAGGCGGAAGTGGCCTGCAGTCTCTCGTAGCGCTCGGCACGAACGATTCCATCGTCGGCGGGACCGGCGCCGATACCCTCACCGGTCTCGGCTCGAATGACACCCTCGTGGGCGGCTCAGTCGCGGATACGTTTGTGGGGGGCACCGGTGCATCGGTCAACTTCGTCATTAACAACGCGAGCGACATCGTCGAGCTGCAGTCCAGCCCTGGTGCGGACACGATTTCGTCTTCCGTAAACTATTCGTTGCCCTTCGGGGTCCAGACGCTGGTGCTTTTGGGATCAGCCGCTTTGACGGGAACCGCGAGCAGCGACAATGACACCCTGATTGCGAATTCTGGAGCCGACACGCTCATCGGGGGTGCCGGCAACGACACCTTCATCGTCAATAGTGCGAGCGATGTGATTCAGGATTCTTCAACGACGGCGATTAATACAGCACAGTCCTCGGTGAGTTATACGCTCCCGACACACGTCAACAACCTAGTACTCACGGGCACGGCCGCGCTGACCGGTACCGCCAACGCGGGTGCCGACACGCTGACGTCAAATTCTGGAATCGATACGCTCATTGGGGGAGCAGGCAACGATCGCTTCATTCTGAACAACCCCAGTGACGTCGTCACCGACACCGTATCGGGGGCTAGCAATATCATTCAAACGGCCTTCAGTTATACGTTGCCTTCGAACGTGAATACGCTACTGCTGACTGGGTCTTCCAATGTCGTGGGTAGCGCGAACAGTGCAAATGATTCCCTGGTCGGGAACGCTGGAAGCGATACGCTGAATGCGGGCGCTGGCACAGATACTCTCGTCGCCGGAACCGGGCTCGCCACGCTCATAGGCGGGACTGGAAATGACCTTTTCATCGTTAACAATGCTGCGGATGTAGTTCAGGATAGCTCCACCACTGCATCCAATTCGATTCAGTCCTCGGTCAGCTTCACACTGCCCACGAACGTCAATTCTCTGATACTCACCGGGGCGTCTAACCTGCTCGGCACCGCCAACGGCGGGAATGACACACTCACTGCCAACACCGGCGTGGATACGCTCGTGGGCGGCGCTGGCAACGACACGTTCGTGATCGGAAACAGCGGCGATATCGTACAGGACTCCTCGACGACGGCCACTAACACAGCACGCTCGGCGGTGAGTTACGCCTTGGCGACGAACGTCAATACTCTGGTGTTGACGGGATCCGCAAACATCATCGGCACAGCCAATAGTGGTAACGATTCGATTACCGGAAATTCGGGAGCCGATACGCTCATCGCGGGTGCGGGTGTCGACACCTTGGTTGCCGGTACGGGCGTCGCCACGCTCACGGGCGGGGCTGGCAACGATACATTCGTCGTGAATAATATCAGCGACGTGGTGCAAGATAGTTCCTCGACCACGTCAAACACCGTCCGTTCCTCGGTGAATTACGTCCTGCCGACCAACGTAAACAGCCTGGTCTTGACTGGGACATCGGCCCTCAAGGGCACGGCAAACAATGGCAATGACACGTTAACGTCCAATACGGGTATAGACACGCTGATAGGCGGAAGCGGAAGCGACGTTTTCATTATCAGTAATGCGAGTGACATCGTGCAGGACAGCTTGACGGGCGGGAGCAACGTCATTCAAGCCACGGTGAACTTCACCTTGCCCACAAACGTGAATACCTTGACGTTCACGGGTACAGGCGCGTTGCATGGAACGGGAAATGCGGCCAACGATCTCATGACCGCGAATACCGGTGCCGATACCCTCAGTGCCGGAAATGGGACTGATACGCTGGTTTCCGGTACGGGGGTGGATAGCCTCGTGGGCGGTACCGGAAACGATCTGTTCATCGTGAACAATGCGTCCGATATCGTGACGGTTGGCGCCACCCACGGAAACGATACGATCCAATCGTCCGTCAGCTTTACGGCATCCGCCAATGTCGCGAATCTCACGCTAACCGGCACCGGAAATCTGACTGCGACCGGAAATACTCTGGCCAACGTTCTGACTGCCAATTCGGGAACAGACACACTTACGGCTGGAAGCGGCGTTGCGACGCTAATTGGCGGCGCGGGTAACGACACCTTTGTGGTCAATAGCGCGAGCGATGTCGTTCAGGATAGCTTCACCGCGACGAGCAATACGATCTCGAGTTCGGTGAATTACACGTTGCCGACGAACGTCAATAATCTGATTCTGTCGGGGACGACGGCCCTGAAAGGTACGGCAAATAGCGGAAACGACACGCTGACGTCAAACACCGGAATCGATACGCTGGTCGGCGGTGCTGGGAATGACACGTTTGTCGTCAATAACGCAAGCGACGTGGTACAGGACGCCTCAACCACAGCGGTCAATACGATACAGGCAGTGGTCAATTTCACATTGCCAACTAATGTGAATAATTTGGTCTTTACCGGTACGGGCGCAATCAAAGGGACGGCCAACAATGGTACGGATACGCTGACTTCAAACACCGGCATAGATACCCTCGTCGGCGGAACAGGGACAGATACGTTTGTAGTCAAGAATTCGTCGGATGTCGTGACGGTAGCGTCAACCGCCGGCAATGACTCAATCCAATCGTCCGTCAATTACACCCTGCCGGCCAACGTTCAGTACTTGATGTTGACGGGAACGGGAAATCTGACCGGCACCGGAAACAGCATCACCGATTTGATTGTGGGCAACACCGGCAATGACACACTGGCGGGTGGCACGGGAGTCGCCGTACTGGAAGGTGGAACAGCCGGTAATGACCAGATCAAGGCGGCCAGCAATCAGGCGGCGCTCATTGGAGGCGGTGCGGCGGATACGCTGACCGGAGGAGCATTCAAGGATTTCCTCGCGGCAGGCAAAGTTTCTGATTCGATCACGACGGGCGCCACTGCGAATGTGATTTCAATCAATTCGGGTGGCGGGGCCACCACACTGAACCCGACCACCAGTGCAACCAATGTCTTGTCGCTGGGCGCGGGAATTGACACGGAGTCGTTGTTCTTCACCAAAACGGGCAATAACCTGATTCTCACGGATGGGGTTACTGACGACAGCGTTACATTCACGAACTGGTATGCGAGCGCAAGCAACCAGGTCGTCACTAAGCTCCAGGTGGTGGAAATCGCGAGTGCCTCATACAACGGAACTGGAACAGACGCCCTGCGCAATAAACCACTCGAGGAATTTAATTTCACCTCGCTGGTGAGCCAGTTCAACACGGCCGGCTCACCGGCAAACTGGGCGTTGTCCAACGGCATGCCAACGGCGGCGATCACGAGCAGCGCTACGGCCGCTTACGGCGGTGATCTGGCATACTACTTCGGGCTGAACGGCAATTTGACCGGGATGAATCTGTCCGCGGCTCAATCCACATTGACCAATGCGTCGTACGCGACCGCGACCCAGACAATCGATTCCTGGGCAAGTATCAGCGGTGGACCGATCAAACTGTTGTTCGTCAAAGGCGGTCCGTCGATAGAATCCACTGGAACGGGCCTGGGAATACCGCCGACCACAGACGCTGTGACCGTGGGCGAACCTTCTACGGCGTCTAGTGCCTCTGTGATGGCGCCGCCGGTCACAGCCGCTGCAACTGACGCTCCCCCTGCTGCCGTGCTCGCGCCAGCGAATACGGCGCCCGCAAGTATCCCTAATGCGCCTGATCCAGGAGTACTGACCGCAGCCTCGCACCCGGCGGCACCCACGATAGATTCCTCAGCAGCGGCCCTCGGGTTCGTAACTCCCCATGCTGTGATCGGATTGCTGTCACCAAGGCTACGAGGTGGACTGGACCTGCCCCCGTCGTTGGCTTCGGCCGTGAGTGTCGCCTGGCGACCGAAGTTTGGTTTGATTTCGGCCCGGTCTCCGATCGCGCGGGTGCCAAACGTCAGCATTCCGGAACGATGGGACCTCATGCACCAGGAATACAAGCTGTCTTCGACGGGCGCGATAGGCGGGTCGGAGAACGACACGATGGTCTCGAGCACCCATGCTCTGGATGAGACGCTGGTCGCCTCAGCATTGGATTCAGGTCATGAGTCGCGCGTCCGTTCGCGCGTAACACCGCTCGATCGGCGGTTTGCATGAGTGCGGGGTCCACACGGGAAGCGCTGGAGTTCGCACCAGGGCTGCTGGCCATCCAGGAAAGTCCCCCGGCGCCACTGCCTCGGGCGGTCTTGTACACGGTGACCGTTCTGACAGTGCTGCTGCTGATGTGGGCGACTGTCGGGAAGCTCGATATCGTCGCGAGCGCGGAGGGACGCTTGGTGCCCCGCACGTACATCAAGATCGTGCAACCCGCGGACGCGGGTATTGTGCAGGAGCTCCTGGTGCGTGAAGGTGAAAGCGTTCGTTCCGGCCAGGTTTTGCTCCGGATGGATCGCAAGGAGGCACAGGCGGACAGTGACACCTTGGCAATGACTCTGGCGCTCAAATCCCTCCAGCTCAGGCGCATCGATGCCGAACTCGCGGTGATTCCGCTTCGACGCCTATCCGATGACCCACCCGAATTGTTCCAGCGTGTGCAGGCTCAGTACCTGGATCATCGACACGCTTACGAGGATGCGCTCGCGCAGACTCGTGACGCTCTTCGTCGAGTTCAGCAGGACTACCAGTCTGGGGTCGAGACGCTCGACAAGTTGCGTAAGCTCAACCCGTCGCTGAAGTCTCAGGCAGAGTCTTACGAGGATCTCGGAAAAGAGGGCTACGCGGCGCAGGTGCTCGTCAGTGAGAAGCAGCGCCTGTATGTGGAGAACGACCAGGATCTCCGGTCGCAGAAATCGAAGGTAGCGAGTCTTGAGGCGGCCGTCGCAGAAGCGCGGGAACAGACACGTGAAGCGACATCGAAGTTTCGCAGTGATTTGCAGAACGAGCGCGTGCAGGCCGAGGGTGAATACCGCAAGTTGCAACAGGACATGATCAAGCAAGCGCACAAGTCAGCTCTATTGGAACTGCGGGCCCCCCAGGCCGGCATCGTCAAAGACCTCTCCACTCACACGGCGGGCACCGTGGTGTCCGCGGGCACCGTTCTTTTGTCTCTCGTGCCGGAACGCGAAGCGCTCATGGCGGAAATTACCGTCCGCAACGAGGACGTCGGCTTCGTCCATGTCCAACAGCCCGTCCAGGTCAAACTGGCTGCCTATCCGTTTCAAAAATACGGAATGTTACATGGCAGGATAATTCAGGTATGGCCTGATGCGACTGAGGGCGACGATCACACGCACGAACATGCCCCCAGCGGCCTCAACGACAATTCGGGGGATGCTCACACCCGCGGATACCGAGCGTTGGTCGCCTTGGATACGCAGTCGCTGACACGGGGAGCCACGGACCTCAAGCTGATATCCGGCATGCAGGTCATCGCCGAGATCGACGAGGGACGCCGTACTTTACTGCAGTATCTACTCTCTCCTGTTCAAAAGACCCTTCAGGAAAGCGCTCGAGAACGATAAATGGTGGGCCAAGGCTGGCTGACGGGATTGCGGGCCGTCGCCGAAATCTCGCTCGTGATCGGACTGTTGTACGTACCACAGGCGCGTTCAGCTGATTTACTGGAGGTGTTTCGGCTGGCACGCGACAATGATCCGACACTTGCGGGGGAGCATTATCAGCTGCAGGCCAGTGAGCAGAGTGTTCCCGAAGCGACGTCCGCGCTCCTGCCCGTCCTCACCGCAAACTCTCAGGTGGATCGAACGGGCGGCGATGTAACGTACACCGGAAGTCCCACCTCCTCACGACAGTACAATTCCGTGATCTGGACGGTCCAGCTGACAGTCCCGTTATTGCGGCCCGGTAGCATCCAGAATCTTCGCGAGGCACGTGTCAGCGTCGACCAGGCACGCACACGATATGCCTTGGCGGAACAAGATCTCGTATTGCGCGTAGCGCAGGCCTATTTCGACATTTTGGTCGCCGAGGAGTCGCTTTCGGCAGCGGAAGCCGAAGTGCGTGCTATGCAAGAACAGGGGACAGTTGCCAGCAAGAGTTACCAGAAAGGAGTCGTCAGTGTCACGGATGTCGATGAGGCAACCACGCGGGCCGAGCTGGCCCTCTCCGGTCAACTTGCAGCGAGCGCCGATCTCGAGAGCAAGCGCGCGGAGTTGGAGAAAATTATCGGTCCTTTGCCATCGAGTCTGGACGGATTGGCCAAGGGATCACTGGCACTTGCCACTAACCTGGACAGTAGCGAGGAGTGGGCGCGCCGGGCAAGTCAAAACAGCCTGAAAGTTGTGGGTCTCGAATCAGCTGTGCAGATTGCCGGCCTGGAGGTCAAAAAGGCTCGGATGCTTCGATTACCCAGCGTTGACGCAATTGCATCATATGGCCGTAATTACTCTTCTGGAAACAACACAAACCCCTTCGACTACGGAACCAATGCGTATGTAAAGCAGGCGGGGGTGCAATTTAACCTGCCGCTCCTGGATGGTGGTGGGATGCATGCGCAAGTTGCTGAAGCGATGGCCAAAGAACGCAAAGCGCGCTATGACTTGGAAGCCAGTCGCAGGGAGGCCGCCGCCGATGCGCGCGAGGCTTATCAGGGCGTCCTGAAGGGAGTCGCGCAGGTGAAAGCTCTGGGCGCTGCAATCGAGGCGAGTGAACGTGCCGTTAAGGGAAGTCGAGCCGGCTACCGCATGGGCATTCGAATCAATAGTGATGTACTGGACACACAAAGGGAGCGTTATGCAGCTCAGCGAGATTGGGCAAAAGCGCGGTACGACACGCTGATTCAGTTGCTAAAGCTCAAGGCCGCCGCCGGCGTGCTGCAAATCTCGGATCTGACGGCTATTAACTCGATGTTGGGCTCGGAAGACGTCGCGGGACCCAATTGAGTGGGTCAGGACCAAATTCCCGTGGAGGTACACCCGATCGAGAGCGCTCTGGTACACGAGGAAGCAGTTCCGGATGCGTTCCAGGTCTGTGCTCAGCAGGCAGAGCGCGTCGCTAGATTCGGCGGGGCCGCCTTCGCTGAAACGAGCCTTCGCGAGAGGGTTCTGTGCGTCTGCCTCGGACTTGTGAATCTGGTGCAGCAGCGTCCGCAGTAGCTCGGTTGCATCCGTCGGTTGCCCACCGAGCGGGGCGGCGGGGCCGCTTATGGGGCACCTCCGGCGATGAATGCATCGAGACGCTCGGTCTGCCGGTCGAGGTCGCCGCGTACCAGACCTTGCAGAACTAGCGCGAAATCGACGTCAGTCGGCCTCCTGCGCCTTTAGCGCTGCACTCACGACATAATCTGTGGCCGCGGTTCGCGAATTTGCAGCAGTTCGGGGAAACGATCGTTGCGAGCGGGCGGGATAGGGGCGCGCAGAATCGGCGCCGGTAGCCTCGGTGACTGGCACACTTGCTGCCCCAAAACGGCACCAAGTGACGCGACTGCACGCGCGTAAGTCATTGAGTTATCAGGCGAAGGGTGGTGTCGAGTGGTGGCCGGCCTCGACTCTTAATCTCTTGGTCGTAGGTTCGACTCCTACACGGCCCACCATTTACCCATTCGCAGACTTCTGTCGACGTCCGGCGAAGTCTGCAAATCCCTGGAAATTCCGCGAGTTACGCTCACTTGCGTCTGATGCTGTCCGTGGACAACGTAGCATGCGTGGGGGGTATATCGCAGGGGGTACGCCGAACTTTTCCAACTCGGTACCCCCTGTCATGCCAACACTCACGGAATTGAGGGTTCGGGCGGCTAAAGCCGCTGAAAAGCCCTACAAGCTGTACGACGAGCGCGGGCTATTCATGCTCGTCACCACCGCAGGCGGACGCCTTTGGCGCTTCAAATACCGCGCCGGTGGGGTAGAAAAGCTGCTCTCCCTCGGCGCGTACCCCGACGTTTCGTTGAAGCGGGCGCGCGAGAAGCGATGACGCTCGGCGTGCGTTAGCGGACGGCATTGACCCCGGTGCGAAACGTCGTGCGGAGTCGGACGCTAATCCCAACACGTTCTTAGCCGTTGCTGACGAATGGCTGTTGACGAAGAAGGCGTCGCTCACGGAGTCGACGTGGGCGCGGGATCGGCAGCAGATTCATAAATGGGTGGTTCCTTATCTCGGGAGCAAACCGATTGCTTCGATTGAAGCGCCCGACTTGCTTGAGGTCCTGAAGCGGATTGAAGCCAAGGGCGTTATCGATACTGCTCACCGCACCAGGGAGGTCTGTGGACGTATCTTCCGGTACGCCATCGCGACAGGCCGCGCGAAGCATGACATCGCCGCGGACCTCGTTGGAGCGCTTGCACCGCGTACTACGACGCACCACGCGGCGATCACGGACCCGATAAAGATAGGCGCGCTGCTGAGAGCAATCGACGCCTACGACGGACAGGCGACCACCGGGGCTGCTTTAAAGATTGCCCCGTATGTGTTTGTTCGACCTGGCGAGCTGCGCGCCGCTGAGTGGTCGGAAATGGTGTTGGACGGTGACGAACCTCTGTGGAGGATTCCGGCGGAGCGGATGAAAATGCGCGAGGCGCATGTCGTGCCGCTCGCACGGCAGTCCGTTGACATCCTGAAGTCGCTGATGCCTATTACTGGGCGCCAGCAATACGTGTTTCCTGCAATTGGCGGCGGTGGCAGGCCGCTGAGCGAGAATACGTTGAATGGCGCAATCCGTCGCTTGGGTTACTCCGGTGAGGAAATGACCTCGCATGGATTTCGGAGTATGGCGAGCACATTGTTGAATGAGCAGGGAGTGCATCCTGATCTCATCGAATTGCAGCTTGCTCATGCGCAGAGGAATACGGTTCGTGCTGCGTACAACCGGGCGCAGCGGTTGGCGGAACGACGAGAGATGATGCAGAAGTGGGCTGACTTTTTAGACAAACTTCGCGAGAACGCAAACGGCTGAGCGCGTAGATTCCTCTGCATGACTTTGAAGGTAAAGGGGCTTTTGCGGAGTAGTTTGGGACTTATCGAGTACCAATAGATAATATATAATGGTATCGATAGGAGACCGTACCGCCATGGCCAAGAACACCAGCATCGTGCTCGGAGATCACTTCGAGCAGTTTATAAACAGTCAGATCTCCAGCGGACGTTATGGATCTGCGAGTGAGGTTATTCGCGCCAGCCTGCGCCTGCTCGAAGAGCACGAGCGGCGAATTGGGACACTTCGTGATGCCCTGATTGAGGGTGAGCGAAGCGAGCTTGTTGAATTGGACGTGCACGAAATCAAGCGCAAGGCTCGTCGTCGTGCAAAGCCCGGGGACTGATGCGCAAGGTCCGCTTACATGCCCGCGCCGAAAGCGATCTCATCGACATCTGGGCGTACAGCTTCGAGGAGTGGGACGACGTTCAAGCGGACAAATATCTCGACGAGCTCAACGCCGCCATCAATTCGCTCGCCGAAATGTAGTCTAGGTCGCGATGCGATCCAAATCGTTTCTGATACCTTCGATACTGTTCGTGGCTCTAACCGCGACTGCCTGGGTGTTGGTGGCGGGGAATGAAAAGGAAGAGCATGCTTTTTTGTTTTTTGATTTCGTCGTTCTGATCTGTGCTCTTCCGTTCCTGGGGCCGTGGTTGCTGTACGTCGTGTATGTAATCTGGCGCCGGCCGGAACGCCGCGCAAGGCAGGGAAAATGGATCGGCTATGCATTCACCGCGCTCGGCGGATTAGTGCTGGTGATAGCGTGCTATGTTGCGTACCGCGATTCAGCCTCTAGTGCGTACGCCGAGCGAGTTGCCAAGGCAATCGAATCATACAACGCGCTACATGGTCAGTATCCCGAGACGTTGGAGCAGGTGGGCTTCAAAACAACAACTACCAACGGTCAAAATCGTGGTTCCGATTGGGGGCTTCTCTATCCTGGTATGTTGCCGTTTTCCATGAACGTGTACGACTTTGACAAAGGGCACTGGAAATACTACGAGGACTGACCCATGCCCCAAGTCCGTAAGCTACCGTGTGCTGCTAGTCGAGCCTTCGCATGCGCTGTTGGTCCGACGTCTCCCCGCCTTCAGTAGCATTCGGGATTAGAGTTTTCTGCAACGTTGACCAGTCAGCAAGCGACGCGGCGATCACGAACGCCATCCTATCGCTGGGCGCCAGCCTCAATCTGACCGTTACCGCCGAAGGCGTCGAGCGCGAGGGCCAACTCGCGTGGCTGCGGCCTCGCGGCTGCGACGAGGTTCAGGGCTTCCTGCTCCCCCCGCCTGCTCGCGCGCCCGCTGTCAGCTTCGGGCTTGGAGGAGCGATTCCTCGAGACGGAGCAGCACCTGGGAGTTGGGTCCCCATTTGCATCGGCCGCCGCGAATATCTCACCCGCACGTTAGAAATAATTTCGTTCCGCGGTGATTGAACCACATTGCGGCGTTCATCCAAATGCGGTCATGATCGCCGCCGCCAAGGACGGTGATAACTCGGAACTCTACGGAGTCGGGGCGCCGTCGAGAAAGACATCGGGAGGTCTCATGCGGGCGCGGCGTATACCGACGGCTCACCACCAGGAATGGGTGTAGCCGAGATGCGAGGGTCAATTGAGATTTCGATCTTCGCCCCCGTCGTCTACGAGCGCGTGGCGCTGTCGATTGGCGCATCAGCAATCCGTCAGCCTCCCCGACCGCGCAGCGGATCTCTCGCGAGATGGGTCGCTGCCCTCGCGTCTTGTGCGATTCATGCCTTTCTCTTGGGGCCGCTCCTACTGTCGAGCCATGTACGTCTGCCCGTCCTGAAACCGGCCCGGGACCCAGTGGCCATGGAGTTGACATTTCTCGAGGACCCTCTGGGCACGGATGCAGTCGAGACGGCCTCACAATCGGGTGCACCAACAGGGACTCCAGAGTTGCAGGCGCTTTCGACGCTGAAAGTGCCCGAAGAAGCCCGAGAAGTCCTGGCCGATTTGAACCTCACAAATGCGACTGCAGGGCCGGGGTCGGAAGCAGAGCAGGCCCGTCTGGCGCAATTGCGAGAGCGTTACATCGGTCAGATCAGTGCCCGGATCGAGCGCGCGTGGATCAAACCGCGCGCGGCACCCGCCGGTGCAGAGTCATTCTCCTGTCGCGTACGCATCGATCAAAACGAGTCAGGTACCGTTCGCGAGGTTACATTGCAACAGTGCGACGGCAATCTGCCTTTGCGACTTTCGCTCATTCGCGCAATTGAATCGGCCTCGCCACTGCCCGCAGCGTCGGACCCCGCGGTCTTCGCGCGCTCGATTCAATTGAGCTTTCGAGGGGGCTTTCGAGCCTTGCCTCTCAATTCGGGTAACGAATAACAGATTCCAACCACGGAAGGTAGCCATGAGAAGAATGAATGCGTGGGGCCGCTGCGCGGGCCGCATACCTGTATGTATCGCCATCTTTCTGACTCTTTCGCCGTCTGCACACAGTGCAGTGGGGCGGACCGTCGGATCCTTCGAGGTGTCCCACCTGACGGGCGCCGCAACCTACACGATTCCTATCTGGGCACCTCCAGGCCCCGGAGGTGTGCAGCCCAACATCGCTCTGACTTATGACAGTCACGGCGGCAACGGAATCCTGGGCATTGGTTGGAGACTGAGCGGCCTCAGCTCGATTTCCCGATGCAATCGTACAGTGGCGCAGGATTCAACCCCGATTCCCGTCGCGCTGGCCGCGTCGGATGCGTTGTGCATTGACGGCATGCGGCTCCGAATCACGTCGGGGACGCAAGGTGCGGCGGGATCTACGTACCAAACGGAGATAGCCGATTTCTCGACTGTGAGTGCAGTTGGTGCCGCCGGCAATGGCCCAGCGTCATTCCGGGTGCGCTTGCCGAACGGCCAGATCAACGAATACGGCAACGGCGGGAACTCTCAGGTCCTGGCAAGTGGAACGTCCACTGCAACGATGTGGATGCTGGACAAAGTCTCGGACCCGGCCGGCAACACGATGACCGTGGCTTACACGAGTGATCCGAATGCACCCGGAACGGTCGTACCGAGCTCGATTTCCTGGACTGCGACCAGTGCCGGGTCGACGTCCTACAGCTACTCGATGACCTTCGGCTACGGCATCGCACCCCCTCCGGCCTTAACTTCCGGGTACGTGGCGGGCACAGCGGTCGTCAACAACAAAATCCTGCAGACGATAACCATCAACCACGGGTCGGTGGTCAAAGAATACTTCCTGAGCTATCAATCATCGCCCACCACCGGACGATATCGGTTGAATTCCGTCGCGGAGTGCGCGGATTCAGCGCAGGCAAATTGCCTGGCACCCACAGCCATCACCTACCAGAATGGTGTGCCCGGTCTGCTGACCGCAGCCAACACACTGGCGGGACTGCAGACCACCAACAACAGCAACACAATCCGGGGCTACGACCTGAACGGAGATGGAATCAACGACCTGGCGATCTGGAGCTCCGGCACATGGTGGGTTGCCTTTGGAACCCCGTCCGGCTTTCAGACTGCTGTCAATACAGGAATCCCGGACGCAGGCTCCGCTCCGCTGGCGATTGTCGGCAGTGTTGACGGAAGCGGAACTGATGGCTTCCTGGTTCCAGTCGGTGGTGTCTGGTTGCACTACAGATGGAGCAAAACGACCGGCACATTTGCCGGTGTTTCGAGTCAGGCAACCGTTGAAGCATCCAATACCGCAAACTTCGGGTCGACGGCTATACTCGCTGACGTCAACGGCGATGGTCTCGATGACATCGTCTATCTGGCTCATAACGGCTTCGTGCGTGTGTTACTCAATACGAGCCGTGGCTCGGCCAGCTTTGCTCCGAGCCCCTTGGACACTATCAACTACGCCGAGAATGGCATCAGCGTCCTGTACACGCGCAAGAAGTTCGATTTCCTGGGCTCGGGTGAACAGGACGTCCTGGCCCAGATCCCGTTCGATGCCGGGGGCGTTGCCCTGTTGCACTTCACCGGCGGTACCTTTGCCGTCTCGAGTGTCTCTGACATTGCAATACCTGTTGTGCTCGATGGCAGCGACTTCAATAACGACGGCTGTTCCGATGTTCTCACCCGTGATCAGCTCATCATTTCAGATTGCACCGGTGTGAACAGTATCGCGCTCTCCTTTGCCGGCGATATGGCCATCGCCGCCATTGATTGGGATGGCAGCGGCACGCGCGCGGTTCTGGTCAATCACGCTGGCATGCTCGGAGTCTACAAAGTGCAGGGATCCAGCCTCAGCGCTTTGATCCCCACTTCCATTGCGTATTCATCCGCCAATCTCTACGACCGCATCCCCAATGCGACGGGCGACGGCCTGGATGGGCTGGTGGTTGTCAGTCATTCATCCACGGCGGGGCCGGTGCAATACTACCTGCACAACGGTGCCGGTCAGCCGCCCGATCTGGTGAGCTCCATAACGGACGGGTACGGCAATTCCGTCACCCCCACCTACGTCTCCGTGGCGCAGTCGAGCTATTCGACCAATTCAGTCGCCCAGCCCGCGTACCCCTATCAGCTGTATATCGGCCCGGATTACGTCGTCAACCAGGCGACCTTCAGTGATCCTTCCGGGCCGGCGGGTGCCTCTTTCTACCAGACTTACTCCTATCTGAGCGCCTGGTTCAACCTGCAGGGCCGCGGACTGACGAACTTCAAGGCAAATCAGGTTTACGACGCACGCAACCAGCTCTACGAGCGGTTCGACTATGCGGTTGAATTTCCGTACACGGGTCACTACGTCGTCAATACGCTCTCTCGCGATCAGGCGCGGAATCAACCGGTCCAGGTCATGACCCGAACGACTGCACTGACTAACCTGGATTCGACCGCGAACAATCAGCGCTATTTTCCGTACGACAGCGTTCAGCAGACCTCGACCTACGAAGTGGGCGGCATCAAGAGCGGTCAACTGGTCAAAACAGACTCGCTGACCTACGTCTTTGACAGCTTCGGGAATGCAACGAGCATCACGGACGTTGTAACTGACAAGGACTCCGGCTCGCCGTACTTCAACGATTCATGGACAACCACGACGACAAACACTCCCGCTGTCGATGTGGCCAATGGATGCCTGAGATTGCTCAGCGCGCAACAGGTTGCCGATACCGCCTCGGACGGCAGCAAGGCGGTCACCAGGACGAAGTCGTTCACGCCGGACACGACGCAATGTCATTACACGCAGATCGTTACGGAGCCGGCCAGCCCGACATACAAAGTCACGGAGGTGCTGGGGTATGACAGCTTTGGCAACATCAACAGCGAATCCGAAACGGGCATCAATATGGCGCTGCGCCAGACGCGGATAGACTGGGGAACGACCGGACAGTTTCCCACGACGGTTACGGATCCGACCGGCGCGCAGACTCAATACGGCTATAACCTCTCATTCGGGTTGCGGTCGAGCCTGACCGACCCGAACAGCACGGCCGCGAATCCCATCATTACGAGTTGGCTCTACGATCCCTTCGGGCGCTTTCAGCAGGAGAGCCGGCCGGACGGAACTTTCACCACTGCGACGTATGCTGCCTGTGGCGTCAGCTGCGTGAATGCAAACAACCAGACCACGGTTACCCGAACAGTTCACAACAAGGATGGGAGCCAGCAGTCGCTCACGAATGTCTACCGCGACAGGCTCGATCGGCCGCTGCTGACGAGCAAACTAATGCTCTCGGGGAGCTTCGATCGCAATGAAGTCCAGTACGACAGTCTCGGGCGGGTTTCGAGACGGTCCCTTCCGTGTCTGTTCTCGGGCTGCGCCACCTACTGGAAGAGCTTCAACTATGATTCGCTCGGACGGGTGGTCGAGTCCGAGCGACCTGAGAGTGCCCTGAGCGGGCAGACGTTCTGCGATCCGAAGACAGTGCCGCCCCTGAGCGGTTGCCAAGGCACGGCCTACAGTTACCTCGGGAGCACGACGGTCATAACAGATCCGCTGGGCCACGCCAAGACGTTGATTTACGACGTCAATGGTTGGCTACGCAGGACGACCGATGCTGCCAACTATGCAATAACGCTGGGATACGATGCGGCCGGGGCACTCAACAGTGTATCGGACAGCTCAGGAAATGCGCTTCTCTCCGCGACTTATGATTATGGCGTAGCTGCCTTTCGCGTCACCTCGACCGACACAGACCTCGGAAGCTGGAGCTACACGTACAATGCGTTGGGCGAATTGGTGGCTTGGCGGGATGCGAAGCAGAACAATTTCAGCGAAACCTATGATGTGCTTTCGCGCCCCCTGACGCGATCGGAACCAGATCTTTACACGGCATGGAACTACGGTAGCAGCGCCGCAAACGACAACATCGGGCGTCTGCAGAGTGTGTGTACCGGGATGGGCACTAATCCTACCGCGTGCACTGCCTCAACCGGATATTCGGAGGCCTATGGCTACGACACGCTGGGGCGACTCTTTCAGAAGTCAATCTGGATGGGCGGCGATGCTGCCTCGCCCTATGTCTACACATCGCAATACAACTCAAATTCGGGACTGCTGGACACCACGACCTATCCGAGTGGCGCCGGATATGCCTTGCAGCTCAAATATGCGTATGCCAACGGCATTCTGCAGTCCATTGCGGACATCTCGGACACTCCGAACAAGCCGTTCTGGACTGCGAGTGCCATGAATCCTGCTGGCCAACTCGTGCAGGAGACTTTGGGTAATGGCGTTGTCGTAAATCGCTCTCT
>Ga0137415_10000764_pt1 | contig 31380 bp, 28 predicted proteins | sample CZODoug3_1_1_16f_FD_183082 | JGI IMG/M metagenome (GOLD analysis project Ga0137415, IMG submission 183082) | Vadose zone soil fungal communities from Angelo Coast Range Reserve, California, USA - CZODoug3_1_1_16fungal (Hybrid Assembly) | ecosystem: Environmental > Terrestrial > Soil > Vadose...
ACCTCCGGCATCGACACGAGAAGCGAAAAGCGGTTCGCTCGAATCTCCCTCACTCCACGTGACCTCGGGGCGCGGGTCGCCAAAATGAACGGCCGGGTCGCGCTCGTCTTCGGGCGGGAGGACTTCGGCCTCCTCGATGAGGAACTGCGGCGATGCGACCTGCTCACGACCATTCCGACATCCCCGGATTACCCGATTCTCAACCTCTCGCATGCGGTGACGATCCTGCTTTACGAACTTCTCGCTGCGAAAGCCGTCAAGCACGGGAAGCGCGAAGCGTCCGGCATGGAGAAGGAGAAGCTCCACGAGGCGTTCGAGTCATTGCTCGCCGAGACGGATTATCCGGTGCACAAGCGAACTCGCACGCAGGTCATGTTCCGCCGACTCATCGGCCGCGCGGTCCCGAGCAAGTGGGAGTTCCATGCGCTCATGGGAGTCATCCAGCGGGCCACGAAACGGATTCAGCGCCTGGAACGCAAGGACTAACAGATCTCTCGATTACGCGACATCGGATGCGCGGGAAACGAATTCGGCTGGACTCACTTCGCGATCCCGATGCCGAGGGAGCGGTCCGTCTTTTCCATGCTCTTGCGGCCGTCTTTCTCGAGCTCGAGCAACGCGCGAATCGCGTCGACGTTCTCGGGCACGACGTCGGACTCCTGGTGGACCGCCTGGAAGTAGTACAGGCGCTTGCCATCGACAACGTGGACGCCGTCCCGCCACACGGCGATCTCGTACAGGTCGGAACGGCTTCGCGACAAGTCGCGGGCCATCTCCATGATTTGGGCCGTGGACTTGACGCCATCTCCGCCGGAGACGAGCATGATCCGCGGGAACCGCTTCCATACGTCGAGAATCTGCGTCGCATCCGCGGACTTCTTCAGGTCCACCGCCAACGCATGCAGGTGCATGATCGTCGTCGGCACCTTGACCGCAATCGTGTGAATGTCCAAGTCGGGGAGAACGCTCCGCACGTCCGGGCCATGGTGGCTCGGCATTTCGAGCTCGGGCTCGATCGCATTGATGGGACCTTTCTTCGAATCGCCCGGATCCGTCGCACGGCGCACCATGACCGCGAGCACCTTCTCCACGCCGACGTGGGCGTCGAGCGGGTAGAGCGTGCGAATGAGGCCCGTCGTGTTGCACGAGGGCACGCGGACGAAGGGTGCGCCGACGCAATCAGCGTAATTCGCGGCCGCGTTGAAGGACAGGTTCGTCAGCGAGTGCTCCTCGCCGCCTTGCCAGATTGCCTTCACGCCCGCCTTTTCGTAGAGGGGCTTGTAGCCGCTGTCCTCCGGCGTGCAATCGACGACGAGATCCGCTTCTCGGACGAGGTCGTCGAGGATCCCCGCGGCTTTGACGCCGGCCTTCTCGAACTTCGCCAGCGAGTCTTTGTTCGCGGCGTACACCGCGTACCCTTTCCGCACGGCCAGCTTCGCCTCGAAATCGGGCTTCGTCTTCGCGACGCCGGCGAGGCGCATGTCGTCCTGGGCGGCGACCGCGTCGGCGACGCGCTTCCCGATTGTCCCGTATCCGTTAATCGCAATCTTGGCCGGCATGGAGAAGAAGCCTCATGCACCGAACGGTGGCGCGACTAAAAAGTTTGCGCGGTCGCAAGCCTATTCCGCCCGGGCCCTCATATGGCCGTCATGATCTGCTACTATTGCGAGAAGAACGCGCGTGCGATTTGCCGGTTCTGCGGTGCCGGGGTGTGCCCGGATCACACGAGGGCGAACCGATTCGTCAGCGGGTGGGCCGCGGAGGGCCGCGCCGACAACATCGTCGTCTTCAACGCAATCTGGTGCGGCCGCTGCGCCGTCCAGCCGATGTACATGGCTTAGCGGTGCGGGGTGCCGCGCGTGTACAGATCCCGCCGAATCCGCGGGACCATCGCCATCAGCACGGCGGACTCCGTGAGTGCCTCCCGATCGAGCCGACGCTCGGTCAGGTACCCGATTGCGCCTTCCTTCGAGGCGATGTCGCGGATGCCAGTCAGCCGCGCCATCGCATCACCGACCGACCTCCCGGCCTTCACGCTGTCGAGCACACGCGGTGGATACGTGAATCCGGGTCCGTGGCCGACCGTGATCTGGCCCGCGCGGTCGACGATCGCCGCGTATTGCACGTCGAAGTAGTCCGAGATCAGCGAGGACCACACCAGCCCGGCCTCGATCCCGACCCCGAAATCGCCTGTGCCGATCGCGGCTTTCGCCCGGTTCATGGCCCCTTGGAGGGCCTCGTCGCCAAACGGCTGCTCCGGGACCTCGGTCCGGACGCGCACGCCCCGCACCCGGGCCCGGAGAGAGAGCGACGCCATCACGAGTCGCACCGCGCGGACCTTGACCGGGTTGTGGGTCCCGACTCCGACGCGGAGCGGGGTCAGCCGCCGGCCGTCGCGGTCGATCACCCCGGACCGAATTCGACGGGAGGCGATCGGCAGACCGTCCTGTGCAAGGACCATCGGAACCGCGCGGATCTCGAGGGGGCGCAGGCCTTTCGCGGCCCTCGCTTCGTTCAATGCGACCGCCACCGGGTAACGCTCCGCTGAGACGACGATCACGTCGAGGTCGGGGAGGTCGTCCGCGGGGCCGTACGCATCGTCGATCGGTTCGATTCGCGCGGGACGCCATTTCCGAGCCGCGAGGAACCGCTTCAGGTTCCGCTCCCGGACCGCGTACGAATTCACGCGCGTCCGCGACTCGCGGGCGAACCGGTCCGTCGTCAGGCCGATCAACACCTGCTCGGGCCGGCCCTCGAACGCGGCGCGCAACAGCGCCTCGTGGCCCTTGTGCAGGATGTCGAACGTCCCTCCGAGGACGACCCGCATCGGCGGCCCATCCGGTCCGCGCGATATAAGCGTGCTCACGGAGACAATCGACCTTCGTGGATCGCAATCAAGTCCGAGTAGACGGCGAACGCGGTCTGGCGCAAGGCCGGATCGCGCTCAATGATCTGGAATTCTTTCAGCATGTTCGTCCGGACGAGGAGCGAGCTCGAAGTGCCGTTCACCGAGAACAGCGGATGGTCCGAACCGATCGCCTCGATCGATACGGACGCTTTCGCTGTGCGTCCATCGCGCCATCCGCGCGCGATTTGCTTCACGCGCTTCCCCTCCGGCAGGGCGTCCCGAACCGCTTCCGCGGCCAGAGTGGAGACTCCCTGTCGAGGGACGCGTTCGGGCCGGACGCGGCCCCCCATCAGCACATTCGCCAGGAGACAGGCTTTGACAGTCGCATCCCATCCGTCGAGGTCCATTGACGGGTCCGTCTCGAGGAACCCGATCCGTCGCGCCGCCTCGACGCCGTCCGCATAGGTGTGGCCGGCTTCAATCTCCGAGAGCACGAGGTTCGTCGTGCTGTTCAGGATGCCCTCGAAGGATTCGACCCGCGCGCCGCGGAGCGCCTCTTGGAACAAGTTGAAGACCGGCGCCCCGTCCATCACGGTCCCTTCGTACCGGAATCCAAGGCGATTCCTGCGTGCGAGCTCGCGCAGCTGCCGATAGTGGTAGACGACCGGTCCTTTGTTCGCGGTGATCACGTGCTTGCCGGTCCGAAGCGCCGCGAGGACGTGATCGAAGGCGACCTGGCGGGGAGCGATCCGCAACGGGGTGAGCTCGACGACCACATCCGCTCGAGCCCGACGAATGTATTCGGGAGAGCGGTCCGGAATCCCGCGGCCGCACGATTCCAGGGAGACGCCCGCATCGGCCAGCCGCAGCGCCTTCCGCACATCGATCCCGGCCGGGTTCTCGACGGACCCGTGCCGCGCGGTCAGGATCGCCACGATCGAGGCATCGAGCCCGAACTCCCGGGTCAACTCGGACCGGTGCTCGAGGAGAAGTCGGGCGAATTCCCGCCCCACGTTCCCGAAACCCACGAGGACGATCCGATGCCGCATTCGTCCCGCCTTCAGAAGTCGAGCCCTTTCCCCGCCCCGCGCCGAAGGGCAGCGGCGACCACGAGTTCCGCGACCGCGGCATCCTGGACGCCCACGCCGGTCAGGTCCGCGACGGTGATTTCCTGGTCCGAAGTCCGGCCTCGCTTCAGCCCGGCGGCGATCTCGCCGAGCTCGGCGTAGACATCATCGGCGCGGAGGACCCCGGCCTCGATGGCGTGATGAATCTCTCCGAACCGGATGCATTGGTCGAGTCGGTCCGCGACGACCTTGTCGGCGTTCTTGAGCACTCCGACATCTAGCTCCTGTTTGTCTGGACCGTCGGCGCCGACGGCCGTGATGTGGGTCCCGGGCGCGACCCATTCGGCTCGGACGAGCGGCTCCCGAGATGGCGTCACCGTGATCACGACATCCGAGCCGCGAACCGCCTGCTCGACCGTCTTCGCCGGGAGCACCCGGATGCCATGGAGCTTCTCCATCTCCTGTGCAAAACGCGTTGCCTTCGCTTCGGATCGACCGAACGCGATCACCCGCTCCGGCCTGCGCACCCCGAGGAGGGCGGCGAACTGATAGCGAGCCTGGGTCCCGACTCCGATGATGCCGACTCGATCGATTTCGCGGCGCGCGAGGAGGTCCGCCGCCAACGCGCCCGCGGCGCCCGTCCGCAGATCCGTGAGGTAGCCGTTGTCGAAGAGGACGGCCCTGGCGAAGCCGGTCGTCGAATCGAAGACGAGGACGATGCCGCTGCCGACCGGGAGGCCGCGCTCCGGATTGGCGTACGACCCGGAGGCGACCTTGATCGTGAAGAACTGCGAGCCCCGAAGGTGCGCGCCCTTCACGTGGACCTCGGCCCCGGAGTTCGGGACGTCGAGGTGGATGACGCCGGGGAGGATCGCCTCGCCCCTCGCCAAGCGGACGAACGCGTCGCGCACCGCGGGGAGCGCTTCGGCCGGCCCGATCAGTTCCCGGATTTCATGTTCCGAGAGGAGCAGGACGTCCATCACGACTTCCCTTTCTCGGTCCGGATCTCGCGGAGCAAGGCGTCGATCCGCTCGAGGCCTTGCGTCAGGTAGGCTTGTGCGTCCCCCATCCCGATGCGGATGAAGCCGTCCATCCCGAAGTGATCGCCCGGCACGATGAGGGTCGATTTCTCTTTCAGCAGGCGCCACGCGAGTTCCGTAGAGTTGATCCGCAGGGCGTACCGCAGGAAGCAGATTGCGCCCGCGGTCGGAGGGATGTGCGAGAACAGAGAGCCATGGTCCCGGATCCAGTCCGCCAGGATCCCGTAGTTCCGCTGAAGGATCGAACGCGTGCGGGCGAGGATTTCCTCCCGGCGCTTCGGCGCCAGGGCGATCTGCCCGAGGCGGTCCGACAAGTACGTGGGCGCGAGCGTCGTGTAGTCGTGATGGGCCCAGAGCGTCGCAACCGTCTCCGGCGGCCCGACGATCCATCCAATCCGCAGACCGGGGAGGGCGTACGCCTTGCTCAAGCCGTTCACGATCAACGTTCGTTCATATTCGCCCCACACGCTCTCCGTCCGCGGCCCCTCCCGCTCCGCGCCGATGTACACTTCATCGGAGAGCAGCCATGCCCCGCGGTCCTGGGCCGCGTCCAAGACCGCCTTCCGCTGCGCCTCGCCCATGACCGCGCCGGTCGGATTGTTCGGATTGCAGATCGCGATGGCCTTCGTCTTGGACGTCACGAGGGAACCCAGTTCGTCCGGATCGAACTGCCATTTCCGGCCTTCCTGGAGGCGGAGCGGCTTGACGCTCCCGCCGAACATCTGCACGAGGCCCCAATTCTCCATGTAGTTCGGCAGCATCACGACGACTTCGTCCCCCGGTTCGACGAGGTGCCACGCCGCGAGGAGGTTCGCCTCGGACGAACCGTTCGTCACGAGGACGTGGTTCGGGCTGGCGTCGCGGTACATCGCCGCGATCTTCGCTCGGAGCTCGGGTGTGCCGTTCCCTTGCGAGTACGCTAGGGGGTAGTCGAGGAACCGCTCGGTCGCCGCTTCGTCTCCGAGCAACTCGCGCAGCGGAATGGGTTGGACCCCGCTCTCCGACAGGTTGAAATCGACGGAGTTCTCCCAGGTCGATTGCCATCGCTCCATTTCGAACGGGACGAGTTTCACGCTCTCCCCGTCGCGGCATCGGAGGCGCGCGGTTAATAGGTTCGGGGAGCAATCACAACGGACCCCGACGGCAGGTGCAGGGCCGTGCGAACGCTCCGACCGCGCGGCGAGATTCAACCTTAAACAAGGTTAATTCGGCGAACGGTCGACCTCGCGTCGGGACGGCCCGAAATTGGATCGTTTCGACGGGCTCCGGCGCCGGTACCGGTACAAATAAATTCCGCTCTCGTTAAATAGTAGGCACGCATTGCCAGCGGCCGTATCAGAGGGGGCATGAGGCGACTCGGCGTGGTCGAGAACATCGCCCACGACGGGACGGTCCTCGTCCGATCCGAGTTCGCCCCCTCGCGAGGCGCCGACGTGCGGGACAAACGAAACCGACCGCTGGGCCGGGTGGTCAAGGTATTCGGACCGGTCCGCGAGCCCTTTGCGGCCGTACGGCCCACCGGAGCTGCCTCGCTGTCCATGATCGGAGTCGACGTGTTCGTTGCTGAGGGAGACCATGCCAACCAAGAAGATCGAAGAAGCCGAAGAAGTCACTAGATGCCCCGAGTGCAATTCGGGCCACCTGTCGTTCGACTACGAGCGAGGCGAGCTCATCTGCGAGGAGTGCGGCCTCGTCCTGACCGACCAGATGATCGACCAGGGGCCCGAGTGGCGGGCGTTCGACGTCGAACAGGGCGAGAAGCGCGCGCGCACCGGTGCGCCGATGACCTACACGATCCACGACAAGGGCCTCTCGACGACGATCGGGTGGAAGAACAAGGACTCGTACGGCAAATCGATCCCGACGCGGAACCGCGCGCAGCTGTATCGCCTCCGGAAATGGCAACGGCGCATTCGAGTGAGCAACGCGACGGAACGCAACCTCGCGTTCGCGCTGAGCGAGCTGGATCGGATGGCGAGCGGCATGGGGCTGCCGAGGAACGTCCGCGAGACGGCCGCGATGGTGTACCGGAAGGCGGTGAACAAGAACCTGATCCGCGGGCGTTCGATCGAAGGCGTCGTGGCCGCGTCGCTGTACGCGGCGTGCCGGCAGTGCAACGTCCCGAGGACCCTCGACGAGATCGCGAACTCGTCTCGCGTCGGCCGCAAGGAGATCGGCCGCACCTATCGGTTCATGACCCGCGAGCTCAAGCTCAAGTTGATGCCGACGAAACCGCAGGACTACGTGTCCCGGTTCTGTTCCGAACTCAAGCTCACGGGCGAGGTCCAGTCGCGAGCGGTCGAGATCCTGAAAGAAGCCCAGGACAAGGAACTGACCTCGGGCCGCGGGCCCACGGGCGTCGCCGCAGCGGCAATCTACATCTCGTCGATTCTGTGCAACGAGCGCCGCACGCAACGGGAGGTCGCCGACGTCGCGGGCGTGACCGAAGTGACGATCCGGAACCGGTACAAGGAACTGACGGAGAAGCTCGGCATCAAAGTCGAACTCTAATCCGATCCGCGGCGCCAGTCCGCTTCGATGCCGTCTCCATCGGCCTCAGAAATCGTAGATGACGGCGACGATGCCGATCGACCAGCCCACGATTCCCGAGACGACGTACACCAGTTCGAAGGCGGGAATCGCGTACGGAAGGACGACGACGAAGGCGATGGCGAAGAGCACGGCCGCGGACCAGATCGGCCACATCTCGGCGGTCTCGCGGGGCCGGATTCGGAGTCCGGCCCGGACGATGAGGAGAGACGCGCCGAGGGCCATCACGAGCTGCTCGCTGAAGACCGCCACGTTCGCGGGTTCGGAGCCGGCCGCGAGCAACAACAGATGATAGGCGAGAATCGCGACGAGGACGACGAAACCGCCCGCGACGAACCAACGGAAGACGCCCCACCACCGGTCCGCCTCCAACCGGTCCTGAAGGCGCCGGTACAACAGAAAAGGTGAGGATAGCCGCAGTCCGACCGTGATCCCCGCGATCGGGACGAAGTAGACCGGATCCGATAGCGCCGAATTAACCAGGAGGACCGCTCCGATCCCGAGCGCCAGGATGACGACGAGCAACACCCCGAACAGCCGTCGGGACGCCGCGAACGTCCACGAGTGTTGCAAGAGCGGAAGGAACGCCAGGAGCACCGAGCCGACAACGAGCAGCGCAGCGAACAGATAGACGAGCTGGACTTCCGCCCCGGTCGCGATCCTGGATCCCTCCGTCGGAAACGACCGGGGTCAAGGAAGCCGGAGATTTCCGCGGATGATGGGGACCGATTGGCCCCCGACCCGCACGACCCTCGGCTTCCCGCCCTCCGTTTCGACGCTCACCTCGATGCGGCTTGCATGATGGATCTCGATTCCCTGTTCGATCACGAACGTCGGCGCGGGGAGCTTGCCGCGGGAGGCCAGGTACGCGCCGCAAGCCCCCGCCGCGCTTCCGGTCGCCGGGTCTTCGATCCCGAGATCCGGGACAAAGCTTCGGGCGTGGACCGCCGCGCCGGGCGTCTCACCTCCGAGGGCGAAGGCATAGCAGACGACTTTCTCTCCGAACTTCGAGAGGACCTTTCCCAGGTCTCGTAGGTTCGGATCCAGGCCCTTGACGACGTCGACGGAACGAAATGGAACCTGGAGAGACTGAATCCCGGTCGCGGCGATCTGGGGAACCAGCCCTTTCGGGCCGAGGTCTTTCGCGCGCACCCCGAGGGCCGAGGCGAGCGGCTCCACATTCTTGATCTCCGCTCCGACGGAGGGCTCGCCTTGTGTCATGATGACCTTCTTCACCTGCCCGGCTTCGCAGATCAGTTCGAGCGGGAGCACCCCGATCTCGAGTTCTTGGTACACGACGGAGGATCCGTCGGGATGAGGAACCAGGCCTTCCATGGCCGCGACGAACGCCGTGCCGATCGACGGATGGCCGGCGAACGGGATCTCGCCTCCGGGGGTGAAGATCCGGTTGCGGTAGTGAGCCGTGGGGTTCGTCGAAGGAAAGACGAACGTGGTCTCCGAGAGATTCATTTCCCGCGCGATTCCTCCCATCTCGACCGCCGAGAGGCCGGTCGCCCTCGGGAACACCGCGAGCGGATTGCCGGTGAGCGGCGTATCGGTGAAGACGTCGACCCGCCAGAAATCGAAGAAACGCTCCGCCATGCGCGCGACCTCGGTCCGCGCGGATGGGGATGCGCGCTCTTAATCCTCGCCCGACAGGTTTTTGCACGCGCCGACCTTCCGCGGCGGGGGACGTCCATCCCGACGCCGAGCTCCGCCGTCCGACAAGACATCGCGATCCGCGATCGACGGGTCGCGGACCGAGTCCAGAAATTCCCGGAGTCAGTCATCCGGGAGATGACGAGGATCGCGGCGCTCCACGGCGCCGTGAACTTGGCCCAGGGCTATCCGGACTTCGAGCCGCCGCCGGAACTCACCGCCGCGGCGAAGCGGGCCCTGGACGGCGGATACAACCAGTATTCGATCACCTGGGGCGCCCGCGAGCTTCGCGACGCGATCGCGCGGCGGGCGAAGGCCTTCAACGGGATCGACGCGGACCCGGAGTCGAACCTGGTCGTCACGTGCGGCTCGACCGAAGCGATGATGGCCGCGATGCTCTCCCTGATCAACGAGGGCGACGAGGCGGTGATCTTCGAGCCGTTCTACGAGAACTACGGCCCGGACGCGATCGTGAGCGGCGCCCGCCCAAGGTACGTGCGGATGGCGTGGCCCGACTGGACCGTGGACGAGGAAGCGCTGAAAGCCGCGTTCACCGACCGGACGAAGGTCCTCATCCTGAACACGCCGAACAACCCCACGGGCAAGGTCTTCACCCGGGACGAACTCCGGACGATCGCCGACCTGTGCACGGACCACGACGTCGTCGCGGTGACAGACGAGATCTACGAGCACATCGTCTTCGATCGCGCCCGACATGTGTCGCTCGCGACGATTGGCGAAATGGCCGAGCGGACGATCACGATCAACGGCCTCTCGAAGACCTACAGCGCGACGGGATGGCGCATCGGCTGGGCGATCGCGCCGAGGACGCTCGCGAGCGCGATGCGGCGGACGCACGACTTCCTGACGGTCGGCGCGCCCCATCCGCTTCAAATCGCCGCCGTCGCCGCGCTGAACTTGCCGGAATCCTACTACGCGGACTTGGCGCGCTCTTATCAGGCGAAGCGGGACTTCTTCGTCCGCGGCCTTCGGGACGCCGGTCTCGACTGCCGGCCACCGGGAGGCGCATACTACGTGATCGCGGACTTCGACCGCTTCCCGTTCGAAGACGACTGGGCGTTCGCGATGTACCTCGTGGAGCGGTTGCGGGTCGCGGTCGTCCCCGGCTCCTCGTTCTACGGCGACCCGGTCGACGGACGGCGATACGTGCGTTTCATGTTCTCCAAACGAGACGAGACGCTCCGCGAAGGCATCGAGCGCCTCCGGGATTTGCGGGACGTGCGCTGAGATGCCCGGCGACGCGGACATCGTCCTCGTCGACGGCAAGGTCTTCACCGCCGCACGGGATCGGCCGTGGGCGAAGGCCCTCGCGGTCCGGGGCGACCGTCTTTTGGCCGTCGGGACCTCGGCGCAGGCGGAGCGATGGCGTGGTCGCCGCACGAGGATCGTGGACCTTCGGGGCGCCGTTGTTCTGCCGGGTTTCATCGACGCGCACACCCACATGGCCGATTCCGCGGGAGAGAGGGGATGGACGCGGCTCGATGGGACCCGCGACCTCGAAGACGCGGTCGTCCGGCTCCGCAAGACGGCGGCTACAACTCCCCGTGGCGGCTGGGTCGTCGGAATCGATTGGGACGAGGCGAAATGGTCCGAGCGGCGGTTTCTCACCCGAGACGACCTCGACCGCGTCTCGACCGACCACGCCGTCGTCGCCCGGCGGATCGACTGCCATATCGGTTCGCTGAATTCGAGAGCCCTCGAGCGGACCGCGGATCTCGCAGGCATGCGGGGATTTGAGGTCGACGCATCCGGCCGTCCCACCGGACTCCTGACGGAGGACGCGTTCGGGGCGTTCCATGTTCGATTCGAGACCGGCGAGGCGGGAATCGAGAAAGGCCTTCCCGCGGTCGCGCGGATGGCGCACCGCCTCGGGATCACCTCGATCCACGATGTCGTGACCCGGGTGGGCTGGACGGCGTACCAGCGCCTGCGCCGTGCTGGACGGTTCCGCGTCCGAGTGTCTGCGATGCCGAGGGACTCGATGCTGGGAGCGCTCGTGGATGCCGGGCTCAGCGCGGGGTTCGGCGATCCGTGGCTCCGGCTCGGCGCGATCAAGGTCTTCGCGGACGGCTCCCTCGGCGCGTACACGGCGGCCCTCGGCGCTCCCTACGTCGGACGACCTGACGACCGAGGGATGCTCGTTCACTCGCCAACCGAACTTCGTTCGATCCTCACGACGGCGCATCGCGCCGGCTTCCAGACCGCCACCCACGCGATCGGGGACGCGGCGATCCGACTCGTTGTGGAGACGCTCGAAGCGGTTCAGGATTCGGCGCCCCGGAAAAGTGCGCGGCATCGGATTGAACATTACGAACTTCCGGACGACGATATCTTGCGACGGACGAAGACCGCGGGAATCGTGGCTTCGTGCCAACCGAACTTCGTCGGGCAATGGAGCGGGCCCGGGGACGTCTACGAGACACGCCTCGGAAGTGGACGATTCGCCGCGAACAATCCGTTCCGCAAGATCGTCCGAGCTCACATTCCGCTGTGCTTCGGTTCCGACGGCATGCCGTACGGCCCCCTCTTCGGCGTCCACTGGGCGGTGAACGGATTCTTCCAAGACCAGCGCCTCTCTCCCGAGGAGGCCGTCCGAGCGGCCACCGCGGGCGGCGCGTATGCCGCATTCGAGGAGCCCGAGAAAGGGACTCTCGAATCCGGTAAGCTCGCGGACTTCGTCGTCCTCCGCGGCGACCCGTTCGAGATGCCGGACCGAATCGCCCAGATGCGGATCGGCTCCACGTGGATTGGCGGGGACCGAGTGTACGCCAGCCCACCGAAATCTTGAATTCTTGTTCAGCCGCTTGCACCAGAGACCTGGGCCTTCAGCGCGCGGTGCAGGCTCCCCCACACCTTGCCGTCCTTGCGCAGCTTGTTCTCGTAGTTGTTCATCTCGGCCCACGTCTCGAACGCGGATTTCGTCTTCGCGTCGAGCTTGCCGGAGGTCGGGCCGTGGTAGAGCCCGAGAGCCGCCAGACCGGCCTGAATCTCCCGCACGACGTCCGGTTTGAGCAGCACGACATCCTTCGGATCTTCGCGGGTCAGCAGGGTGAGATCGTACACGTTGAAGATGCGGATGAGCTCCTCGATCGGGGCCGGATGGTCATCGACCCGGATGTCGATCCAACGGTCGTTGAAGCCCGCATATCCGCCGCCGTGCCGGACGACGAGGATCGCCGCGCTCTGCTGGCCCCGCTTGTCGCCGCCGGCTCGCTGCCCCGCACTCAACGCCGCAAGGAGCCGGACGGGCAGGTCGCCCTGCGTCACCTCGAAGGCCCGGGCCAATGCTTTCAAGACCTCCTCCCCCGCAAGGATGTTCCCCTGGGCCGCGAAATTTCGGCCGACGACATGCCCCGCCCACGGGAAGCATTCTTTCCCGGTATAAGACGCGGCGCGGCCTCGCGCGTCGACGACGCCGACCTGGCGCTGCGCCGCGTCTTTGTCCGACGTCACGAGCTTCTTCACGACGTCCTTCGGTGCGATCCCCCGCTTCAGCATCGCGAGCGCATCCGGTCCGTACGCGGTGTTCGCGTACGCCTGGGTCGCGACCGCTCCGACACGAGCCGAGGCGAACGGCACGACGGCCCCGACCGAGACGAATTTCGATTCGACGGCGACGCCGAGATCCTTGGTCTTCGGATCGAACGCGACGATACTGAACGTGGAAGGTCGCGCCCGGGTCATCGCCGCCGGGAACGGGCGAACGCTATTTCGTCGTTTCCCCGTTCCCGTTACCCTTAAGGTCGTCTTTCGGTTCGACGAGCTCTGCCATGCACGTCCTCCTCGATCTGTATGGCGTTTTGCTCGACCACGAGAAGATGTTCCGCGAATACCGGGAACGTCTTGCGGAGCTCCTGACGGCCCGTTTCGGAGGCAGTCCGGACACGTGGATGCGGGCCCACGACGACGCCTGGGTCACCTATGTCCAGCGAATCAACGCGGCCGACTGGGACGCGAGGGGCTATGCGGACGTGGTCGACGACCTCGACGCACGACACCTCCTGGACATGTTCGAGCGCGCCGGCGTAACGAATCGGCCTGCCGATGCCCTCGTTGCATCGCGGGAACTCGAGCGGGAGGCGATGGCTCAGGTCAACGCGCGATATCCGGATGCCCGCACCGCGATCGAACGGCTCCGATCGGCCGGGCACCGGGTGTACGTGGCCACGGGCGGCAGCGAGACGAACGACGCAGCGCTCCGTGGCGCCGGCCTGTTCGACCTGATCGACGGGATCTTCACGGGCCATTCGCAGAACGCGCAAAAAGGACAATCACGGTACTGGCAAGAGATCCCGCATCGACTCGGAGTCAAGCCACAGGACTGCGTCCTCGTGGATGATCGGCTCGATTATCTCGAAGCCGCGGCCTCGGTCGGAATCGTGGCGCTCCTCCTGGACCGGAAGGCCGCGCACCGACCGGAGTCGATGCCACCGTACGTGGAAGCGACCCTCCGCAACCTCGCGGGACTCCCGCACTGGGTTGAACTGTGGACCGCGACGAGACACGATTGAATCGGGACCGGCCGATGGGCGGGCTCGAGACGCCAGCGAGTATACCTCTACTTAGAGGTATATTCGGCGTCAATCCGCGCGGGCGCCTACGGCCTCACGCGCTCCAGCTTCACGTAGCGCACGCCATCCCCGACTTCGCCGAAGAGGATCTGCTTCTTCACCCCGTGAGCGAGTCGGACCGCGCGGCTGATTTCCGGCCACGCGCCGCGGTGGCCTTTCGGGACCACGTGCACGAGATACTTCGCATGGTGCGTCTCCGGGTCGCCCTCGTAGGCGCGGAAGTGGGAGCCGTACTTGAAGCCGGTCTTCGAGATGACGCCGCGGCCCGTGAGATCCTCGTACGCTTGCAGGCGGAGTTCGAAGTCCGGTTGAATCGCCTTCGCCTCCTTGATGAGCCGCGGAAGTCGGATCGGACGGTCCGTTTCCGCGTTCCGCACTTCGACGAGCCCGGCCTTCAACAGGTACGCCGTCTCGAGGAGGCTGAGTTGCAACCGACGTCCGACGATCTTCCCGAAGAAGCCGGCGTCGTGGAGCGCCTTCGCTTGGACCTCATCGATCACGACCGCGCGGTCCCCGAGAAAGTGGACGACGACCTCGGTCTTCCGGAGGGGGGCCGGTGGATGACCGCGCGGGTGCGCCTCCCGGACGCTGTAGTACGTCAGATCGCTCTCTTCATCCACGAGCCCGAGGAGGAGCGTCTTCCGGACCGCTGCGGCTTCCTCCGCCCGCCCGAGGAGTTCCGCCAGGTCGAACACCGCGCGTTCGCTCAACGCTCGCACCCAATATTTGCTCGGCGTCTTCTTCGGCGCGCCGCCCCGCGGATACACCTGAAAATCGAGGGGTCCGCCGCGGGCTTCGACGACGTAGCCGCGGGCCCTCAGGTCGCGGTACACGAGGTACCGAATCTCGAAGGCGGTCATCGAAGCGCTCGCGGCTCGGAACAGCTCCCGGGCGGACACCGCCCTCCCGCGGCGTCGCACTTCGAGCCGGCCTCCCTCGACGAGGTACACGGCCTCCAGGAGATTCAACTCGAGGCCACCTCCGGATCGAGGGGTGCCGAAGAACCCGCGGTTGTAGACCCCGCTCCCTTCCGCCGGGTCGTCGACAATCACGCGGTCGTCGAGCAGTTCCCCCGCCATCGGGGACGGCGAAGGCCGGGACCGCGATAAAGGGTTCGCCGCTTGTCGACGAGAAACCATCCCGGGAGAACGCGTGCGTGGAATTTATATAGAAGTCCACACGATGAATGACCGATGAAACGCGACCGGGTCCTGGAGGAGACGAGGCGCGGCCTCGCGAAGACCGGGTTCTTCCTGTCTCGCCCGCACGGCGAACGAGGATTGTGCTTCGACTTCGTCGCGCGGCGCGACGACACCCTCCTGATCGTGAAGATCCTGCAGAACGTGGACGCTCTGAACAAGGAGACGGCGCACGAGCTCCTCGAGGTCGCGCGGATCCTCGAGGCATCGCCGCTCGTCGTCGGCGAGCGGAGCGGGACCGGATCCCTGGAGGACGGCGTGATCTACACGCGGTTCGGCGTCTCGATCCTCTCCCGGCGGACCCTCGGCGAGTTCTTGGAAGAGGGCGTCCCGCCGTTCTTGTACTCCGCACCCGGCGGGTTGTACGTGCGATTGGATGCCGACGCCCTCCGACGGCTGCGCGAGGAACGACAGGTGTCCCTCGGGACCCTCGCGGATATCGCGGGCGTCACCCGCCGCACGATCCAGATGTACCTCGAGGGGATGTCCGCGACGATGGAGGTCGCGATGCGACTCGAGGAGTTCCTGAACGAGTCCCTCGTCATGCCCGTCGATCCGTTCGCACTCCTGGCCGACCCGGCCGCGCGAGAGGAGCGACTGCCGCAGATCGAAGGCTTCGAGCGAGAGATGTTCGAGCGCCTCGAACGCCTCGGCTATCGAGTCCTCCGCACGGTCCGGAGCCCCTTCGACGCGCTCTCCAAGCACGAGGAGACGACGTTCCTGACCGGAGTCGGGGAGGCGGACCGGGCCCTCGAGCGGAAGGCGGAGGTCGTCTCGAACCTGAGCCGCGTCGTCGAGAAGGACTCGGTCATGTTCGTGGAGCGCGCCCGCGTCCGCATGAGCATCCGCGGCGTTCCCGTCATCGCGCGCGAGGAGCTGCGCCGCGCGAAAGATCGCGACGATGTCGAGGAGATGATCTCCGAGAGGAAGGGTTGATGGACGAGGTCCGCCTCGGCCTCGCGTCCGTCACCATCCTTTCGGTCGTCCGCGGGCTGCCCTCGGAGACGTCGACCGTCGCCGACGCAATCCGCACCACGAACCCGAATGTCGTCGCCCTGAGCATCGGGCCCGAGGAGCTCCAGACGCTCCGCGTCTACCATGGCGGCCCGCTGGAGCCGGAGAACTTCGAGGAGGAGATCTATGTGGCCGGTCTCTCCGCGTGGGAGCCGCCGCTGAAACCGCCGCCGTGCTTCACGGAGGCCGTCCGGGTCGCCGAGAAGCGAGGGACCCGTCTCGAGGCGATCGACATGGACGAGGTCACGTACACCGAGAACTACGTGGACAGCGTCTCCACCCTAGAGGTCATCTTCCAAGGACGCCTGGAGCGAAGGCTCGCGAAGAAGCGATTCGACGCGAGGACCCCGCAAGAATTCGTCCTCGCATGGGACGCCGAGGTGAACGGCCCGCCGGGCTTCGCGCGCCTCCAGGCGAAGCGAGAGGCGTTCATGGCCGCGCGCCTGCGTCAGATCGCCGCCGAGGGAGCGTCCGTGCTTGCGGTAATCGAGGTGGAACGGACAAAGGGCGTACTCGCGGCGCTGCACGGCTAGCGTCCGACATACTGCGACTTGCTCGCGTCCCCCAGATCGATCGAGTAGACGTTGGCTCCCACGCTATCGACATTGATTGGATTCGTCCACGCCGCCCCGTTGTTCTGGTTTGACCAATACCAGATGTCCGAGGTCGTCCCCACGACGACGTCGTCGGGCCCATCGCCGTTGACGTCACCCACGCCCAACGTCGTGATCGCGTTCGCCGGGCTGTACGCGGGTACCGCGGTATCGATGACCGTCCCCGAGTTTCCGTAGCCCGTCAGGATTCGCACGGTCGTACCGAACGCGATGACGATTTCGAGCCCTGCCTGGGTGCTGGAGATGTTGCCGAACTTGATCCCGACAATGGGGGACGGCGCGATGTAGTAGGCCCCCGCCGGGGTCGTCAGGCCTCCCAGGCTGCCCATGTACTTCCACACTTTTCCGCCGGCCGTCCCGACGACGAGGTCGGCGAAATGATCGCCGTCTTGGTCGTCCGCATCGATCGCATTGATGGCGGCGGCCGGCCCCGCGAGGTTCACGCCGGTCGTCCCAGACGGCGTCGCCGCACGAATGTACATCTGGTCGACGAAGACGGTGTCGAGGTTCACATTCCCGACCGTGTGATCCATGTCCTTCGTCCGGATCCACACCTGCTTGCCTGCCACGGACGAGGGCAGGATGAACGAGTAGGTCTGGTCCGACGTGGCGTTCACCCAGACCATCGTCGTGTACGTGCCCGTCGTCGGATCGTTACCTGCGACGTTCGTTGCGTACGCGAACACGAAGTTGTCGCCCTCCGTGTTGGCCGAGTGCCGAGCAACCATGTTCAAGGTGAACGTGGTGCCCGGACGGCCCGGAAGCGTCGTGATCCGCCAGTAGTGTTCGAGCTCGCTCGCGAGCCCTCCGGTGGACGACCAGCTCAGAGCGACATTGTCGAATCCCCCCGTCGACGCCGTGCCACACGGTGCGTTCTGGGCGCGGAACGCGATTTTCAGGTAATAAGTGCCACCGGAAGTGATCTTCGTGCTCACGTCAATCGGACCGACGGAGGCCCAGTTCGTCGTGCCCGTTTGGGCGGTCGAGGACCAGACTTGTTGCCCCAAGGTCGGAGCCCCGGACGCCGCGTCGACGAACGCGTACATCACAACGTTCCCGCCTCCCGTGGCGCCAAAGGCAACCACTTTCCAGTCCAGGCTCAGTTGAGCGGTGAATGGCGGGGAGCCGCTCGCAGTAAAGGGTTGATAGAAGTATCCGGACACGACCTGATTCGCCACGCAATTGGTCGAGGTGGACGCGTACCCGCCCGGGTTTCCACCGGCCGAGGCCCATGTCCCCGTCGCACTGCCGGGTGGATTCGGCGTGGTCGGATCCTGCCAATCCGCGTACGTCCAGCCGCTTGCGTCGGTTGCGAATCCGGTGTTCGCTGTCGCACCGGACTGAACCGGCTCCGTGAACGTGTACTCGCGAATCTGCTCGTACGACGTGTCCGAGACGAACGTGTTCAAGTAGCTCCCGGACGTGATGTTGCCCTTCACCGTCGTCTCGCCTTCGGCGAACCAGTCGTCCGTGATCCCTGCGTTCTGGAATTTCCCGAGCTTGTCGAGGTTGGGGTACCAGGTCAGGCGGGTGTTCGCCCCGCCGACGGCAATGTCGTTCGCTCCGTCCCCGTTGAAATCGCCGACGGCGACGGTCGAAATCGAATCCGTTCGAGACTGGTCGACGATGACCTTCGTTGCGCTGCCGCTCTGGGTCTGCCAGCTGCCGTCGTTCTTGTAATACCACACGTTTCCGTTCGACGCGCCGCAAACCACCTCCGGAGCGCCATCTCCGGTCAGGTCGCCAACGGCGAGCGCGTTACAGTAGACGCCCGCAAGGTTCTCCATGACGAATCGAGTGAAGATTACGTTGCCGGTGGAATCGAGGTCCCGACGTTGCAGCACGATCTGGCCGTTGCTACTGTCGACGAAGATGCTGCTGACCGTATCCAGGTCCCCGTCCCTGTCGAAATCGATGTTGACAATCGAGAGGGTGTGATACGCATTCTTGCAGGTGCCCGATAGGCCGCAGAATTCAATCCGGCTCTTCCTCCACCGATCGATCCCGTTCAGGTTCTCGTAATAATACGAGTAGTCTTTGGTGCCCCAGGCGTTGTTCGTCGCCGCATCCGTGCCCGCGACGACGTCGAGCTTGTACAGGGGTGCCACGATGACGAGCTGGGTTGCGAGGTTCGAATAGGTCTCATCCGCGTCCTTGATGCTCGTGAGGGTGAGAGCATAATTCTGCATGCCATCGACCCATGAGTCCTGGTTCGCCCGCGTGAAATTGATCGAGAACCGGTATACTCGCAGGGCCGAGTTAATCGAAATCGCGGTGCCCGAGCACGCGCCGCTGACGGGGCAGATCGGGACGTTCGTGTCGTGCCCGTTCACCGGCGCCCGCATGAGCTGCGTCCCGCCCGCATAATCCTTGATGATGATGTTCCCGAAGATCGGGCTCGTCGCGGTCACCGCCGCGTCCGTGGTGAACATCCGGACCTGGACGTACGCGACGTCGGTGGACTTGAACGTCGTCGTCGCCTGCGTGAAGCCCGAGTCCTTGAAGGTCTGGACTTGCGGGAAGTCCCGGACGTACCCGTCCGTGTCGGTAATGACAATCGAGTCGGTCGTGTTGAAGCGTACCGCGCTCGACGAGAAGAGCAGGATGTCCAACGTGTACTTCGCGAAGTAGTATTGCGGCGGGTGCGCCGGCACCTTGTAGAAGTTCGTCCCCACCTGCGGATCCGAGGGGGCGTTGAGCTTGAACCGATATGAATAGATGTAGTACCCGTTGATGAATTCAATGAACGTAAAGCCCTGACTCGTCGAGGGCGTGCTCACTTGCGTCACGGCCTTGTTGGTGCCGTAGACGACGGGTTGCGACAGGGACCCGCCGAACGGGTCGTACAGCGTGAAGCGGTCCGTGTCGAACGTGTTCTCGAGGTCCAAGCTTCCGACGACGACCACGACTTCCTCGTTCCCTTTGAAGGTCCGCGTCTCCTGGGCGGTGTACTTGAACTGATCCCACTGGGACGCGTTGAAGATGTTGTAGCCTTGGCGGCCGTTCCATCGCAGGTTCGCGGGTCGGCCCGTTCCGTTGCCGCCGCCTCCGCCCCCGCCTCCCGTGGGGCCGGGGATCACGCTGAGGATCAGCCGGGACTGGGTCGCGTGACCCTTCTTGTCGGTCGCGTTGAAGAGGATGATCGAGGTGTCCCAGTTGAGGTTCGGGTAGGGCGACTTCATGCACGAGAGCCCGCCGAGCGAGAAGATCCCGTCACCCGCCGCGCGGTCCGGGTACACGCCGCTGTCCGTCATCTTCTGCGGCTGGGCGCACGGATCTCCCGTTCCATACCAGGCGGTGATCGTCGCATACACGGAATTCACGTTCAGGTCGCCATCCGGGTCGGACACCTGCGCGAAGACGAAGAAGCCGAGGCCCGACTGGACCGGATCGATCGCGGTCGACGAATAGAGTCCGTCCGCCCACTTGTCGACAAACACCGGCGGACGCGATCCGGCCGGGGGAGTCAGCGGGGCGGACCACAGGACGATGCTCTTCAACGTGTCCACGATCGTGATCGTGATCGCGTCCGTGGACCGGAGAGTGAAGTTCTTGTATCCCCACCGCTCGCCGACGTTCCAGATGGTGTCCGTGCCGTCGATGATCCCGCTCGGGGTCGCGAGGAGCTTGTTGTAGAGATGCAGCCGCTGCACGTCGGTCTTCGCGGGGTTCGTCCCGCGCTGCGACGTGACATAGATGATCGTCGGCGCCGTCTGCAGCGCCTCGCCGCCCTGGTGGGTCAAGGTAACGTTGACACCAATCTCGACGCCGCCTCCGTTGTACAGCGGATTCATTTCCGACTGGAGATCGAGGCGGCCCTGCGCGACGGGCGTGGGGATGTTGGCGACCCAGATGATGATCGTGGAGAACAAGACGACCGTCATCGCGAGGATCAGGATCGTGCCGATGACTTCGGAGATTCCTGATTCATCTTCGCGCAAGACGACTTTCATCGAGTGGCCTCCCGGTGGGCAGGAGAGAATTACGTTTGCAGCCGAGCCGACGATATATAAAGTGTTCGCGGTAGTTACCACGGCGCGGAAGCGTGAGAATCACAGGCTGCAGACTTAAGTAAACGGGACCGCATCGGAACGTTCGTGGAGCTCACCGCGGCGGAGCGAGTCCTCCTCCACCTCCACGGTTTCTGGAACGCCCGAGAACCGGGCCGCGAGGCAACCCAGGCGGGAATCGCGGAAGGCGCCCGGCTCCTGCGGAGCCATGTCCCGCGAACGCTCAAGGGGCTCCAGGGCGAGGGGTTCGTCGAGGCGCGCGACGCGCGGCTCCTCGGGCGGAACCGAAAGGTCCGGGTCTACGCCTTGACGGAATCCGGAGTGCGCCGCGCCCGACAAATCCTCGGCGAGATCGACGCGACGCGCGTGGAAATCGAAGGACGGACGACGACGCTGGGCGAGGCCCGAAGAGATCTCGGCCTCCAGGCGCTGCCCGCCTTGGCCGCCCTCGACGCGCATGGACGAATGCAACCGCGCGTGGAGGACCTCGAACGGCCGACGCTCCTGCAACGCGAGGAGGACCTCGCCTTCCTCAAACGATGGCAGGCGGGTGCGGCGCCCATCGCGGTCGTGTACGGATCGCATGGCATAGGAAAGACCGCGCTCGGCTGGGCATTCGCCGAGGGCGTCCCCCGAGCGGTATGGATGGAGATCAAGCCCGGCGACAATCTCGAATCCTTCGCGGACACCCTGGCTCACTCGACCGGTCAACGGGCATCGGACCCGGACCAGCCGGAGTCCGTCGCGGCCGCGATCGGGCAGGTCTTCGCCCGCGAGCGAAAGCTCCTCGTCCTGGACGGCTACGCGGACGTCGACGAAGCGGTCGTCGATGCGCTCGCCGGTTTCCTTCGGGGGTCTCCAGGGCGCGGCAAGCTCCTCGTCCTCGCGCAGGAATCGACGCCGGCCTATTGCCGGTTTTACTCGAAGGCGGACGTCGACGCCGGACTCGTGGCGGAACGGCACCTGCGCGGCCTCGACCTGGAAGGATGCCGGGCGATGCTGGGCCGCCCGGCGATCGACGCAGAAGCCTTGCGGCGGGTCTACCTCCTCACGAAGGGATGCCCGCTCTACCTGCGGGCGATCCGGGAAGGGGACGAGGAGACGTTGCGCGCGCACAGCCGCTTCACGAAGGCGGAAATCCGCCTGCTGATCTACTCGGGCGGCGGCGTGGCGCGCTGAATCTTCGGCACTTCGGAGAGCGACTCCATGAGCCGGTCCGCATAACTCTTCGTGCCGGGCGCCTTCCGAAGCGCGTAAAGGACCTGCAGGACATCCCGCTCCGGATCCCGGACCAGGATCGGCAGGACCGAGCACGACACGCGCACGCCGTCGCGGGCCCGGAGGCTTAGCACTTTCGCCGCCGGAACGGCCCCGCCTCGCTCCTTCTTCCAGGCGACGTCGGCTTCCGCCTCGGAAATCTCGAAGACCTCGTACACCCGCCGACCCCGGATCTCGGAGTTCTGCCAACCGAGGAGCGCCTCCGCCCCGGAGTCGAGGTGGACCATCCGACGGTCCCGGTCGACGATCAGCAGGCCGTCCATCAAGGCGGTGACGAGCGCCTCGAACCGACGGCGCTCCAGATCGAGCTTCCCCACGAGTTCCGACGTGTTCAACGCGATCGCCAGCTCCGTGGCGATGCCTTGGACGACGTTGATCTCCGTCGAGGTGAACATGTGCGGCGACCGGGTGTCGTCGAGCCAGAGGCCGCCGAGGAATCGACCGCGGCAGGCGAGCGGCACGACGAGCGCCGTGCTGACCCCGAGCCGTTTCTGGATGAACGCCGGGAGCACGGCCTCCGGAGACGGCTCTTTGAGCAGGGCCGGAAGCCGCAACGACACGATCCGGTGGGCGAGCCGGGGAATCTCGGCGACCTGGATCCGAAGGCCCTCGAAGGGCGTCGGGGTGCCGCCGGGGCCGAACGCGGCGAGGGTCCGGAACTCGCGGGCCTGCTTGTCGTACCCGAGGACGGCGCAACGGTCGACCCCGACCAGACCGGGGGTGATCCGCACGATGGCCGCCAGGAGTTCCTCGGGGTCCGTCAGGTCGCCGGCCATCTCGGCGACGCCCAGGAGCGCCGCGAGGATCTGCTCTTCGTCGACCTCGTCTCGAATCGGCAACGTCCGCTCATGCCGGCGAACGCGATAAGAAAGTTTGCCGCTCGTTATCAGGCTGGAGTCGGCCTCGGAACGCCTTTAACGGTCGCCCTGGTTTTCGTCCGCCGTGGAACCCGCCCGCGCGTTCCTGGCGGTCCTCGGCTTGGCGTTCGCGGTCGCGGGCGTCGTGGTCGCGTGGACCGTGGACAAGTTCACCGGGCTCGCGGTCTTGGTGATCGGCGCGTTCCTCCTCTTCCTTCCGTTCATGCGATCCCTCGGAGACGAATGAACGTTTAATAGGGACGCCGCGGTGCGACCGGCGTGTACCGCGTCTTCCGCGTGCCGGCGGCCCACGCGTCTCGGGCCGACATCGTCTGGAAGGACGACCTCGTGAGCCGCCAGAGCATCACCTCGAGGGACGCGAAGAGCCTCGGGTTGCCGGGGGACGAGCGGTACGTGCTTGTCGAAGGCAGCGATGCGGGGGTCGCGCAGGCGACGGAGCTGCTCAAGGACCTCGCGCACGCCCTCGCGGGCAAGGAGGCGGAACGCGTCTACCGCCAATTTCGCGCACAAGACGAAGAGGCCGCTTCCGGGATGGGCTTGATTTTCGGTCCGTGATGCCTACGCGACCACCCGCTGCTCCGGCTGCGGCATGCTCGCGGTCCGCGGGAACGGGTCCAGTTCCCGTTCGAGCCACGCGATCATCCGCGGGTTCGTGCCGCGCGCGTCCGCGAAGACGACGAGGAGCGCGTTCCGGGTCGCGGTCTCCTCGTGGAGATCGTCCACGAACCGCAGCACCCGCTCGACTCCGGAATGGACGACGAGGGGATCGAGGCAATCCACGACCAAGGCCCCGGGTCCGCGCTCGTCGAAGAATGTCGTCGCCGCGGTGCGGAGGTCCTGGAGCCGCCTGGGGTCCGCGGTGCCCATCCGACCCGCGAGGGTCGTCACGCGAAGGAGATCCCCGCCGTCCGGCGGAGCCGAGATGGACCGGGACGTGATCCAGAGGAATGGGGTGCGGGCTTCCGCGAGGACCCGTACGAAAGATACCGCGGTGTCCTCCGGGTCCAAGGCGAGATAGCCAAGGCCCCGCTTCAGCGACGGGCCCATGATACTCCCCCCTAATGCGCGTGCAGAAGGGCTGACTCGGATGGGCTCGATTTGACTTAAAGGCCGCGGTCTGATTTCGCGGACTACTCTGCCCTCCGCGAGCGTAGACTAGAGCGAGCGAATCTTGTCCGCGATAAACGCGCGGACTTCCGGATCGTTGGGGATCGGAAGAGAACGCTTGAAGCGCTCCGTCTTGTCCGGAAGATAGTAGCCCCGGGACACCGAGATGAACTGCTTCGTCCCTTCGGAGGTGGTCGCTTGTTTCCGCGCGACTTCGAGGAAATTGTTTCTCCCGAAGTTGACCTTCTCCGCCCGGATTGTCTCGAACCGCACGTCGGCGTTCCGCCGGCCTCTCCTCGTACTGCATTCCGACATTCCTCCCCTGTTCGCCGGTAACCTCCGCCGCGCGGGACGGAGGGCCGCGCAACCGACCGAATCGATATAAATCTTCGCGGGCGGATTGCGAGCACCGTCGGCCTTTTGTGGCCGCGCACCGCAGCATTAAATAGCGCGGGGCCCTCGTGTGCGAACGGATGCAGTGCGTCCGTTGCGGCGCGATTTTCGAGGGTCGTTTCTGTCCTCGATGCGGCGCACCCGCGATGGCCGCTGCGCCCGCCGCGCCTGCCCCGCAGGCCGCGCCGATGGGATGGCCATGCCCGCGCTGCGGCACCCTGTTCCGAGGAAACTTCTGTCCACGTTGCGGCCTCCCGACGGCGGCGTGGGCCTACCGGCCGCCTGCCGCTCCGTCCGGAGGACGAACCGTCCTCTCGATCTTGTGGACGATCGCCTTGGTCGGCTTCATCATCTTCGTGATCACGGATTTCGCGGCCTTGGTGGCCGCTCCCGCGTACGTCGTCCCGGGGATCCAGACGATCGGCACCGGGCACACGGTGAACAGCGGCCTCGACTTCGACGCCGGCAACTGGACCTTCGACCCATTAGGGACCGGATCGGTCGGGACGTACCGAAGCGCCGGCGGCAATCCGGGTGGCCTCCTAGAGATGTCCTTACCCAGCTCGGGTGCCCGCGGATATTGGTGGCAGGCGTTCCGTGTCGACGGCTCGGTCCCTTTTACGGGAGCCGTCCACCTCGACACCGAAATCAGCGGGGGCCTGACCTCCGGCCGGCTCGTCGTCGCGGTGGACAGTGCGAACTCGCCTCCGGATCCGAGAATCGCGATCGGGCTCGTGAATTTCACGGGACCGACGTCGTGGACGGCGATGCCCCGACTCCTCGCGGATGACCGCCTGACAGACCCGGGCCTCTACTATCTCAAGATCGCGTTCTTTGCCGATTCGGCGACGAGCCCCGTCAGCGTGGGTTTCGACAACGTCCGGCTCGCGTGGACGACGGACGCGGCCGTCGTCGTGTACCTCCCTTCCCCCGCTCCGTTCGTCCTGTTCTTCACTCAAGACAAGACGCTGTTCATCTCCTATTTCGCCTTCCTCGCCGCGGTGATCTTTCTCGCCGCGGGCTACCACCTCATCCGCGAGCGCCGGGAGACATGGAACGCCTTCCGGGCGCCGCTCGAAGCGATCGGGACTCGCCTCAAGAGCCGGAGCGCGTGGATTGCGCTGGGCCAGGTCTGGATGGCCGTCACGTTCTTCCAAGTCGTCTTCTACTATCTTGTGATCGCCGCGGGCATCAACCCGTCGTCCCCGGTCAACCCGACGCCGCAGAGCGCCTGGTTCTGGCTCTACGAACTCTTGAACGCGGGTGTCTACGAGGAGTTCGCGTTCCGCATCTTGTTGATCGGCCTGCCGATGGCCCTCGGATCCGTCGTCCTTCGAATCATCGAGGTGAACCGCGGTGGGACCGGGAGCGGACCGGGGGCCGCGGGGCGGCACATCGCGGGGGCGTGGCGGTACCTGATCGGCGGAGCCGTCCGCCGCGATTCGCCGAAGGAAACGCTCGTGGCCGCGTGGGCCTTCCTCGTCGCGAGCTCGGTGATCTTCGGACTCGCGCACGCGCCCGGCTGGGGATTGTGGAAGGTCATCCCGGCGATGGTCGCCGGCCTCGGGTTCGGCTATCTGTTCCTGCGTCACGGAATCGCGGCCGCGATCTTGGCGCATTTCGTGAACGACTACGCGGCCGCCCTCAGCTACGAAGGCTTCGGGGGCGAGGCGTTCCTCCTCTTCCTGAACCTGGTGTTCCTTGGGCTCGCGATCGCCGGAGCCGGATTCTTCGTCTGGTACGCGATCGTTGCCTGGAGGAACTTCCGCGGGCTGATCGACCGATTCCGGCCGCCGACCCGCGCCGTGGCCATCCCCGGGCCGCAGACGCCGTACTTTTCCACGATGCCGCCGCCTGTCGCAACCCCGCCGGATCCCGGACAGCCGCCGCCTTCCGCGCAAATGTGGCCCGTGACGCCGTCCGTCGGGCCGCCCGCCGTCGCGGTCCGCAATCCGAGTCGCATCCCCAGGGAGTATACGCCTTCGTACGTCCCGCCGCCATACGGGTATCCACCGGTTCGATTCCAATGTCCGTACTGCGCGTGGGTCGAAGCCAAGTACGACGCGGGCCATTTCACGTGCACGCGATGCGGCCGTACCGCCTAGGTCTTCGAGGCGACGGTACTCTCTGCGACATAGTCGATCGCCGCCTCCAGGTCGTCGGACTCGATCTCGATCGTGATGTCGCCGAGGGGCGAGGAGGCCGCGAAGTTCACGACGCCGACGAACGCCGCCTGCTTGCTCAGGCTCACCGTGGTGCGATCCCCTCGACGACCGGCGAGCAGTTGACGCCTGGCGGTGTCCCGAATCCGCTGGGTGCGGATCAACTCACGAAGCCGGTCGAGGTTCTCCGACGTCCCGACGATTCGGCCCTCCGTCGATTCGATGCGCACGTCCGGAAACAGATTTCGCAGTGCGGTCATCACCTTGTCCGGATTTTCCGTCGGATGAACCGCCACCTCGACGCGAACGCGATGCACCTCACCCGATTCGCCCCTTCGCCTTTAATTTTCTCGAGATGTCTCGGCGACGCGACGAAGGTTTTTTGACGGGCTCACCGCAATGGCCCCCGGATGCGCGAGGAACTTTTGGCGTTCGTGAGCAATCGCGGAACGTTGCTCGAGCCGGACGCGGTCGAGTTCCTCCTGACGCAACGCGATCCCGTCGAGCGCCTCGAGGCGTTCCTCGGATCTTGCCCGGAGACGCCGTTCGTCGTCACCCTCGATGACGTGATGCGCGCAGGGGAGATCGCCCGGACCGCCGCGGCCCAGATAACGACCCGGGCGGCGCCCCCGACGAGCCTGGCCGACACGTTCATCCCCGCGTCGTTCCGGCGCCTCGGGGAGAAGGCCGCAGACCAAGACCCGGACGTGCGGATCCTCCGGGACATCACGGGCCATTCGACGTGCGAGGGGACGCTCGCGGACTTCACGCGGTACTTCCGGCATCGCTTCCAGGTCCTGCGGAACATGCTGCGGTCCCGTCACGACCTCGCGGGGGCCCAAGAGATCGCGAAAGCCCGCCGGTCGACGCGCGAGGTTCGGATCATCGGCATCGTCGCGGACGTGCGGACGACGAAGAACGGCCACCGCATCCTGGAGATCGAGGACGAGGCGGACCGGATCGCGGTCCTCCTCCCGTCGGGGTCGGCCGTCGCGTCGGAGATGGCCGTCCTGGACGAAGTCGTCGGCATCGTCGGGACCGTCAACGACCGAGGGCTCGTGATCGCCCAGTCGATCATCCGCCCGGACCTGCCGACCGTCAAGACGTTCCGAGGAACCCGGCACCACGTCCGCGCCGCGTTCATGTCCGACATCCACGTCGGGAGCCGCACGTTCCTCGAGGACAAGTGGTCGAAAGCGTCCGCGTGGCTCGGGAGCGCCGACGAGATCGCCGCGTCGATCCGCTACCTCGTCGTGAGCGGAGACGTCGTGGACGGGATCGGCGTCTATCCTCGTCAGGACGAGGAGCTCGCGATCGATGACATCTACGCTCAATACGAGGCGCTCGCTCGGATGGTCGCGGACCTCCCGGACCGAGTCTCCGTCATCATGCTCCCGGGAAACCACGACGCCGTGCGGCCGGCCGAGCCGCAGCCCGCGTTCCCGACCTCGATCCAGAACCTGTTCGATTCGAACGTGATCTTCGCAGGGAACCCCTCTCTCCTGAGCGTCGAGGGGGTCCGCATCCTCGCATACCACGGCCGGAGCATGGACGACCTCGTGTCGGCGATCCCCGGCATGAGCTACGCGCGTCCGCTCGAGGCGATGAAGGTGATGCTCCGCATGCGACACCTCGCCCCGATCTACGGCGGCAAGACGCCGATCGCGCCCGAGGCGGAAGACCACCTGATCATCGACGAGATCCCGGACATCTTCGCGACCGGCCACGTCCACGCCGCGGGCGTGGACCAGTATCGCGGGGTCGTCCTGGTGAATTCGTCGACGTGGCAAGCCCAGACCCCGTACCAGAAGATGCGGAACATCGAGCCGATGCCCGCGCGCCTCCCGATCGTCGACCTCGCGTCGGGCCAAGCGATCGTGCGCGAGTTCTAGGCGCGGGAAAGGTTCATCGACGCAGCCGACGTTCGGCGCTCCGTGAGGATCGCCGCGGTCGGGGACATCCACGGTCACGAGAACCTGCGGGCGGTGGCCGCCGACCTGGATCGTCTCGGACCGGTCGACCTGTTCCTGCTCGCGGGCGACACGACGGACCGGAACGACATCGACGCGTTCGGCATGGTCATTCGGACGATCCGCGCGCGCGTGTCGGCCCCGGTGTGGGCCGTGTTCGGCAACAACGAATACGCCGGCGACCACCCCGCGTACGTCGCCCGTTTCGCCGACGCATTCGGCGTCCGGTTCCTCCAGGACGAGGCCGCGGTCTTCGAGTCGCCGACGGGACGCGTTCGAATCATCGGGAGCGTCGGGAGTCTGGACCGGCCGACGTGGTGGCAGCGGAAGAACCTGCCGCGGGCCGCGGAAGAGTACGAGCGTCGAGTCAAAGTCCTCGACGGGCTCCTCGCCGGAAATGGCACGCAGATCCTCCTGACCCACTATCCTCCGACGTACGTGACGATGGGCGGCGAGAAAGCGGAATGGCGGCCGGAGTTGGGATCGAAGGCGCTCGAATCGGTCCTCCTGAGGCGACGACCGACGCTGGTCATTCACGGGCACATTCACAAAGGGATTCCGGCGGGCGAGCTCCGTCCGAGGTTCGACCGGCTCGATGATTTCGAGGGAGACGCCGCGCCGATCCCGGTGCACAACGTCGCCTATCCCGTGCGCCACACCGTCTCGACGTTCGATCTCTAGCGGGCCGCCCGCGTGGGGTTTATACGGACTCCCATCCTTGGCGAACGGGCCCATGTCCCGCGACCGGTCGCGACACGACGAAGACGACGAGGAAGACGAGAACTTCTGGAAGGGACTCGGGCGAGATCTCCTCGTCGCGGCGATCATCGTGGTCGTGTTCCTCGCCGCGATCTACGCGTATGCCGGCGTCTGGCCGCCTCTCGTCGTCGTCGAGAGCGCGTCGATGCAGCACTCGAGTCAAGAGTCGTTCCTCGGCGTCATCGACACGGGGGACATGGTGTTCCAGCAGGCCGCGCCGACCCGGGCCGATGTCGTCACGTATCTCGAGGGCCGAGCGAGCGGATATTCGACGTACGGCGATTACGGGGATGTCATCATCTTTCGTCGTCCGTCGTCCGCGACCCCGGTGATCCACCGAGCCATCATGTACGTGACGGTCCACACGAACAACACCGCCGACATCCCGAATCTCGCCCTCCTGCCGACTTCGGAGTGGGAGGCGACGAACCTCGCGGGAGCGACGACGTATCCCTACGCCCTCCGGACCGTGACGATCCACCGCATGGGGTTCACCCACAACTTTGGAATCGCCTTCAACCTCGCATCGCTCGCGCAATCGTTCGCGCCCCGCTCCGGGTATGTCACGATGGGGGACCACAACGCACAGGAATCATGCGCGAGCAGCCCGGATCCGTGCCCCTCCACCCCGTACGACTTCGCCTGGCTGCCGAAGCAACAGGACGTCATCGGCCGAGCCCGCGGCGAGATCCCGTGGTTCGGCCTCCTGAAGCTCACCCTCCAGCCGACGGACTCGTGCTGCCCGGGGGGCTGGGGGAGCACCGGTTCGCAAGGTGCCCCGAAGAACAGTTGGGACAGCCTCCTCGTGAGCCTGATTTTCCTCCTCGCGCTGCCCTTCATCCTGGAGTACGCGATGCGCGGGTGGACGAAGTACGTCTCGCCCCGGCTCCCGGAGATTCGGTGGCCCTGGAAGCGGCGGAGCAAACCCGCCGCGCCGAACGGGGATCCCACGGACGAAGCAGTGGACTCGTCGGACCGGGAACCGGACGAATGACGGCGCGGCCGCCTAGAGAAGGGTCGTCTGGACCTTGAGCCGGTAGCCGCGAGCCTCCGCGAGGATCTCGTCCTTCTCGAGGACCTTCTTCACGTCGAGCAACGGCACGGAGGCCTGGATCTCCTTCGTCCGCCCGCCGCGGCCGAACGACCTCACGCGCGCGTGGACGAGGCCGAGCATGTCCAATTCCGAGATGAGGTCCGTGACCCGGCGCTGCGTCAGCGGCGTCACCCCGGTCTTCCGCGAGAGGTCGCGGTACGTCGTGTAGACTTCGCCGGTGGTGAGCTTCGTGTTCCCGATCTCCTCGTTCAGGAGGATCCCGAGGAGGATGAGCTTCGACTGGGTCGGAAGGCTCTTCACCGCCTCGATGACGGTGTCTAGCTCAATCTTGTTCTTCGCCCGCTGCACGTGCTCTTCCGTGATGTGCTCTTCGCCTTGGCGTTCCGCGAGCTCCGCGCTCACCCGGAGCAGATCGAGGGCCCGGCGCGCGTCCCCATGTTCTTGGGCCGCGAGCGCGGCGATCAGCTGGAGCACGCCGTCCGCGGCGGTGCCGTTCTCGAACGCGAGACGCGACCGCTCCGCGAGGATGTCGTATAGCTCGTCCGCGTTGTAGGGCGGGAAGACCATCTTCTCGTCCGCCAGGCGCGAGCGGACGCGAGGGTCGAGGTATTCCGTGAAGGTCAGCTCGTTCGAGATGCCGATCAGGGAGACGCGGGCCTTGGACAGGTCGTCGTTGATCTTCAGGAGCTGGTAGAGGATGTCGTCGCCGTTCTTCTGCACGAGCTTGTCGATCTCGTCCAGGGCCACGATTACGACGCGCTTCTCCTCGTCGAGTTTCTCCAGGAGCAGGCTGTACACGCGGTCCGTCGACAGGCCGGTGAACGGGATCCGCTGATGGAAGTTCTCGATGAACTTGTTGCCGATCGACTGGAGCACGCCGTACGGGGTGTCGACGATCTCACAGTTCAGGTAGAGGTACTGGACCATCCGCGCGCTGTCCGCCTTGCGGAACTCGTTCTCGATGTACTTGACGACGGCCGTCTTGCCGGTCCCCGTCTTCCCGAAGATGAGGACGTTGCTCGGCCGCTCGCCCTTGAGCGCGGTCACCAGGATCTGCGCGAGCTGTCCGATGTGGCTCTCTCGATGCGGCAGGCGGTCCGGCAGGTACGACGGACGCAGGATTTCCCGGTCCATCTTGAAGATCGTCCGAGTGCCAAGGTACGGTTGGAAGATGCTTTCTTCCATG
>Ga0137415_10000765_pt1 | contig 31372 bp, 26 predicted proteins | sample CZODoug3_1_1_16f_FD_183082 | JGI IMG/M metagenome (GOLD analysis project Ga0137415, IMG submission 183082) | Vadose zone soil fungal communities from Angelo Coast Range Reserve, California, USA - CZODoug3_1_1_16fungal (Hybrid Assembly) | ecosystem: Environmental > Terrestrial > Soil > Vadose...
CTCTCGAACCCGCCGAGCGCGAGGGTCTGGATCGAGTCCACCGCCAGAACGCAGGGGCGCAGCTTGCGCGCGTGATCGAGCGCGGCGCTCGCGTCAGTTTCCGCCGCCAGAAGCAGCTCCGGCGAGAGCGTTCCCAACCGCTCTCCGCGCAGCCGGATCTGCTGCAGGGACTCCTCTCCGCTCACGTACAGGACGGGACGCCCAGGCCCGGCGAGCCGATCGAGCGCCGAAAGGAGCAGCGTGCTCTTTCCGATGCCAGGATCGCCCGCCAGCAACACGACCGCTCCGGGGACGAGCCCGCCGCCGAGCGCGCGGTCCAACTCCCCGATGCCGGTGCGCTGGCGCCGCCCCAGCGAGAGCGGTACCTGATCGATGGGCACAACCGCCGAGAGCGCGCGCCCGGCCGGGCGCGCCGACTTCTCCTCGACCGAGCCGAACGCCCCACAGCCGCCGCATTTGCCGAACCACTTCGCAGTGCGGAACCCGCATTCTCTGCACACGTGTTGGATCGCGATCTTCGCCATGGTCGAATCCTGCCCCCAGGGTCCGACATGCATGCTGCGTGCTAGTCGGGTTATGACGCGGTCCCGAGGTGCGCGCCTGGTGCTCCCGATCCTCTTCGTCACCGTCTTCATCGACCTGGTCGGGTTCGGGATCATCATTCCTTTCCTCGCCTATTACGTGGAGTCCTTCGGCGCCCGCGCCGCCGTCGTGGGGCTCCTGATGTCCAGCTACTCGCTGGCGCAGTTCCTTTTCGCGCCGGTGTGGGGAAGGCTCTCGGATCGAATCGGCCGCCGTCCCATCCTGCTCCTCGGGCTGAGCGGATCGGTCGTCGGATTCACGCTCTTCGGCCTGGCCGGCACGCTCTGGCTGCTCTTCGTCGGGCGCGTGCTGATGGGGATCTTCGGCGCCACCATTCCCACCGCGCAGGCCGCGGTCGCGGACGTGACCGCGCCCCAGGACCGGGCGCGCGGAATGGGCCTGATCGGCGCCGCCATCGGGCTCGGGTTCATCCTCGGTCCGGCGCTGGGCGGCTTGCTCTCGAATCTTTCCGGCGTGTTGCGGGTATCGTTGTTCGAGAGAAACCCCTACGCGTTGCCGTGTTTCGCGTCCGCCGCTCTGGCGGCGTTGAACCTGATCGCGGCGGCGGTGTTCCTCCCCGAGTCTCTGCCGCGCGAGCGGCGGGACACCCATCTGGCAGAGCGGTTCTCCCGCTTCGAGCTGCTCTCTCGCGGGCTGACCGACCGGCGGCTGCGCCTGCTGGTGCTCGTCTACTTCCTCTTCATGCTCGGCTTCACCATGATGGAAGCGACGCTCACGCTGTTCATCGAGCGCCGCATCGGCCCGCCCGATCATGCGCAGCTCGTCCGCCGCGTCGGGTACCTCTTCGGATTCATCGGGATCATCCAGGTGGCACTGCAGGGGGGGCTGGTGGGACGGCTTGCGCGCGTCTTCGGCGAGCGGAATCTGTTGGTCGCCGGATGCGTAGCGACGGCCCTCGCGCTGGCGGCGCTTCCGCTGACCGGCTCGTGGGCGGGCATCTACGGTTGCTCCTTCGGGCTCGCCTTCGGCCTCGGATTGTCACAGCCCTCGGTGGCGAGCTTGATCTCCCGGGCGGCGCCAGTGCAAACGCAGGGCGGGGCGCTCGGCGTCTCACAGTCCGCGGCCAGCCTGGCGCGCGTGCTCGGGCCAGCGATGGGAGGCGCGCTCTTCCAGCAGGTGGCGCCGGGAGCACCGTACATCGTGGCGGCGGGACTCTCCCTCGCCGCGGTCGTCTGCGCTAGGCTGCGGAACTGATGCGCGCAGCGGTCATCGGCGGCGGAAGCTGGGGGACGGCGCTCGCGTCCGTCCTCGGGAGCAACGGTCACGACGTCACCATCTGGTCCTACGAGATCGACGTGGCCGAGGCGCTGGCGACGAAGCGGGAGAACCCGCGGTACATGCCAGGCTTGCAGGTTCCACCGACCGTCACCGGAACGAACGATTTCGCGCGCGCGCTCGCCGGCGCGGAGCTGGTCGTCGCGGTCAACCCGTCGCACGTCACGCGGCCGGTGATGCGGGAGGCGCTCCCGTACCTGCCGAAAGCCACCGCGATCGTGACCGCCACCAAGGGAATCGAGAACGAGACGCTCTTGACCATGCACGAGGTGCTCGAGGACGTGCTGCCGCCCGAGATGCACCCGTACCTCGTCTGTCTGTCCGGCCCGTCGTTCGCCAAGGAGACGATGCTGAAGATGCCCACTGCGGTCGTGGTCGCCTCGCCGTGGGAAAAGATGGCCCAGCGCGTGCAGCGCTGGTTCTCGAACGACTACTTCCGCGTCTACACCTCGGTTGACGTGGTCGGAGTGGAGCTGGGCGGATCGCTGAAGAACGTCTGTGCCATCGCCGCGGGGATCTCCGACGGGATGGGCTTCGGCAACAACACGCGCGCCGCCATCATGACGCGAGGGCTCGCCGAGCTCGTGCGCCTGGCGGTGAGGAAGGGCGCCAACCCCCTGACGCTCAGCGGGCTCGCCGGGATGGGCGATCTGGTGCTGACCTGCACCGGCGAGTTGTCGCGCAACCGCACCGTCGGGCTCGCTCTCGGCCGTGGCCAGAAGCTGCAGGAGATCCTCGCGGGGATGACGCAGGTCGCGGAAGGCGTCCGGACCGCGAAGAGCGTCCACGACCTGGCGCACAAGCTGGAAGTGGACATGCCCCTGCACGAAGCGGTCTATCGCATCCTGTACGAGGACCTGCCGCCGAAGGCCGCTCTGCAGTCGCTGACGTCCCGCGAGCTGAAGTCGGAGTTCCAGCTGCACTAGCCGCTGCCGCACCGGAGGTGCGGCTTTGCGGCTACGTTTCAGGCTGTACCGGCCGGAGCGTGGACGGCGACGTGGCCGCGCCAGCTCGTCTCAGCCGGCTGAACTGACCGTCCGCGAAGGCGGGAGCAGCCTTTCCTCCTCGTCCTTCTCGATCTGCGCCAGCAGATGCGACGAGCCGGCGATGATGATCGGCCGGAAGAGCAGGTTGAGGACCGGCGTCGCGAGCAGGGCGGCCGTCGACACGGAGAACCCGACCGAGACGGCGCGATTCGACTCCATGAGCGCGATCTCGCCGCGCGAGTCGAGCGCCAGCTTGTCGCAGAGCCGAGCGAAGAGGCGGATCGGCCCGCCGAGAATCCGGGGAAGGCGAGCCGCGCCGTGCCTCAGGAAGCGCACGAACCACGGCTCCGGAGCGTCCCTGTCGCGCTGGAGCGATTCCTTGAGCGACTCGCCGGGCAAGCGGACCTGCGCGTCGTCGAAGGCGTCCGCGACCACCCAGTGCAAGCTCCAGATTCCGAGGATCGCCGTCGAGACGAAATCCCCGATCGCTGGCACGAGCCGCGCGAGCACCAGGAGCGGCGCGATGCCGATGGCGACGATCAGGGCTTGACGGATCATGCGGCCGGCGAGCAAGCGCCACGGCATCTCACGGGGCCCGCAGGGGCCGAAGCCCATCCGCCAGCGGATCATCGCCGCGAGCCGCGCATAATGGTTGGCGAAGAAGAACGAAGGGAGCGGCGCGAGCGCCGCGAACGCCTTGTAGAAGGACTTGAACCAGGTGCCCCAGTGGCCGTGCGTCTCGGTGCCGAGGCTGGCATAGAGCGCGCACGCGCCAGCGAGCATGGCCGCGGGATAGAGGGCTTCCTTGAGCAGCTCCGGGTCGGCGAGCAGCACGCGCGCGCCGAGGATCGGCTGCGCCAATCCGTACAGGGCCTGTTCCGTGTTCCCGGCGGGCGGCGCTTGCACGCCGCGGGCGTATGCGCCGATGCGCTGCAGCGCCCAGCGGACGACGCCCCGCCGGGGCCGGTTCGCGAGGGGAACGGTTGGAGCGGGTGGGAGCAGACTCATCTGCATGGACCTTCGTACGGACGGCAGGGTTGGATATTACAAGCGGCCGGCGCCTCAGATTTCCCGGGAAACCACCCGGCGCAACGTTTCCTGGTCGATGTTTCCTCCGGAAATGCAGATGCCGACCGCCTTGCCCGCGAGCGATTCCCGCAGGGCGAGCAGCCCGGCAAGCCCCGCCGCTCCCGCCCCCTCGGCAAGGTTGTGTGTGGTGCGCAGGAGCAGGCGGATCGCCTCCGCGATGGCGCCCTCGCTCACCTTGACGAAGCCTGCCAACCCCTCGCGAAGCGCCGGAAAGGTGTGCTCGTACACGCAGCGCGTCGCCAGGCCGTCGGCAAACGTGTTCGCGGTGTAGCCGGTGACCGGTTTTCCCTTGTGCCAGGAGTCGTGGATCGCCGCCGCCCGCTCCGCCTGGACGCCGAACACCGCGAGCGAGGGGCGCATCGCGCGCGCGGCGGTCATCGCGCCCACCGCCTGCGAGCCGCCGCCGACCGCCAGCACCAGCGCGTCGAGCCCGGGCTCCTGCTCGAGCATCTCCAATGTGATCGTCGCGGCGCCGGCGATGACCTGCCGGTGGTTGGTGGAGTGGACCAGCGTCAGGCCGCGCTCGCGGACCAGCCTCTCGGCCACCTGGGCCGCTGCGTCGTAGTCGTCGCCCTGCTCGATCAACTCGGCGCCGAACCCCCGCATCGCTTCGTTCTTCTCGGGGTTGTTCCCGCGCGGCACGCAGATGGTCACCGGGACGCCGAGGATCTCCCCGGCCCAGGCGAGTGCCTGGCCGTGATTGCCGCGCGACGCCCCGACCACTCCGCGCTTCTTCTCCTCGTCGGTCAGCGAGCCGAGCGCCGCCAAGGCGTTGCGCACCTTGAAGGCCTGCGTCGGTTGGTGGTTCTCGTGCTTGACGTGCACGCGGATTCCGTACCCCACCGCCTCTTCGAGCGGGGCGTAGCGGCGCAGCGGCGTCGGCGGCAACCTCGCGCGGATCCGCTCCCTCGCCGCGAGTACGTCCTCCATGGTCACGGGCCACATGACTGGGCGCATCTATGCGACTTGGAGCCTTCCAGATCAACCCGCAACGATCGATCACTCGCCCAGGTAGGCTTTTCGGATTTCGGGGGAGCGCAAGAGCTCGGTGCCGGTTCCGGTCTGGACGACGGTCCCCGTCTCCAGCACGTAGCCGTGGTTGGCGATCTGGAGCGCCAGGTGCGCATTCTGTTCGACGAGGAGGATGGTCACGCCCTGCTTGTTGATCTCCTGCACGATGGTGAAGATGGTCTCCACCACCGTCGGCGCCAGGCCGAGCGACGGCTCGTCGAGGAGCAAGAGCCGGGGCCGCGACATCAGCGCCCGGGCGATCGACAGCATCTGTTGCTCGCCGCCGGACAGCGTTCCGGCCATCTGCGCCGCGCGCTCCTCGAGGATGGGGAACAGCTTGAAGCCCTTCTGCATGTCCTGCGCGATGCCCTGCGCGTCGCGCCGCAGGAAGGCGCCCAGGAGCAGGTTTTCCCTCACCGTCAGGTTGGGAAAGATGCCCCGCCCTTCCGGTGCGTGACAGAGCCCGCGCGCCACGAGCCGGTGCGGCTTGAAGCCGGCGATCGGCGCCCCCTCGTACCGGATCTGGCCCGCGGAAGGCCGCAGCATTCCGCTCACCGCGCGCAGGGTGGTGGTCTTGCCGGCGCCGTTCGCGCCGATGAGCGAGACGATCTCTCCCTGGCCGACAAGGATGGAGATGCCGCGAAGGGCGTGGATCGCGCCGTAATGCACGTCGAGCGCGTGTAGCTCGAGCAGCGGTTCCGCCATCAGCGCGGGCTCCCGGCCGCCGCGATCTGCGCCGCGTGCTCCTTCGCGTATTTCTCTCCGAGGTAGGCCTCGATGACCTTCGCGTTGCTCTGGATCTCGCGCGGCAGGCCCTGCGCGATGGTGACGCCGTGGTCGAGCACCAGGATCCGCTCGGAGACGCCCATCACCAGCTTCATGTCGTGCTCGATCAAGACGATGGCGACGCCGAACCGATCGCGGATCGACCGGATCAGCGCCATCAGCTCGGTCTTCTCCCGCGTGTTGGTGCCGGCGGCGGGCTCGTCCAGCAGCAATACTTGAGGTCCGGTGGCGAGCGCGCGCGCGATCTCCAGCCGGCGCTGCTCGCCGTAGGGCAGGTTCTTCGCCAGCTCGTTGCGCCGGTTCGTCAGCCCCATGATCTCGAGCATCTCCTCCGAGCGCTCCGCCACCCACTTCTCCTCCTGCTCGGAGAGCGCGCCCTGCCGCACCGCCGCCGCCATCGACTCGTGCGTCAGGTGGTGGCAGGCGATGCGCACGTTGTCGAACGCGGTGAGCTCGCGGAAGAGACGGATGTTCTGGAAGGTGCGGGCGCAGCCGAGGTGCGCGATGGCGTGCGGAGAGAGCCCGCGCGTGTCGCGGCAGAGGATCTTGATGGTGCCTTCGCTCGGCGGGTAGACCCCGGTGAGCAGGTTGAAGACGGTGGTCTTTCCCGCTCCGTTCGGACCGATCAGGGCCACGAGCTCGCGTGGCCTGACTTCGAGAGAGAAGTCGCAGACCGCCGTCAGGCCTCCGAACCGGATGGTGGCGTGGCGCACGTCGATCAGCGCCTCGCTCGCCTCGCGCCTTCCGGGCACGCGGGGAGGCCGGCGCTTGCGCCACCAGTCCCAGACCTCGCGCGTTCCCAAGAGGCCGCGCGGGCGCAGCAACATCAGCGCGATGAGCGCGATGGAATAGATCACCATTCGCAAGTTCGCCACCGCGCGCAGGTACTCGGGCAGGATGGTCAGCACTGCCGCGGCGATGGTCGCGCCGGTGATCGACCCCATGCCGCCCAGGACCACCATGGCCACCACTTCGAAGCTTCGGACGAAGGTGAAGCTCTGCGGCGCCAGGTTCCCCTCGAACGCCCCGCTGAGCGCTCCGGCGACGCCGGCGAAAAACGCGCTGATCACGAACGCGCGGACCTTGTAGCCGGTGGTGTCGATGCCCATCGCCTCGGCCGCCACCTCGTCCTCGCGCACGGAGAGGAAGGCGCGGCCATGCGTGGAGTCGCGCAGCCGCTTCGCCACCAGGATGGTCACGATCGCAACCGCCCAGATCCAGGCAAAGTCCGCGCGGTGGGGAATGGGCGAGAGCCCGATGGCGCCGCCGAAGAAGGGGGTGTTCTCGATGATGACCCGGATGATCTCGCCGAACCCCAGGGTGACGATGGCGAGGTAATCGCCGCGCAGCCGCAGCGAAGGCTTGCCGACGAGCCAGCCCGCCAGCGCGGCGGCCATCGCTCCGGTCACCATCGCCAGGACGAAGAAGATCCGGTACGGATCGTCCTCGGGCCCGCGCATCAGCATCACTGCGCTCACGTAACCGCCCACCGCCATGAAGCCGGCGTGGCCGATGGAGAACTGGCCGGTCAGGCCGTTCACCAGGTTCAGCGACACGGCGAGGATGATCGCGATGCCGATGTGGTTGATGTTCTGGAGGGCGTACTCGAGCCGGAACGCGGGATTGAGCGCGATCCCCTGCTCGATGAGCGCGAGGAAGGGGATGGCGATGAAGAACGGCAGCCAGCTGCGCACCGCCTTTCCCGTGCGCTTCAGCGCGCTGCCGGCGAAGAACGGCATCACACCTTCTCCGCGGCGCCCCGGCCGAGCAGGCCGGAAGGCTTCACCAGCAGGATGAGGATGAGGATCCCGAACGCCACCGCGTCGCGCCAGGAGGAGCTGGTGTATCCGGAGACGAGCTGCTCGGCGAGCCCGAGAAGAAGACCTCCGAGCATCGCCCCGGGCACGTTTCCGATGCCGCCCAGCACCGCGGCGACGAAGGCCTTGAGCCCCGGCATCAGGCCCATCAGCGGGTGCACGCTCGGATACTTCGACGCGTAGAGGATCCCCGCGACCGCGGCCAGCAGGGAACCAAGGCCGAAGGTAAAGCTGATCACCAGGTCGATGTTCACGCCCATCAGCGCGGCGACCGACGGGTTCCAGGAGACCGCGCGCATGGCGGTGCCGATGCGAGTGTGGAAGACGATGCGCTGGAGCACGATCATCAGCACCACGCTGGTGAGGATGGTGACCAGATCGACGTACCCGATGGAGATGCCGGCCACGACCGAGCTCGGGCGGTGCGGAAGAACGCCGAAGGCGCGCGGGTTGGGGCCGAAGAGGAGCTGCCCGCCATATTCGAGGAAGAAGCTGACTCCGATGGCCGTGATCAGGGCGTTCAGCCGCGGCGAGCCGCGCAGCGGCCGATAGGCGAGCCGTTCGATGAGGAGCCCGACCGTCGCGCAGACCAGCATGGAGAACAGCGTGACCGCGAGGGCCCCGGCAATGCTCGGATCGCGCGACTCGGAAGTCCACACCGAGGACGCGTACCATCCCATCATCGCGCCCAGCATGAACACGTCGCCGTGCGCGAAGTTGATCAACTGCAGCACCCCGTACACCATCGTGTAGCCAAGGGCGATCAACGCGTAGATCGCGCCGAGCGACACTCCGTCGACGAGGCGCTGCAGGAAATCGATCACGCGTCCTTACTTCTTCGGATGCTCGCCCGCCGGCACGCCATGTGGCTGGCCGGTGTTGGCCGCGCTCTGCGCGGCGCTGGTGGCGCCGACCGCGGGAGTCGGCGTCGGGGTCGGCACGTTGCCCGGCGCCGCATTCGGCGCCGTGTTGCCCTCGGTCTTCTTCGGCGACTCCGCCGGCGCTTCCGTACCGCTCTGCTTGAGACCCTCCGGCATGATCCGTCCGGAGAACTCGTACTTTCCGCCCTTGGCGACCTTGAGCACCACCGCGGGCTTCGTCGCGTTGCGCTTGTCATCCATGGTGATGTCGCCGGTGACGCCCTTGTAGTCCTTGGTCTGCGCGAGCGCGTCCCGGATGGAAGGACCCGAGAGATCCTTGGCGCGCTTCATCGCATCGAAGAGCATGCCTGCGGCGTCGTACGCCTGCGCTGCAAGAGAGTCGGGCACCTGGCCGCCGTACTCTTTCTTGAACTTGCCGACGAACTCCTGGATGCGCGGGCTGGGATCGTCCACGGAGTAGTGGTTGGAGAAATAGCTGCCTTCGAGCGCCACCCCGCCGATCTCGTACAGCTTCTCGCTGTCCCAGCCGTCGCCACCCAGCAGCGGGACCGTCAGCCCTACCTCGCGCGCCTGGCGGGCGATCAGCCCGACGTCGGTGTAATAGCCGGGAACGTAGAGCGCCTGCGGCGCCGCGCCCTTGATGTTGGTGAGCTGCGCCTTGAAGTCGACGTCTCCGGACGAGTAGCTCTCGTTGTCGACGATCTGACCGCCCATCTTGGTGAAGTTGTCGTTGAACACCTTGGCCAGGCCGACGGAATAGTCGTTGCGAACGTCCCGCAGGATGGCCGCCTTCTTCAGCTTCAGCGTCTCGGTGGCGAACTTCGCCATCACATACCCCTGGAAGGGATCGATGAAGCAGGCGCGGAAGATGTAGTCGCCGACGGCGGTGACCTTCTCGTTGGTGGAGGAAGGAGAAACCATGGGCACTTTCGCGGCCTGCGCCTTGGGCGCCATGAACAGCGACCGCGTCGAGGCGACCTCCCCGAGCAGCGCGAGCACGTGCTCGCTGGCGATCAGCCGGGTCGCGGCCGTGGCGGCCTCCTCCGGCTTGCCCTCGTCGTCGAGAGCGATCACCTGGATCTGGCGGCCCTTGATCCCGCCCGCCCCGTTCACCTCCTTGACCGCGAGTTGGATGCCGCGATCGCTCGAGGTTCCGAACGTCGCTTCGGTGCCGGTCATCGAGCCGACTTCGCCGATCTTGATCACGCCTGTATCAGCGCCACCTACGTTTCCGCCGCTCTCCGGCTCCTTCTTGCAGCCGACGGCGAGAGCGAGCATGCAGACCAGGAATTTCGCGGACATGCGGCGCATGGTCGGGCTCCAAGCAGAGGGAAAAAGCGAGCCTGCTTAACATTCCGCTCCGAGGGGATCAACCGTGGCGTGGGCCGGACTGCTTCCTTGCCGCGGCCGGGAACGCATCGTAGGCTCGGCGAGTGTCCGCTCCCCGCATCCTCGTCGTGGACGACAACCCGGAGCTGCTCACCCTTCTTTCCTCGGCTTTCGAGGAAGCCGGCTATTCCGTCCTGACGGCTCCGCGGGGGCGAACGGCGCTCGATCTCGCCCGCAAGGAGAAGCCGGTGCTGGCGGTGATCGACATCCTGCTCCCCGACCTGATGGGCTACGACGTCGCGGAGGCGCTCAAGCGCTTGCGGGTGCCGTTCATCTTCATGTCGGGCGTCCACAAGGGCGGCAAGGCGTCGACCATGGCGCTCGACAGGTACGGAGCGCTGGCGTTCTTCGAGAAACCGTTCGATCGCAGGAAGCTTCTCGACGCAGTGCGCAAGGCCGCGCCGGGGGCGGCCCGGGCCTCGGCGGAACTGGCCTTCGACGTGGAGTCGGGTCCGCAGGTCGCGGAGGCGGCCGAGGCGATGCAGCTCACGGCCCGGATCGATTTGAAGTCCGGCTCGCTGCAGGGAACCTCGCCGCTGCAGCTCAAGCCGATGAACCGCGAGCAGGTGGCGCGGATGCGGGAAAAAGGGGCCTCCCCGGCGTCGACGCCGATCCGCGCGGACAGGGTGAACACGGGGCCGATCGCGCGCGGCTCCGAGACGGACCCGCTCCTGCAACCGATGCTGGAGAAGGAGGGCATCCGCCGCGGAGACCTGAAGGACAACCTCCCGCACCTGCTCGCCGCCTTCTACAACGCGAAGGAGACCGGTGAGCTCGGCCTGATGAAAGGGCAGGTGAAGAAGATCATCTTCTTCGAGAGCGGCTTTCCCGTGTTCGCGCTCTCCAACCTGGTCGCCGACCGCCTCGGACAGTTCCTCGTCCGCGCGGGCAAGATCGACGAGCAGACGATGCGGCAGGCCGCCGACGAGGCTTCGAGCAAGAAGCAGCGCACCGGCGACGTCCTCATCCAGATGGGAGCGCTCAACGAGGAGGAGCGGCTCTACTACATCGGACAGCAGATCAAGAGCATCCTCTATTCGGTCTTCGCCTGGGAGGAAGGCGTCTTCACGCTCTCGTTCCAGGCGATGGCGCGCAAGGAAGCGATCAAGCTGGACATCCACCCGGCGAACCTGATCATGCGGGGCGTGAGGAAGCTGTACAAGCCCGAGCGGCTCAAGCGCCTGATGCCGCAGAGCGCGCGACCGACGCCGAGCCGGGATCCATCGTTCAACCTGAGCGACGTGGAGCTGCAGGCCTGGGAGGCGCATCTCTTGCCCCGCTGCGACGGCAGCCGCAGCGTGGCCGAGCTGGTGAAGCTCGCCGGTAAACCGGAGAGCGACGTTCTCGGCACGCTGGTCGCCCTCACTTCGTTGCGCGTCCTCGATCTGCGCTAGCCGCTGCCGCGGTCCTGCCCTTGACACCCCCGCTCGCCCGCCATACACGTCCGCGCCGCAATGATCTCCCTCGGCACGCAGGCGGGCACCGTCGAGAGTCCATTCACGCCGGAGCAGCAGCAGCGGTTCGATGCCGGCCTCGACCGCGCGATCGCCAGGTACCCGTCCGAACGCCGGAAGGCCGCGCTGCTCGCGGCGCTGCATCTCGCCCAGGACGAGCTCGGCTGGCTCTCCGAACCGGCGATGGCCTACGTCGCGTTCCGCCTCGACGTCCCGCCGGTGCGCGTCCGCGAAGTGGCGACGTTCTACACGATGTACCGGCTGCGGCCGGTCGGGCGCCACCACATCGGGGTCTGCAACTCGATCTCGTGCTGGGCGATGGGCGCGGAGGACGTCCTGCGCCAGTGCTCGGAGATCCTCGGCATCCGACCCGGTGAGACCAGCGGGGATGGGCACTTCTCGCTGGAGGAGGTCGCTTGCCTCGCGGCCTGCGGCGGCGCGCCGGCGGTGCTGGTCAACAACTACACCTTCTTCGAAAACGTCACGGCGGACTCCCTCAAGGCGCTGATTCGCGACCTGCGCGAACAGCCCGGAAAAGCGATGGCGAAGGGCCCGCTTCCGCGCCTTCCCGACTCGCGCGCCCGCATCGAGAGCCAGAGCGCTCCGCAGGCGACCGGCACGCTCGGACAGCCCGCCGTCACCACGCGCGCCGAGGCCGGCAGCACGGAGCCGAAGCGATGACGGGGCCGAAGATCCTCACCGCCGACTGGGACAAGCCGCAGAGCTGGTCGCTCGATACCTACCGCGCCGGCGGCGGCTACCAGGCGCTGGCGAAAGCGCTGAAGATGCAGCCGCAGCAGATCGTGGACGAGGTGGTGAAGTCGAACCTGCGCGGCCGCGGCGGCGCCGGCTTCCCCACGGGCATGAAGTGGAACTTCGTGCGCAAGGAGACGAGCTTTCCCAAGTATCTGGTGGTGAACGCCGACGAAGGCGAACCGGGGACGTTCAAGGACCGCGAGATCCTGCTGCGCAGCCCGCACATGTTCCTCGAAGGCCTGATCATCGGCTGCTACGCGATCGAGTGCCACCTCACCTACGTCTACTGCCGCGGCGAGTTCCGCGAGAGCGCGATGGCGCGGCTGGAGAAGGCGATCGAGGACGCCCGGGCCGCCGGGTACATCGGGAAGAACATCCTCGGCTCAGGGCTCGATGTGGAAGTGCACGCCGTCTACGGCGCCGGCGCGTACATCTGCGGCGAGGAGACCGCGCTGCTCGAGTCGCTCGAAGGTCGCAAGGGCTATCCCCGGCTGAAGCCGCCGTTCCCGGCCAACGCGGGCGGCGGACTCTTCAAGCAGCCCACCGCGGTGAACAACGTGGAGACGCTCGCGAACATGCCTGCCATCGTCACCATGGGCGGAGACGAGTTCAGCCGCCTGGGCCTGGTCCCGAAGAACGGGGGGACCCGCCTGTACGCGGTGAGCGGCCATGTGAAGAAGCCCGGCGTCTACGAGGCGCCGATGGGCATCAGCTTCAAGGCGCTGCTCGACGAGTACTGCGGCGGCATGCGCCAGGGCTCGACGTTGAAAGCCATCATCCCCGGCGGCGCTTCGTCGGCCGTCATGACCGCCGCGGAGGCCGACTGGGCGAGCGATTTCGACACGCTCAAGGCGAAGAAGACCATGGCGGGCTCGGGGGCGGTCGTCTACCTCGATCAGTCGGTCAACATGGCGCAGGCGCTCGCGAACTTGATGCACTTCTTCGCGCACGAGAGCTGCGGCCAGTGCACTCCTTGCCGCGAAGGGACGGCCTGGCTTTCGCGTCTCCTGGACAAGATCGTCGCCGGCAAGGGCGAGAAGCAGGACGTGGACAACGTCCACCAGATCGCGCGGCAGATGGAGATGAAGACCATCTGCGCGCTGGCGGACGGCGCGGCCATGCCGGCGAAGAGCTACATCGAGAAGTTCCGCGCCGATTTCGACGCGCTGGTGCGAGGCTGACTTGGCCGAGGCGATCCTCTTCTATCTCTTCGCCATCGGCGCGCTGTTCGCCGGCGCGCAGGTGATCTTCCGCCGCAACCCCATCTACGGCGCGCTCTCGCTGGTCGGCGCCCTCTTCTTCCTCTCCGGCATCTACGTCCTGCTGGCGGCGCACCTGATCGCGATCCTGCAGATCATCGTGTACGCGGGCGCGGTGATGGTGCTCTTCGTGTTCGTGATCATGCTCCTGAACCTGAAGGAAGAGGAGCTCGGCGAGCAGCGGATCACGGCCTGGAAGGGCGTAGGGCTCGCCGCGGTGGTCGCTTCCTTCGGCGTGATCGCCTGGAGAGCGCTCGGTCCGGCATTTCCCCAAGGCGCGCTCATGCAGGGCGACCGGCGCGTGGACAACGCCTTGCTCGTCGCTGGATTCGGCGGCGTCAAGACGGTCGGCCGCATCTTGTACCTCGCCTCGATCCTGCCGTTCGAGGTGACCTCGCTCCTCCTGCTCGTCGCGGTGGTCGCGGCCGTGGTCGTCGCAAAGGGGAGGATCTGATGGACTTCTTTCACGCCCATCAGGCGCAGCACTACCTGGTGCTGGCGGCGATGCTGTTCGCGCTCGGCGCCGCCGGCGTGGTGCTGCGGCGCAACGCGATCATCGTCCTCATGAGCATCGAGCTGATGCTCAACGCCGTGAATCTCACCTTCCTGGCGTTCTCCCGCTTCCCGCTGGTGCCCAACTCGCCGATGGGCAGCTTTCTCACGGGCCACGCGGCGGTGTTCTTCGTGATCGCCACCGCCGCCGCGGAGGCCTCGGTGGGCCTCGCCATCATCATCGCCGTCTTCCGCAGCCGCACCTCCGTCAACGTCGACGAGTTCGACACGCTCAAGCTCTAAGGAGCCGAAGAGTGGAAGTCACCTGGCTGCACCTGGTTCCCCTGCTTCCCCTGATCGGCGCCGCGATCTGCGGACTGGTGGGAAAGTGGCTTCCCAAGAGCTGGGTCTACGCGGTGGCGTTGGGCTCGGTCCTGCTCTCGTTCCTCATCGGGCTGCGGGCCTTCATCGGGCTGGGGGAGCAGGCGCCCTTCTTCCATGAGCTCTGGTTCAACTGGTTCTCCGCCGGATCGCTGCGCGTGGACATGGCCTTCACGTTCGACCGGCTCTCGGGCGCGCTCACGCTGGTGGTGACGGGGGTCGGGTTCCTCATCCACGTCTACTCCGTCGGGTACATGGAGGAGGACGCCGGGTACTGGCGCTACTTCTCGTACCTGAACCTGTTCATCGCCGCGATGATGACGCTGGTGCTCGGCGACAACCTGGTGGCGATGTTCGTCGGCTGGGAAGGCGTCGGGCTCTGCAGCTACCTCTTGATCGGGTTCTGGTTCACGGACGAGGAGAAGGCGTACGCCGGCCGCAAGGCGTTCATCGTCAACCGCATCGGCGACTTCGGCTTCCTCATCGGGATCTTCATCCTCTTCAACCAGGTCGGCACCGTGGGGATCGCCCAGATCAACTCGGCGGTGCTCCCCTTGGGCGTGGCCTCGATCGCGGCGCTCTGCCTGTTCATCGGCGCCACCGGCAAGAGCGCCCAGCTTCCTCTCTACATCTGGCTTCCCGACGCCATGGCGGGTCCCACCCCGGTCTCCGCGCTGATCCACGCGGCCACGATGGTGACGGCCGGCGTATACATGGTGGCGCGCCTCAGCCATCTGTACGTCTCGGCGCCCGGGGTGATGGTGGTGGTCGCCGTCGTCGGCGTGCTGACCGCGATCTGGTCCGCGCTGATCGCCACCTCGCAGAACGACATCAAGAAGGTGCTCGCGTACTCGACGGTCTCGCAGCTCGGGTTCATGTTCATCGGCGTGGGCGTCGGCGCGTTCTTCGCCGGCACCATGCACCTGGTCACGCACGCCTTCTTCAAGGCGTGCCTGTTCCTCGGATCGGGGGCGGTCATCCACGGGCTGCACGGCGAGCAGGACATCCAGAGGATGGGCGGGCTGCGGAAGTACTTGCCGTCGACGCGGACGACCTTCCTCGTCGCCACCATCGCCATTACCGGCATCCTCCCCATCTCCGGATTCTTCTCCAAGGACGAGATCCTCGGCCAAGCGCTACACACGCGCGCGTTCAGCTTCCTTACGCTCACGCCGGACGGCAGCACGCGCCTGACCTGGCTCGGGCCGCTGATCTACGCTGTCGGGTCGTTCTCGGCGTTCCTCACCAGCTTCTACATGTGGCGCTGCTACTTCCTCACCTTCTCGGGCGAGTACCGCGGGCCCGAGAACGTGCACCCGCACGAAAGCCCCTCGGTCATGACGCTGCCGCTCTGGATCCTGGCGGCGCTCTCGGTGATCGGCCTCGTGCTCGGCCTGCCGCAGGCGTGGGTGCACGGGACCGGGCTTCAGCACTGGACCTGGGAGCACTTCACCGAAGACGTCTTCTCCCGTCCTCGCGGCGGCGCCCCGGAGGAATTCTCGCCGTATCTCGGGTATGGCATCGCCCTGATCGTCGGATGGGCGGGTTGGGCCTGCTCGTACGCGCTGTACTTCAAGCGCGGTCTGGCCGGAGACGAGCTGCTCACCGCCCGCATCCACGCCCTGCGCCGCGCTCTCGCGAACAAACTCTACGTCGACGAGCTCTACGACTTCCTCATCGTCCAGCCTTTCTGGGCGCTCGCGCGCGGGCTCTTCCGCCTCGTCGATGCCACCCTCATCGACGGCCTCTTCGTCAACGGCATCCCGGCGTTGATCGCCTGGGTGGGTGCGATGGCGCGCAGGTTCCAGAACGGCGACGTGCAGCGGTACCTGGCGGTCACCGCGCTCGGCGTGGCGGCCTTGCTCTACGTCTTCCTGGTGAGGGGCTGATGGCGTTCATCGAGTCCCATCTGCTCACGCTCGTCACCTTCCTGCCGGTGCTCGGCGCCATGCTGATCGCGCTCCTGCCAAGCGGAGAAGGGGGGCAGCACAAAGGGATCGCCTTCCTCTTCAGCCTGCTCACCTTCGTGCTCTCGATCGCGCTGTGGACCGGCTTCCGCGCCGCGCCGGGCCGGTACGCGTTCGAGCAGAGGACGGAGTGGGCGCCGGCCCTGGGGTTCAGCTATCACGTCGGCCTCGACGGGGTGGCGCTGCTGCTCTTCCTGCTCACCACCTTCCTCGGCCCGATCGTCGTGCTCAGTTCGTGGAAGTTCATCCAGGAGCGGGTGAACGTCTACTGCATCGCGCTCTTGCTGCTCGAGACCGCGATCCTGGGCACGCTGGCCTCGCTGGACCTCGTGCTCTTCTACGTCTTCTGGGAAGCGATGCTGATCCCGATGTACCTGCTGATCGGGATGTGGGGAAGCGATCGCCGCATCTACGCCGCCGTGAAGTTCTTCCTCTTCACCTTCATCGGCTCTGTCTTGATGCTGCTGGCCATCTTCTGGCTCTGGAGCAATTCGGGTCGGAAGAGCTTCGACTACGCCGACCTGCTCAACGCCGGGGTCGTGGACGTTTCCACGCAGAGATGGCTCTTCCTCGCCTTCGCGCTGGCGTTCGCCATCAAGGTGCCGATCTGGCCGCTGCACACCTGGCTGCCGGACGCCCACACCGAGGCGCCCGCGGCGGGGTCGATCATCCTCGCCGGCGTGATGCTGAAGATGGGGACGTTCGGGTTCATCCGGTACGCGATGCCGCTCTTTCCCCAGGCGGCGCTGGCCTTCGCGCCTGCCATCGCCGTGCTCGGCGTCATCGGCATCGTCTACGGATCGCTGATGTGCATGGCGCAGACGGACCTGAAACGGCTGATCGCCTATTCCTCCGTCGCGCACCTCGGATTCGTGATGCTCGGCCTGTCCGCGCTCACGCCAGAGGCGGTGAGCGGCGCCGTCCTGCAGATGGTGAACCACGGCATCTCCACCGGCGCCTTGTTCCTCATGGTCGGCTATCTCTACGAGCGGACGCATACGCGCGATCTGGCGGCGTACGGCGGGCTCGCCACCGTGGCGCCGGCGATCGCGGCCACCTTCCTCGTGATCACGCTTTCCTCCATCGGGCTGCCCGGCACCAACGGGTTCGTCGGCGAGTTCCTGGTGCTGATCGGGACGTTCACGTCGCGCGTCCTCGCCGGCGCGGTGCCGCTCGCGGTCATCGGAGCCACCGGCGTGATCCTGGGCGCGGTGTACATGCTCTGGCTGTACCAGCGCGTATTCTTCGGGCCGCCGCGCAAGGCCGCCGGGCACGGGCTTCAGGATCTGACGGTGCGCGAGTGGTTCACGGTTGCACCGCTGCTGCTCGCCATCGTCGTCATCGGGCTCGCGCCGCAGCCGCTGCTCTCCGCGATCAAGGAGCCCGTGGACGCGGTGGTGCAGCGCGTGAGCCGCGCGGATCGCGCCCCGCCGGTGCGCAAGGCTGAGGCGCAGCCATGAACTACGACCCGAACGACCTCTACGGCGTGCTCCCCGCCTTGATCCTCTCCGCCGGGGCCCTGCTGCTCCTGACCAGCGAAGTGTTCCTGCGCAACGTGAAGCCCGCGGTGCTCGGTCCGGCGCCGGGACCCGCGGAGGAGGCGCAGCGGCAGCTCCCGACAGGATCCGACGCCAAGCCGCAGGCAGTTCCGGCGCCGCCCGATCGAAGGTACCAGGCGTGGGTGGCCGCCGCGTTCGCGGCCGCGGCGCTCTGGGCAGCGCTCTCCCGGCTGGGCGATCCGGCGGTCTCGCTCTTCTCGGGCGCGGCGGTGAGCGACGGATTCGCCCGGGTCGTCGCCGCCGTGGTCTGCGCGGCGCTCCTCTTCTCCTGCATCGTCGCCTTCTCCTATCTGGAGTCGCTGCGCGCGACGCGCGGCGAGTTCTACGCGCTGGCGCTCTTCTCGGCGGCGGGGATGTGCCTGCTCGCGCAGGCGACGGATCTGATCGTCATCTTCATCTCGCTGGAGGTGATGTCGCTGGCCTTGTACGCGCTCTGCGCGTATCTGCGGCGCGGGAAGCGCCCGGCAGAGGCGGCCTTCAAGTACTTCATCCTCGGGAGCTTCGCTTCCGCGATCTTCCTCTACGGCGCGGCGCTCGCGTTCGGTGCGACGGGCTCGACCAGGCTGGCCGACGTCGCGGCCGCCCTGCGCAGCGGCGGCCCCTCGGGCGCATCGACGCTGCTCTACGCCGCCGTGGCGCTGCTGGCGTCCGGGTTCGCGTTCAAGGTCGCCGCCGTTCCGTTCCACATGTGGGTCCCCGACGTGTACGACGGCGCGCCGGCGCCGGTGACCGGCTTCATGGCGGCGGGAGTCAAGGCGGCTGCGTTCGCCACGCTGGTGCGGATCCTCGTCAGCGGCTTCGGAGACGCCTCCGCGGGTCCCCGCGGCTGGCGTGCGCTGGTGATCTGGCTCGCCCTCTTGACCATGCTCTTCGGAAACCTGCTGGCGATCCCGCAGCGCAGCGTGAAGCGGATGCTGGCGTACTCGGCGATCGCGCACGCCGGGTATCTGCTGGTGGCAGTGGCGTCCATGGCCTCGGCGAGCCCGCGCCCCGACGCCACGCAGGGCCTCCTCTTCTATCTCGCCTCGTACGCGGCGACGGTCATCGGCGCATTCGGCGTGGTGGCGATCATCGAGCGCCGCCTCGCCCTGAGCGGAGCCGGGGACGACCTCTCCTCCTGGTCCGGCCTGTCCGACCGCCATCCCGGTCTCGCGGCGGCGATGTCCCTGTTCATGGTGTCGCTCGCCGGCATCCCGCCGACGGCCGGGTTCATGGCGAAGCTGACGGTCTTCCGCGCCGCGATCGAGGCGGGGCTGGCGCCGGTGGCCATTTTCGGCGTGCTCACCAGCGTGGCAGGGCTCTACTACTATCTGCGCGTCGTCGTGTACGTGTACATGTACCCGAGCGCGAAGGGCGAGCCCGTCCAGGGCGGCCGCCTCCTCTCCGCCGGCCTCGCCATCGCCGGCTGCGCCTTGATCGTTCTCTGGATGGGGATCCAGCCGGGGACCTTCGCGTCGCTCACCCAATCGGCCGCCAACACTTTCGGCCGCTAGCCGCGCCGGCCGAAGGCCGGTTAGCCTGGGACTCACGTCCGCTTCAGGAGGACGTAGATGGCGCCGAGGCCGCCGTCGTGAGGGCGGGCCGTGGAGAACCCGAGGACGTGGCGGGAAAAGCGGGCCGTGAGCATCCAGAGCTTGAGGGCGTCTTTCAGCACGGGGACCTGGTCCTTCGAGTGCAATCCGCGGCCGTGGACGACCAGAACGCAGCGCTTCCCCTGCTGGCGTGATCGGGAGAGGAATCCCTCCAGCTCGGACTTCGCTTCGCCCTTGAGGAGCCCGTGCAGATCGACGTGCCCCTGCACCGCGAACTCGCCGCGCCGCAGCCGCTTCACCACGCGCGGGTCGAGGCCGCGGGCGTGGCCCTCGATGAACTCGTCGGCGTCGGCGATGTCGAACGGCACTTCTCCCGTCACCAGCGCGCGCAGCTCGTCGTAGGCTTCGAGATCCGGATCGAGCTCCGGTCTCGCGACGGAGAGCGGCTGCCGCCTGGGTTTGACGCGGCCGCTGCGGTCCTCCAGCGGCCTCGCTCCGTCCACCGCGACCGTCCATAGCTCCTCTTCGGTCAGGTCGTCGCGACGGCGAGAAGGCGGAGGCTCGGGCGCTTTGGCGGGCGGCGGCGCCGGTCGCGGCGCTTGCGGCAGCTTGACCGCCGCGAAGGGGTTGTTGAACGGTTTCTTCTTCGACACGGCGGAAACCTAACCCCGCGGCGGCCGGGCCGCCTCTTCACTCCTTGCGGATACCGAGGCGCTTCATCTTCCGCCACAGGGTGGTGGTGGAGACGTCCAGGTCGCGAGCGATCTTCTCGATCTGTCCGTCGTTGCGCTGCATCGCCGCCTCGATCGCGCGCCGCTCGGCGTCATCCACTTCCTGCGCGAGCGTCCGGACGCCGGTGTCCGGATTGCCCGGCGCAGGGGCGGTGCGCGCCTCGATGAAGACGTCCGCGGCGTCGATCTCGTCGCTGTGGGCGAGCGCCGCCGCCTGCTCCACCATGTTCTCCAGCTCGCGGACGTTCCCGGGGAAGTCGTAGCCGGCCATCTTCTGCAGCGCTCCCTGGGTGAGCGTGCGCCGCGTGCCGTTGCGCTGGTTGAAGCGGGAGATGAAATGCTGCGCGAGCAGCGGGATGTCTTCTTTCCGCTCCCGGAGCGGAGGCGCGTGCAAGGGGACGACGTTCAGCCGGTAGTACAGGTCCTCGCGGAAGCGCTTCTCGCCGATGGCCTTCTTCAGATCCTGGTTGGTGGCGGCGATCACCCGCACGTCGACGGGAATGGAGGCGTTGTCGCCCACGCGGCGGATCTCGTGCTCCTGGATCACGCGCAGCAGCTTGGCCTGGAACGCGGGCGTCGTCTCCGCGATCTCGTCGAAGAAGAAGGTGCCGCCGCTGGCCTCCTCGAGCAGCCCCTGCCGCAGCTTGACCGCGCCCGTGAAGGCGCCCTTCACGTGCCCGAACAGCTCGCTCTCCAGCAGGGTCTCGGAAATCGCGGCGCAGTTCACCGGGACGAACGGACGCGACGATCGCTTCGAGTTCACGTGGATGGCGCGCGCGATCAGCTCCTTGCCCGTCCCGCTCTCGCCCGTGATCAGCACGGTCACCTCGGTGGGCGACACGCGGACCAGCCTGGTGAGCAGGTCGCGCATCGGGGCCGAGCGCCCGACCAGGTTGTCGAGCTCGTAGCGCTGGCGGAACTCGTCGGAGAAGAGGCCGACGTCCACCAGCAGACGCCGCTGTTCCAGGGCGCGCTGCACCCGCAGCAGGAGCTCGCTCTCCTTGAACGGCTTGCTGAGGTAGTCGTAGGCGCCCAGCTGCATCGCCTCCACGGCGCTCTCCACCGTGCTATAGCCCGTCATCACGATCACTTGCGTCGAAGGCGAGACCTCCAGGGCTCCGCGCAGGACCGCAAGCCCGTCGAGGGGCGCCATCTTCAGATCGGTGAGCACGACGTCGAACGGCTCGGCCAGCAGCCGGGAAAGGGCGACTTCGCCGCTCTCCGCCTCCGACACCTGATAGCCCCGCTGCCGCAGCACCAGCGCGGTGGTGGTCCGCATGTTGCGCTGATCGTCGACGATCAGGATTCGCGGGGGCTGGGGCGTCTCGGGGACGGCCGGTGGGGTCGCCACGTCGGACATGGGCTCCAATACTAGAACACATGTCAAAACCCTGATGGCAAGGGCGCTCAAGCCGGGTCAGGAGGAGCCCGCCTGTGCTTCGAGCGGAAGCCGCAGCCTGAACTCGGCGCCGCGGATCGAGGACCTGCACGACCCGGCGCTCGCGGAACGCCGCCATGGCGACCGACTCCTCGCCGAGCCTGAGGTTGGCTCCCTCGGGGGCCCGGACGTGGAAGTGCAGCGCCGGCTCCCGCGGGTCGGGGAGTAGCTCGATCCAGCGGTCCGCGTCCAGGAGCCGGCGCAGCGTCTCGCCTCCCAGTTCCAGCAGCGGTCCGACTTCGAACGATCCGGCGACCCGGCGCGCGACGTCGTTGAGGAGTGTCATCTCCTCCGCCTGCGCGCGCAGCTCGGAGTTGCGGCGATCGAGCTCCTCCAGCCTGCGCACGGTCTCCAGCGCGGCGCCGAACTGCTTGCCGAGGAGCCCGAAGGCGTTGGCGATGGTCACGTCGAGATCGGAGCCCGAGCAGGAAATGAGGAAGGTGGGAACGCCGTCGATGGGGATGGAAGTGACCATTGCGGCCGGCGGCGCTCCCAGGAATGCATCGCGTGCCCTGCCGAAGCCGGCCGCGAGGACCGCGGGGAGATCGGGGATCAGCATTCCCTCCGTTGAGCTGCGCGGCATCGGGAACGCCGAGTCGGGAATCCAGTCCGGCCAGCGCTGCTGGATCTGCGCGATGAACGGATTCCCGGAGCCAGCCTCGACGACGCGGAAGCAACCAGGACCGAGCTCGCACAGCGTGGCCGAAAGACCCAGCCGCTCGAGTCCCTCGCGCGCGACCCGGAGGATGCCGGCCTGGGTGCTCTCGCGCTGGGCGGCAACGGCCACGTCGATGAATCCGCGGATCAGGCTGGCACTGCGCGCGCGCAGCCCCTCGTGCGTGATCACGACCAGGACGGTGTGCTCGCCCGCGGAGGGGAAGGGCGCCACGTGGGCGCGGGAAGGGATTCGCTCGCCGTTCCCGCCCATGCCGACGTAGTCCAGCTCCGCGGGCACCCGGTCGCCTCGGGCGCGTGCCGCGATCCGCCCCAGGACCACGGGCTGGTCTTCCGGGGCGACGAATCGCTCGATCGGGTCTTCCGTGGCGAGCAGCTCGTCGAGCGGAACCGCGGCGAGCTCCGCCAGGTGACGGTTGCAGGCGAGAATGCGCCGATCGTGCATGATCACCGCGGCGACCGGGAGCGCATCGACGAAGGCCTGCAGCTCGGCGGCGGTCATCGCTCGCCCTTGCGCAGGACGCGCTTGTCGCCGATCCGCAAGGTCAGCTTCTCGCGGTCGAAGTACTCCAGGAGCGGAATGGCGAACTTGCGCGTCAGCCCGGTGAGCTCCTTGAAGGACTGGGCATCGATCGAGCCGCGCTCCGACAGATGCGCGAGCACCCGGCGCCGGAGATCCATCAGGGCCGTGGCGCCGAACCAGAGATCCTCGCTCACCTTGCTGGCCCGTCCCGCCCCGGCGAGCGCCTTCAAGAGCGAGCTCGTGCGATGCGGAGTCTGCCCGATCAACGCGGGCAGCTCGTCGACGCGCGGCGGCGAGAGGCCCGCCTTCTCCAGGACTCCAGCGAGCTTCTCCTGCGCGTCGGCGTCCGGCCCCGACAGCTTCGCCGCCGTCCCCGGCGGATGGACGCGCTCCGCGTCCGCCCGAAGCTCGCCCCGCTCGGCGAGCGAGGCCAGCGCTTTCGCGAACAGCTTGGGCGGCGGAGATCCGGCGCGCTGGCGCAGCTCTTCGCGCGCGATGGAGGGATCGATGGAATCGCGCGCCGCATGCTCGTGGAGGCGCGCCAGGACTTTCGCGTCCAGCGCTTCCAGCACTTCCTTGTGCACGTAGAGGCGGGCTTCCCGATCGTAGAGCAATGCCTTTCCCGTCTGGCCGAGGCGCTCCAGCGCCTTCTCGGCCGACTTGACGGTGAATGCGCCTCGCGCGGCCAGCCTCTGCGGAGAAGCGCCGGGATAGCCTGACTCCAGCAACAGGCGCTCAGCCTGGGCGAGGGGATCTTCTCCCGCGAGGGCCTGCAGCGCCGCAGCATCGGACTCGCGCCGTCGCCGCTTGCGCGCCGCGACGGCGAGGATGCGGCCGCCGCCCAGCGTGGAGGCATGGGCGCGGGCCGCGCGCGTCAGCGTCTCGCTTGGGGACCCCATTCGATCGCTGGGGGACACCATGGCATGGTGTCCCCGACTCGCTTTGGGCAGCTCGCCGCGGAGGAGGAACCGGAGCCCCGCGATCGCTGCCGTGGGACGCCCCAACCGGAGCTGACCGACGGCGCGCTCGCCCGGCGCAAGCTCCGCGCGGTCGACCAGCGCGACCACGCACGGCACCTGGGCCGTGCCGATGTGGGCGAGCAGCCGCGCCCGGTTCCGCAGCGGACGCGCCGCCCAGGGAAGCAGCTCCAGCTCGATGTCCAGGACCTGTGCCGCGCCCACGGACTGCAGCGTGCCCGCCTGAACCAGCGCGGCGCCCCGAGGAGCGTCTTGCACCTCGATTCCGGCCAGGTTCGCGGCGGTGCGCTGGCCGGCGAGCGCTTTGTCGACGGCGCTGCCGTGCACCTGGACACCCCGCACGCGCACGCCGCGGGCCTTGGCGCCGGCGCCGGCGAGATCGACCTCGTCGCCCGGCGCGAGGGCGCCGGAGAAGAGGGTCCCCGTGACCACCGTCCCGAAGCCTTTCACGGCGAACGACCGATCGAGCGGGAGGAACAACGGCGCCTGCTCCGGCCGCGGCGTGGCCTGGCGTGCCTTGACGGCGTCCGCCAACGCCCGCACCAGCTCCGGCAATCCCTTGCCGGTTCGCGCCGACACCTCGATGATGGGCGCTTCCTCCAGGAAGGTCCCCTCCACCAGCTCGCGCAGCTCGACCGTGAGCAGCTCGCGGTGCTCGGCGCCGAGCTCGGGAAGCAGGTCCGCCTTCGTCATCGCGATCACGCCGGTCTGGACGCCGAGCAGCCGGAGCACGTCGAGGTGCTCGGCCGTCTGCGGCATCGGACCCTCGTCGGCGGCGACACAGAGCACCGCCACGTCGATCCCACCCGCCGCGGCGACCATCGCGCGCAAGAAGCGCTCGTGGCCGGGCACGTCGACGACGCCGGCGGTGCCGATCCCGGGCAACTCGAGGTGGGCATACCCGGCCTCGAGCGTGATGCCGCGGCGCTTCTCCTCCGGCAGGCGATCGGTGTCGATGCCCGTGAGCGCGCGGACCAGCGCGGTCTTGCCGTGGTCGACGTGCCCCGCGGTCCCGACGACGACGCGCAGCGGGCTGCTCATTCGTCCACCCACGATACGCCGGGAGCAAGCTTCTTCCTGTCGAGCGCGAGGTCGCCCCGCATCACCGCGACGGGGGCGGCGCAATAGAGCGTGCTCCAGAGCGCGGCCGGACGATGATTGCCGCTGCGGCGCAGCCCGCCGAACGGGAGCCGCCCGCTGGCGCCGACGGTGGGCGCGTTCCAGTTCACCACGCCGCAGGCGAGCGCCCGCTGGCAGCGATCGAAGGTTTGCTCGCTGCGGGTGTGCACGCTCGCCGCGAGACCGTAGTCCGTGGAATTGGCGATCTCCAGCGCCTCTTCCTCGGATGCGGCGGGGTAGACGGCGAGGTCGGGGCCGAAGAGCTCTTCACGCTCGTAAGCGGTGCCGCGGCGCTGGTGGACGAAATGCACCGATGGGCTGACGTAGCACCCGTCGAGGCCGCGCGGCCGTAGCCGGTGCGGAGCGAGGAGGCACTCCGCGTGGGTCGCGCGTAGCCCCTGCTCGAATTTCTCCAGCGCCGCGGCGGACGCGAGCGGCCCCATGAACACGCCTTCGTCGAGCGGGTGCCCGATGGAGAGCTGCTGCGCGAGTTGCGCGATCCGGGCCGCGAACCGCCGGGCGTCACCCACCACCACGGCCCGGGACGCGGCGGTGCAGCGCTGACCCGCGGAAACGAAGGCTGAGAAGAGGACGTCGTACGCGGCCTTTTCCAGGTCAGCGTCGGCGAGGACCAGGGCTGCGTTCTTGCCGCCCATCTCCAGCGCCAGCAGCTTCGTCTGCCCCTGATTCGCTCGCTGGATGGCCTGGCCGACGCCCCAGCTCCCGGTGAACAAGACCGCGTCGACGCCGGGGTGCGCGCTGAGCGCGGCGCCGGCCGCCGGCCCTCCTTGCACGAGGTTGAACACGCCGCGGGGAACGCCGGCCTCCTCCAGGCACTTGGCGTAAACCTCCGCCGCGTGCGGCGCAATCTCGCTCGGCTTGAACACCACCGCGTTGCCGCACGCCAGCGCCGGCAGGATGTGCCCGTTGGGCAGGTGGATGGGGAAGTTGAACGGCCCGAGCACGGCAGCGACGCCGAGGGCCCGGAACCGGCACTCGGCGCCCGCCTGTCCCGGCGCGGGGAAGTCCGCGACCAGCCTGAGGCCCTCGTCCGCGGTGATGCCCGCTTTCGCGCTGCAGGCCTGCGCCTCCAGGCGCGCTTCCCAGAGCGGTTTGCCGATGTCGAGGGCGATGGCGCGAGCCAGATCCTCTTCGCGCTCCTCGAGCACCGCGCCGATCCGGCGCACCAGCCGGGCACGGTCGTGCAGCGGGAGCGCCGCGAAACCCACATGCGCCGCCCGCGCCGCGCTGACCGCCCGGTCCACCTGGGCCACTGCCCAGGGAAACCGGCCGAGCGCCATCGAGAGGTCCGCCGGCGAGCGATCCTCGATGACTTCGTCGGGCGTCGCGGGTCCGGCCCAGCTTCCGGCGATGAAGTCCATCACTCGAAGGGTATCGTATGCAGCCGCTCGCCGTCCTCCGCTTCGAGGGCCTCGACGGCGGACTGGGGAAGATGCACCTCGGCGTCGCGCGACGCGCTGAGGGTGCGCACCGCGCGAAAGCGGTTGCGGCCTTGTGTCCGCTCGACGGCGACGAGGCGCTCGTCGATGTCGCCGGGCGACGCTTCCGCGCCGGGGGGCAGCCGCTGCCGGCCGAGCTTGGCGCGGCGAAACCGGCGGATCGGCTCGATCAGCTCCGTCGGCGCGGAATAGTGCGGGCCGCCGTCGAACGGATCGATCCGCTCGTCATAGCGGAACCCGATCTTCGTCAGCATCGCCCGGGCCCCGACGCTCTCCGGCCCCACCTCGCCGATCGCCTCCTGGATCTTCTGCGAGAACAGCGTCGCGTAGATCTCGCCGGGCGGAAAGAGCTGCTGGATGAACTCCTTGTTCTCGCGCGAGAGCCGATCCGCATCCTGGTAGGAGAGGCCCGTGAATTTGCGGCCCAACGCCTCCCAGAGCGGGCTGCGCCCGTCTTCCTCCAGGCGCGGGAGCAGCTCGACGAGGATGCGGTCGCGAAAGCGTGGACGGTGCATGGCGATATAGAGGAAGCGCAGGTAGCTGAGCTGCTTGCCGGGCTTTCCCTGGCCGCGGAACTGCGGATCGACGACCAGGCCGCCGATCTCCGTCGGCCCGTCGAAGTTGTACCCGATGGAGAGCACGCGGTGCCGGAAGTGGCGGTCCACGCTGTGCGAGTAGTGCTCCTTCTCGTAGACGTCGAAGAAGATGTGCGGCGCATCGCGCGTGCCGTGCTGGGCGATGATCAGCGAGGAGCCGATCACCTTTCCCGAACGCGGCTCCTCCATCACGAAGAGATACTCCCGCTCGAACGGGTCGCGGATGCGGCCGTCGAAGGAGCGGGCGGATTTCTCCAGGATCGAGCTGAGCTCCCGCTCGTCGTCGGGCAGGTTGACGGTGTTCAGCTCGGAGGCGAGCTTGCGCAGGCCGGGGAGATCGCTCTTCTGGCCGTCGCGGATCAAGTACACGCGCAGAGCTCCACGAGGAGGGACTCGTACAGATCGCACGCCTTCTCCAGTTGCGCCATCTCGATGCGCTCGTCCGGCGTGTGCGCGTTCCCGGTGCTGCGCCCCGGGCCGATGACGACGGCCTCGCATCCGGCGCGCGCGAACACGCCGGCCTCGGTGCTGGTGGGCTTGGCGCGAGGCGCAGGGTCGAGCCCGTGCCGCGCGAGCACTGCGCCCACGGACTTGACCAGCGCCGAATCGTCCGGCAAGGACAATCCGGCCGCGTTCCGCTCGACGGAGACCTCGAGATCGAGCTCCCCGTGCCCGAGCTCCCGCACCCAGGCTTGCGCCTGCTCCGTGAAGCGCGCGATCAGCGCGTCCGGATCCTGTCCGGGCAAGAGACGCGCATCGAGCTGGATGGCAATCGCGGCCTCCAGGCTCTCCAGCACGTTGAGGCCCCCGACCGCGCCGGGCGGGTCGAACCGCGCGTCGCTGCCGCCCGGCAGCGTCCGCTGCCACAGCTCCTCCAGCGCGGACGCGGTGGCGAGCGCGCGCCAGAGGTTCTCCAGCGGTGGACGCGTCGGAAGGAACGCCGTCGCGGCCGGCTGGGGACTGCCCTTCTCGCGCGGCGCGGGGACTTCCAGGATGCAGCTCGCCGGCACCACGTTGGTGCCGGAGCCGCCGCGCGCGGCGAGCACCGGCGAACCCGACGTCTTCACCCATTCGAGCGCCTTGAGGATGGCGTTGTCTCCCAGGTGTGGCGTCGAGCTGTGCGCCGCCTTTCCCGCGAACTGGAGCTGCTCGATCCCCGGCCCTTCACTGTTCACCGGCCTGGCCTTCCGGTCCCGGATGGTGCACCGGACGACGGCGTATCCCTTGTGCGCGGAGATGATGCGAAGCTCGCTCGGCTCACCGCACAGGACCTGCGTCGGTGACACCTCGCGGAACAGCTCGCTTCCGGCGAAATGCCTGGCGCCGCGCAGCCCCACCTCCTCGCCGAACGTGCCGAGAAGCCAGAACGGGCGCCTGGCCCGGCGTCCCTGCACCCTGCGCGCCGCCTCCGCCTTGCAGAGAGCGTCCAGCTTCACGTCGGCGACGCCGAGTCCGTGGAGGAAGCCGTCCCGCTCGGTCAGCATCCACGGATCGCTGTGCCATCTCTCCAGCGGACCCGGAGGGACCGTATCCAGATGCGTGACCAGCAGCACGCCTCCCTCCCCGGTCACGCCGAAGCCCGGGCCGCCGAGGATGTTGACGTGCACCTCCTCGACCACCTGGCGGCGCACCGGCAGGCCGGCGTGCTCCCACAGCGCTTGCAGGAGGTCGGCTGCCTGCCGCGTCCCCTGCGAAGACACCGTGTTCGCGCCGATCAGCGTGCGCGCCAGCTCGAGAAATCCCTTCGGCAGCATGGGGCGCTCCGTCTGTCATGGACGCTGCCACAGGTCAACCGCATGCCTAGCTTTCCGACGCGAGACTTTCCGCGAAGGGAGCGGGGCGATGGGCGATCCGAAGGCAACGCCATTCCTGACGGACATCAAAGAGCTGCAGCGGCGGGCGCGCGAGCACGTGGAGAAGGGAGCGGTGACTCCGGCCTACCGTGGAGACGTCGAGACCGCGGTCAGGCTCCTCAACGAGGCGCTGGCGACGGAGATCGTCTGCACGCTCAGGTACCGGCGGCACCATTACATGGCCGCGGGGATCCACTACCAGGCGGTGGCGGACGAATTCATGGAGCACGCGCAGCAGGAGCAGGAGCACGCGGACCGGATCGCGGAGCGCATCCGCCAGCTGGGAGGTGCACCCGACTTCAATCCGGAGGGGCTCCTGACGCGCAGCCATGCGCAGTACGCCGAAGGGAACTCGCTGATCGACATGATCAAGGAGGACTTGATCGCGGAGCGGATCGCCATCGAATCGTACATGGAGATGATCCGCTACTTCGGCGACAACGATCCGACCTCGCGGCGGCTGATGGAGGACGTGCTGGAGCAGGAAGAGGAGCACGCCGACGACATGGCCACGTTGCTGGAGACGCTCGATCCGCGCGAGGAGATGTCGCGCGGCGGCGCTGGCATGAAGCACTGAGGCTTCGGATCAAACGCCGAGCACGCCGAGGTTTTGATATGGGTGCCTCGTGCGGGCGGTGGTGCAGAGGGTCAGTGAAGCGTCGGTGGCGGTTGGCGGCCAGGTGACTGGCTCGGTCGCCCAAGGTCTTTGTGTCCTGGTGGGGGTCGGGCAGGGGGATTCCGAGGAGGACGCGCGGTGGATGGCGGACAAGGTCGTCAGCCTGCGGATCTTCGAGGATGAGCAGGGAAAGATGAACCGGTCCGTGCTCGACGTGCGCGGAGGGGTCCTGGCGATCTCGCAGTTCACGCTGTTCGGGGATGCGCGCAAGGGAACCCGGCCCGGATTCGTCGATGCCGCGCGGCCGGAGATCGCTCAGCCGCTCTATGCGCGGTTCTGCGAGCTGGCGCGCGAGCGCGGAGTGCAGGTGGCGGAAGGCGTCTTCCGCGCCACCATGCAGGTCCGGATCGTGAACGAAGGCCCCGTAACCCTGCTGCTCGACTCCAGGAAATCGTTCTGATCCTGCGGAGGCCTTCATGGACGACTGCATCTTCTGCAAGATCGTGGCGGGCAAGATCCCCGCGAAGAAGCTGGGCGAGAACGCGGGCGCCATCGCGTTCCCGGACATCAAGCCGGAGATGCCGGTGCACATCCTGGTGATCCCGAAGCGGCACCTCGCCTCGCTGGACGAGGTGGGCGACGGCACGGTGATGGCGCCCGTTTTCGCCCTCGCGGCGCAGGTCGCCCGCGAGCAGGGCCTGGACAAGACGGGTTGGCGCGCGGTGATCAACACGGGCCGCGACGCGAACCAGGTCGTCTTCCACCTGCACCTGCACGTCTTCGGGGGCCGCAGGATGTCGTGGCCGCCGGGGTGACCCGCGTCCCCGGGGTCGCGCGCGGAATGCGACCGCCCGGCCGCTCGCCAAGAGCAGCGGACGCCGCGCCGGCCTTCCCATTGACGCCTGCGGCCGGTTCAGACTACGTACGCAGCGATTGTCGACAGAAGCGCATAGCGTCTCGCCGAGCGCCAAGGCCCCGCCAGAAATTCCCGAGGAGCTCCTCGATCCGGACGCCGTGAAGGTCGTGCGGCGGCTCCGCCGTGCCGGACACCAGGCGTATCTGGTCGGCGGCTGTGTGCGGGATCTGCTGCTCCGGATCCGGCCCAAGGACTTCGACGTCGCCACCAGCGCGCACCCGAGCCAGGTCAAGGACACCTTCCGCAACTCGCGCCTGATCGGGCGGCGGTTCCGGCTGGCCCACATCTTCTTCCGCGGCGGCAAGATCATCGAGGTATCCACCTTCCGCGCCAACCCGCTCGACGAGTTGCAGGACCTGCCGCAGGACCTGCTCATCCGTCACGACAACGTGTTCGGGAGCGCGGAGGAGGACGCCCGCCGCCGCGATTTCACCATCAACGGCCTCTTCTACGACGTGGATGACGGCCGGGTCATCGACTACGTGGGCGGAAAAGACGACCTGCGCGCGCGCCTCATCCGTACCATCGGCAACCCCGACGTCCGCATGCGCGAGGACCCGGTGCGGATCCTCCGCGCGATCCGGTTCGCCGCCAAGTGCGCCTTCGAGCTGGAACCGAACACGCTTTCGGCGATGAGGGCCCATGTCCACGAGATCCCGCGCTGCGCGCCGCCCCGCGTCCTGGAAGAGGTGCTCAAGCTGATCCGCTCGGGCGCCTCGCGCCGCAGCTTCGAGCTGCTCCGCGAAGTGGGGGCGCTCCGGATCCTGCTGCCGCCGGTAGCGGCCTATCTGGAGCGGCGGGGCGGGGACGAGGCCGAACGCCACCTGCGGGCGCTGGAGGCGCTCGACGAGCACGTCCGAGCGGGGGAGATCCCTTCGGACGCAGTGCTCCTCGCGACACTGCTCGCGCCGTTGCCGCGCGATGCCCAACGGCGCGGTCCCATTCCCAAGGCCTCCCAGGCGCAGCCGCCCGCGGCCGCGGAAAAGGCCGACGAGGAGCTGGAGCGCGAGCTGAGCGAGCTGGAGGCGTCTGCGGATGCGCCGGAGGCCGAGGACCCGGCGCAGGCTCCGTTGCCTGAAGGTGCGCTCCGCGAACCGGCCGACCTGCACGACGAGCGTCTGGGCGGCAATCCGGCGTTCGCGGTCGGCACGGACGTGCAGCCGTGGAGCTTGCCGCAGGACGTGGTCGCGCCGGACATCGTGCTCTCGGAGATGGTGCGCACCGCGCGGCT
>Ga0137415_10000766_pt1 | contig 31341 bp, 24 predicted proteins | sample CZODoug3_1_1_16f_FD_183082 | JGI IMG/M metagenome (GOLD analysis project Ga0137415, IMG submission 183082) | Vadose zone soil fungal communities from Angelo Coast Range Reserve, California, USA - CZODoug3_1_1_16fungal (Hybrid Assembly) | ecosystem: Environmental > Terrestrial > Soil > Vadose...
CGAGGCCGTCGAGGGCCGGGACGCCTTCCTGCAGAAACGCTCGCCCGACTGGTCCAGCTTCCCCTGGTACTACTGATGGCCAATAATCACGTGCTCGAGTTCGACGAGCTGGCCCTGCCTCGGCGGGTCACCGAGCCGGTGCACCGGTCGGCCCCGGGATGGCGACCGGACTCGTGGACTCGGCGGCCGGCGAGACAACAGCCGCACTGGCCCGACCGCCAGGCGCTGCGCGGAGTCCTGGCCGAAGTCTCGCTGCAACCGTCCCTGGTCCCGCCGGCGCGGATCCGGGAGCTGCAGAGCTCGTTGGCGGCCGTCGCCGCCGGGAACGGATTCCTCCTGCAGGCCGGCGACTGTGCCGAGCGGTTCGAGTCGTGTTCCGAACCGGCGATCCAGGCACAGTTCAAGGTCATCCTGCGCCTTGCCCTCCTGCTCAGTTACGGCGCCGGCCTGCCGGTGGTCAAGGTGGGGCGCATCGCCGGGCAGTACGCCAAACCCCGCAGCCGGGCCACCGAGGTGATCAACGGACTCGAGCTGCCGGTGTTCCGGGGCGACATCATCAACGATCCCGAACCCACCCCGCACGCTCGCCGCGCCGACCCCAACCGGCTCACTCGCGCCTATCACCACTCCGCCGCGGCACTCAACACCATCCGCGAGCAGAGCGTCCCCGGTGTCGCCGATCTGGAGCTCTACGCCTCCCACGAAGCACTCCTGCTGAACTATGAACAGGCGCTCACCCGCGCCGACCCCGCCACCGGCGCCTGGTACGACACCAGCGCTCACTTGGTCTGGGTCGGTGAACGGACCCGCCAGCTCGGCGGTGCGCACATTGAGTTCGTCTCTGGCATCGCCAATCCGATCGGCGTCAAGCTCGGTCCGACCATCACGCCGAGCGAACTCACGGCCCTCTGCGCCAAGCTTGACCCCGACCAGGTCCCCGGCCGGCTGGTGCTGATTACCCGATTCGGGGCGGGCCGCGTGCACGACGTACTGCCACCGCTGCTGCACGCGGTCCGGGCGACCGGCCGCCAGGTCGTATGGACCTGCGATCCGATGCACGCCAACACGATCCAGTCCGCCGACGGGTACAAGACCCGCCGGCTGGACGACATCTGGGCAGAGATCGCGGCCTTCTTCGCGGTGCACGCCGAGCACGGCACCCATCCTGGCGGTCTCCACCTCGAACTGACCGCGGCGGAGGTGACCGAATGCCTCGGCGGGCCGGACGAGGTCAGCGAACACCAACTCGGCGTGCGGTACGAGACGGCATGCGACCCTCGGCTGAACCCCAGCCAGGCTCTCGAACTCGCGTTTCAGGTCGCGGCGTTACTTCGGACGCGCGTCCGTCAGTAGCGCCGAGATCCGGGGAGCGGAATCGGGCACAATCACGAGAGATGAGACGATGTGTGATGGGCGGAATCTGAATATTCGGCGCTATCGGCTTGCTCCTTCCGGGTTGGATCGCGAATGTTGTCAATGCGCCGGCCGGCGGCTCACCGTGTCGTGACCTACCTCCCGTTGTTTTGGGCGTCAGGCCGATGCCGCAACGGAGTCCCATTTGGCGTAATCGTGCGCCAGGCATTAAGATGCTCGTTCTTGACCCGGGCAGGTATAGCGCACGCTCAGCAGGTCTGTTCACTCTCCCCACCACATCAGAACAAAGATCCGCAACCGCCGAAGGAGATGGCCACAATGTCACCAGAAACGCCGGGTTTGTCCCTGGTCGCCACATTTTGTGGACAATGCAACTGTGGCTGCCCCGAGCTCCTGCTCGATCATCACGCGGCCGAGGACAAACGCGTGGTGATCACCGACGACTTCGGGCAGCGAATCCAAATGAGCGTGGAGCAACTGCGGGTACTGGTTGCCGACGTCAAGGACGGCGTACTCGACGCCGTTCTGGTCACCACGGCCGGCTGACCCAGGCCCGGCTGACTCGAATGGCGGGACCGATCTGGGCACGCTGGGCTCTCGCGCTAATCTACGCGGGGCTGGCGGCCTACTGCGTGGCCGGGCTGCCTGTCCGCCACTGGGCGGGCACTCGCTGGGCGGGCACTCGCTGGGCGGGCACTCGCTGGGCGGGCACTCGCTGGGCGGGCGCCGATCCAATGGTCGATCGACAGCGGGTCGAGGGTGCGCACGGACTGATGGCCGCCGGCATGGCCGCGATGTTTGCCCCGGTCGGGACGCCGATACCGGCGATCTGTTGGGTCGTGGCCTTGGGTGCCCAGAGCGCCTGGCTGGGCCTGCGGCTGCTGCGGCCCGCCGGCGTCCGCGCCGATGGGGCGGCACCAGCCCACGGGCGAGCCCACCTGGTCACTCATGTGCTGGCGGGGGCGGTCATGGCCTGGGTCTTCGCCGTCATGCCGGCCGGGCCGGCGGCGGCCGGGATGTCCCACCTCGGCCACCTCGGCGGGAGCGGCTCGGTCTTCGTCATCGGGGTCTGGGTTGCCGCCGGGGTCTTCCTCGCCCAAGCGGTGCGCTGCGGCTTCCGGATGGCGGTTCCGCACGACCACCTGGCACCGGAATCCCCGTCGGGGCATTCGGCCATCGGGGCCGTTCACTCGGTGCCGGCTGTCGCGGGGGCGGAGTTGCCCATGCGGGTGGCCATGGGACTCGGGATGTTCTACATGCTCATCACGATGCTCTAGCAATCAGGCGCCGCCTTCCGCTGCTCGCGCCCGTCCAGTCGAACACGTCAGATCCCTGGAGCGTGTCGTCATGGCCCCATTCGCGCCGGGACGGCTCCGAGGTTGGCCGCGCCGGGCGGTGGCGGTGCTGCTACTCGCCGCGGCCGGGCTGCTGGTCGGCTCCGGCTCCGCCGCTGCCCATGCGGTGCTGATCTCCACGGACCCCGTCACGGGCAGCGTCGTCGACACGGTGCCCGGGCTGGTCACCCTCACCTTCGGAGAGTCGGTCCAGCTCCCGCCGAACGCGCTGCGGGTCTTCGACCAGGACGGGATCGAGGTCGACAGCCGCCACGCCCTGCTCACCAGCGCGGATGGCCACGCGGTCGGGATCGGGATGCTGCCTGGGCCTGCGTTGGGCACCTACACCGTGACCTGGCGGGTGATCTCCGCCGACACGCACCCGGTCTCGGGCGCATTCACCTTCTCCGTCGGCCACCCCTCGGCGAAGGCTCCCGCCACCGCTCCCGCCACCGGTAGTCCGACGTTGGGGCTGCTCTACGGGGTCGTCCGATTCCTCGCCTACCTCGGTTACGCGGCGATGGTCGGTGCCGGCGCACTCGTCCTGCTCTGCTGGCCGGCGAGGAACCCCAGCCCCACCGCACCGCGCGTCGCCGCGCTCGGGTGGGCGACGGTCCTGCTCGCCTCCGTCGCCACCCTGGTACTGCAGGGTCCCTACGGGGAAGGCACGGGCCTGGCGGGCGTGTTCGAGCCCGGAGCGACCGCCACAACATTGGCGCTGCCCCTCGGCGGCGCCCTCATCGTCCGGCTGATTCTGCTCGCCGCCGGCGGCGGCTACCTGGGACATCTGGCACGTCATCTGCCGACCGCCACGCCGCGCCGCCGGCGGTGGCTGACCGTCATCGGGGGGCTGTACGCCGTCGGCCTTGCCGCCACGTGGGCGGTGTCCGGGCACGCCGCGGTCGGCCCGTGGACCCAGCTCGCCCTGCCCCTGGACATCGCCCACGTGGTTGCGATGGCGATCTGGTTGGGAGGGCTGGTCGTGCTGGCCGCCGAACTCCGCCGATCTCCCACCGAAACCGGTTACCGCCAGGCTATGGCCGCCGTGACCAGGCGTTTCTCCGCGACCGCACAGGTCTGCGTCGCGGTCGTGGTGGTGAGCGGTGTCTTCCAGTCCTGGCGGCAGCTCGGTCACTGGTCGGCGCTCGTGGACACCGGCTACGGCCGCATTCTGCTGGCCAAGCTGGCCGCCGTCGGTGTGGTGCTCGGCATCGCCGGCTTCTCCCACCGCGCGGTACGCGCCGAAGGCGAGAGCTCGCGGCGCAACCTGCGTCGGACCGTGCTCGTCGAGGCGGTGACTGGGGGCGTCGTGCTCGCACTGACCGCGATGCTGGTCAACGCCGAACCCGCCCGCGACGAACGCGCCACCGCGGGCCCGCCGAGGATGGCCGCCAACCCCACGGCGCAGAGCTACCGCACCGTGCCGTTCCACACCGGCGGCCTCAAGGGCGACGGCACCCTCGACGTCCATGTCGCCCCCGGACGCGCCGGACAGAACACAATCGAGATCACCGTCCACAACCTTGCCGGAGCGGCCGAGGACATTCCCGAACTCGCCGTCGAGCTGAGCCTGCCGGCTCGGAATATGGGGCCGTTGACGGTCGCCGTACACAGGCACAGTAGGGGCCAATTCCAAGCCGGTGGGCAAATCCCGATCTCTGGAGACTGGACACTGGCCCTCACGGTGCGGACCTCGGAGATCGACGAGACCACGGTCCGCCTACCTGTTGCGGTCGAGCCCTGACACGCGTTCGGCCGCTTCGTCGCCGAGGTTGAAGTAATCCGGCGCCGGAAGGTGCCGATTTAACAGGTGGTTAACGCTGGACGCACCGTCGGATACCCGCCCGCTGGTTGTCTTGCGGTAGCGCAGACGCAGTGATGTTCGAACGGGAATTTCGCCCGTGACCTCGCCCTAGGAGGTGAATCGTATGCACACAATGCTTGCCGTGCTGATGATCGCCGTGCTCGGCGTATCAGTGCTTTCGCTCGGTGCTGTCGCGGGGCGGACCGAAGCCCACGCCCACGCCCACGCCGAGCGCACGAGATCGAGGAATTCGCCACGCTCGAATGACGCGGATGTGCTCTCCAATAAGGAGAAGATCATTGCGGGTCTTTCGAGGCCGCGCAATCAGAGTTATGATTCCGCCGCGGAAGCGACGACCATTGCATCCGAATCGCATCAGGCTGTCCGTACCCAAGACGAAATGGTTTCTCACAAGCTCGGGCGGTAAGCCCGATTCCATAGGGACGTGCCAGCCTGGTCGGAGCCCTCGGCTGGCACGTCCCGACCCCCGCTCCTGAGCCCGTCCGAGCGAGTTGACCACGACCTGTGAGGTGGACGTATGCGGGTGGTGCGGTGTGATGGCTCGCCGGAGTCGGTGGCGGCGCTGAGTGACGCGCTGGCGGCCGCCCTGGCCGGCGGGCCGGCGGTGTTGCCGGTGGTGGGTACGGGTGGCGAGCGCGGCGGGTTGCCGGAGCCGGTGGGTGGGTCGGCGTTGGTGGTCGAGACGTCGGGGTCGACCGGTGAGGCGAAGCGGGTGGTGTTGTCGGCGGCGGCGTTGCGGGCTTCGGCGCGGGCCACCCATCGGCGTCTGGGTGGGCCGGGGCGGTGGCTGTTGGCGCTGCCGGTGCACCACATCGCGGGTGCTCAGGTTCTGGTGCGCGGGTTGTTGGCTGGGCAGCGGCCCTGTGTGTTGGACTGTCGGGAGGGGTTTCGGGTCGACCGGTTCGCCGCGTTGGCCACCGCGCTGTGCGACGAGGCCGGGGGTCGGCGGTGTTACACCTCGCTGGTGCCGACCCAGTTGCATCGGGTGCTCGCCGAGGGTCCTGGGCGGGGGTTGGATGCGTTGCGCCGGTTCGACGCGGTGTTGGTGGGCGGCGCGGCCACCTCGCCGGCGTTGTTGGCTGAGGCGGCCGGGGCCGGGGTCGCGGTGGTGACCAGCTACGGCATGAGCGAGACCGCCGGTGGTTGTGTCTATGACGGTGTCGCGTTGGAGGGTGTGCGGGTGCGGCTGGACCCGGTCGACGGGAGGATCTCGCTGGCCGGTCCGATGCTGGCCACCGGCTATCTGGGTGATCCCACGCGCACCGCCGGGTCGTTCGGCGGGGACTGGTTTCACACCTGTGACGTGGGCCGTTGGGATGGCGACGGGCGGCTGCGGGTTCTGGGCCGGGTCGATGATGTGATCATTAGCGGTGGTGCGAAGGTGCATCCGGCGGCGGTGGAGCGGGTGTTGACCGCGCTGCCCGGGGTGGACGCGGCCTGCGTGGTGGGGCTGGCCGACCCCGAGTGGGGGCAGCTGGTCGCCGCCGCCGTGGTCTGCGCCGACCCGGTCGGCCTGGTCGCGCTGCGCCGCGCGGTGCGCGCCGAGCTGGGCGCCGCCTCCGTCCCCCGCCTGGTCCGTACCCTCACCGAGCTACCCCTGTACGGGATCGGCAAACCCGACCGGGCGCGAGTGGGCCAGCTCCTCGGTGACATGCAGGAGCCCGGCCTCGCCGCGGACTAGGGATTGGCCATGCGGCGCGCGTCGCTACCGGGTCGTGCCTGGTCGCGGCCGGGAACAGGTCGGATGCTCTCCAGTGCTGTTGCCGGAAACCGCACAATGTCCATGGTCATGTGCGTTTTGTGGCAACAAGCTCGCAAAGACTCCTCAGTGAGCGGGTCCGAGCGTGCCGAGATCTACCGCAGCGGGGTTTCAAGCACCGAAATACCCCGCTGGCGTAGATCTCGGCGTCGGAGGGTCTCGACAGAACGCACCAAGATCAGCGTGTTGTTGATCAACTCGACCGCCGCGGCGCAAGTCTTTCCCGCCCGTCCCTGTCTGGGCACTCTCGGCTCGGTGCTACCGACCCTTCCGCCCGTCGGCGGTGATGATCCGGGCTGCCGCGACCGACCCGGCCAACGAGACCAGCGCGATGACGGTGAGCAGCGTCGCGGGGCCCCACGAGGCGTTCCCCGACCTCGTGAGGATCCAGGTCGCCAGCGCCGGCATGAACCCGCCGATCAGTCCGGCCAGGTTCGCCGCCAGCGCCAGGCCGCTGTACCGGAGCCTGGCCGGGAACAATTGGGCGAACATGGCGCCGATGGGCCCGTACGCGATGGTGGCGAGGCCGAGGGTCGCCACGTAGCCGATCGTGATCAGTACGGCCTGCCCGGAGTCGACGGCCAGGAACATCGGGAAGGCCATGAGCACCGCGAACACGGAGCCGACCACGACGGTTCGCGGTGACCCGAACCGGTTGGCCAGCCTGCCTGAGATGAGCAGCCCGACGACCTGCCCGAGGGCGCCGATCGTGAGCGCTTTGAGGATGAGCCCGGAGGGCAGCTCCCGTACCCGGGTGGCGTAGCTGATCATGAACGTGGTGATGATGAAGAAGCCGGCGGTGCTGAACAGGTAGGTCGCGACGCCCACCGCCAACCGCCCGGGAACGGCCTTGAACAGCCGCACGACCGGCGCCTTCGCCGTGCGATGCGACGCGGCGAGCTCCCGGAACGCCGGGGTCTCCTCGATCTTCCAGCGCAGCCAGAGCGCCACCAGCACGAGCACGATCGACGCGAGATAGGGCAGCCGCCAGCCCCAGGCGAGGAACTGCTCCTTCGGCAGCGCACTGACCAGCGCCACCGCGCCGGAGGAGAGCAGCGTGCCGGTGGGCGACCCGATCTGGACGAACGACGCGTAGAAGCCGCGCCGCTCCGGAGGTGCGTACTCGATGGCCAGCAGCGTCGCACCGCCCCACTCGCCGCCGGTGGCGATGCCCTGCACGGCGCGCAGCGCGGTCAGCAGCAGGGGCGCGGCGATCCCGGCGCTGGCGTAGGTGGGCAGCAGGCCGATCGCCGTGGTGGCCACGCCCATCAGGCTGATCGTCGCGATGAGCGCGCCTCGCCGCCCGTAGCGGTCGCCGAGGTGCCCGAAGATCACGGCGCCGACCGGGCGGGCCACGAAGCCGGCCGCGAAGGCCAGGAACGCCGAGATCGTGGACAGCACCGGGTCGTTACCTGGGAAGAACAGCGGCGCGAAGACCAGCGCGGCCGTCGTGCCGAAGAGGAAAAAGTCGTACCACTCGAGCGCGGTGCCGACATACGCGGCAGCAGTGATCTTGAGAATCTGCTTCTCGGACGGGCGCGCGGTGTCCGGCGCGCTCTTATCCGTGTCCGTCACGTGGGCTCCGGCGGGCGCTCAGGGCACGCCGGTTCCGGACGTGCTGGGGATGCGAGGCGACGATGGCGGCAGGTGCGGCGCATGCTACCAAATCCCGCCGCGGCGCCCGGGGGGTTTGCACCACCGGCGGTTGGGGTGTGGACCCCATCGAGTGCTCTGGCGAGATGCCGCATTCTTGACGGCATGACCGTGACTGACCAGCGCCAGACCGGGAGCGATGAACCGAGCGGTCCCAGCGTGGAGCTCCCGACCATCCCCAGCGACCCGCCGGTCGACGTGCCCGGCGTGCTGGCGCGGTTGGACGCGTTGCAGAGTATCGCCGAGCAGCACCCGCCTCGGTACGGCGAAGATGGCCTGGCTTGCTTCAACTACCTCTATCGCGAGATCACCACAGAGGTGTGGGACCGGATTCAGAGTAACGATTTTCGCAGTCGGGAGTTCATCAGTCGGTTCGATGTCGAGTTCGCGAAGCGCTACTTCGATGCGGTTCTGCCCCGCGCGGCCGGCCGACCGGTACCCGAGTCGTGGCAGGTGCTGCTGGAGCGCCGATCGGACCCGGACATCAATCGGATCCAGTTCGCGGTGGCCGGAGTCAACGCACATGTGGACTTCGACCTCGCGTTCGCGCTGCTCACCACGTGTCGAGCGTTGAACCGCCCGTTCGGCGAGGACGAGCGAGCCGACTACAACCTCGTCAACCAGGTATTCGCCGACCACATGCGCGCGTTGCGGCGCCATTTCGAGGATTGGTGGATGCGTGTGCTGGACGGGGGGCTGCTCGCGCTCGCCGCCGATCGGGGAGGTGACCTGGCGGTCGTCGTTTCCAGAGATGCCGCATGGAATCGGGCCAAGCGTCTGTCGAGCTTGACCGGGCGCGATTTCGATGAGGAGAGCGCGGAGATCGATCACCAGGCGGCCATCGTCGGCCGGGCCCTGCTCGAGGTTCCGTTGCTAGGACACTAGCGGTCGTGATCAGCATTCGTTTAGGCCATTCGGGCTGGCTTGCGGGCCCGGCTGGGCCGCTGATGGACCGCATTGGGGCCTGGCCGGTACTCGAGTGACTGGGTAGCGTCACGCGAGTGGGGGAGGGGGTAGGGGCCGGTCAGCTGGTCGGGCGGGACGCGGAGTTGGCCGAGTTGGTGGCCGATTTCCAGGCGGCCGGGTCGGGGCGGATGGTGGCCGTCGTCCTGGGTGGCGACGCCGGCGTGGGCAAGAGCCGCCTGGTGGGCGAACTCGCCGGGATCGCGGAGTGCGCGGGTGCCATCGTCCTCGTCGGGCGCGGGATCGACATCGCGGATGCGCCGCCTTTCTGGCCGGTGATCTCCGCTCTTCGGCACGGTGTTCGCTCCGCTCCTGATCAGGAGATCGCGGAACTGCTCGGCCCGAGGCTGGCACGCCTGGACGATCTGTCGGCCGAACCGGGGCCCAGGGTGCAGATCCTCGAAGCGCTCTGCCGGACGGTCGTGGAGTTGGCCGAACGGCACGTCGTCGTGCTGGTCATCGAGGACCTGCATTGGACGGATCGCTCCACCCGGGACCTGCTCGTCTACCTCGTGGCGAGTCTGACCACCGAACGTGTTCTGCTCGTCGCCACCTACCGCGCTTTCGCCGCGGGTGACGCACCCGAGCTCGCCGGCATGCTGGTGGAGCTGCGTCGGCACCGGCAGGTGTCATGGCGGGAGATCGCACCCTTCGCGCGCGAGTCGCTGGCCAGGATCGTGGAGGACTGGGCGCCGGACCGGCCGGGTCTGGAGCCGCTGGTGTGGCAGCGATCGGCGGGCAACGCGTTCATCGCCGAGGAGACGGTGCGTGCGGTCCTCGCCGGCGACGCGCTCGGCCTGCCGGCGACCCTTCGGGAGCTCGTGCTGAACCGGGTGGGCTCGCTGCCCCCCACCGCGCAACTCGTGGCCCGAGCGGTGGCGGTGAGCAGTGGGCCCTTGCCACACACCTTGCTGGCCGAGGTGCTCGAACGCCCTGAACCGGAACTGCTGGAGGCGGTGAGAGCCGCGGCCGCGGCCGGTGTGGTGGTGGTCGACGAGCAGTACGAGGGCTACCGGTTGCGGCACGGACTGATGACCGAGGTGGTGGTCGCCGATCTGCTGCCCGGGGAACGCATCGAGCTGCACCGTCGGTACGCGACAGCACTCTCCAAGGTCACGGAGACCGATCTGGGACGCTCCCCTGCCCCGGGAGAGGGGGCGGGTGGAGACACCGGCCGCGCCGTTGCCGCCCTGGCGCTGAGCGCCCGGCTGGCCCACCACTGGCAGCTGGCCGGCGCCTCGGAGCGGGCGTTGGACGCCGCGGTGGCGGCCGCCCAGGGCGCGGAGCGGATCCGGGGCTACGCGGAGGCACACCGGCACTGGCTGCGCGCGGCGGAGCTCACCGCCCAGGTTCCGGTCGCGGCCAGGCCGCTGCCACGCTCTTTGTGCTTGGAATGGGCGGCGGAAGCCGCCCACCTCGCCGGTGAACACGACGACGCCGTCGCGCTGTTGGAGCAGCGGCTGGCCGATCGGTCGGTAACCGAGGACGTGACATCCGCGCTGCTCACCGCCCGGATGGGCGGCTACCTGAACGCCGCGGGCCGCGGCGGCAGAGCCGCGCGCGCCTACCGCACGGCGACGTCGCTGTTGCCGGAGCACGGGGCGGACGCGGAGTGGGCGGAGGTCCTGGCCGGGCATGCGGCCGTGTTGTTGCAAGGCGGCGAGTTCGCGGCCGCACGGACCGTTGCCTGGCGTGCCCTCCCGCTCAGCCGCGCTGCCGCGCTGCCCGTGGTCGAGGCGAGGGTGCTGGCCATTCTGGGGTTCAGCCTTGCCTACCTGGCGGACACCGAGAAGGGCTCCGACGCGCTGGTCGAGGCGCTCGCGGTGGCGGAACGGACCGGCGCTCCGACCGCCATCGGCGAGGCGTATCTGCGGCGGGCCGAGTTGCTGTCCGGCCCGCTGAACCAACTCGCCGAGGGTGTGGCGTGCGCGCGGGAGGGCGTGCGGCGGGTCGCGGAACTGGGGCTGTCCCGCACGGCCGGGGTGGCGCTGCTCGCGCTGGTCTCCAACGCACTGTTCCGCATGGGGGAGTGGGACGAGGCCGAGCAGGCGGTGGCTCAGGCTTGGGAGCTCGAGCCGACCGGCGGGGAGGCGCTCGAGGTGCGGCTGGCCCGCTGCCGGTTGGACGTCGGACGAGGCCGGTTCGCGTCGGCGGAGCACGACCTGCAGGCAGTCGAGCTGCTCACCGGCGCCTCGGTCGGACCGCGGCACCGGATCCCGCTGTTGGTCCTGCGGGCCAGCATGGAGCTGTGGCGGGCGCGCCCGGATCTCGCGATCGGCCACGTCGAGACAGGGCTCGGGCTGGTCGAGATGGGGTCGGTCGACATCTGGCTGGTGGCCCCGTTGCTCTGGCACGGCACCCGGGCATGGGCGGAGACCACCCAGCTGGGGCTACCACCGCTGTCCCCGGACCAGGTGCGGCGGCTGCGGGAGCACTGTGCCGACCTGGTTCGGCGCAGCGCCGGGACGGTGCCGGCGGTGCAGGACGTGGTCACGACCTTCATCGCGATGTGCACCGCGGAGATCGCCAGGGCCGAAGGCCGATCGGACCCGGAAATCTGGGCGCACGTTGCCGAGTTGTGGGAGCAGCGTGAGCAGCCCTACCCGGCCGCGTACGCCCGATTGCGGCGGGCGGAAGCGCTGTTCGCCACCCGTGCTCGGTCGACGGTGGCCACCCGGGAACTCGTGCTCGCCGAACGCACGGCCCGGTCCCTGGACGCCGTGCCGTTCCTCGCCGAGATCACCGACCTGGCGCGGCGGGCCCGGGTCCGGTTCGACACACCGGACTCCGAGGACGAGCACGACGAGCACATCCCCTCGCCGAGGGCCGGCGCCGAATCCGTGCTGGACACGCTGACCGCCCGTGAGCTCGAGGTACTCGTCGAGTTGGCATCCGGGCTGACCAACCGACAGATTGCCGGTCGGCTGTTCATCAGCGAGAAGACCGTCGGCGTACACGTCAGTCGGATCTTCGCCAAGATCGGTGTGCACAGCCGGGTGCAGGCCAGTGCCATCCTGCACCGCTCGCGTCCGTCAGGTGGCGAGGCCGGATCCGGCTGAGGGTTCGCCGACCCGGGAGCACCCTACCGCCGCGGAGAAATACGGCGTACTAGTGCGCCGGTGTAGGGCGTTCTCCTGACGCGCCGAGCCAGGGCGCTGACCGACGCTGAGTCGGAGGACATTCGACCGCGGGAGCGTCATGGGCACACGAACTGAGATCACACCGGCACGCCTCGCGGCTCCGCGCCAGAGACACGAGCTGAAGGGGGCCGACGTGGGGGAGACCAGCGACAGGCAGCAAGCGATCGAGGCACTGCGGTACCTGCCGAAGGACGTACCCGGGGTGCGCGCGGTCATCGACTCCTTGCGGGCCATCGCCGAGCGGCACGCACAGCGGCCGCGGGAGAACGAGCTCGCCTGCCTCAGTTACCTGTGCCGCGAGATCACCAGAGAGGTGCGCGAGCGCGTCGGCAACAACGAGCTGGTCGACACCGGGTTCGTCACCCGGCTGGACGTGGAGTTCGCCACCCGCTACTTCGACGCGGTCTTCGCGGACGAGGCTGGCACCCCGCTGCCGAACTCGTGGCGGGTGCTGCTGGCACGCCGGCCGGCTCTGGACGTCGACACGCTGCAATTCGCGAGGGTCGGGGGGAACGCCCACATCAGCCATGATCTGGCGTTCGCGCTGCTCAGCATGTGCCGGGCGCTGGGACGACCGTTCGGGGAGGCTGAGTACGCCGATTACGAGGCCATCAACCAGATGTTCGCCGACCACATGAGCCAGCTCCGGGAGCACGTCGAGAGTCGACTGCACCGCGCGCTGGGCGCTGGAGTTTTCGCGCTGGTCGCCAGCGCGGTCGGCGAGCTCACCGTGGTGTTCGCCCGGGACGCGGCATGGCATCGGGGTGAGCGCATCGCGACCCTGCTCGACCCGTCCCCCGAACTCGACAGGGCTCGCCTGGCGATCGACTGGCAAGCGGCGATGGTGGGCCGCGCGGTGCTCGACCTCCCGGCGCAGTGACATGTACACCGACTTAGACCTGCGCCATGCCCACGACGTCGTCGCCAACTCCGGCTATCCGCTCGAGCTGGTCACCGAGCCTGGGCCCGGTGGGTGTCCGCACTGGGAGATCGAGTTCGACCAGGCCGGGGAACTGGTGCACGACGGTGGGCTGACTCGTGCGGTGTGGCAGGGCGGGCCTACTGATCTGTTCGTGTTCAGTCCGGGCTGGAACACCGGGCGAGACAGCGCGCGCGAGTTGAGCAACGCGATGTTCGGGCTGATCGCCGACGCATTGCCACCCGCTCGACGGTCCAGCACCGGATTTGTCACCGTCCTGTGGCCGTCCCTGCTGTTCCCCGAAGACGAACCGGCGGCCGACGGGCCGGTACTGACCGGCCCCGCCGCGGCGTGGGGACCGAACGACCTGACCCCACTGGTGGCGGCTCCGAAGCCGTCGATCGGGGCTGAGCTGGTGGCCGCGCTGACTCCGGCGTTTCCCGAGCAGTACGACGACCTCGTGCGGATCGGGGAGCTGCTGGACACTCGGCCGCGCGAGATGGGCCGCCTCGCCGAGCTGCACCGACTCGCGTCCTGCCTGGTCACGACGCCCAACCAGGCTGTCGATGACGACGGTGAGTCCATTGCGCGGACAGCTCGGACCCGGGTCGCCCTGGAGTCCCTGGCCATGCTGGCACCCGGTGCGGGAGATGGGCTCGGGGATCAGTTCGGCACGTTGTGGGACGGCGGCCGCGAGCTTGCCCGGGTACTCAGCTACTACGAGATGAAGAACCGGGCCGGCCTGATCGGCCAGGCGGGGCTCGGTCCGCTGCTCGACCGACTGCACCGGGGCAGTCCCGGGCTGCGGGTGCACCTGATGGGCCACAGCTTCGGGGCTCGGCTGATCGCGTTCGCCCTGGCCGGGTTGCCGAGCTCGGTCACCCCGGTGAAATCACTCGTCGCGGTACAGGGCGCGTTCAGTCACTTCTCGTTCGCCAGTGAACTTCCGGTGGCGCCCTCGCGTGCCGGGGCACTCGCCGAGTTCGCCCGTCGAGTGGACGGTCCGCTGCTCGCCACGTTCTCGACCGCCGATCGAGCACTCGGCTGGTGGTACCCCAACGCCAGCGCGCTGGTCAGCCAGAACGACCGAGGTCGCCGCTCCGCCTCGGCGAGGGAGCTCGGGTACCGCTGGGGAGCACTCGGACACGACGGTTACCAGCAGCGCGCGGTGGTGAGCAGGCGGCTTGAACCCGCCGGGAGCTGGTACGACTGGCAGGCCGGCAGCTTCTACCGGATGGATGCGAACCTCGTGATCAACCGGGACCTGTCGTGGCTGGCCGGCGCGCACAGCGACATCCGCAAGCCCGAGCTGGCCTGGGCGGCGGTCAGCGCCGCCGGACTCACATCTCCACCACCTCGCGATCCTGGCCACCGGCGGGGCGCCCCCGCTTGATGAAGAACGTCAACACCAGCGCGATCACCGAGCCGACCGTGGTGACCAGGAAGATGTTGCTGTAGCTCTCCGCCATGACGTTGGTGTGCAACTGCTGCCACAGCGGCAGCAGCCCGGCCTGGCCCCCTTGTTGCCGCATGCTCTGGACCTGGGGCAGCGCGTTGGGTCCGGTACCGGTCAGCAACAGGGAGCGGTCGGCGTAGAGCTGGGCCTGCTGCGTGGTGGCCAGCGCGCCGAGCGCGGCGACGCCGAGCGCGTTGCTGACCCGCTGGGCGATCTGGCTGATGGCGCTCCCGGAGTTGATGATGCTCGGTGGCAGCGCGGCCAGACCGGCAGTCATGATCGGCATGAAGGCCAGCGCGAGGCCCCCGGCCCGGACCACCGTCCAGAGGACCATCTCCGGGCGGGTGGTGTCCGCGCTGATGCCAATCATCATGTAGCTGCCGATCAGGCTGATCAGCACGCCGATCATGGCCGGCCAGCGAGCCCCGATCCGGTCATAGATCTTGCCGGCGAACGGCATGAGCACCGCCATAGCCACTGCCTGGGGCAACACCACCAGCCCGGTGTTCATCGGCGTGATGCCCTGGCCGTTCTGCAGGAACAGCGGCACGTAGTACAGCACCGCGAACATCCCGGTGGAGATGACGGCGATCAGCAACAGCGAGTTGACGAACGGCCAGTGCCGCAACGCCCGTAGGTCCAGCAGGGGCTGCTTGACGGCCAGTTCGACGACCGCGAACAGGGCGAACATGTTGGCGCTCAGCGCCAGCAGGATCAGCACCCGATAGCCGGTCCAGCCCCACTGCTGCCCCTCGGACACCGCGAGCAGCAGCGAGAACGCCGCGGTGGCGATGCACAGGAAGCCGGGTAGGTCGAACGTGCGGACCTTTAGTCCGGGGAAGTTGGGCAGCACGAAGAACGCCGCGATCGCGCCGAGGACGCCGACCGGCACGTTGATGTAGAAGATCAGCCGCCAATCCACGTATTCGACCAGGTAGCCACCCAGCGCCGGTCCGATCCCGGGCGCGAACACGATGCCGAGGCCGTACATACCCATCGCAACGCCAACCTTGTGTGGCGGCACCAGCTTGTACAGGATGGTCAGACAGGTCACTGGGATGACGCCGCCCGGGACCGCCTGCAGGATCCGGTACAGGATCATCATGTTCAGGTTGCCCGCCGTGCCGCACAGCGCGGAGAAGAGCGAGAACCCGAGCAGCGAGATCAGGTACATCCGGCGCAGGCCGAGTCGTTCGCCCAACCAGGCGCTGGTCGGCACGACGATGCCGAGGCACAGGGTGTACGCGGTGGCAACCCAGGAAATCTGGTCCGGCGAGGCGCCGAATTGACCCTGCATGGTCGGGATAGCCACGTTGACAATGCTGGTGTCCAGCACCGACATGAACATGCCGACCACGACGACCGCGAGCGGCAAACCCCACCTGTCGGTGTAGTAGGCCGATGCGTCGGCCGGCTTCGGGGCGGCGCTCTCCCGCGCCCTCGGCTCTCCTCCGGGTGGTTCCGGATCGTTCGACGAGGCCCCAGCTGGCTCCGATGCCGTCACTTCCAGGAGGTCGTGGTCTGTGCTCTTCGACATCACCCGACACTCGTGTACATCACTGACAGATAAGCCATACCCTGACATAACCATTAGGTGGTCTAATTAGCAATGCAAATCTGATACTTCACTGATAGCCGTCAACGCGCGGGAATAAATAATTGGATCGATTCGTTGAAGCCCATTCAGCGAGCCGAACACCAGGGACTGTCGCTCAACAAAGCGCGCGGGCGTCAGAGCTCGAACCACCGGATGTTCTTGCTCTTGCGCAAGCGCTTCCAAGCGTCGGGTAGGTCGCGCTCTGCCTGGTCGGTGCGCATCGACTCCCGGCAGTGCAGCAGACCATAGGTGAAGCCGCTCCCGCCTTCGGCCTGCGCCTGGGTGGCGAGCTCGCGGACCACGGGTCGGGTCACCACGCCGTCCTGGACCTCCCCGAGCACCGTATGGAGCTCCTTGAGCTGGCCCTGGAGCCGCTCGGCCGGCTTGCCGGTGCTCGGCGCGGCGACCTCGACGGCGTAGCGCAGTCGTTTGGCCGCCTTGCGGGTCTCGTGCAGTGCCAGGTCGCGTTCCGCGCCGGTGGCCCGCTGCGCCGCACCCATCCGGGTTGTGGTGCGCTGCCACGCCTCGGCCACAGCCTCGGGTAACTCGCCGCCGGCCGGCCGGACCGCCCGCCGGGTCAGCGGCGGCTCAGCCAGTAACCGGTCGATCGCGTCGTGCAGTGCCAGATATCGGTCACTGTCCAGGGCGGCGATCGCGGCCCGCTGCCCCTCCGCGCGGCGGCGCTGTAGGACGTGGGTCACCTGGGCGCCGACCGGGCCGAGGACGAGCTCCTCGGGCAGTGTGTCGAGCACGGCGTGCAGCCGCTGCTCGATGATCTCGCTGTCCCGGGCGTCGTTGAGCTCGCGGCCCAGCCAGCGCAGCTCCTCCACCAGCGGGGCCGTGGCGTCCCGGTCCAGGATCCGCCGGTAGGCCTGCAGGGCGCTGCGCATCCGCCGGGCCGCCACCCGCATCTGGTGTACGGCGTCCGGAGCGTCCTGGCGCACCAGGGGGTCGTGGGTACGGAGCTGCTCGGCCTGAGCTTCCAGGTAGTCCAGCACCGCTCGGCCGGCCGACCCGGGGCGCGCTCCGTTGGAGGTTGCGCCGCCGTCGGTGGACGGCAGCCGGTCGCCCAGCACCCGGCGCAGCTTCGAGCTCGACCCCGAGCGGCGTGCCCCGGCCTTGAGCAGCTTCCGCTCGATGCGGTCCAGCAGCTTGAGCGGCCCGTGCTCGCCGAGCTCGACCTCGATCTCATGCCAGGACACCGTGCTGGTGTGCGCGCCCATCGTGCGTGCCTCGACCTCGTCCTCGACCAGCTCGACCAGCTCCCGACCGGCGGAATCGGCCAGCACCCAGCGCCGGCGGCGAGTGTTCAACTGCGCAACGGGGGCCAGCCGGCCGCCCCGGGAGTGCAACCGGGTCAGTGCCACGAGCTCCGCCGGCGGCGTGCGGCGGGCCCGGGTCAGCGGCAGGGCGACCTCGTCCCGGCTGTCCCCACCGGCGGGCAGCTTGAGGTGCCAGCCCTCGTCGTGGCCTCCTTGGCGGCGCCGCAGGGTCACCCCGGCACGCAGCAGGTCGAGGTTCGGGGTGTCGAAGTACACCGCCTCGAGCGCCTGTTCGTCGGGGTGTGCGCCGTTCTCCAGGCCGAGGATCGCACCCGGGTCCACCGGTGCCCCGGCATCGCCGGTCTCGTACTTGCGTTCGGTCTCGCGATGCGTCGTGGCTGAACCGTTCATAACAAAGGCATACCCCTACGACCCGATCCGCGACACCGCTCGATCGGTCCAGCTGTGGATCGGAGGCCGACTGACGACTCGCGCGCGAGGGTGCAGGCTGAGGGGGTGACCGAGCGGAGTCGAGGGGTGGAGCGGCCGGTCGCGGTGGTGTACAGCGACGATTCGACCGGTCCGGCGGATGGGGACGACACCGGCGCGATGGCCGCCATGCTGGCGGCGTCGGGCTGGAACTTCGAGGTGCGCACGGCGGGGCCAAGGGGAGAGATGTCGGTGGCCGAGGCGCTCGCCCGGCCCGACGTGCGCGTGTATGCCCAGCCCGGCGCGGACGGGGACGACACCGCCGCGTTCCGCCGGCAGCGCCGGGACAAGGCGGTGATCCGCGACTTCGTCGCCCAGGGGGGCCGGTACCTGGGGATCTGCATGGGTGGATTCCTGGCCGAGCCGGGGTTCTTCCACGTCTTCCGCGGCCGGGTGGACGAGTACTACTCCTCCCGGGGCGCCTCGGTGACCACGGACGACCCGGCGGTCATCCCGGTGCTCTGGCGGGGGCAACGCCGCCAGATGTACTTCCAGGACGGCGGCTACATGGTCCCCAAGGCCAAGTTGACCGGGGTCACCGTGCTGGCCCGGTACACCAACGGCTCGATCGCGGCGTTGGTGGCGCCGTTCGGCCAGGGGAAGGTCGGCCTGTGCGGGCCGCATCCCGAGGCGCCGCCGGAGTGGTACCAGGACGCGGGGCTGCGCTACACCGGACCCACCCAGGATCTCGGCGACGATCTCGTCGACACCCTCATGGCACCCCACTGACTGCCTCTGAACAGCTCACTGGCACGGCTGGCCAGTCGTAGCCGCCCGCACAGCCCGGCGTAGCTCCGCACAGCGGCTCGAGCCGCTGTGCGGGCATGTCGCGGGCTGTGTGAGCGGCACCGACCCCCGCCAGGACGGCCGCGCCGCTGAGCTGGCGCGGAACCCGACGATGTGTGCCGTCGACCAACGGCGGTGGTGCGGATTTTGGTCGCTGTCCCGAAGACGGCGGTCCGCCCGGACTGCGACGCTGGTCCGACATTCCCACCCCGGGCGAGCCTCATGGTAGCGCCGGGACTCGGCCCGCTCGGGAGGCGACGTGAGCCCTGCACCGTTGGTGGGCGGGCTGCGCGGGGCGTTCGCCGCCGGGCGTTTCGCGGTGACCGCGGAGATCGGCCCACCGCGCGGAGCCGACCCGGGCGCGGTGCTGGCCAAGGCCGGGCTGTTGCGCGGCTGGGTGGACGCGGCGAACGTGACCGACAACCAGGGTGCCCATGTGCGGATGTCCAGCTTCGCCGGGAGCCTGCTGGCCCAGCGCGCTGGGGTGGCCCCGGTGATGCAGCTGACCTGCCGGGACCGCAACCGCATCGCGCTGCAGTCCGACCTGGTGGCCGCCGCCGCGCTGGGCATCCCGCACGTGCTGCTGCTGACCGGCGACCACCCCCGCTTCGGCGACCACCCGGAGGCGAAGCCGGTGTTCGACCTGGACAGCGTCCAGTTGGTGGCGGCGGCCAGGGCCCTGCGGGACGACGGCGTGTTCCTGTCCGGCGGCGACGTCGGTGCGCGGCCGAGCTGGCTGATCGGCACGGTGGAGAACCCGTTCGCGCCGCCCGCCGCGTTCCGGGCCCGCCGACTGGCCAAGAAGGTGGCGGTCGGGGCCGAGTTCGTGCAGACCCAGTACGTGTTCGACGTGGAGTGGTTCGCCCGCTGGATGGCCGAGTTGCGTGACCTCGGGGTGACCGAGCGCTGCGCGGTGCTCGCCGGTGTCGGGCCGATCCGCTCGCTGCGCGTGCTGGAGTTCCTGCGGAACGGGGTGCCGGGTATCCACGTGCCTGAGGCCGTGGCGCGCCGGCTGCGTGGTGTCCCGGCCGACCGGGTCGCCGACGAGGGCGTCCGGATCTGCGTGGAGACCCTGCGGCGGCTCACCGAGATCCCCGGGGTCGCCGGCGCCCACGTGATGGCGTTCGGCTACGAGCGCGGGGTGCCCGAGATACTCCAGCGCGCGGGCATCGGCCCCGGCGTCACGCGGTCCCTTGCCGGGCTCCCCGACGCTCCGCTCGCGACGACACCGGCGGCCGGTATGGGCCGGGACACGGCCTGAGGCACCAGCTGAGTACGGCTGGTGGCCTGCGTCGGGTCGGCCCGGTCAGTTGTCGTCGGACTCGCTGTCCGAGTCGCCGCTGCTCCGGTGGCGGCCGCCGCCCAGCAGCCCGCCCCCGTTGTCGCCGCAGGACACCAGGCCGCAGTCGTCGTTGCTGTCCGAGTCGTCCCCGTGGCGCTTGTGACTCCCGGAGTCGCCGTCCGAGTTCTCGTCATCACCGTCGCCGTAGCTGCTGTCCGGCGGGGTGCCCAGCGGGACGAACTTGCTGAACTGCTCGTCCGACCTGTTGCGCAGCGCGGCGTTCATGAACTGCTCCCAGATCGAACCCGGCACCATCCGGCCGTAGATCGGGCTGCCGCCGCTGGTCTTGATCGGCGCGTTGTCGTCGGTGCCGACCCACACGGCGGTGGACATGGACGGCGTGTAGCCGACCGTCCAGGCGTCGTTGTTCTGGCCCTCGATCCGGCTCTGCGTGGTACCGGTCTTGGCGGCCACCTCGCGGTCGTCGGACAGCGGGATCAGCGAGGAGCTGGCCACGTTCATCATCGACTCGGTCACGTTGCGCGCCACCTGGGCGTCGATGCGCTGCTCGCCGGCGCCGCCGGCGGAGTCGTAGAGCACCCGGTTGTCCGAGGTCTCCACCTTCGTGATCAGGTGCGGCGCGTGGTAGACGCCGTCGGCCGCGAACGTGCCGTAGGCCGAGGCCATGTCGCCGGGGTGGACCTCCTTGTCGCCCAGCGCGATCCCGGCGGTGGGGTTGGCCAGCAGGGAGTCGGGGATACCGGCCTGGTGCGCGGCCTGGGCCACCGCCGAAGGGCCGACCTGCACCGCGAGCTGGTAGAAGATCGTGTTGATGGACTTGGTCATCGCCGTCTTGAGGTCGCAGCTGTCGCAGCTGTCCCCGTCGGAGTTGGCCACGGTCTGCCCGGCGATGGTCTGCGGGGAGGAGCCGTCGAACTGGGTGCCCAGCCCCACCGGTGGGTTCTGCTCCAGCGCGGCGGCCATCACGAACGGCTTGAACGACGACCCGGGCTGCTTGAGCACCTGTGCGTAGTCCAGCCCGACGCCGTTGTCCCCGCCGTAGTAGGCCAGGATCGCGCCGGTGCGGGGGTCGATCGAGACCAGCGCGGTACGCAGGTTGGCCGGCTGGCTCTTGAGCACCTTGGCGGAGATGGTGGCGGCGTCCTTCTCCAGCGCCGGGTCGATCGTGGTGGTGATCTTCAGGCCCTCCTGGTTGAACGCCTGCTCGCTGATCCCGTCGTTCTCCAGCTCGGCCTTGACCTGGGAATAGATGTGCCCCAGGTGGTCGCCCGGGATGCCGCCGCCGGCCGGCTTGGGCGCCAGCGCGGTGGGGAACGTGGCCGCCGCGCGGTCGGCCGGGGTGAGCCAGTGCTGGGCGACCATGCCGTCCAGCACGTAGTTCCACCGCTGCTTGGCCTTGTCCGGGTCGGCGGCCGGGTCCCACCGGGACGGTGACTGGATCAGCCCGGCCAGCAGCGCGCCCTGGGAGTAGGTCAGGTCGTGGGAGTCCACCCCGAAGTAGGCCTTGGCCGCCGCCTGGATGCCGTACGCACCCCGGCCCAGGTAGATGGTGTTCAGGTAGTCCTCCAGGATCTGGTCCTTGGAGTACTCCTTGGAGATCTTCGCGGCGGCGATCACCTCGCGGAACTTGCGCCACATGGAGTGCTGGTCCTGGCCGGTGGTGATCTTCACGTACTGCTGGGTGATGGTCGAGCCACCGCCGACGCCGCCGGTGAGCTGGTGCCAGCCCGCCCGGAGGATCCCGATCACGTCGAAGCCCGGGTTGGAGTAGAAGGTCCGGTCCTCGGCGGAGAGCACCGCGTAGCGGACCGGTTCGGGCACCTCGGACAGGCTGACCTTGACCCGGTTCTCCGCGCCGGCCGGGCGGATGGTGGCCAGTGGGGAGCCGTCCGAGTAGCTGATCGTGGCAACCTGGCTGGTGGACAGGTCGTCCGGGGTCGGCGCGGGGAACACCAGCCAGCCGATCGCGAACGCCAGGATCGGGCCGAGCACCACGACCGCGAGTCCGATCAGCACCAGCCGTCGCACCGGCCACCTGGACCCGCCGGACCCGGATCCGCCGGAACCTCGGCCACCGAATCGGCCGCGCCACCAGGGCGGGACGCCACCAAATCGGCCGCGCGACCAGGGCGGGACGCCGCCCGGAGGGCCGCCGGGGCCGGGCGGGGCGATCGGGTTGGCCACCAGCGTCGGCTTCCGGAGGGTCTGGGTGCGCGCGGAGAACAGGTCCTCTTCCTGGGCAGGCCCCCGGTCCGGTCCCTGGTCGGAGCCGGCCCGGCCCTGGTCGGGGCCGGCCGGGCGGGCCCCGATCCGCCGGGGGACTCGTGTCCGGCCGCTGGGTGGCGGTGCACTGGGCCCAGGGGGCGGTGGGAGAGCCGGGGAGCCGTGGGTGAGTAACTCGGGCTCCATCGAGCGCGGCCACGCCGGGCCTGGACGGCCCTCTTGCCGAGGATCGCGCTGGTTGTTCACGTCCACTCCATCCACACCTGACCTGGCTGCACGGCGCCGTCCCCAGGCACCGTTCGCTACCCCGATCGTGCCGCACGGCCCTGTGCCCCCGATAAGCCGCCTGGCCAACGGCCGTGTGGCGCACCGGCCGGGCGGATCCATGCGAAGGCCCGAGATCCGCTCCGCCGCCGGTGAGGGGGCCTTTGTCGATCAAACCTGAGAGTCGTGCCAGCAAGGCTTCCGTAACGTTGTGCGGTGCGCATTCCGTGTCCTCGGCCCGATCGCGGCTCGCGACGAGCGACATTGTTCGGGACTCCGCCGGGCGGGCGAGCATGACCCGGGCGCTGGCCCGCCCGGACTCGCCGGCCAGCCAGGGCCCGGATTCGACCGCCCCCCGCAAGGACAGGGCGACTCCAAGGATCATCACACTGTCGGTGATGGGCACGGTGGCCGCCGCCCTGCTCGCCGCCGCGTTCGGCCCGACGGCCGCCTACGGGTTCGTCGGTGGCGCGTTCGCCGTCGTGCTGCTGACCACCTCGGCGCTGTACCCGGTGTTCGCCACCTACGCCTACCTGATCACGCTGCCGATCATCGCTGGCATCGACCGGGACACCCTGCTCCCGCTGGTCCGACCGAACGAGGGCCTGCTGGCCGTCGTGGTGGCCGGCGCGGTGCTCGGGGCGTTCCTGCGCTACGTGCGCGGTGACGAGGTCCGGCCCCGGTTCTACCCGCTGATCGACGTGCCGCTGGCGGTGTTCCTGCTGGCCTCCACGGTGTGGCCGATCGCCTCGCTGACCCTGCGCGGGCTGACTCCGAGCGGCGAGGAGTGGGCCGGCATCCTGCCGATGGCCAAGCTGGTCGGCGTCTACTTCCTGGTCCGCTACACGATCACGACCGAGCAACGGATCCTGCGCACCATCCGCTACATCGTCTGGCCGGGCGCCGCGGTGGCGCTCATCGCCGTGCTGCAGACGCTGAAGTTCGGGCCGGCTCTGGCGCTGCTGGACACCTTCTGGAACACCGGCGCGACCGCGGCCGACACCCAGGACCTCGCCGAGCGGGGCAGTGCCACCCTGGGGTCCCCGATCGCCACCGGCGACGTGATCATCATCAGCCTGGTCCTGGTGATGTGCTGCGTCGCGCGCGGACTGCTCGGGCGCCGGGAACGGTTGATCCTGGCCCTCATCCTGGGCACCGGCGTGTTCGCGGCCGGCCAGTTCTCCACCTGGATCGCCACAGCGGTCGCGTTCGCGCTGCTCGCCTGGCGGTTCCCCGACCTGCGCCGCCAAGCCACCCGGTTCGCCCCGCTCGCGCTGGTCGCACTCGTGATCGGGGCCCCGGCGTTCATCGGCCGGCTCAGTGGGATCGGCGAGAACGGCTCGTTCCTGCCCGAGCCGGAGCAGGGCCGGCTGGACAACCTGGCCAACATGTACCTGCCGCACTTCAACTGGCTGACCACGCTGATCGGCGTCTCGCCGAACGAGGTGCTCCAGGCCCCGGAGCGCTGGCGTGAGGTCATCTACCTGGAATCCGGCGTGCTGTACTTCCTGTGGGTCGGTGGCATTCCACTGCTGGCCGCGTTCATCTGGCTGTCGGTGCGCACGCTGCGCTCGGTGAAGCCCGCGCTCGCGCACCCCGGCCCGTTCGGCGCGGCGGCGTCCGCGCTGGACATCGTGTGGCGGTTCCTGCTGGTGCTGACGCTGATCGACCCGCACCTGCAGCTGCGCGGCACCGGTGACCTGATCTTCACGCTGCTTGCCATCGTGGCTACCGGCCTCGACCAGCGCGGGCTGGCCTACGAACGGCGCGGACTGCCCTCGTTCATGATCGGTAAACCGGACGCCGTTCCCCGTCCCTGAGCGCGAGAGCCCGGTTCAGCTGAGCTGCCAGCCGACGAGCCGGGACACCGCCCACAGGCACAGCACGGTGACCAGCGGCAGCCACACCAACAGGATCACAACGAGCGCCAGCCAGCTCATCGCGCTGCTGCGCGGCTTGGCCGCGATGCTGTAGATCGCTAGCGCGGGTACCCCGCAGAGCACCGCCCAGACCAGCATCCCGGCGGCTCCCAGCAGCGTCTGCCCGAGCGACACACCGTCCATCTGAGACCTCCCAGGCTGGGCGCTGTTTCTTTTGTACGCCTCCAGGCCGGCTGGCCCAATGGGCACTTCGCGGGCGCCCTCGGCCGGCTCGGCGGCCGAGTTGAGGGCTGCGTGTCCGAGACCAGTCCATCGAGTAGCTCTACGTGGTCAGTGTTCACCTGTTAGAGGTTCCACTCGGCTGATGCGGATCGGAAATCGATACTCCAGCTGGAATGCAAGGCATCTTTCTGTGATTTTTTCCGCTTGCTTTCATCCGAGTGGGTGTCCGGGTGACGGCCACTGCACCCTTATGTTCGAAACATCATGTACGGAGATCAGGTGTGGCTTGCCGAGCGGCGACCCGTGGTTGCCGCTCACCTCGGTGGGCCGAGCAATCGGGCGGTTCGCCGCCATGCACGCCGCCACGGTCAGGTCACGCTGGGCGATCAGCTGGCCTACTGGCGGGCCCAGCGGTTCGGTCGCCAGTGTTCCCGGGGGCCGGGCCCGATCGGATGGCCGGCGCACATTCGGGTCACCCTGGTATTGCTCTTCCTGGTCGCCGGCCTGACGGTCGGTGTGGTTTTCGCCTGACGGTCGGTGCTCCTGGGCCGCGGCGGGGTTGGCGGACACCCGAGGGTTCTTCGAGTTCATCACCTCTGAGACGCCGGCCATGATGCGGTGGTGGCGGGTGATCAGAGAGGATGCGGGGAGGCAATCGGACAGCGTGGAACCCGGAGGCGCGGTGAAGGTCCTCTACCCGACGAATGTCGGCGGCGTACCCGAGGTGCCCGGTGACGTCGAACTGGCTCGCTTCGATCCGAATGAGCCGATCCCGGCCGAGCACCACGACGCCGAGGTCCTGGTCTCCTGGGGCAGCACGACCGAGCTGATGCGCGCGGCGGCCGGCCAGCTCACCAAGCTGCGGTGGGTGCAGAGCCTGGCCGCCGGGCCGGACGACGTGCTCGCCGCCGGTTTCCCGGACGGCGTGCGGATCACCACCGGGCGCTCGCTGCACGACGAGACGGTCGCCGAGCACGCGCTGGGGCTGATCCTCGGCGGCCTGCGCGGGTTGCATCTGCTGGTCGCCGCCCAGCCGGAGCACCGCTGGCGGGGCGAGCTGGGCGGACCCCGGGTGGAGGGCGCCGACGGGCGGGTGGAGACGCTGCACGGGGCCAACGTGCTGATCTGGGGCTTCGGCGCGATCGCCGAGTGCCTGGCGCCGCTGCTCACCGCACTGGGCGCCCGGGTCACCGGGGTGGCCCGCACGGCGGGTGCCCGGGCCGGCTACCCGGTGGTGGCCACCGAGTCGCTGCCGGAGGTGCTGCCGGACACCGACGTGCTGGTCATGATCCTGCCGAACGCGCCGGACACCCTGGGTGCGTTGAACGCCGAGCTGCTCGCGCTGCTGCCGCGCCGGGCCTGGCTGGTGAACGTCGGCCGCGGTGCCACCGTCGACGAGGAGGCGCTGGTGGAGACGCTGCGCGCGGGCGCGATCGCCGGCGCCGGGCTGGACGTGTTCCGCACCGAGCCGCTACCCGCCGACTCGCCGCTGTGGGACCTGCCGAACGTGATCATCACGCCGCACACCGCCGGCGGCCGCCCGCGCAACGCGGCCGCGCTGCTCTCCGCCAACCTGGCCGCCTTCCTGGCCGGCCGCCCGCTGCGCAACGAGATCACCCGCTAGCGGCTGGCAGCTGGCGGGCGGGTCAGGCGCCTCGGGGGCGGCGGTCGAAGAGCAGGTCGCGGGCCACGTCCAGGGCCCTGGCGACCGCGCCCTGCAGCACGCCACTGTCGCCCAACTCGCTGGCCACGATGCGCGGCCGCAGCGGCCCGAGCTCGGCGATCCGCCCGCTGACGGACTCCCGCAGCACGTCCAGGTTGCGCCCCACACCGCCGCCGAGCACCACCAGGTCAGGGTCCAGGATCGCGGTCACCGCGGTGATCAGCGAGCCGATCCGCCGGCCCTCCGCGATGACGATGGCCTGGGCCAGCGAGTCGCCGTCCGCCGCCGCGGCGAACACCTCCTTGGCCGAGCGCACCGGCAACCCGGCCTCCTGGGCGGCCTTGACCACCCCGCCGGCCGAGGTCACCGCCTCGGTCGGGCCGCGCTGGCGGGCGTCCAGCGGCGGCACGGCGAGCTCGGCGGCGGGCACGTAGGAGACCTCCCCGGCGGCCCCGCGCCCGCCCACGTACAGCGCGCCGTTGATCACGATGCCCATGCCGACGCCGGTGCCGATGGAGACCAGGACGAAGTTGCGTACCCCTCGGCCGGCGCCCCGGGCGAGCTCCCCGACGGCGGCCAGGTTGATGTCGTTCTCGATCGACGACTCCACCTGCAGCGCGGCGCGCAGCTGCTCGACCAGCCCGGGCCGCCCCCACCCCGGCAGGTTCGGCGCGAAGCCCAGCCGCCCGGTGAGCGGGTCCAGCACACCGGGGCTGCCGATCACCGCGTAGCTCACCGCCGACCAGTCCAGCCCGGCATCCCTGGCGACCTGGTGGGCCAGCGCGCGCACCCGGCGAACCAGGTCGGCCGAGGAGCGCGCGGTGTTGCGCACGTCGTCGCGGCCGATGAACTCACCGCGCAGGTCGGCGATGGCCAGCCGGATCCAGTCCCGGCCGATGTCCACCCCGGCCACCAGGCCGGCGCGGGCGTTCATGTCGTAGATCGCGGTGGTGGGCCCTGGCCGCCCGGACAGCGACCCGACGAGCTGGACCAGCCCGGCCGACTCGAGGCTGGCCAGCGCCGAGGACACGGTCGGCTTGGACAGTCCGGTGATCTTCGCGAGCTCGCCGCGGGAGCAGCGGCCGTGCCGCCAGAGGTGGTCGAGCAGCAGTCGCTCGTTCATCGTGCGCAGCAGCTGGGGGTTGCCCACCTGGGCTCTCATCCTCGACCTCCACTCCCGCGGCTCGCCCGGCCAACGCGGTCGGGCAAAGGGTAGACACAACAGCAGTCAGTAAACTACCTTTCTTATCAACGCTCAATCGGGCGGACGCCACTCGAACCAAGAGGGTGACCCCATGCGTCGAGGCATTCTGCTCACGGCAGCGGTAGCCGCGGTCCTGATCGCGGCCGGCTGCGGAACCGGCGGAGGCGGGAGCGGCGGGGCCCCGGGCCCAAGCTCAGGCGCCGCCGCTGCCGCGCAGCCGGCGCCGACCATCGCGCTTTTCCTCCCCGAGTCCAAGACCACCCGTTACGAGGCGTTCGACCGGCCGCTGTTCCAGGCCAAGGTGAAGCAGCTCTGCCCGGACTGCAAGGTGCTCTACGCCAACGCCGACCAGGACCCGGCCAAGCAGCAGGGCCAGGTCGAGTCGGCGCTCACCCAGGGCGCCCAGGTGCTCGTGCTGGACGCGGTGGACGCCGCGGCGGTTGCCCCGCTGGTGAACCAGGCCAAGCAGAAGAAGATCCCGGTGATCGCCTACGACCGGTTGATCTCCGGCATCGGCTACGACTACTACGTCTCGTTCGACAACGTGAAGGTCGGCCAGGTGCAGGGCCAGGCACTGCTGGACGAGCTGAACCGGCGCGGCACCGCCGCCAAGGGCCAGATCGTGATGCTCAACGGTGCGCCCACCGACCCCAGCTCGGGGGACTACAAGAAGGGCGCGCACCTGGCGCTGGACGGCAAGGTGCGGATCGGCCGCGAGTTCGATACCCCGGACTGGAGCCCGGACAAGGCCCAGCAGGAGACCGAGCAGGCCATCACCGCGCTCGGCCGCGACTCCATCGTCGGGGTCTACTCGGCGAACGACGGCATGGCCGGCGGTGCGGTGGCCGCCCTCAAGCGCGCGGGTTACCCCACCATGCCGCCACTGACCGGCCAGGACGCCGAGCTGACCGCCGTGCAACGGATCCTCACCGGTGACCAGACGATGACCGTGTACCTGAACATCCGCTCCCAGGCCGAGAAGTCCGCCGAGCTGGCCGTCGCGCTGGGTAAGGGCGAGCACCCGGCCGCCCCGACGAAGGTGAACAACGGCACCGCCGACATCCCCGCCGTGCTGCTGGACCCGGAAGTGGTGACCAAGGCGAACATCAAGGACACCATCGTCAAGGACGGTTTCTACACCGCCGGGCAGATCTGCACCTCCGACGTGTCGGCGGCCTGCCAGCAGGCCGGCCTGCAGTGAGCCCGGTGGTCACCGAAACCGGGTCCACCCCCAGTTCCGCGCCCCGGACCGAGATGCCGCTGGTGCTCTCCGTCCGGGGCGCAGCCAAGCGGTACGGCGCGGTACAGGCGCTCGGTGGCGCCGACCTCGACCTGCGCGCCGGCGAGGTGGTCGCGCTGGTCGGGGACAACGGCGCCGGCAAGTCCACCCTGGTCAAGGTGGTCTCCGGGGCGGTCACCTCGGACTCCGGGACCATCACCTTCGAGGGTCGCCCGGTGCGGATCGGCCGCCCGCAGGACGCACAGGCGCTGGGGATCACCACGGTGTTCCAGGACCTCGCGCTGTGCGAGAACCTGGACGTGGTGGCCAACCTGTACCTGGGCACCGAGGCGCGGCACTACGGCGTGCTCGGCGAGATCCCGATGGAGCGCCGCGCCCGCGACCTGCTCACCTCGCTGGACGTCAAGATCTCCGACGTGCGGGCGCCGGTCGCCGCGCTCTCCGGTGGGCAGCGGCAGTCGGTGGCCATCGCCCGTGCGCTGCTCGGCGAGCCCAAGGTGGTCATCCTGGACGAGCCGACCGCCGCGCTCGGGGTGGAGCAGACCGCGCAGGTGCTGGCGCTGATCGGCCGGCTGCGCGATCGCGGCTTGGCGGTGCTGCTGATCTCGCACAACCTGGCGGACGTGCGCCAGGTGAGCGACCGGATCGTGGTGCTGCGGCTGGGTCGCAACGCCGGCACGTTCGAGACTCGGGCGGTCAGCCAGGAGACGGTCGTCGCGGCCATCACGGGAGCTGGGGCATGACCGTGAGCGAATCGGCGACCTCGAGCGACTCCCCGGGGCAGCCACCGGCCGTGCCGGGGCAGTCGCCGGCCGCGCCAGGCCGTCCGCCCGCGCCGCCCACACCGCCCGCGCCGCGCCGCGGGGTGCTGGACGCCGCCACCGACCGGCTGCGCCGGGGCGATCTGGGCTCGCTCCCGGTCGCCGTCGGCCTGGTGCTCATCGCCGTGGTGTTCTCCTCGCTGAACAGCCATTTCCTCGCCCCGGAGAACCTGACCAACCTGGCGCTGCAGATGGCTGCCACCGGCACCATCGCGCTGGGCATCGTGCTGGTGCTGTTGCTCGGCGAGATCGACCTGTCCGCCGGTTCGGTGAGCGGGCTGTGCGCCGTCGTCATGACGCTGCTCGCGGTGCACCACGGCTGGACGCCGGCGCTGGCGGTGCTCGGCGCGTTGGTCACCGGCGCGGTGATCGGCCTGATCCACGGGCTGATGCGGACCAAGCTGAGCATGCCGTCGTTCGTGGTCACCCTGGCCGGGCTGATCGGCTGGGAAGGCCTGATGCTCTTCCTGCTCGGCGATGAGGGCACCATCAACCTGCCGTTCGACCGGGGCATCGCGCGGCTGTCCGACACCTGGCTGCCGCCCTGGCTGGGGTGGCTGCTGGTGGTGCTGCTGGTCGGCGCACACCTGGCGGCCACCCTGGTCACCCGGCGGCTGCGCGGCCGCGCCGGGCTGTCCACGCTGGGCGTCGGGTGGGTGGCCGTGCGGTCCGCCGGGCTGGCCGTGCTGCTGGCCGCCGCCGTGCTGGTGCTGAACTCCGACCGGGGGGTGCCGCTCACCCTGGTGATCTTCGGCGGGCTGGTCGTCGTGCTGGACCTGGTGCTGCGCCGGACCGTCTTCGGCCGTCGGATGTACGCCGTCGGCGGCAACGCCGAGGCTTCCCGCCGCGCCGGCATCAACATCACTCAGGTGCGGATCATGGCGTTCATGGGGTCCGCGATGCTGGCGGCCGTGGGCGGCATCCTCGCCGCGTCCCGGCTGGCGGCGGTGAACCAGAGCTCCGGCGGCAGCGACATCCTGCTCAACGCCATCGCGGCCGCCGTGATCGGGGGCACCAGCCTGTTCGGCGGCCGGGGGCGCACCTACGCGGCGCTACTGGGCATCCTGGTCATCCAGTCGATCACCAACGGCATGCTGCTGCTGAACGTGAACTCCTCGGTGCGGTTCATGGTGACCGGGTTCGTGCTGGCGGTCGCGGTGGCGATCGACTCGCTGGCCAGGCGGGGCGCCGCGGACGGGGTCCGGTGAGTACCAACGTCACCGACTTCGTACTGGCCGTCGACTTCGGGGGCACCAAGGCGAACATCGCGGCGGTGGACGCGGCGGGGCGGACGCTGGCCGCCGAGCGGCTGGCCATGCATTCCGAGCGGGGCGCCGAGCAGGCTCTGGTGCGCACGCTGGACGCGGCGCGGGTGCTGATCGCCGAGGTGGGCGCGGACCGGCTGAGCGCGGCCGGGGTGGCCAGCCCGGGCATCGTGCGGCGCGACGGTGTGCTGCTCGCGCCCAACGTGCCGGGCTGGTCCGGGCTGCGGCTGCAGGACCGGTTCGAGACGGCGCTGCAGGTGCCGGCGGTGTGTGCCACCGACGTCAAGGCGGCGACCCTTGCCGAGGCCCGCTGGGGTCGGCTGCGCGGCGTGAGCTTCGGCATGCATGTGAACCTCGGTACCGGGCTCGCCGTCGGGGTGCTCGCCGGTGGCGCTGTGCTCACCGGCGCGCACGGCTCGGCCGGCGAGATCGGCTACAACCTGCGCCGGGTGGACGACGAGGCCGGCCCGCACGCCGGCCGCGCCCCGCTCGAGGAGTGGGTCGGCGGCCGGGCGATCGGGCTGCGCGGCCGGGCGCTGGGCGGTGACGGTGATGCGGAGTCGGTGTTCGTGTTGGCCGAAACCGACCCGGCGATGCGGGCTTTCCTAGCGGAGACGCTCGGCGAGCTCGCGGTGCACCTGGCGAACGCCGCGATCCTGATCGACCCGGAGCGGATCACCGTAGGGGGCGGTCTGGTCG
>Ga0137415_10000768_pt1 | contig 31283 bp, 24 predicted proteins | sample CZODoug3_1_1_16f_FD_183082 | JGI IMG/M metagenome (GOLD analysis project Ga0137415, IMG submission 183082) | Vadose zone soil fungal communities from Angelo Coast Range Reserve, California, USA - CZODoug3_1_1_16fungal (Hybrid Assembly) | ecosystem: Environmental > Terrestrial > Soil > Vadose...
GGCTGGTGAATATGATTGGTTACGAGCATTTGCAAGAAGGAGACAACAAAGGCGCGATCGAGATTTTGAAACTAAATGCCAGCGCGTTTCCTGATTCGGCGAATGTCTACGACAGCCTTTCCGACGCCTATCTGGCGGACGGGCAGAAAGACTTGGCACGGGAAAATGCGAAGAAGGCGCTGCGGACGCTTGCGACGGATACAACCGCTACCGAGGCATTCCGCAAGGGGATTCAGGAAAGCGCGGAAGGGAAGTTGAAGCAGTTGGGCGAGAAACCCTAATGCGTGTGCCGCGAAGACGGAGAGAGTGATATGGTTTTCAACTGCCGGGTGCACTTTGTGGAGTTGGGGCTGGATTTTAGCTGGAAAAGCGACTGAGCGGGGAGAGAGCGTTGACGATGGATCTAGCAGCAACTGTGGAGAGCACGCCTCAGCCGTTGCAAGAAGAAGGAAACATTGAGCATTTCCATGTGCTGATCGTGGGCGCGGGGCTTTCGGGAATTGGCGCGGCATATCACCTGCAAACCGAATGCCCGAAAAAGAGTTACCTCCTATTGGAAGGACGGAACGCGATCGGGGGAACATGGGACCTGTTTCGCTATCCGGGAGTGCGCTCGGACTCCGACATGTACACGTTGGGCTACCGGTTTAGGCCGTGGCGAGAGGCGAAGGCGATTGCGGATGGGCCGTCCATTCTGCGGTATATCCGCGAAACCGCGCAGGAATACGGGATTGATCGGAAGATTCGTTATGGGCATCAGGTGAAAGCGGCGTGGTGGTCGTCGGCGGATGCGGCGTGGACGGTTGAGGCGACGAAGACCGACGGGTCGGCGGCGCGATTCACGTGCAACTTTCTGTACATGTGCAGCGGCTACTACGATTACGCCGGTGGCTATATGCCGGGCTGGCCGGGGATGGAGAAATTTCGCGGGAGAATCGTGCACCCGCAGAAATGGCCGGAGGATCTGGAGTACAAGGACCAGCGCGTCGTCGTGATCGGGAGCGGTGCGACGTCGGTGACGCTGGTGCCGGCAATGGCGGAGGCCGCCAAACACGTATACATGCTGCAGAGGTCGCCGTCGTACGTCCTGGCGCTGCCGTCGGAGGACTTGGTTGCGAGCTGGCTGCGCGGGAAAGTGCCGGCGGGACTCGCATACACCATCGTGCGCTGGAAAAATGTGCTGATCGCGATGTTTCTGTTCCAAAAGTCGCGGCGAAAACCAGAGAAGATCAAAAAATGGATCCTGGGGCTGGCGAAGAAATCGTTGGGGCCTGATTACGATGTGGCGAAGCATTTCACGCCGCGGTACAACCCGTGGGACCAGCGGCTGTGCTTCATTCCCGATGAGGATTTGTTTCGCGCGATCCGTTCGGGGAAGGCGTCGGTGGTTACCGACGAGATCGAGACGTTTACGGAGAAAGGGTTGCGGTTGAGGTCCGGCGAGGAACTGGAGTCGGATATTATCGTGACCGCGACCGGGTTGAAGGTGCAATTGATGGGCGGGATGGAAGTTTGGGTGGACGGAGCGCGAGTGACCCTGTCGCGGGCGATGAGTTACAAGGGGATGATGTACAGCGATGTGCCGAACCTGGCGTCGTCGTTTGGTTACACGAACGCTTCGTGGACGCTGAAGTCGGATTTGACGGCGGAGTACGTGTGCCGGCTGCTGAAGCATATGGACGCGGGCGGGTATGCGCGGTGCACTCCACGCAAGCGGGATGAATCGATTGCGGAAGAGCCGGCGATTGATTTCAGCTCGGGCTACATCCAGCGGGCGAAGGACGTGCTTCCGAAGCAAGGGTCGAAGAGGCCGTGGAAGCTGCACCAGAATTACGCTTTGGATTTGCTGGAGTTCCGGTTCGCCAGCGTGGACGACGGCACGATGGAGTTCGCGCGCGCGGGAAAGCGAAGGAGAGCGGAGTGAAGCGCGAGGCGTGCTGCAAGGAGATTGCCAAGCAGCGGATGCGGCCGCGATGACGGCACTGCTCCTTGCTGTGATTGCGCTTATGGCGGTCAGTTTGGGCGGGCTGGTGATTTTCACCGCTGTCACCGCGCGTCGCGTTGAGGCCGCTTTGCCGCCGCGCGGGCGCTTCATCGAGATTGCGGGAGCGCGGATTCACTACCTCGATAAGGGCTCGGGGCCGGCCATCGTGATCCTTCACGGGCTGGGCGGGCAGATGGGCAATTTCACGTACGCGCTGCTGGAGCGGTTGACGGGTGAGTTTCGCGTGATCCTGATGGACAGGCCCGGTTCCGGTTATTCGACGCGTGCGCGCGGGGCGACGGGGCGTCTGACGGAGCAGGCGGCAACGGTGGCGGAGTTTATCCGCAGGTTGGGGCTGGAGCGGCCGCTACTGGTTGGGCATTCGCTGGGCGGCGCGATTGCGCTGGGTGTGGCGCTCGATCATCCAGAGGTTATAAGCGGACTGGCGTTGATTGCGCCGCTTACGCATGTCCCGAAAAATGTGCCGGCGCCATTCCGGGCATTGGACATTAAATCGAACTTCTTGCGTTGGCTGGTGGCGTGGACCGTTGCAACCCCCGTTGGAATTCGACGGGGGAAGGCGATTCTTGATGCCATCTTCAGCCCGGAACCTGCGCCGGCGGACTTTCCTACTAGAGCGGGCGGGATTCTGGGCTTGCGGCCGCGGAGTTTTTACAACACTTCAAAAGACATGAGGGCAGTCAATCTGGATTTGGGGGCGATGGTCGGGCGCTACCCTTCACTTCGCGTGCCGGTGCGAATTTTGTATGGCACCAGCGACCAGGTGCTGAGCCACCAGTTGCATGGGAAAGCGTTGAAGGCGAAGAGTTCGATGGTGAGCGTGGAGCTTGTTGCGGGTGGCCACATGCTGCCGATTACCTCACCGGATTTGACGGCGGAGTTTATTAAAGCAGCCGCGCGGAGTGAGAGTACTGTTTCCGCTTGAGGTAGCGCATGTGGCACAGCCATTCCTGGCTGTGCTCTTGGGTTGGCCTTTGTAGCGGCCGCCGTCCGCGGCGGGCGCCTTTCCCAAGTTTTCCAATTCCCCAGAAAACACGAATTACTCAAAAAATTCGTACAGGTGAAATAAAAGACCATGGGCTGGGCCACCTGAAGGTGGCCGCTACTGGATTATTTGAGGCGGCTGGTGGCGGGGCTGGGAATGTCGGGCGGCGTGGAGAGCGCGTTGCCGGCAACCATCGTGTCGCGGAACTGGCTGAAAAGATCGCTGATGGTGCTGGGGGAATGCGGGACGAGCACCGTGTTGGTTCTGTCGTTGGCGGCGATTTCTTTCAGCGTGTCGAAATATTGGGTTATCAGGACGAGCTGCATAACGTCGTGAGGCGTGGCGCCCGCCACAGCTTTGGAAAAATCCTCGATGGAATCCTTTAGTCCGGCGATGATCGCTCTGCGTTGATTAGCGATGCCTTCGCCTTGCAAGCGCTTGGACTCGGCTTCCGCTTCGGCCTGTTTGACGGCGAGGAGCTTGTTGGTTTCGGCGCGGGAGACGGTGGCTTCGCGTTCCCGCTGTGCGGCGTTGATATCGTTCATGGCGGCTTTCACTTTGGGGTCGGGAACGATGTCGGAGATGAGCACTTTAACGATGTTGTAGCCGTATTCGTGCATGGAGCTATCGAGGGAGTCGCGGAGGTCTTTGGCGATGTCGGCCTGGTTGAGGAAAGTGTCGTCGAGCTTCATTTTGGGGACGTGCCCGAGGACGACGTTGTACACCATGGACTCGATCTGCTTAACGGGATCGGACAGCTTGTAGAACGCGGATTCGACGCCTTCGGGAAGGACTTTGTATTGGATGGAGACGGGGATCTGCACGAAGACGTTGTCCTGCGTCTTGGTTTCCACCTGCACGTCGAACTGCAGAACCTTCATGCTCATGCGGCGGACAACATTTTCGATGAACGGCGTTTTCCAGTTGAGGCCAGGCCCAGCGACGCGCGCGAATTTGCCCAGGCGCTGGACGATGGCGACTTCGGCAGTCTGCACGGTGAAGAAGGAGCCGAGCACCGCGCCGAGGACGAGCAACAGAAAGATTACGCCGAAGATGGTGAAGAGCGTGGCGAGAGGTTCCATGCAGGGTCTCCTTGGTGCTGAAAAGAGATCGATCGAGAATTCTTCCGCGAGGTGAGCGGAAGGCGCGGGTACGTCGTCGAGAAAGTAACACATCGTGCAGCGTGGGGACAATTTGCAATTGGAGGCGAGCCGCAATTGTAGCGGCCACTTTCAAGTGGCCAACCTTTGAGTGCGGAAGCGAAGCTTCTGCTTTTACGCATTCAACCTAACTACCCAACTTTCGGGTGGCGGGGCAGGCTGGGCTTCATGTGGAGATGGGCGCAGCCCCAGTCGCAGAGGGTTTGCAGCGTGGGGACGAGTTCTTCGCCGGGGGCGTCGAGCGAGTAGGTGACTTGGGGCGGGACGGATGTGGTTGCGCGACGCAAGACGAGGCCGTCTTTTTCGAGTTGGCGCAACTGCTCGGTGAGCACCTTTTCGGAAATGGTTTTCAGTTTCTTTCGTATTTCGGCGAAGCGCCGAGGGCGGAAGGATAGATGCCAGAGAATTTGCACTTTCCACTTGCCGGAGATGAGGTTAACCGTTGCCTGGACGGGACATCCGTGATGGTCCTTCATCGTTTTTCGCCTTGAACACCCGCTGCAGTGAGCCTTCGTAAGCCAAACCACTTACAAAAAAGTGCGTACTTACGCAGCCGCTTTCGCGGTTATACCATGACTCGAAAGAATTCGGGCCTGCAGGCGAAGTTCACGCCGCGCCGCGCTTGCCGCACCGCCCGCACGGACCCGCACGAAAAGGATACGCCATGATTCTTGTTACTGGAGCTTCAGGAACAGTGGGACGCCCGGTTTTAGAAGAGGTCGCAAAAACCGGGAAGCCTGTAAAGGCGATGTACCGCAGCGCGGAGGATGCACGCAACGCGCCGGCGGGTGTTGCGACCGTGATCGCTGACTTCGCCGACAAGGCGAGCCTGGCGAAAGCGCTGCAAGGGATCGACACAATTTATCTGGTGTGCTCGCCCATTCCGCAACTTGTGGAACTGGAAAACAATGTGATTCAGGCTTGCAAGCAGGCAGGAGTGGCTTATGTCGTGCTCAATTCCGCGCTGGGAGCGGGGGATTATCCGAAGTCGTTTCCTTCGTGGCACCGGCAGGTGGAGGACAAACTGAAGGCTTCCGGATTGCCGTACGCGATTCTCCGGCCGAACAGCTTTATGCAGAACATTGCGGCGTACATGGCGCCGAGCATTCGCGCACAAAGCGCATTTTATTCAGCGATGGGCGACGCGAAGCTCAGCCTGATTGACGTGCGCGACATTGCGGTGATTGTGGCGAAAGCGTTGACGAATCCCGCGGCGTTTGCCGGGAAGACAATCGAGCTGAACGGACCGGAAGCGTTTTCATATGCGGAGATTGCGGGGAAGATTTCGCGAGTGGCGGGGCGCACGGTGCAATATGTCGATATCCCCGAAGCCGCGCAACGCCAGGGCATGCTGGATCTTGGCATGCCGGAATGGCAAGTGAACGCGCTGCTGGAGCTGCAACAGTATTACACCGTGGCTGGAAAAGGCGCCGAGGTGACGCCGCCAATTAAAGATTTTCTAGGACGGGCGCCAATCACGCTGGATCAATACCTGGACGAAAACAAAGATATCTTCCACAGCCAGGCTGCGGGCGCGTAAATAGAAAATTGAAAAGCGAAAATAGAATGGAGAAGGCGAATGGCGACGGCGCAGACGGTGTGGGCGGTGAATCCGGCCACTTGAAAGTGGCCCCTCTTGCTCTTGTAGCGGCCGCCTTCCGAGGCGGGCGCTTTGGAGTGCGGTCCGACCCCGTCGGCCCGCTTTTACTCACGAAACCTTATCGACCAACGATTCGCACAATCGCACTGTTCACACGCACCCTCGGCCCCAATCGGTTGCGTGGTCGCCATTATCGTTCTCCCTGAAGTCGGCCGCTACAGGGAGCCGCGGAGGCCGAGGGCGTCGGCGTTTTCGCGGAGGGCGGTTATGCAGAAAGTGATGTGTTCGTCGAGGGGGACTCCTAGTTCTTCGGCGCCTTTGATTACGTCTTCGCGGGAGACGCCTCGGGCGAAGGCTTTATCTTTCATGCGCTTTTTGACGGAGCTGGCTTCAAGATCGAGGATGCTTTTCGAAGGGCGCACCAGGGTGCAGGCGACCAGGAAGCCGGCCAGTTCGTCGCAGGCGAAAAGCGTATGCTCCAGCGGCGATTGGCGCGGGACATTGCAATAATCGGCGTGGGACAGGATGGCGCGGATGATTTCCTCGGAGTAGCCGCGTTCGCGGAGGATTTTGGCGCCTTCGGCAGGATGCTCGCGATCGGCGGAGTGGTCGGCGTTGGGCCAGCGCTCATAGTCGAAGTCGTGGAGGAGCGCGGCCAAGCCCCAGGTGTTTTCGTCGGCTCCATTCTTGCGGGCGTACGCGCGGACACAGGTTTCGACGGCGAGCATGTGTTTTCGAAGGCTTTCGGATTGGGTGAATTCGCAGACGATCTTCCAGGCGTCTTCGCGCGTGGGCATAGGGGCTCCTGAGGAAAAGGAAATTGTAGCCTAGAACCCTTCCGCTTTTGCGACGTTAGCCACTCCACCCAAATTTCCGGTCATTCCCGACTTCAACCCCGTGTTGTCATCCTCGAAGGCATCCGATAAGGATGCCTGAAGGATCTCAACTGTAGCGTCGCCTCGCTCTCCCCGAATCGCTCGCCATCTCAATTGCTCTCGCACTCCAAAGTGTACCGAAGTGGGAAGAATGTGCGGAATGAAGAAGCAGCGCAAAAAGGGAACGAAAGCACAAGCTGTAGTGATGTGCTGACGCGAGAAGCACTAGGGGCTGTTGAAACTCGCGAGTCCCGGCCGGCCGGACAGGCGAAAACACGGCGTAAACAGGGCCGATTCCGGGCGTTTCCCACAAATATTTTTGAAAAATACTATTGACAAGAATCACGCGCTCGAGTGACACTCCCATCGCGCCAGTAACTGCCTTCCCCCGAGAACGCTCCGACGTTCCTTCCTATCCGCGCGCCGGAAAAAACAAAAGTCAAACGAGGAGTGCCGGTGTCCGCACACATGGATAAAGAGGCAACGATGAACTCATTGGAGATGGACCGCGAAGTCATTCGCTGCAAGACCTGTGGGCTAGTGCAATACCGTACGCGTACCGGCAACTGCCGGCGCTGTGTGCGGGCCCTGCCTCAGCGGATGGAATACCTGATTCCGCAGGAGGCCCCGCAGGAAGAAGTGGCTCCCGAAGCGATCTCGCCGAAGTTCGCGAATCAGGAAACGGTGGAGAACATCGGCCAGCGGATTCGCCAACTCCGGGAGTCGCGCGCGATGACGCAGAGCCAGCTTCAGTCGAAGTCGAAGGTCAGCCGCTCGTACCTCTCGCGCATCGAGAGCGGGCAGATGACCCCGAGCCTCGGCACGCTGGAGAAGATCTCCGAAGCGCTGAACGTCGGGCTGAACCGGTTCTTCATTCCGGAGTCGGACGGCGAGGCGCTGCTGGAAGATCCGTTCATCCAGGGCTTGCGTCCGTTTCTGCGCCAACTGGACTGGGAACAGTGGCAATCCATATTGAAGAGGTTGCAGGCGATCAGCGATCACGTGAACGCTGCGCCGATCACTCTCCGCCCTATCGGTAACCCGGCACGGCTACCGCAGCCCGCGCCGGCGAATGGCAACGGGCAGCACGGGCACATCGGACATGCCAGCCATTCGAATGGGCTGATCCCCGCGCAAGCCCATGGTCAGCCGCAGGGATATCCGCTGCGGAGGCCAGGTATGCCGGTGTTCCAACGCCCGCTGGCACGGTAAGGAAGAGATCGGGTAAGAGGTCAAGGCTTAGGCGAACGGCGTCCCATCATCGGGACGCCGTTTGTGTTTTTGGGGATGGCGTACGGAGGAACCCCCCTCACACGCTTAAAGGCGGAGGATGCGGCACACCTTGGACCGTTCAATGGAGATTCGTAGCGGTGTTTCTTAATCTCTTTCCAGCATAAAAATTGCATAAGCAGCAAATAGAAAGGACGCTGCCCAAGCAGGAATCAACAGCCGCCACTTGCCCTTTCCAAAGACACTTAGTGCGACACTTCCGAGGAGCGCCCAGAAGGAAATACGGCCGACGAACCTCCAAATTCCAGGCGAAGGCATCATGCCATGTGGGCTACCACCATTGTGAAACCAAGAATAAAAGAAGACCAACTCCAACCCTGTCGAGCAGAGCGCTAATGCGATGGTCGCGATACCGAAGTATTGCCTCCATTTCGGCGATGGTGTTTTTCTCGTCGCATGTTCAAGCCCCTTCCATGCAGCGCAAAGTAGCGAAGATGGCAGAAGGAAAAACACCAATGTGACAAGGTACATAAATCGAGGGCCTCAAATTCTTGGCCTGGCGGCTCGGTACGCTCTAGGATCCTTGCGGGGGGATTATATCGAGTTCGAAGGACTAGGAGAACAGTCTTCAAACGTCTTGTGTTGAGTTAACTCTGATGCTTGGGCTGCGCGGAAAAAGCGGAGCTTTGCTTCCGCACCTCCAAATTATTCGCGCACGACAGCTACTTTGGCCTGCTTCAGGTTGGGATCGCGGGGCGTAAGGGAAGGCCGACACGCCCCAACAGGTCCTGGAAACGCAGGTTGGACCGCAAGCCGTCCATGCCCGGATCCATGTGCAGATACATCAGCCAGTGGGAGTGCTCTTCATAGGATTTCTCCAGGTATTCCATCGCGCGATCCTCTTCTCCCAACCCAACGTGGATTCCGGCGAAAAAGTACGATGCAACATACTTTTGTTTTGCCAATTCTGTCAGCTCATCCAGGATCTGGATGGCTTTCTCTCTCTTACCCGCAGTGGCAAGAGTTTGCGCCAGCGCCGCGTTCATCAGAGGACTGCCGCCAGACAGTTTCACCCCCTTCTCGCCCTCGGCAATGGCCAGTTCATAGCGGCCCATTTTCCGGAGCACCAGGCCCAGAATCCAGTACGTAACGGGGTAGTTCGGATCCAATTCCACCGTTCGCCGGAACTGTTCGATTGCTTCGTCGTATCGCCGGGCCATGTAAAAGGCCCATCCGATAGCGACACTGATAATCAGGGAGAGCGGATCGAGTTCCTGGCTGCTTTTCATTCTCTCGATCGCGTCCGCGTGGTGTCCCATGGTCATCAAATATTCGGCGTACCAATGGCTGGCCGTCGGATGGCTGGGACTGAGCGCAAGGCTGCGTTGGAATTCTCTCCCAGCCTCCGGCCACCGCCAATCGTGCAGCCACAACACGGCTGCGTCTGACGTGTGGGCTTCCCCGAGATCCGGGTCCAGCCGCAAAGCCCCCATCGCGGCCCGTTTGGCTTTCGGGAATGCATCCTTGGGCGGCAGATAGCTGTTCCACCCCAGCAGCACGTACGAATCGGCCAACCCCGTATACGCAAGCGCGTAGGCGGGATCCTTCTCCACCGCTTGCTGAAAATATTCGATCGCCTTATAGAATCCGTCCTCAGTCCATTTGTTCCAGTGATGCCGGCCTTTCAAATAAAGCCGGTAGGCCTCGGCATCCACCGTCTGGCGTTTCGTCAGTCGCTTTTTTTCCGCTCGGGTGAGCTTCAGCCGCAGTTTTTCCGAAATCTCGCTGGAAATTTCGTCCTGGATCGCAAAAATATCACCCGGCTTGCGATCGTATTGCCCGCCCCACAATTGCGATCCTGTCGGCACATCAACCAGCTCCGTTCCTATGCGCAAAGCTCCACCGCTTTGCATGATTCTTCCGGTCAGAACGGCGCGCACATTCAACTCGCGGCCGACAACTTGAGGGTCAATCGCGCGGCCCTTGTAGCGAAACACCGTGCTCTGCGCCATCACTCGCAGCTTCGGGATGGTCGCCAGAGTATTGATAAGACTGCCCGCGATTCCGTCACTCAGGTATTCGTGCTCCGGGTCGCGGCTCGCGTTTTCAAACGGCAAAACTGCAAGCGAGTCAATGATCTTCGAAACCCGCGCTTGGCGGAGGGCGCCTGTTTGCGTCGCCCAGTTCCGTGCGCTCTGCTCTCCGGTCGAGTGCAAATGACTCGCGGTCGATGGCTCGACGGATCCTGCGTCTTCTTGCGCAAGTCTCCAGCCGGAATCGACGCCTCGCTCCAGTCGTTGCAGTTCAGCGCGTATCTCAGCCGCATGCTGATAGCGTTGGTCTCGATCCTTGTGGAGTGCCTTGTTGATGATTTCTTCCAGCCTTGGCGGAATATCGGGATTGATGCTTCGCGCGGAAGCAGGGGAGCGAGTCAGAACGGCCTCAATAACCATGCCGCCCGTGCCGCCGCCAAACGCCTGGCGCCCTGTCGCCATTTCATACAACAACAGACCCAGCGAGAAGATATCCGTGCGCGGGTCCAGATTGTCTCCGCGGATCTGCTCTGGCGACATGTAGGAAGGTGTGCCGCTTATGATTCCCACGATCGAAGTCGATTCCGGCAATTCGCCGCTGAAATCTGCGCCCGCTTTCGCAACCCCTTTGGGAACAAGTTTTGCGAGGCCAAAATCGAGCACCTTCGCCTGTCCTCGCTTTGTCACGAAAATATTCGCGGGTTTGATGTCGCGGTGGATTATTCCTTCGGCGTGGGCGGCATCCAAAGCTTCGGCTACCTGGATCCCAAGCTTCAGCGTTTCTTCGAGTGGAAGCGCCTTCCCACGGATATGACTGCGCAGTGTTTCGCCGTCAATGAACTCCATGGCGATGAAAGTTCGGCTGTCCTGCTCGCCGATGTCATAGATCGTGCAAATGCCGGGATGATTCAGGGCGGATGCGGCTCGCGCCTCGCGGCGAAACCGCTCCAACGCTTGCGAGTCTTGCGCCATGTTATCTGGCAGGAATTTCAGTGCAACCGGGCGCTGCAGGCGCGTATCGACTGCCTTATAGACCACGCCCATTCCCCCTGCGCCCAGTTTTTCTATGATGCGAAAGTGAGAGATGGTCTCGTCAATCATTGCTGAGCCCTCTCATCAGAGAGCGGTGGTCAACGTCACAACGTGTTGTCGTTCAGCGCGGCATCTCCATCCAGTTTTTTCCGCGCCGCATTTGGAGGCTTTGGAGCCCCCAACATACTCAGCACTCGTGAGCCTTCTCCATACGCACTCACATCGACTTGATGCTCCAACTCAAACGTTACGGTCTTGTTGCACACGGAGCAGACCAGTACCCCGTAGGCGGCGTCTCCTTGTGGTCCGAACACGTTGTAGCGCATCACACGCTCGCAACACACTGGAACCCACAGATTTGCAGTTTGCGTAGTGCCCAAGGTTCACCATCCAAAATCGAGTTGACCGGGATTATACACCTGAAAAACCGCGGGGCTAATGGTCCTGCTTCGCTGAATCTTTGGACACCCGTCGGCCCGTGGACACTCGCAGACTGAACCAATTTGCTGCGCCTGTTCTTCGTTGCCAATCCCTCCTTAAATTTCAGTCTCTTCCAGTCATCACAACTTTGGCATCTGAGTTGCTTTTCTCCAGAGTGAGGAGGAACTCATGCGCTATCTAAAATTTCTTGCACTTCCAACCCTGATTGTGGCTTTGCTGAGCATTCCGCGCTCTGCAACGCCTCAGGTCTCTATCAATGTCGGAGTAGAACCGGCTTGCCCGTATGGTTACTACGATTTCGCTCCATACCACTGCGCGCCATACGGGTACTACGGGCCCGAGTGGTTCAGCAGCGGCGTGTTCATCGGAGCCGGCCCTTGGTTCCACGGCTCCCACGACTTCAATGGCCACGTTGACAACCGTTTCGATCCGCATCACGGCTACGCTGGTCCACATCCGGAGCGTGGAGACAAGCCCTTTAATCACTTCCACGGAAACGAGATGCGTGATGGGCGCGGCCACGTGGGTGGAGGCCATGCAGGCGGAGGCCATCGCTAGAAACAGCGACAAGCTCAAGCAAATGGGTGCTACATGGCGGATTAACGCCCTTACTGGAAAAGTGAAATACTGCGGAGTCTTGGAACAGCAGCAGGGGAAGTAGGTAGTTTTATTCGCGGACGACGGCTACTTTGGCGGAGGGGACTTCGAGTCGGATGAGTTTGTGGGCGGAGTCGAGGTAGAGAAGGATTTCGAGGTCGGAGGTGTTGGCCTTCAGGGCTTCGTAGGATTTTCCTCCGGCGGTGGCTGTTCCCGTGGATTCGACTGAGATCGTGCCGGGAGTCAGTTCCTGCGGGATGAGCACCGGAAAGATTTGCGCGCCTTTCTTGTTCCAATCGTAAATGCGCGCGAGCAGTTCGAACTGGTGATACAGGTTGTTGTCCAGAACGGCGATGAGCGGCGCACCGAAGGAGTTTTCCTGCTGATAAGCAGCGGCACCCTGCATTTGCAGCGTGGTTTTCGCGACGCCGTTGACGAACAGAATGTGCGCGGAGTTGGACTTTTCGGTTTGCGCGGACCAATCGTAGCTGACCGGAGCGCCATCGGGTTGAAGGGTCAGCGTTCCGGTGACCTTGGCCGACTTTCCATCAGGTGTCTTCAGGGAAGTGGAGCCTTTGGCAATCCAGTTGGCCCCGGACGGTTCGACTTCAAATTCCTCGCGGCCGATGGAAGCGCCATCGAGAAGTATATTGAATTTTCCTTTGTCGGCGGCGAAGACGGAGCCAGGCGCGGCTTTCTTGTCGGCGGCGTACGCGGAGAGGCCGGCCACAATCGCGAAGGCCAGCAGCAGAGCCAGAGCGGCGAACGAAGTTCGACGGAAACAATCACTTCTCATAGAGCCCCCTCAGGACTTCGGCTTTTCAAGTTCAAGATGCGCTTCAAGATCGGCTGCCGGGACGCCGGTAATCCCGCGGCGCAGAATTTCGGCGACGACGGCGGCGGCATCCGCGGAACTGTCCACGCGAAAATCGGCGAGCTGGTAAGAAACGATGCGCTGGGTGTGCAGCGCGCGGAAACTGGCTTCATCGCGGAACAATGGGCGGCCCGTCATGGTCATGCAACGCGAGAGAAGAATTTCAATGCGGGCGTCGAGCCAGATGACGGGGACGCCGGCGTTGCGGAGAAATTCGGGAGCGCCCGGCTGCGCGTAAGTGCCGCCGCCGAGAGCGAGGATGGTGGGCTCCTTTTGTTCCACGGCGCGGCCGAGCGCGGCGCGGAGTTCATCGGCTTCGAGTTGGCGAAAGGCTGGTTCGCCGTGGCGTTCAAAAAATTGCGGAATGGTGATGCCGGCGGTGGCTTCGATGCGTTCGTCGAGATCGACGAAGCGCCAGCCGAGCTGCCGGGCAAGACGCGCGCCGACGGTGCTTTTGCCGGAGCCCATAAATCCAGCGAGGCAGACGATGGGAATGCGGGGGAGCGGGCCACGAGATGTGGGCGTTGGATTCACGATGATGACGAGCGCCTGGCTGCTTTCATAGAACTAAGTAAAGAATACAGCGGCGGCGAGCGGAGCTAAAGCTTAAGATTTGGGAAATAGTGAAAGAGATAGGATGGCAGAGGAAGGGCGGATGATTTTTTTTGAGTGCGGAAGCGGAAGCTTCCGCTTTTACGCAGAAAGCCCCATAAGAAATTGGCCGCCGCAACGTCCTAATTGCGTTTCAGGATCCGGATGGTGCCGCTATAGGAAGAGAGTTCTACTTTGGCGAGCCCCTGGCCTACGGTGCCGAAAAGGCTGTGGGCGTAGCGTGCGGCGGTGTGGCGGTTCGCATGCGTGTCGGGCTTCATGAAAGCGGCGGCTTGATTGTCGACGACGCCGAGATTGGTCCTGGCGTTCAGGTCAAAGGAATCATTGCCGGAGAAGCGGACTTCGACAAGGCCCTTGCCACTCCGCATGGTGTAAATGCCGGTACGAATGAAATCGCCGTCATAAAGAATGTTGCCGGAGGTGGTCATCAGGTTCACGTTGGTGAGCGACGGCTGAAGAACCTGGGCGCCGCCGCTGATGGACGTGAACTCGAGCTTGCCGGAGCACAGCGTGCAGACGAGCGAGCCGCCGGTGGTCTTGACGATGATGTAGCCCGAAACTTCCTTCAAGTGAACGTCGCCCGCGACGCTTTCCAGCTTCATATCGCCGGTGACCTGTTCAACATAAATCAGCCCGGTCTGAGTTTTGAGCTGGAGTTCGGTCTGTTCAGGCACGGTGAGCTGAAAATTGGCTTCGACTTCGTGGGGCAGCGGAGAAGAACTGAGAGAAGAGGCGCTGATGTCAATGCGATCGCCGACCTGCTCGATGTCAATTGCAACTTTGTCGGCGATGGAGGTACTGGAGACGATGACTTCCGGACTCTTCGAGGACTTGACCTCGATGCGGCCGTTGACGATGTTCTGCAGGACCACAACGGGGTGGCCCTTCACCGCGAAATGGCGCTCCTGATGTTCAGGAGAAGCGGCAATGGCGCTGGAAGCGACGAAGAGAAGAAGTCCGAAGCTCCAAACACTCAACGATTGGCGATGCTTGATCGTACGCTGCATTTTAGTTATCACCCCTGCCGCTTTCCATCATCGCGGCGAGTAAATCGGCTTTCTGCTGATAGGCGGTATAAAGATATTCGCGTGCCAGTTCGTCCTGAGGATTCTGCTTCAGATGCTGTTCGCACTCGGCAATGAACGCATTGAGCGTGCGCAGATTCTGGCGGAGGGAAGCATCCACTTGGGAATTGCCGGCGAGTTGCATGTTGGGCACATCGAGCTCCGCCTGGCTGAGAGTGAAGGAAGCGGACTCCGACGGCGACGGAGCAAGTTCCGGCGCCCGGGAAGGGGCCGGTTTCTGAGAGGACGCAATCACGGGAACCGTTGAGGGCGTAGATGCCAGTGTTGTCGTTGGCGGCTGCACCGAACGCGGTGTTTCGATCACGGATGGATTCTTCGCGACGTCCGGATGAGGAGTTTGTGGAGCGCGCGTTAGGAAAACGGCGACCGCCAGCACCAGCACAACAGCGGTGGCAGCGGCAAACGTTCGAGGCTTCAACCACGCTCCGAAAGTTTCCCACCTGGAAGAACGCTCGGGAACCTCAACAGCCTCTTTGATAAGCCCCTCGGCTTCGAGCTGGGCGCGCAGCGAAATCCAGATGCGATCCGGCGGAGCGACCTCAGCGGGAAGAGACTTGGCTGCGGAGACGATGGACTCGAGATCGGCGACGAATCCCTGGCAAACGCCACAGGTGGCCAGGTGAAGGCGAGCATCTTTGGAAAGCTGCTCGAGTCCCTGGGCTTCGAGAACGGATTCCAATTCTTTACAGTGCATACAAAGAACTCCCGAGGCAGAGGCATTGGGCGGCTGTCCCTGGAAACCTATATCGCGAATTTTGCGCACCGAGTGTATGGGGTGTTTTCTTCATTCTAGCCTAATCCAAGGAACCTGACGGAGTTTTTGCGGCCTTGCGTTCCTCGCGAGCCTGCTGGCGGATTTCCTCCTGGAGCAACTCGCGAAGGCGCGTGCGCGCTTTGTGCAACTGCGACTTCGAATTTCCCACGGAGCATCCCATGATGTCCGCAATCTCGTTGTGTTCGTAGCCCTGCACGTCGTGGAGAACGAACACGGTCCGATAGCCTGGAGGTAGCTTCTCAATGGAGCGCTCCAGGTTGACGCGATCGACGGCTCCGGAGAGCCGCAAATCGGGGGCGCCGACATCCCGCTTGGGGCCGCTGTTTTCGCCGTCGGGTTCCAGAGTCTCTTCGAGCGAATCGGTGGGGAGCGATTTCTTCCGCAAACGCATGAGAACGACGTTGACGGTCATGCGATGCAACCACGTGGAAAAGGCCGATTCGCCGCGGAACGTGCCGATCTTGCGGAACAGCTGAAGGAAAGCCTCCTGCATCAGGTCTTCCGCATCGGCGGGATTCCCAACCATCCTCAGGCACAGGGCATACACCCTGCGGCCATGGAGCTGGTATAGAAACTCAAAAGCAGCTGCGTTCCCCGCCTGAGCCAGACGGATAGCCTCTGATTCGGTCAACGCTACCGGTTGTGCTGGTCTTTGACGGGCCAACTGTCCAGTTGCGGCGCCACTGATACTACGGATGCGCCGAGTCGCTCCTAAAGTTGTCCCTGGGATGACGGACGAGGCGCACATATGCAGCTATAGAGGGTAGATACGGCCTATAGGTTGCATGGGGCCAAAAGGAACGTCCCCCAAGGGGTCAGGGTTATTGTCCCTTGAGGAGAGTCATCCGTCTATGGGCAAGATGCCGCTTCGGGTCCAGCAATGGAGAGGACACAGGGATGGGCGACCCATGGAGTGCGACGTTGAAGTCCACCAACTGCTCCTCGGGGAGCGCCAGGAGGAAACACTTGAGGAGGACAATGGTTTCGCGAAGACAGGTATTGAGGTCGTAATGGGAGGCATCGAGCAGGTCCCACTCGCGTTCGGGGCGGACCGAGGAAGGATCGTTCAGCTCTTCGGTGGCGTTGGAGCAGGCCTCATTGAGATTCTCCACGAGTTCCAGGAGGGTCGAAATCTTGTGGAGAAACTGCGACCGCTGACTTAAAAAGATGCGGCTGCAAATGCCGTTAAAATTTGCGGCGCGGCGGCTCTTGGCCTGCTGAAAATTTTCAGGATCGAGCGGACTGAGACTGGGCGCAATGCGAAAGTGCTTGGCATGAGAGAGCATCGCACGGAGAAGATGCAGGAGAGGATCAGCCAGCCGCTTGCAGAGAGCCGGAGTGACGGAGAGGGCTTGATGGGCCTTGACGAGACGGCCGTTTCGACGAAGTCCGATCGCTTCATCCAGATTGACACTGAACATGGCGTAGGACGTTTCAAGTCCGCGCAATGTGTCCATGTAGGTTCTGGTTTTTTCAGCGGAGAGTGGGGATCGCCAATCTTGAGACACGGAGCCGGCGCGAAGAGGAGACAATGTGATCCGCAATATAGACCTCCGCGGGGACGAGTCAAAGAGTTGAAAGAGTATAACAAAACTTTTAAGAAGCGATAATATATAATTTACTGTACCAAAATGGGAATGGGCCGTTCGCTCGACAGATGAGCGCGTTCCTTGCCCAGCGAACCAGCCGCCTTTATACTCCTCTTGCAGCCGCCAGGAAAGGGAACTCCAAATTGCAATTCGAGCCGCGTGACCAGTTTGAGCAGCGCCAGAAGAAGCTGGAGCAGATTCAAGCTCTTGGATTTGAAGCATTTCCGCGTGAATTTCGCTGGAGCCACACGGCATCAGACCTTGTTCGGGAGTATGCGTCGGCGCAGGCGCCAGAGTTGGAAGCCGAGAAAAAAGAGGTGCGGGTTGCCGGACGAATCCTTTCGTACCGGCTGATGGGGAAGGCGGGCTTTGCGCACCTGCAGGGCGGCGGAAAGCGGATTCAGATTTATGTGAAGAAAGATGTGGTGGGCGAGCGGGGATTTCAACTTTTTCAGCTGCTGGATTTGGGTGATCACATCGGTGTGCGCGGGCATATGTTCCGCACGAAGACCGGCGAGCTTTCCGTGTGGGTGGAAGAATTATTCTTTTTGTCGAAGGCGCTGCTGCCGCTGCCGGAGAAATGGCACGGACTGGCGGACATCGAGTTGCGATACCGGATGCGGTACCTGGATTTGATCGCGACGGAGAGGTCGCGGGAAATTTTTGAGACGCGGGCGCGGATCGTTCGGGAGTTGCGGAAGTTTTTTGACGGGCGCGGGTACATCGAGGTGGAGACGCCGATGATGCATCCGATTGCGGGCGGAGCGGCGGCGCGGCCGTTCGTGACCCACCACAACACGCTGGACATCGACCTTTATTTAAGGATCGCGCCGGAGCTGTACCTGAAGCGCCTGACGGTGGGCGGGTTCGACCGCGTGTATGAGATCAACCGGAATTTCCGGAACGAAGGAATTTCCACGCAGCATAATCCGGAATTCACGATGCTGGAATTTTACGAGGCGTACAGCAATTACCGGGACCTGATGGACCTGAACGAGCAGCTTTTCGCGCAGGTCGCCAAGGCGATCACGGGTTCGACGACCGTAAAGTACGGCGAGGTGGATCTGGATTTCAGCAAAATGCAGCGGTTGACGATGCGCGAGGCGATTGTGAAGTACTGGCCGGCGGGCGCAGGCGCTGCGCCGAAGCTGGAAGAACTGGCGGCGCCGGGCGGAGCGCAACGGGCCACGGAGCGGTACAACGTGTGGGCGAAAGCGAATCACGCGGAGTATGCCGCGGCGAAGGGCAAGCTGGCGGTTGGCGAGTGGACGGGGCTGCTGTTTGAAACGATTGCGGAAGACAAGCTGATCCAGCCGACGATCCTTTACGACTTTCCTACGGAAATCTCGCCGCTCTCCAAGCAGAAGCCGGAAGATCCGAGCCTGACCGAACGATTCGAAATTTACGTGGCGGGGATGGAGATTGCCAACGGCTTTTCGGAATTGAACGATCCCGCGGAGCAGGAGCGGCGATTTCTGGCGCAGATCGCGCAAGGCGGCGATGAGGTGCCGAAGCAACTCGACGTGGACTACGTCCGAGCCCTGGCGCACGGGATGCCGCCGACCGCGGGCGAGGGCATCGGCATCGACCGGCTGACGATGCTGCTGACGGATTCGCATTCGATCCGCGACGTCATTCTGTTCCCTCTGCTGCGCCCGGAAGGAAACGCGGAAGAGCCACCGGCGCAAGCAGCCGGGAAGGCGTAGAGGATTCCGCCCGCCATGAGCTTCGAATGGTTTGTGGCGCGGCGTTATTTAAGGTCGCCGCACCGGCCGGCGATTCTGCGATTGATTACACTGTTCTCTGTGATTGGCGTGGCGGCCGGTGTGGCCACGCTGGTGATCGCGCTGGCGATGAACAGCGGCTTCCGCGAAACCTTGCAAGACCGGCTGCTGGGAGTGACGGCGCACATTTCCCTCACGCGGCCGGGCTCCGGCGGGATTTCAAACTATCAAGCGTTATCGGAAAAATTGCGGCAGATGGCCGGGGTGCGCTCGGTGACACCGGCGATTTATGAGACGGTGCTGCTGTCGTTTGGCGGACAGGCGCGCGGCGTGGTGACGAAGGGGATTGACGTTGAGCGCGAAAAGAAAAGCGATGAGGCGCTGCAGAAGCTGACTTCGGGACAACTGGATTTTTCGACGGATGCGGATGGGATTGATGGATTGATCGTCGGCAAGCAACTTTCGGACGAATGGAAATTGCGGCCAGGGGATTACGTTACGCTGACGAGTCCACAGGGACGGCTGACCCCGTTTGGATTGATGCCGCGGACCAGAAGATTCCGCGTGGCGGGCGTGTTCGAATCGGGATTTTACGATTACGACGAGAATTGGTGCTTCGTATCGTTGCAGGCGGCGCAGTCGCTGGCGGGCGCGGGAGACATTGTGAATGTGCTGGAGTTTCGGCTGACGCGGCCGGAACTGGCGGCACAGATTGCGCCGCTGGTGGAACAAGCCGCGGGGCAGGGATTTTCCGCCGCCACCTGGATGGAAGAGAACAAGGCGCTGTTCCGGGCGCTGAAGCTGGAGAAGCTGGTGACGGCAATCTTCATCGGGCTGATCACGTTTGTAGCGGGGCTGAATATTCTGGTGGTTCTTTCCATGACGGTGACGGACAAGGCGCGCGACATCGCGGTGCTGCTTTCGATGGGAGCGCGGCGGGAACAGATCCGGCGGATTTTTCTGTTACAGGGACTGGCAATTGGAGCATCGGGCACAGTACTCGGATTGGTTTTCGGATACGCGTTCGCCTGGATTGCGGGAACCTATCAGCTGATTCCGCTGGATCCGCAGGTCTATGCCGTGCCTTATGTGCCATTCCACCCTAATTTTTTGGACGGATTGTGGATTGCCAGCGCGGCGATGAGCATCGCGATCGTGGCGACGCTGCTGCCGGCGCGGGAGGCGGCCCGGTTGTTGCCGGTGGAAATCCTGCGGTTTGAATGAAGTTCAAACGAAGGTCCTGGGACTGGGTCGGGGGGCAATATGGTTCTCGATTTGCTCCTATGCAAGCCAATACTTGGGAGGCTGGACCAGCCGCGGCGCCGGAGTTGTTTTCCGACCGCAAAGCCTACCGTAAAGTATTGAAACACGGACAATTAAAAATGTGCCAATTTCGAACAGTTTCCCGGTCTACCGGCAGGGATAGCTTGGGGAAGGAAATGGGAAAACTGTTGGGCAAGCCAGTGCAAACAAGTGACAATTGGCCACAGTGTTCCCTGGCCGATTTTATGCATCTTATGTATATGCCTGCGGGCTTGTGGTGCGACAGAAAACAGTGCCGAGCGCTTTGCGGGAACGGAGTATGCCGCTGATGAGTTCGCCGAGCACCGCCGGAGGGGATTTGCAGGGCGTGGTCGTGCTGGAATCGCGCGGACTACGCAAAAATTTCGGTACGGGCGAGAAGAAACTGGAAGTTTTGACGGATGCAAACCTGGAATTGCACGAAGGAGAGATGGTCGCAATCGTTGCGCCGTCAGGTGCGGGGAAAAGTACGTTGCTGCATCTGCTCGGCGCGCTAGACACTCCAACGAGCGGTACAGTATACTTTGCGCATAAAGCGATTGAAACGAATGAAGACGCGGCTCTGGCGGAATTTCGCAATCGAGCCGTGGGGTTTCTCTGGCAAAGGCATCAACTGCTGCCGGATTTTACAGCGGCAGAGAACGTAGCGATGCCGTTGCTGGTGCGTGGAGAGTCACAGCCAGTTGCGCTCGAAGTCGCGCGCAAATGGCTGGCGGAAGTTGGGCTGCAAGACCGGGCCGGACACCGTGCAGGAGAACTTTCGGGCGGGGAACAGCAGCGTGTAGCGATTGCCCGGGCGCTCGTCACAGGGCCGCGCGTGCTGCTGGCGGATGAACCGACCGGAGATCTGGACGAGCAGAATGCTTGGGCCGTGTTCGAGTTGCTTGAACGGTTGCATCGCACGCATCGCCTGACGTCGCTGATCGCGACGCACAATCTGGCGCTGGCAGCGAGATGCGACCGGGTGGTGGGACTGGAACATGGCGTTCTGCGGACTCGCTCGGTGAGAGCCGAGGCGACGGGGACCCCAGGGGGAGAAGCGAGCTAATCGTGTTCGAAAGATATACAGAAAAAGCGCGACGCGTCATCTTTTTTGCCCGGTACGAAGCCAGCCAGTATGGAAGTCCGTACATCGAGACGGAGCATTTGTTGCTCGGCTTGATGCGCGAGGACAAAGCGCTGGCAAATCGATTCCTGCGGCAGCAGGGCTCGATCGAATCCATCCGAAAAGAAATTGAAGCCCGTATCACCATCCGCGAGCGCATTTCCACTTCGGTGGAAGTGCCGCTGAGCGCGGAATGCAAGCGCATCCTGAACATGGCGGCGGAAGAAGCGGAGCGCCTGGGCCACAAGCACGTCGGCACAGAGCACCTGCTGCTGGGAATCCTGCGCGAAGAGAAGTGCTTTGGGGCGGAGATCCTGATGGAACGGGGGCTTCGGCTGTCGGCGCTGCGGGAAGAGTTGTCGCGGACGACGGGAGAGAAGACCACGGCTTCGCGCCCGAAAGAGACTTCGCTGCTGGCGGAGTTCAGCCGCGATTTGACGCAGGCGGCGACAGAAGGATCGCTGGATCCTCTGGTGGGACGCGAAGGCGAAGTGGAACGCGTGATTCAGATTTTGTGCCGCCGGACGAAGAACAATCCGGTGCTGATCGGCGAACCGGGAGTTGGCAAGACGGCGATCGTGGAAGGGCTGGCGCAGAGAATTTCGGATGGGGATGTTCCTCCATTTTTGGCGGACAAGCGGATTCTTTCTTTGGACTTATCTTTAATCGTTGCGGGCACGAAGTATCGCGGGCAATTTGAAGAGCGGCTGAAGACGATCATGAAGGAATTGATGGAGAGCCAGAACTCCATCGTGTTTATTGACGAGTTGCACACGCTGGTGGGCGCTGGTTCGGCGGAAGGTTCGCTGGACGCGGCGAATATTTTGAAGCCGGCCCTATCGCGCGGAGAGATTCAGTGCATCGGCGCCACGACGCCGGGGGAGTACCGGAAGTCGGTGGAGAAGGATCGTTCGCTGGAGCGGCGGTTTCAGGCAGTGAAGGTGCCGGCGCCGAATGAAGAAGAAGCGATCCAGGTGATCAGCGGGGTGCGGGAACGGTATGAAAAGTTCCACGCGGTCAGCTACACGGATGAGGCGCTGCGCTATTCGGTTTATCTTTCGAACCGTTATATTCCCGACCGGTTTTTGCCGGACAAGGCGATTGACCTGATTGACGAAGCAGGCGCGCGCGTAAAGCTGCGCCAGGCTTCAGTACCGGAAGAGGTTGCCGAAGTACAGAAGCGCGTGAAATTCATCACGCACCGGATGGAATCGGCGATTGCGGCGCACGAATTCGAAAAGGCGCGTTTTTATTCCGAAGAAGAGCGCAAAGAGAAAGAAAACCTCCGCGTGCTGCGGGAACGCTACAAGCTGGACGACGCTTCGACAGGCATCGTGACGCGCGAAGACATCGAGGAAGTGGTATCGCGCTGGACGGGAATCGCGGTCACTTCGATCAAGGAAGACGAGCAGCAAAAGCTGCTGCGCATCGAACCGGAACTTCACAAGAGAGTCATCAGCCAGGACAAAGCGATCACGGCGTTGGCGCGGGCGATTCGCCGGAGCCGCGCGGGATTGAAATCACCCTCGCGTCCGGTCGGCTGCTTCTTCTTTCTTGGGCCCACGGGCGTCGGAAAGACGGAAGTGGCGCGGCGGCTGGCGGAATTTCTTTTCGGCTCGGAGAAATCGCTGGTACGGTTTGACATGTCCGAGTTCATGGAAAAGCATTCGGTGTCCAAGCTGATCGGCGCGCCTCCAGGATATGTGGGCTACGAAGAAGGCGGACAGTTGACCGAGCGCGTGCGCCGGACGCCGTATTCAGTTATATTGTTGGACGAGATTGAGAAAGCGCATCCCGACCTCTTCAATATATTGCTCCAGGTGTTCGAGGACGGGCAGTTGACGGATGGACTCGGGAATACGGTTGATTTCCGGAACACCATCATCATCATGACATCCAATATTGGCGCGCGGCATTTGCAGAAGCGCACGTCCATCGGATTCCAGGCGGGAATTGATGAAGCCAGCCTGCGAAGTATGGAAGACCTGGTATTGGGTGAAGTGAAGCGCGCGTTCAATCCGGAGTTTCTGAACCGGTTGGACGAAGTAATCCTCTTCAATCCATTGGGTGACGAAGACCTGCTCCGGATTATTGATCTGCTGGTCGGACAGTTGAACGACACGCTGATTCACCGGCAAGTGCAGGTGGTGTTGTCGCCCGAAGCAAGGCAGTGGGTTCTAGAGAAAACGTGCGCGGACCGCAATTATGGAGCGCGTCCGTTGCGCAGGGCTCTTCAGAAGTACGTCGAAGACCCGCTCTCCGAAGCACTGATCCAGGGGGGAATTCAGAGACCTGCAACATTGCAGATTTACGTTGCCGGGGAAGGTCTCGCGTTCCGGCCGGTAGGTGAGGCAACCCCAGTCGTCCACTAGCGAATCTGACGCAACACGTGTTGAACGCGAAGCGGTTTAGCCAGAGTGGAAACCGTCCCGCGTGGTACGCGCAACCAGCCCCACCGGGCCTGGCGGGAGAATAACATCTTGAGTTTGGGGGCGCGGCCTTGAGATTCTCAACGGCCGCTAATAGGCAAGTCTGTGTGTTCTCGGGGATGAACCTGGCGCGTTCCGGGCGGGCCGGTGTCCCTTGGCGGCGCTTTCTTCTTCTGTCCTTGCTGACGTGTGTTGCTCCTGGTTTGATTCAGGGAGCGGGCTCAAGGTTAGAAGAAAAAGCAAGCGCCGAGCATTACTTGTTTCACGCCAACCTGGATGTGAATTCCCTTACCGAAAAAATCGACGATTTCACGCCGGAGGAAGCCGGCGGAGCCGCCCAGAACGGCGGCAATTTTGTGATTGACCGGATTGAATTCACGGGGAACCGGCGCATTCGAACGGACACGCTGAAAGCGCGCATCTTCAGCCGCGATGGGGACCCCTACAACGAAGAGACTCTGCGGCGGGATTTCCAGGCGCTGTGGAACACGCAATTTTTTGAAGACGTAAAATTGCGCGTGGAAGAGTCGCCATCGAAACCGAATGGCAAGGTCATCGTATTCGAAGTGACGGAGCGGCCGGTGATCCGGCGCATCCGCTACGACGGCATTCACTCGATTTCGGAATCGGACATTCTGGACCGGTTCAAAGAGAAAAAAGTCGGGTTGACCGTGGAAAGCCAGTTTGACCCAACCCGCATCAAAAAAGCAGAGGTGGTCCTGAAGGATCTGCTGGGCGAGCACGGACGGCAATTTGCGAAGGTGACGCCGCAGTACGAGCGGATTGCGTCGAGCAACGCGGTGATCCTGGTCTTCAAGATTGAAGAAGGGCCGAAGGTCAAGGTGGGCCAGATCCAATTCACCGGGAATCATGCGTTCAGCCGGCGGAAGCTGATCCGCGCGATGCGCAACGACCGGCCGTATTCGATCCCCCTGAAGATCACGGAAATCAACGTGATGTCAAAGACCTACGACCACGACAAGCTGATCGAAGACATCGAAGTCGGAATTCGCGGACTGTACCAGGACAACGGATATTTCAAGGTACTGGTGAAGGACCCCATCCTGGAAAACATCGACACCACCGGCTGGCGCTTGGGCGTTCCCGTGGTGATGGGGCGGTCAAGCGGCAAGGCCGTGAACATCACGATTCCGATTGAAGAAGGGCAAAAGTACACGATGGGGACGCTGCGGATCGCCAGCAGCGACCCGGACAAGGCGCTTTCGCTGAAGGTGGAGGCGCTGAAGGGCGCGTTCCCGCTGAAGCAGGGGGATGTCTTCTCCACGGCGAAGATCCGCAAGGCGCTGGAAGATTACACAAAAATTTACGGGCAGTATGGATTCATCGATTTCGTGCCCACGCCGGAAACGGATATTGACGAACCGGCGAAGCGGATTGACGTGACCATGAAGTTCGATGAAGGCAAGCAGTATTACGTGCGGCGCATCGACTTCAGCGGCAACACCACGACGCGCGACAAAGTGATCCGGCGACAACTGCTGATTGACGAAGGGCAGCTCTTCAACAAGCGGGCGTGGGAGCTGAGCGTGCTGCGCATCAACCAGCTGGACTATTTCGACAAGCTGGATCCCGACAAAGCCGTGGAAATCAAGCGCAACCAGAAGCAGGGAACGGTGGACCTGCTGCTGAAGCTGAAGGAAAAGGGCAAGCAGTCGATCGGACTGCAGGGCGGCGTCAGCGGGCTCGCCGGCGGATTCATCGGGCTCACTTATCAGACGAACAACTTTCTGGGACTTGGGGAAACGCTGACCCTTTCCGCGCAGATCGGGCAATACCAGCGGAACCTGATGTTCGGGTTTACGGAGCCCTACCTGTTTGACCGGCCGATCAGCAGCGGCTTCACCGTATTTTCGACGCTGTACAAATTCAACCAGGCCCAGCAGGCTGCGCAACTGACGGGGCAACAGGTCAGCATCAACCCTCAGTTCATTCAGGATTACAACCAGAACAGTACGGGCTTCACGACGTTCGCGAACTACGCGCTGAAAAAGCATGTGTTTACGCGTGTGGGACTGACGTACGGCCTGACGCGCACCAACATTTCCACCTTTAACCAATCCTCGGCACTTCTGTTCGAGTCGTTGCAATTTGGCAGCCTTGCGGGCCCCAGCGCGCTGAACGGGATCATCGCCAGCACGGTAACGGGAACGATCAGCTACAACACCATCGACAATCCAATCAATGCGACGCATGGGAAAAGTTATTTTTATTCACTGTCGTTCACGGGCGGACCGATCGGCGGCAACGTGAACACGATTACAAACACGGGTGAGTTCAAGTATTTCCATCCCATCAATCACCGGCGCAACGCGGTCGGGGTACGATTCCTTGGCGGATTTACAACCGGGTATGGCGGGAAAGAAATACCGCCTTACAGCCGGTTCTACCTGGGCGGAGAAAACGACCTGCGCGGGTTCGACATCCGCGCGGTTTCGCCGGTGACGTACATCCCGAATACAGTCAACCAGACGGTTGCGGTATCGGGGAGAGCGTTCAACGTGCCGGTCCTGCTGAAGACCATCACTTTCCCGGGCGGCGATACACAAGGGGTAATGAATCTCGAATACCGCATCCCGATCGCTGGGCCGGTGTCGATGGCGCTGTTCAATGATATCGGCACGGTTGGGACCTTGCGCAAGGGAGGATTGCAGTTGGCTGCCAGCGGCATTGACAACATCAATCAGATGTTCCCGCTGGCGAACCAGCAGGCGCAGCTGCAGATCGCCCCGGGAACCAACTTTAAGCTGCGGGATTCGGCGGGTATCGAATTCATCGTGAATTTGCCGATCGTGCAGGCGCCGTTCCGGATCTATTACGCGTACAATCCGCTGCGAATCCACCAGACCCTGTTCGCGCCTAACGCGCAGATCAACGGCATAAATCTTTCGCGGCAGTGCATCGCCAGCGGGCAAACCAATCCGATCACGCCCATTGATCCGAATAATTTGAATAGCTGGCAATCGATTTGCAGTCCCGCCGTGGTGCAGGCGGTGCAGCCGCTCTTCGCGCCCTCAGGTTTGAACTATTTTGAGCCGAAGACGACTTTCCGGTTTACGGTGAGCCGCACGTTCTAAGAGAGCGGCGAGGACACGAGTTTCAGGTAGCGAGATAACTTGGGAAGGCCCGCGGAGAGTTTCCGCGGTGATTTCACGAGGGAGATTTCATCCATGAGTTGGCGTATGGCAAGAAATTCGATTTTGGCGATGGGCGCAGCCGGCGCGGCGATGGTGATGTCCGGATGCGGCAGCTCGAGCGCGAACGTGGTGACAGTGTCGGTGTCGCCGGGCGCGGTCACTGTGGTCGCCGGGCAGGTGGAAAACTTCACGGCGAGCGTGGGTGGATCCACGACGCTGACAGTGGCCTGGACGTGCTCCTATGTATTTACCCCGTTGCCAACGACGGCGACGCCCAATCCAGTGCAGACGAAAGTGCCCTCGTGCACTTCGGGTCAAAGTGTGAATGGCGGCAGCATCGGTACTTGGACGACAAGCGCGACAAATGGCTCGAACGTATTAACCTACACGGCCCCGTCACTCAGCAATTTCCCGAACCCGATTCCCATCATCAGTTTTATTGCGACAGCGGATGCGGACCACAAGAAAACGGGAACCGGCCAGGTTGGACTCGATTCCGGAATTCGAGTTTCGATTACCCCGTTGACGGCAACCGTGCCCGTGGGCATAACGCCCGCACAAACGGCATCATTCGATGCTTCGTTGCTCAACACAAATCCTTCGACTGCCGTCTTCAAATTAGTGCAGCCAAATACGGCATCCACTAATGTTCTCGACCAATCCCCGAACCCGCTGTCTGATACGTGCACGGTGACCAGTCCGACGACCACAATTCCGGGTTGCGGCTCCATTGATACCAACGGGGTCTATACCGCTCCGATTGCACTTCCAACCGACACTGTGCCCGCCGGAAGCAAGTCGATCACTCCAACGACAGTGTTTGTGGTGGCCTCCTCCTCCGCGGACCCCACTCATTTTGCGATCGGAACAATCACGCTCGTAAACGCAACCACAAACCCGGTCAGCTACTCCGGCCTGTATCCGCCGTCCGTTGCGGCGGGGGGAATCCTACAGGATGTCTTTCTGACCGCAAAGAATCTGTTAAACACGACCCAAATTGTCTTCGTTCCGCCAACTGCGGCGGCGAATCTGACGGCGACTTCCGGAACGCCGTTGAGCACGACACAGATATTTACGATCCCCATTTCAACGTCTTATTGCACGCCGAGCGCGACGGGAGCGACGCTGGTGGTTAGTTGCGACGCTTCGATCATGACTCGAGTAAGACTGCAGGCGCCACAACTGGCGGCGGCCGAGCCAGACCCGGATCATCCTGCCTGGATCATGATGCCAAGCATCCCTGGCTCTCCGCCGACCACAGTGCCGTCACCGTGCATGCTGGTTCCGACTCCGGCTGGATCGCCGACAGCCATCGCTTGCCCCTTGCATATCGTGAATGCAAGTCCCGCGCTGGTATCCGCGGTCCCTGATAGCTTTGCCCAAGTGTCAGGACTTGGCACGATTTCACTGGGAGTTCTCGGAGGCTATTACGGTTCCACCGGCGGACTGGTGAACCTGACATTCAACGATCAGGCGACGCTTGTGAATACTTCCCAGTCCGGGCCGAGAGCGCTCTTTGGGACTAAAGACAACGCTCAGCTGCCTAATCCCGGTTTATATGAGGTTTCCATAACCAGTAGCAGCACGCAGGGAACGCCTCCCATGTTTCCGACGGCAACGACAAACGTGGCGGTGCAACCTGCTTTCAGCACCGCGCCGACGCCGACTTCCGTACCGCTGAATCCCTCAGGGGCTTCGGGTACGAACCTGGCGCCGAGCGCCATGGCGCTGAATTCGGTAAAAGGCTACGCGGTGATTACGGAGCAGGCCACGAGTACATTGCAGTTGATCGATCTAACTGGGACGACGCCGGTCCAAGTGGGCAGTCCATTTTCGCTGGTCTCAGCGGGTTCGCCCACAGCTTCCTCACCGACGGACATTGCCATCGACAATCAGTTGCCGGTGGACGGCGGCGATCTGGGAGTAGTGGTCAGCAGCGGAGACAGCATGCTGTATTTGTACGCAATCACGCCGCAGGCGGCGCCGTATTTCACTTTCCTCAAGGGCGTTTCGGTCGACTTGCGCACCCTGCTGGGTCAACCCTCGGCGACGGGGCTTCCGGCGCCCTTCGCGTTTGGAGTTGATCCCGGAACCCATCTGGGGGTAGTCGCATACGTCAGCACGAATATCGGATTTATCGTGGACGTGAATCCAAACCTGGACGGGACGGACACGCATACCTGCTTCCTGGCCGGACAAACTCCTCCTTGCGTCATTGCTCCTGTCTCGATCAATACCGGGCCGACACCCAGGGTGGTCATGCAGCCGCAGGTGCCGCTGGCCTACGTGACGCCAGGCGGCGGATTTGGCTCGACATCGGTAGTTGATCTTTTACAGCAGGGAACGAGCGTCAAGATCCTTCCGTTTTCCTCCACCGGGCCGAGCGGCGCGACGCGCACCGCCGGAACTACCACCATCCGTACCCAGACTCCCCACGGGATCAATCCGCTTTTGGGCGGCACGGTGATCATTTCCGGAGTGACAACCAACACGGCAAACTCGAATTTCAATGGAACCTTTCAAATCGTGCAGGTGATCGACCCGTTTACTTTCTCCTATGCACAGACAGGAGAACCGGACGATTCGGAAACGAACACGTCGACCGCTCTGGGCACGGTTCAGTACGGTGTTCCATTCTTTTCCTTCAGCACTTCGTCTAACGTTTCTGGAGCGGCGATCAACCCCGTAACGCGGACATTTGGTTACGCCGACTTCAATCAGACCTCGGCGCAAATCGGGTTTATCAGCACGCTGGATCAGAGCCTGACGTCGCTCTCGCTATCGGCGGGGAGCTGCAACACCTGTACTCCGACTCCAGCCGGCGCGCCAGAGCGAGGATTCCGTTCGGTCGCGTTCGATCCCTTCACCAACGTGATGGTGGCGTTTAATCCCAGTGACAATTCCGGGACGAATTTTGCCGGGAATGAGATTTCGCTGATCAATCCGGGAGGCCCGGCGCCAAACGGCTCCACGAATTTCCCCTACCGGATCATTGCGGCAATTGACACTGGCCAAACAGGCACGGGTTCGTATACGCCTACCGGACAAACGGCAGCGGTGCAGGTGTTCGGACCGATGGTGTACGATCCAAAAACAAAATTTGTCCTGGTCGCAAACGCGGGCAGCAATACGCTGACGTTCATGAATCTGGATCCAGCAAACAGTTTCCAGAAGACGCACATTCAGGCGCTGCTGTTGCAAGACAACGTTCCGTCGTACGGTGTGCCGGTGGCCCAGCCCACGCTGGGGTCGCTGGCTCCCGCAAAGACCTGCAGCCTGACGGACCCGAAGCAGCCGTGTATGCCGCAAGCGGTAAGAAGCGGCCAGCCTGCGAATTTGCGAATCCTTGGGCAGGGCTTCACTTCCGGAGGGACACCCGTGGTGCGGCTGGACGGGCAAACAACTATTACGCCTTCAGGGACGACGACCCCAGTTTCGATTCCCGCTCCAACTTCCGTGACGGACAGCGAAATCGATGTGACCATTCCCGCTGCGTTTCTGTTTACGCCGCATGATTACGCGCTCGATGTGCAGTTCAACAGCGGCGGTGCGGTCTCCACATCCAACGCCATCGATTTGCACGTTGTGGGAATTCTGGACATGTCCGGCGCCTGCGCGCCCACGTCCAGTTTCCCGCAAGGACCCGAGGGCGTTGCGATTGACGAATCGCGGCACATCGCGCTGGTTTCCAACTACGCGTGCAACAGCGTTTCTGTGATTGCCATTAATCCGTCCGGCTTTGTGAAATCCGACGGTAGCGTGGCGCCATACGGCACGATTCTTGGCACGGTGCCCGTTGGGAAAAATCCGATCGGCATCGGCGTGATCCCGCGGATGCATCTGGCCGTGGTTGCGAACAACGGAGACGCGCCGGGGACCGCACAGATTATTGACATCGGCAATCCGGAGAGTCCCGCAATCGTGAGCTGGTCGGTGACATCCGGAACCACCACGACGACGGCGAACACAGTAACTGTGGGACTCGCGCCGCTGGGAGTGACGATCGATCAGGACCGCGCGCTGGCCCTGGTGTCGAACAGCGGATCGAACACGCTGTCGTCCATCGACCTGACGGTGTTGCTGCCCTCCGACCAGACAACCACTGCGAGCACCACGGGCCACGTGCAGGGTGCTCCCGCAGCAACCATGATTGGACTCAGCGGCCCGCCTTCTGCGATTGCCGTCGATCCCAACCGCGCTATTGCCGTGGTAAGCAGCCTGCAGGGTAACGGCACCAGCGTAACGGGAGGTTTGGACGTGGTTACTCTGTCCACGAATCCTCCCGTCAAGAGTTCCACCGCTTCCGTATCTTCGCTAGCCGCGAGCATCACTGGCATCGTGTACGATCCGGCGCCGGCGACGGCCGTGTTCTACGCCACTTCAACACAGCAAAATGCGATTTATTCGTTCAACCCGGATACAGGCGGAGTCCAGACGATTCGCGTGGGAATTAACCCCTTTTCGGTGGGCTACAACTATCAGACCGGGACATTGCTGACGATCAATTCCACCTCGAACACCAGTTCGGTGGTGGATTCGCAGAACTTGAAGACTCGGCAGACGCTGGGAATCAGCAGCATGTCGCAGTTCGCCATTGCCGTGGACAATCTCACGAATACCGCCGTGATTGTGGATCAGAACAACAATCGCGTGGTGTTCCTGGCTCTGCCGAAGT